>Ga0207675_100007892_pt1 | contig 10036 bp, 6 predicted proteins | sample KBSSwiS42_FD_184305 | JGI IMG/M metagenome (GOLD analysis project Ga0207675, IMG submission 184305) | Switchgrass rhizosphere microbial communities from Kellogg Biological Station, Michigan, USA - KBS Switchgrass S4-2 (SPAdes) (version 2) | ecosystem: Host-associated > Plants > Roots >...
GCTGCTTCCGCGGCGCCGACGCGTCGCAACTCGCCTTCGACGCTATCGCGTTTCTTGCGCGTGCGCAGAAGCAAATATGCCAGCGCGAGCAATCCGCCGAGTACGTGCAGCCCGTGCACAGCCGTGAACAAATAAAAGAACGAGCTGTGCGGGTTGGTGGCCACGTAGACGCCTTGACGCGCCAAATTCCGCCACGCCGCGTATTGCGAGCCGACGAACGCAACGCCGAGCACCGCGGTCAACGTGAGCCATAATCCGTACTGGCTGTCTTTTGCTCGCTGCAAAGAACGTTTTGAGATTTCGATTGTGACGCTGCTGATCAGAATCACTGTTGTGCTCAGCCAGAGCACTTTCGGCATCCGGAGCGGCGTCCAATCGTCCGAAGACGCCATGCGAACGATGTACGCGCTGGTGAGCGCGGTGAACAGCATCACGATGCTGGCAATCGCAACCCAAATACCGAGTCGATAACGCGCCGGCGAATAGTGAAGCCCGTCATCGCCGTGACCGCCGCCGTTCTTGCGAAAGCCGTTACCATTGCGACCGCGCGAACCGCCGCCGCCGATGACAGCATCGACAACCTGATTAGTGTTTGTGGCCGTTGCCGCCATTCCCGCCTGTCTCTCCCAGGCCGGCGTGAACCGCCGCGCCTTCCGGCTCTGTTTGCATGATGTAATCGTTCGGCGCGCCCGGCACCGAGAATTCGTACGGCCCGTGGTAAACCGTCGGCATGATGCCCGCGAAGTTGTCGTGCGGGGGCGGCGAAGGAATCGTCCATTCCAAAGTCGTCGCTTCCCACGGATTGTCGTTCGCGACTTTCTTGCCCTTGAAGATGCTCCAGATGAAATTGAAGTAGAAGACGATCTGCACCAGCACGGTGATGATCGCCGCGACCGTCACAAATAACACCAGCCCGTGCGAGTTCTTCAGAAATTCGTACTCGCCAAAGTTTGAGTACCGCCGCGGCATTCCCAACATGCCCATCGCGTGAAACGGAACAAAGATCGCGTAGACGCCGATGAAGGTAATCCAGAAATGAAACTTGCCCAGCCCTTCGTGCATCATGCGGCCGAACATCTTCGGAAACCAGAAATAGGTTGCCGCGAACATGCCGAAGATCGATGCCACACCCATCACCAGATGGAAGTGCGCCGTCACGAAGTAAGTGTCGTGGAAGAAGAAGTCGAGCGACGTTTGGCCGAGCACCAGTCCGGTGATGCCGCCCGCGACGAATAGCGAGACAAATCCGATCGCGAACAGCATCGGAGTGGTGAAGCGAATCTTTGCGCCCCAGAGCGTTCCCAGCCAGTTGAATGTCTTAATCGCTGAAGGCACCCCGATCGAGAGCGTTAGGATTGAGAACGCGACGGCTGAGTAAGGACTCATGCCGCTTATGAACATGTGGTGGCCCCAGACAAAGAAGCCCAACATGCCGATGGCAAAGATCGCGAAGACCATCGCGCGATAGCCAAAGATAGGTTTGCGCGCGAAAGTCGAGAGGATATGTGACGTCGCGCCCATGCCCGGCAGAATCGCGATGTAAACCTCCGGATGTCCGAAGAACCAGAAGAGGTGTTGCCAAAGGAGCGGCGAGCCTCCGGTGTGTTGCGGCACCGCGGCGCCGCTCACGTAAAGGCCGCCCGGAATAAAGAAACTCGTGCCGGCCAGGCGATCGAGCAGCAGCAGGATTCCGCCACCTAACAACACCGGGAATGAAAGCAGCGCGAGAATCGCCGTCGTGAACCACGCCCAGCACGTCAGCGGCATGCGCATCAGAGACATCCCGCGCGTGCGCATGTTCAGCAGCGTCGTGATGAAATTCAGCGCACCGAGCAGCGATCCCACACAGAAGATCGCGATACTGATGATCCAGAGGTTGAGGCCCACGCCCTGTCCCGGTCCGGCGACCTTTCCCAGCGCGCTCAGAGGCGGGTAACCGGTCCAGCCGCCGATCGGCCCAACCGTTCCGCTTCCTCCCGCCCAAGCCGGGCCCAAAGCGCTGAACCAACCGCCAACCGTGGCATTACCTTCCGCAAAAATCGCGAGGCACAGCACAAGGAACCCGACGAAGGTCACCCAAAACGACAGCATGTTCAGCACTGGAAACGCCATGTCGTCGGCCCCGATTTGAATTGGCAGGAAGTAATTTCCAAAGCCGCCCTGGGGCGCCGTCGTCAGCACAAAAAAGACCATCATCGTCCCGTGCATCGTGACGAGTGACAGATAGAACTCGGCAGTCATCACGCCCCCGGGCGCGCCTTGTGGGAACAACGTCTCAAGAATCTTGATATGTGAGCCAGGCCAACTCAGGTTAATGCGCATCAGCACGGACATGATCATGCCGATGATCACCGAGGTCAGCGCCAGGAGGATGTACTGAATGCCGATGATCTTGTGATCGATGCTGAAGATGTATTTGCGAATGAAACTCGTGGGCGCCGGGTGCCTATGCACTTCGCCATGAGTTGCTGCTTCTGCCATCGCGTTCTCCTTCAAGAGGCCAAGTGAAACTCAGTACTGCGGAAGCTGATAGCTGTCTAACAATTGGTTCTTCTTTGTCTGAAAAGCGGCCGGAGCAAGTTGCACCAGCGCGTCGAAATCGCTTTGCGGCAAGACCAGCATGTAACTCTTCATCTTGAAATGGTTCATGCCGCACAACTCGGCGCACGCGAGTTCGTACTTGCCCACTTTGGTAGCGGTAAAGTGAACGTGAATCGCCATGCCCGGCACTAAGTCCTGTTTGAAACGCAGTTGCGGCACCCAGAAGCTGTGCGTCACGTCTTTCGATTTCAAAACGATTTCCACGGGACGATTTTCAGGCACGACCAGCGTCGGTCCGACCACATCATCCTTGCCGTTCGCGTCAGTGTCTGTTAGCCCAACGGGATTCGTGGCGTCGTCAATGTACTGAACGTCGGTCTTCCCGAAGATGTTGTCCTTACCCGGGTAGCGCACGTTCCAGGCGAACTGCTGCGCTGTGACTTCGATTTGATACGAGCCGGCGGGCGCCGAGTGCAAATGCAACGAAGCCCAAACTCTCTGGCCCATGACGGCGAGGCTGATGAAGACGACTGCGGTGACAACGGTCCAGATTACTTCGAGCCGATTGTTGCCGTGTGAGTACGTCGCGCGCTGCTTGTCAGCCGAATCGCGATACTTCCAGACAGCCCAGCCGAGTCCGATTTGCGCGGCGGCGAAGGCGATGCCGCAAACGATAATCGTAATCACGAACTGGCGGTCGACGCTTGGTCCGTGTTCCGAGATCGCTTCGGGAAACCACCAGCGATGACTCAAAAACATCCACAGCGACGCGACCGTTATGACCCAGATGGCAATTGCAAGGATGCGTCCCATTATTTGCTCCTTCGTCGCAGCTAAGGGCTAAGAGCTAAGGGCGAGGCGCCGAGTGCAACGAGTCGTTCGACCCTTTGCTCTTTGCACTTTGCCCTTAGCGATTCAAAACCATCACGCCAAACAACAGCGGAAGATAAAAAACTGAAGCCATTAAAAGTTCTCGCGCTGCTTTATTTGACTTAGAAAGCGCAGTGCGAATGCCGCTGGCCAGAAACAGCAACCCAAGAATTAACGCAGAAACAAAGTAAATCTTGCCCGAGACGCCGAGCACGGTGGGCAGCACGCTCACCGGCACAAGCATGGTGGTGTAAGCGATGATCTGTTGGCCGGTAACACGGCCGTCTGGCTCGACGACGGGCAACATGCAGATGCCTGCGCGGCTATAATCTTCGCGATACATCCAGGCGATGGCGAGAAAGTGCGGGAACTGCCACAGAAACAGAATTGCAAACAGGATCAATGCGGTTACGTCGAGGTGTCCGCGCGCCGCCGTCCAACCCAAAACCGGCGGCATCGCACCAGGAAATGCGCCCACGAATGTCGAGAAAGAAGTTCGGGTCTTGAGTGGCGTGTATGCGAAGAGATAACCGGCAACAACCGTTAGTCCAAGAATTGATGTGAGCGAATTCGTGAATAGAGCAAGGTAGAGTTCGGCGACTATCGTCAGGGTGAGTCCGAACCACAGCGCTTCGTAAGGTTGCAATCTCTGCGTGGGTAACGGTCGATCAGCAGTGCGACGCATCAGGAGATCGAGATCGCGCTCCATGAACTGGTTTAGTGTTCCGAGGCCCGATGCGAGCAGTCCAATGCCGACCATCGCGTGGACGAGCAATACATAGTTCGTCGCGCCTTGCGAGCCGAGGCAAAAACCCGCGGCTGCCGTCAGCATGATCAAGCTCGTGATTCGCGGCTTTGTTAGCTCGACGAACGCAGAAATCCGCGCTCCCAAACCAATGCGCGGTCTCATCTCTGTTGCGGCCGTTGAATGCAGTTCTATCGCACTACTTTTCATTATTGACTCGTATTCTCGTGTCAGAAGCCCGACCGTTAGGGAGGGCATGTCAGGCTAAAGTCGCCCTTGCTCACGCGCGGGCTTCTGACACCTTCGCCCGCGGGTTCGTAGTCAACTTTATGCGGTAGCTAGTACACCGACAGTACGTTTCTCAACGCGCAAAACTCTAAACACTCTCAAGGTCAGCAGAATTGTCGCCGCGAAAACCAGCGCCCCACAGGCAACATGAGCCACCGTAACCGAAATCATCGGATTGAGCGGCTGCGGCTGGTAAGGCGATCTCGCGCGCGTGACGTACGCCGCGATTCCCAGCAGCAACTGCACGAACAGCAAACTTAACGCAATGATCGCCGGCCGCGTCAGAAACTTCTCGTCTCGATGCCGCAACAGCACGGCCGAAGCAGTCACGCCGAGCGCGAGCGTCACCACGATTGCGCCAGTAATGTGCGCGACCAGCAAACCCGTTGGTAGATGCTCGTTCCAAAGTGCTGAATGACGCAGCGTTGCGCCCAGCACGAGTTGGACCAGAATCAATGCCAACGATGCGACGCACATCGTGCGCGGTGAAACTCCATTGTCGTCTTCAAAGATCTTCGGTTCAGCATACGTCCAACTTCGTGAAGTGAACACGGCGATGCTGACCGTGGTGAGAAAAAACAACTGCGCCAATGTGGCGTGCGCCGCCGAGACCCACAAAGGCAAAAGCAACTTCACCGTCAGTCCGCCAAGCAATCCCTGCACAATCACGAGACCCAAGGCGATCCAACCAAGCCGCTTGACCCAACGCCGCGGTTCGCGAACCTGCAAATAGATCGCGAGAACGATCGTGAGCAGGCCCACCGTGGCCGCAATCATGCGGTGGCCGTGCTCCCAGAAAACGTTGCCGACCATCTGCGGAAAAACTTTTCCGAAAGACAGCGGCCAGTCAGGAACGGCTAGCCCCGCATCGTGGCTCGTGACATTAGCGCCGGCGATGATGAGAAAGAACGTGGCAACTGCGACCAGCAGTGCGAAACGATGAACACCCTTGGACATAAAAAGCTGGTCTTCGGTTTTTGGCCTTTGGCCTTAGTAATTCTGTTCAAAGATCTAAGACCAAAGGCCTAAGACCTAGTGTTTTCCGAGCATCGGAAACTCGACCGCAATCAGCGGCAGCGAACTTGGCTGTCCCTGTAAACCAGCGGCGGCACCGAAACTGAAATCTGCCGTTGCGCTTCCTTTTGCCGGCACGGTTACTTCCATAGTCTTTTCCGTTCCCGGTCCAGTGGCGGCTTCGTGCCACGCGACGACCGTGTACTTGCCCGGCGGTACGCCACTAATTGTGAACTTGCCGGTCTCGTCGCTCACTGCGAAGAACGGGTGTCTCATAACGCCGATGAACGCCTTCATCCACGGATGTTGATTGCATTTCACCTGCGCCATCTGCTCCGGCGTATTAAGTTGGTGTTTCAAAGGCGCGGCGCCATTCGGCTGCGACTGGTTCCAGTCCGGGTTTTTGCCTTGCAGGAAGTGGATGTTGTGCGTAGTCGGATCGCTGTTGGTGATGTTGATTTCCTGCTTCGCCATCACTCCCAACACATGCGGCTTGTAGTGGCAACCATTTTGATCGAGCGTCGCCGCTCCCGTCGGTGCGTTCCAGCCGTACTCGTCGACTTTCTTTCCGTCAATTGTGCCGTCCTTAATGTAAACAAATGCGTTGGCAAGTTTGCCATCCTTGACGATCCACGTCTCGGCCGTCAGATTCGGGCTCTTGGACGTACATTGCGCGTCGGCGGAAGTGTCGATCTTCGCGTTTTCCGGAGCGGCGCCGGTGTAGGCAATCGTCCCGCTGATCGTTCCTTCGTCACCTTTGGAATACTTAACCTTTTCGGTACTTGACCCGGCATTTTCATTAGTCTCTGTCTTGTTTCCGCACGATGAACCAAGCGAAAGCAGGCCAAGTGTGGCAATCAGTCCGAGCCACAATCCTGCACGTTTACTCAACATAGTTTTGATTCCTCCAAAAAAATTGATGCTGACCTGGAATGCGACAAGCATACTCTAAAACTGCATGTCAGAACCACTGGAGCGCCGACCTCTTGTCGGCGGGTCGCGAGCATCCTTGCTCGCACCAATCACCGGCAGGATGCCGGTGGCCCGCACGCAAGGATGCGTGCGCTCCTTCATTTCCTCCGATGGTGACTCGGCCGATCACGGCCACGAGAATCAACCCGCCCAACTTTCTGCGTCGGCGTCTGGGCCGCAGGCTGTGCGGGCGGCGCAGGTGATGCGGCCAGCAATCTCCTCTGCTCATCCGGCGTCATCAGGAACATGTAACGCACCAGCAAACGTGCGTGGTCGTCGTGATAATTCGCTACATCCGTCGGCGGATTCGGCAGATTCACGAACCACTTGTCGCCTTCCTTCTTAAACAATCCGGTGGGCATGGCGGTGCCCGGACTTATTTGCGCCGGGTCGAGCAACCATCGGAACGTCCAATCCGGTTTCAGGCGCTCTCCCGCTAGCATGAAATTCGGCGCAATTGCCTTCGCGTCATGCGTCGGCTCGCCGGTGATGTGACACTTCAGACACGGCGTGCCCGAAACGAAGATGTTTCGCGCGATCGACTTTTCTGCTTCAGTGAGCGGCAGCATCGGCTCCTTAATATACGGATCGTTTTGCGACGACACGGCGACGAAGAACCGTACCAGAATGCGCAGCTCATTTGGCGAGAAGTTGAACGTCGGCATGTGCACTTGCAGATAAGGCCGCACGCCATTGCGGTTGGCGCCCCACTGCGGCAACAAACGCCCATTGCTTTGATCGTTTGCGTTCGTCGTCGTCGCTGCCGGACTTGCCGAAGCTGCCGCGCCAGGTGATGCAGCGGGCTGAGGCGCCGACGTGTTCGACGACGGCAACGGCGGTGTCTCGCCCGGTTTCATCAACGATGGATCTTTCAAGAACTTCATCAACCATTCCGGATCGACGCGGGCGCCTTCGCTGGTCAGCATTGGCGGCAACAACTCGGTCTGTCCCGAATAGAACGGCATCGAATTCAACACCGCGCCGCCCCCAGTTACCGGTTCGGCAGAGTTGTTATAGATCTGCGAAGTCTGTCCCGGTTGCAGCACGTGACAGCCCATGCAGTTGTACTTCTTGATGACCCACCAGCCGTTCTGAATGTCCTGACGTCTTTGGTCCGGCGGCATATAGAACATCGCCTTCGGCACGTTCGCGCCTTCCGCACCCATGCTGCCGAGGAGCAGCGTTGTCAAACTCGTGCGCCAGGTTTCCGTCATATACGGCTTAGGCATGCGCAGACGATCTTTCGACTCGAGATACTGCGACTTGCCCCGATCGTAAATCGACGGATCAGAAAGCTTATGTTCGAAGAACCCGCGATGGTTGTACCAATCTTTTTCCTTCTCTTCTTTGTGAACTACCAGCGCTTTACCATCGGCGCCTTTGGGCTCGCGTCCGTACTCGGCATCTTGCGTCAGCAGAGCAAAGTCGAGACGTTCGAGCGGCGTCGCGCCTTCCGTCGTCAACTCTTTTCCGATGCGCTGCTCTTCCTCAAAACCCTTGATTTCATGGCAGCCGGCGCAGCCGTACTGCTTGATTTCCGCTTTGCCATCTTCGGCGAGTTTCGGATCGTTCATGAAGGAAACATCGCCACCCGCAGGTTGCGGTGAAAGCGAGAACAGATAGCTCGCAATATCGCGCGCGTCCTGCTCAGACAAGCGCAGGTTCGGCATTACCGTCATGTTCTGCACTTGCAGCTCGGCGCCGTCATTCGGGCAGGTCGAATGCAACTCAGTGTCGAACAAATACGGCTTGCCGTGTTTCGCGTAATCGTCAGGCGTCAGGTCGCGATGTTCTTTCGGACAGTACGGTGCGTAGCGTTCGCGCGGGTTGTAAATCCAACGCACGATGTAATCGAAATTCGCTTTCTCTCCGACCTTCGAAAGATTCGCCGCGAACGTGCCGCCCATGCGGGCGTCCTCTTCGCCGATTGAGTGACATGCGAGACAGCCACGCGATTCGAACAACTTCTTGCCGTTGTCTTTATCGCCTTGCTGTTGCGCCGGCAGCTTGCCGTCGAAGCCGTTTTGCCAAAGGTAAGCCGCGACCGCCTTCAGATCTTCCGCGCCTTCTTCGCCGTCCACTTTGAAACGCCAGAAGGTCGGCATCTTCGTCCCGGGCCGGAATGCCTGCGGATCCTTAAGCCACTCCACGATCCATTCAGGCCGCAGCTTCAGGCGGACATCCTTCAAATTTGGTCCGACTTTTTTCTGATCCTGCTGGAGATAACGGGTCTGGAGATTCAACTCGTCAATGCGCGCAGCGAGCTGGCTGTTTTGTACGCGCAAAGACTCGGCGTGCGCGAGCAGCCGCTTCACTTCGAAATCATCCGACGCATTTGCGCTCGCGTCCGTGTCGAGCTTCGACTGTCTCTCGTTCGCGCCGATCTGTTCTTCGAGCTGCGTGATTTGCTGCCGGGCGTTACTAAGGGCGTCAGCCTCTCGATCAAACGCCTCCATGCGGTGACAGCCGACGCAACCCCGTTGATAGAACAAGTCCTTCGCCAGATTCAAGCTGTCCGCGCCCTGCGTCACGCGATCGTTTGCGTGGCACATCTGGCAACCGGCCTCGGCATTCTCTTTATGAAACAGCGGATGAAGCCAGAAAGGATTGCGGCCATGACCTTTTTCGACGCTGGTGGTCGCGCGACCATTGCCACCGTGACAGGCAGAGCAGCCAAACTTTTCAGGATTGTGAATCTGCAGAAGCTCTTTACGGGGGTGACTAACGAAAGCGTTGGCTAAATCGTCGGGCTTCTTGCCAGGGCCGCCGGGCGCCATGTCGGAGGCCTTGATTACTAATGGCTCACGCGCGCCAAGATGGCACACCTCACAGCGATCGACGATGCCATATTCGTTGACATTAATTTGGTGGCCCAGGATGGTGTAGTCGAAAGCATTCTCGTTTTTTGTGATCAGGTCGTTGATGTTCTTAACCGGCAACGAACTCACGTGATTCTTCACATAATCGTCGCGCTTCTTCGCGAGTTCGGTGGGTTCCTTCAGCAGGTCAGCTTTTTCACCAAGCGTCTTCGCCTTCTCGTCGCGCAAGTCGTTGAAGGTTTGCTCGAGCTGCGCGAAGTTCATTTTTTGCCGCACGAATTTGCCTGAATCGTCCGGCATTTCCACAGTGACTTGTTCCGCCTTCTTCGACTTCAGTTGCTTGTCGTAATGGTCGTGCCAAAACTTGCCAGGCGCGGTTTCCAGCTTCCACGTAATCACAACGATACGTCCCCGCTGGTTTTGGAAAGGCTCAGTGACAGCGTCGAGCTTCGCCTGAATCTTGGCGACCCGCGCGTCGATTTCTCTGCGCTGGTCTTTGGTATTCTCCTCAGCTTCCTTAGCCTTCGCGTCAAGATCCTGATATTCGGGGGTCTCTTTTACTTCTGCTTCAGATTTGCCGGCATCCTTACGGATACTCTTCAGGTAGGTAACGTAGCGTTTGACGTATTCGCGCTGCACACCTCGCCAGGGCCGTTGCGTGTAGGCTTCGTCCCACAACGCCCACACGGCCGAAACCATCAGCAGCAACGTGCAGATGAGGATGATCGCGCTCGTCGACCTCGCGACGATCGGATCGCGCGCAGGTTCGGTTTCTTTTTTGATTAAT
>Ga0207675_100007893_pt1 | contig 10036 bp, 7 predicted proteins | sample KBSSwiS42_FD_184305 | JGI IMG/M metagenome (GOLD analysis project Ga0207675, IMG submission 184305) | Switchgrass rhizosphere microbial communities from Kellogg Biological Station, Michigan, USA - KBS Switchgrass S4-2 (SPAdes) (version 2) | ecosystem: Host-associated > Plants > Roots >...
TTGAGTCCCGGCATGGCGAAGTCCACGATCAGCAGATCCGGCTGCGCCGTCTGCATCGCTTCGAGGCCGGTGTAGCCATCCTGGCTCTCCCTGACCTCATAGCCGAAGGTATTCAGGCATTCGACGATGAAGCGGCGTACGTCGCGATCGTCCTCCACGACCAGGATACTCTCGCCATGCGCAATGTCGTTCAAGGAATCGCCCGCGTCGTAACCGGGCTGGTCGACGTTGGCGCCAGTGGCAACAGGTAGCCAGATGTCGACGGTGGTGCCGCGGACCAATTGGCTGGTAATGCGAACCGTGCCGCCCGACCGCTGTGCAATGCCATACACCTGGCTCAGGCCAAGGCCGGTTCCTTTCCCTATCGGCTTGGTCGTGAAGAAGGGCTCGAAGACTCTGGCCAGCAAATGCGGCGGGATGCCGCTGCCGGTGTCGGAAATGCCCAGCACCACGTAGCGGCCAGCAGGAATGTCGCTGGCACTCGAGTCTCTCACGCTCGTGGTGATCGTCAGCTTGCCGCCATCCGGCATGGCATCGCGCGCATTGATGACTAGATTCAAGATCGCAAGTTCCAGCTGATTGCCGTCCGCTACCGCCATCGCTGCGCCGGAGTCGAGCTGGAGGCAGACCTCGATCGACGGACCGATCGAGCGCTGGATCAGGTCGCTCATGCCCCGGACCAGCGTATCCAGCCCGACCGGCTGTAGATCCAGTCGCTGGGTTCGCGAGAAAGCCAGCAGTTGACCCGTCAACTTGGTAGCCCGGTTCGCGGCTTCGCGTGCGTACATCGCGAATTTCTTCAGCCGCTCGTCGGTCGTGCGCCGACCGATCAGGTCGACGTTGCCCACGATGGCTGTCAGCAGATTGTTGAAATCGTGAGCGATGCCGTTGGTCAACTGTCCGATCGCTTCCATTTTCTGCGCCTGTGCCAGCGTCGCCTGCGCCCGCTCACGCTCGGATATTTCCTTCACCAGCCGATCGTTGGCACGCGCCAGATCGTAAGTGCGCTCGGCAATCCGGCTTTCGAGCGTTTCGTTCAGCTGGGTCAGCGATTCTTCGGACCGCTGGATTTTCAACAGATGCTGCGCGGCTTCGTACTGCCGGCGCCGGGCACGCAATGCTGAGTCGACCGCACTGGTCAAGGTCTGCGCGCTGATCGGGCGTTCGAGAATGACTACGTTGCCGAGACTGCCGACGGCCGACTGCGCATCGGTCGACCGTGGGACCAGTTGCTTCGCGGCCAGCAGAATGAACGGGAAATCCGACCACGCGGGTTGTTCCTGAACCCACTGCGCGAGCGGTTGCATTTGGCTCTCTCGGAGCGCTTCCTCCGTCAACAGCGCCGTTCCCGCCCCTTTGCCCAGTTCCGCACTGAGCGACTCGATGCCATTGCAGACGTCGGCTCGCCGTCCCTGCTCGGTCAGCAGCCGCGTAATGACCTGCGAATCCCTGCCTCGCGGTGCCAGCACCAGTACCCGTTCGTCCACGATCTAGTCAGCCACGCCGAGAAGTTTGGTTTCGCCGCGGTAGTTGGAAACGCCGGACATCACTCCATCGAAATCCCGCAGCGCCTCGCCCACCGTCAGCCCGTGTTCATTGAGCAGGAACTGCCTGATGGCCTGCTCGTGTGGATTGGTGCGGCTCTTGACCACCGAGATGGCTTTGAGCAATTCGCCCTTGGATTCGAAGAACCGGAACAGCACGATGGTATCGCTCAGGTAGCTCAGATCGATGTCGGCGCGCATGTCGCCGACGAGGCCGTGCTGCCCCAATACGAGCAGTGTCAGGATCCCCTGCTGGTTGAGATACATCAGCAGTTCATGCATCTGCAGCAGCAGGAACTTCTCGCCCGGCATCGCCTGTAGATAAGCGTTCAGGCTGTCTATGATCACAAAACGCGCATTGCCCTCTTCGACGCACGATCGAACCCGTGCGCTGAACTCCCCGGGTGACAGTTCCGAAGGGTCGATCTGGTGCAGCGTGAGCTGTCCAGACTCCAGGTAGGGGCGAATATCCATATTGAGCGCGGCACACCGGCCGATCAGGGTCGTGAGTCCTTCATCGAAAAGAAAGAAGGCCGCTTTTTCGCCGCGTTCCAATGCGGCCAGCATGCAGCGCACTGCCGTCGTGGTCTTGCCCACACCGGACGGGCCCATCAAGAGCGTGTTGCTCCCCCGTCGCAGTCCCCCGCCCATCAGCTGATCGAGCGCCGCCAGGCCCGTGGAAACGTCCTCTGCTTTGAAGTCGGACCGGTGATCGCTCACGACCAGCCGCGGATACGTCGTGATGCCGCCGGTATCGAGCGAGAGATCGTGGTATCCCCCACGAAACTTGATACCACGCATCTTCACTACACGCATGCGACGTCGCTCGGCGCCCACGTCCAGAGTCGTCTGTTCGAGCGTGATGACGCCGTGAGCAATGCTATGCAGCTGCAGGTCCCCCGGTTCGGACGTCCGGTCGTCGAGCATCAATACCGTGCTCTTGGTCGACGAGAAGAAGTGCTTGAGCGCCAGGATCTGGCGGCGATAGCGCAGGGGGTTTTGTGCCAGCAGCCGCATTTCGGACAGGCTGTCGAAGACGATCTTGGACGGTTTCAGCCGCCGGACCTCTTCGAAGATTCGCTGCGTGGTCTCGCCCAACTCGACTTCAGAAGGATGCAGTATCGACTGTTCGGCGTCCTCGTCGAGGCCGGCCTCCCCGACGAGTTCGAAAATAGTGATCTTATCCAGCGACCACCCATGCGAGGCCGCCACCGCACGCAGTTCGTCCGACGTTTCGGACAGCGTGATGTACATGCCCGGTTCGCTGCCATCCAGCAGGAACTGCAAGGCAAGCGTGGTCTTGCCCGTCCCGGGCGTACCCTCCACGAGATACAGGCGCTCCGGCGTCAGTCCTCCGCCGAGCACCGCATCAAGCCCTTCTATGCCCGTCGAGATGCGGCGTGCGCCTGTCGACGCATCGCTGCGAGTGCGGACTTCGGAGGTACCGCCTTTTGCCATGGAATCCCCGCGTTGTTGCCTGCTTATCGTCCAGCCCGGACCCGTCCCGCGACACGGGCCGAGCGCCTGAAAAGTGAACTCTGAACGTCGAGTAGGATGTACAGGTTCCGTCGATCGACGCCGATCGAAACGGCCTGGAAGGAAAAGTGGTTCCCGCGGCGCGAGTAGCCTTCTATGCTATGAATATAGACCTTCCGCTGTCGGCCCGACTCACCGAGATGTCGACGCCCATGTCATGATTCACCAGCACCGATGGAGTTCATCCGGGCAAAGATGTGCAGCAGCGTCGCGCATAGGCTTCCGAACGAGGGTCCACAGATGAGATCGTTTGCCCTTCGATGGATCGTCGCCGGTTTCGCATCGATCGCGATGGCAGCCGCATCGGCGCACGTCACCATCTGGCCGCGTGAGTCGCGTGCGGGCGCATATGAAAAATACGTTCTGCGTGTCCCCACCGAAGGCAAAGTCGCAACGACCTCCGTCGAGTTGGAGATTCCGCCCGGTGCAACATTCGTTGCAATCGCTGCGCCGCTCGGGCATACCTATGAACTCAAGAAGTCCGGTGAGCGGGTCGTCGGCATCGTCTGGTCGATGCAGATCCAGCCGGGTGAGTTCGCGGAATTCGCCTTCATGGCCCGCAATCCCAAGGACGGCACGCAGCTGGTGTGGAAAGCCATCCAGCATTTCGCCGACGGCACGAGCACACCATGGAGCGGCCCGGTTGGCGACAAACATCCTGCTTCAGTAACCACGTTGAGTGCTGGCGACGGCGGGCATTCGCACTGAGTAGCCTGGCCTCATACGTCTCCGGCATTCGGTTCGACACGATGTGCTGCGGAACCTCGAGGCGCTGCGTACTCATGGTTTGCGACCATTCCCTGGGCCGATACCACGGTCCGCTTTGAGCACCCGGCCCATGCTCCACGCCCTTGCATGGTAGGCTGCCGCTCCATCAGGCTATTTCCGAGGATCCAGACATGGAGATCGAAGTAAGGCCAAACACCCCGATTGGGGACGCGACCGACGATCACGATACTCAACGCCTGAGCAGCCTTGCCCAATCGGACGCCGGCCCGCCGCAGGGATTGGAGAAGATTGCAGCGTCCATCGAACTTCTGCGCCTGGAAATGCAGGGCATCCGCCTGGCGCTGGAAGCACTGGTAGCCAAGCCCTAGAACCTAGAACGCTCCGCCCAGCAGCCACTGCCCGAGCGTCCCGATCGCAGACATCGTCAGCGCACCACCCAAAGCCCAGCCGAAGCTGTCTATCTTGAGGTGATCGGTCAGCCTGTCGGTGAGCATGAGCAGGATGGCATTGATGATCCACCGCGTGATGAAGGCGAGCAGCCAGGCAATGCCGAGAGTCGCCACCGTGAACACTGCAAAGAGCAGCCAGCCCAGCAGCAGGTTCAGTAGGCCGAAAATGGCCGCAACGATCAGCGCACTTTTTGCCCCTTTGACGTGAAACCCGGGCAGCAGAGCACCTGTCAACCATACGGCGAACGAAAGGATCAGCCAGGATAGAATCAGGTTCATGATCTACTCCGTTGCGATGCGGGCGCTCGACTGGGGATGAACCCCGTGCGGAAGGCCAACGCACTGTCGGCGAAATCGTTCCGGAGAGCAACTCAGTTGACGACGAGGAATGCCCCATGAAAAAGCTGAAGCACGAGCACGAGCTGTTCAAGGCAGCGCTGCTGGCAGGCGTCAAGTATGCGGAAGACCGCAAGGCCGTAGAGTTCGAGCCGAACGACTCAGCCAGTCAGAAGCTCCTGTACGTCTACCGCCTGCTGGTTCACGACAAGATCATTCAGCCGTTGCCGGAAGACCAGGTGGCGGAAGCGAGCATGCGGCACAAGCTGGCGATTTGGTATTCGAAGCAGCTGCCGGAGGGGCATCCGTTGCTGAAGTGAAAGGAGGGAAGGAAACGCCGCCGCAAGACTTATTCGCGATGCGCATCGACGAGGGTGAGCATTACCTCGTCCCCACCGCCCCGAACGCCGCAGGCGCCACCCGATGCTTCGTCGCCACCTCGTAGTTCGACGCCGCCTTCAACACCTTCGGCTCATCTCCCGGACCGGCCCAGAAGTTGATGCTGAACGGCATCGGTTGCGGCAGCATCGATTGCTCCGTGCCCGCGACCAGCTTGTAGCTCTTCTTGTCCGCGCTCAGCACATACTTCGGATCATAGACGATCCGGTTGTATCCTGCGGGCACCGTGATCTCCGGAACACCCAGTAGATCGGTGATCGAAGGGCCCGCAGCGGCACGGTCGTTGATCGCAGGTTCGCGATCGACCCCGATCTTCCATTGCGGGACGCCGACGTTGGGATGCACGAACAGGTCGATGCGATTTTCGTACATCGCTTTGAGTACCGCCATCCTCAGCACCGACTGCATCTTGATGCGATCGACTCCTTCGGTGGCGCGAATGTCCTGCCGACTGTTGGTCGCAGCGTTCCGTCCACCTACGGCGTTCGACTCGGACCACCACTTCGAATTGGCGGCGTAGCTCGCCCAGTCGGTCACTCGCGCATCCGCTCTTTCGAGCAGGTACTTCGACATCATGAACGACTCGCGGTCGGTGTTGTCGAGCTCGCCGAGAATGCGACGCATGTTCAGTGCTGGGGATAGCGGCGCCTGGCGCAGCGAGAGTTTCACCAGGTAATCGCGCGTAGTCACGTCGTAGCCCGGTACGGCGAATTCCAAGACGCCGCCCTTCTTCTGGAAAAAATATTCGGGCGCGTTGAAGGCAATCGTTTCGGCGAGCGCATCCTGAAATGTGTACTTCATGTTCGTCACGCTCGGATCGTCCGGATACTGTGGATCGACCGATTCCACGAGTTCCGCTCCGAGCTGGTCGCGCAGCACCGTCTTGATTTCGCTGTCGACCCGATCGCTGATCGCGACATCGTTTGGAGTGTGCTTCACCATGTATTCCCGGACGATGCCGATGCGCATTCCCGCAAGCGGTTTCGCTGTCGGTGCGTCCTTGCGGCCGACAGCAAAACTGGCGTACGGTTGCGTCGCTCGCAGGGACTGTGGAATCGCTGTAAACATATCCCGGGAATCGAAGTAACCCTGTTGCGGATCCTTCATGGCGTCCAGCACGCGGGCTGCATCCTTGAGCGTGCGGCAAAGTACGCCGGGACGATGGTTGATGAACTGGGCAGTAGCGGTGCGGTCCTCCGAGACCAGTCCCTTCGTCCCCACGAGGCTGGCCACTGCATTCTGATTGGCAGGTTCACGACACGAACCGCCGGTCGTCTCGCAGATAGCACAGGTCACGAGATTGGCGCTGACCGATGCACCCGCGCCTCCGCTCGAAGGTCCGGCCGAGCGCTCCGTGTCGTACGGGTTGCAGACATGGCCGCCCCAACTGCTCCTGATGCCACCGCTTCCACCGACGAATGCCTTCGTCGCTTTGGCAGGACCCTCTCCACGATGAGTCACTTCGGCGGCGATCGATACGGCGTAGATGATGGCGCCTTGCGCTCGCAGCGCAGCCACCATCGCCGAATCTGCGGGACCCGCATCCATCGCATAGTTGACGTCGTTGCCGCCCGTCGAACGCATGTCCTTCACGTCGTACCAGTCCTTGACCGACGTGGTAACGCAGTACATCGGCAACTTGCTCAAGTCGGGATTTCTTCCGTACTGCGCATCCAGCTCCGCGGCTCGTTCGAGCGCATCCGGTTGCTGGCGAAATTTCTCGCACACGGCCGGGCATGACGCCGGAAGAGCGCCCTTCGACGGATGTGTATCGCACGCAGCTTTACATGTGACAGATCGCTCGCCGCGAATGTTGATGGTCTCGAGCGCATTCAGCTGGCCAGCATTGGGAATGCCGGCAACCATGCCGTACTGCTGCTCGACGCTGGGATCGGAAATCGTCGCTTCCATTCTGCCGAGATCCAGAGGCAAGCCACTGTATCGATCCAGATCGGGAAGGAAACTCGAGACGGCGCGGGTCTTCTTCGGAAACGCGAGAGGCGAGCCAGCGCGAACGGATCCTTTGGTTGCCGCAATGGACCCGCCATCTTTGGTGATCAACTGCGTACAGACGCCGTTGTACGCCTTGGCGCGCTCGATGTATGCCTGTACCACGCCCTTGCAGGTGATCTGTCCTTCCTTGATGGCATCGTGAATATCATCGATGGTCGCTTCCTCGAGCTGGAACTTGCCTGCTCCGGCGAGAGCAGAGGACCACGCTACCAACGATGCGGCTACAGCGAGCGTGGACAGGAGCCAGCGTACGTTTCCCATCGACAACGCAAAGAGAGAGATCGGGGCTTGCATGCAAAATTCTTCTCGCTGGCGAAGTTGCGCAATGGTGCGCAACGTCAGACGGCGGCAGCTTTTTGCACCCTACCCCGATGAGCTTGGAGCCGAATCCGGTCGCCGTCGGCATGGCGACCGTGGGCCACGACTCGTTCCCTGGTTCGAGCCACCGTGATCGCGTCACTCATCCAGGATGCGGGACTCACCGAATTCGGCGGAGTACCGACATACACGGCGGTTGCCGTGGGACCGGATCGTGAGGACCGCGTGGATCAGATCACTGGCGACCTGCCACTGCTGTAAGCCACCAGCCTGAGCCGGTTCACACGCCGCGCTGTTGCGAGAAGCCGTAGAACTCGTTCACGCCCACAATCGTCTCGCACACCATCGCTCGTTCCGCGTCGCTCAGGGCGGGATTCCAGATGTCGAGTATCAATACGGCGCGCGGTTCATTGCTATCGTTCCACGCCTCGTGTTCGATCGTGTCGTCGAACACGAATGCTTTGCCAGGCTGCCATTCGCGCTGTTCGCCACCGACCCGGAACCCGCAGCCGGCTGGCACGATCAAGGGCAGATGCACGATCAGGCGAGTGTTGTTGACGCCGGTGTGTGGCGGAATGCGAGTCCTGGCATCCAGGATCGAGAACACAGCGGTAGGACCGCAACTCGGCACTTCGCATCGAGGCCAACTCTCGAGCGCCGCGACCGTCCGCGGACATCGCGCGATGTGCTCGGGATAAGCTACGCCTTCACGCCACAAGTAGTAGACACTCCACCTGAGCGACTGATGCAACTCACGCCATTTCTGCTCGACCGATTGACCCGTTCCATGCGTCACGTAGGGCTCTAAAGTCGCTCGGTCTTCCGCGAGCACATCGATCAGTTCCGCGCGAATGTCAGCAGCTGCGGCTTCGATCGAATCGAGCCAGGGAAAGTCGCCACGCTCGTAGAATTCGATATCGGCCAGCTGCGGAAAGTACATGAACGAAGGCTGCTGCCGGTAGATCCGCTTCTTCTGTACCAGGGTTGCCAGGCAACGATCGAATCTATGCAACGGCACTTGCTCGTGACGCGCCCGCAGACCCGTCAAGCGATTTTCAAGAAACGACTCGAGCGCCCGATTGTTGGCGTCGACGACTTGCCGCGCGTGCGTCACTACCTCCTGCATCCAGGCAGGTAGCTGCGCCGCTGGCGTAATCATCTGCAACGCCTTTCGATAAGTGACAGCCGCCGCACGCCGATTGCCTTGCAGTTCCTGTATCGACGCCTTCTGCAGCCATGCTCGCAGGTTGCCCGGTTCAAGGGTGAGCACACGCTCGATCGCAAGCATCTCTTCATCGTGGCGCTCGAGTCCGTGTAGCGCCGCGGCAAAGTTGATCCAAATGTGCGGATTGGATGGCTCGTCTTTGACTGCCTGCGCAAACAAATCGTGGGCGCCGAACAGGTCACCTGCCGCCAGCCTGCGGCGCCCGATTTCGTTGAGCACCAGCGGATGTCGCGGCGCCTCCCGCTCTGCTTGTTGCAGCAACCTTGCAGCTTCTTCGCTGCGGCCGCCCGCGAGCGCCTGGGAGGCCGCATCGATCAGCATCGGAATGCGCTGGTCGTCTCCGGCAGCTATGTTCGATCGAGCCATCTATCCACCACCGCTTGATCCCCGTTGGTCACGCGCTCGATTCTATTCCTCGACTCCCAGTGTGAGGGAGGCGCGCCGTGCGAATTTTGGTGAATATACTTTCATCGACGGCCTCTACGCGAGCCATCTCTCGCTTGTCTCAGCGATGTGCTAGGCGCCGCTGCCTCGCAGCTCAACTTCGCCTTCGATCTCGACTGGAATGTTGAAGGGCAATTCCACGAGACCAACGGCACTGCGGGCATGTGCACCGACTTCAGGTCCGAAGACATCCAGGATCAAATCGGTGACCCGGTTTGCTCTGTTCCTGCGCTTCTCGTGCGGGTCCGCGTCAGGTAGTCATGGGCTGTTTGGGCATCGCGCGCTGGCTGGTAGTCAGCTGCGCCGGGTTGAAGGTGGCGCGCCGCAACTGGGTTATCGCCCGACGCGGGCGCTCTGCGCCGGCTCGTCAAGCGGCTTCGAGGATGTAGATCTGTCTCCCCGAGGTATTCGTGAGGGGTGTCTTGTCGTACCCGCCGTAGGCTTCTAGGAGACGCAGTCCGTTGTGGCGCAACAGTGCCTGCAGCTCCTGCGGAAAATACATCTTCAAATCGAGTGATCCCTCAGTCTCCGTCCCGTCGGTAGACCTCTGGAACGTCCTTGCGGACATGATCTGGGTAATCGCATCGTAACGAGACGTCTGCGTCACAACTACGCGGCCGGCACCGTTTGGATCGTCGTACTCCGACATCGGCTCACGGATTTGCGGGTCCACCAGCAAGCGCCGCAGATTTGGCACGAAGACATCGACTATGAAGCGGCCGCCCTCGGCCAGATGCCGGCGCACGCGGGACATGCACGCATCGAAGGAGTCGATGTCGAGAAGGTGCCAGATAGAGTTGCCCGCGATGAAGATCAGGGCGAAGCGCTCATCGAGAGAGAATTGCCTGATGTCGGCCTGAATGTAGCGGCTCGACGTGGCTCCCGCCTGTGCTTTGCGGCGCGCCTCGACGAGCATGCCGGGCGACAGATCGATTCCTGTTGCCGCGAATCCCGCGGTTGCGATGGGCTCGAGAATTCTGCCCGTTCCACAGGCAAGTTCCAGCACGGGGCCACCGAGCGTTCGCGCCTGATTCAGGAAGAAC
>Ga0207675_100007896_pt1 | contig 10034 bp, 10 predicted proteins | sample KBSSwiS42_FD_184305 | JGI IMG/M metagenome (GOLD analysis project Ga0207675, IMG submission 184305) | Switchgrass rhizosphere microbial communities from Kellogg Biological Station, Michigan, USA - KBS Switchgrass S4-2 (SPAdes) (version 2) | ecosystem: Host-associated > Plants > Roots >...
TGGGGACATTCCTGATTTGTCCGCTTCGCGGGCAAACGGGGACGCACCTGCCGCAGGTACGTCCCCGTTTGCTAGCAAATCAGGAATGTCCCCATTTCCCGCACCGCTACAGGTTCATGGCCCGCATTTCGTAAACATGGGCGATGGAGTTGCCGTCCCATGCGTATCTCAAATGCACGCTCTGGCGGACGTTCTGCACCAGCCTTGGCCGGAAGACCGCCACGCACTCGCCGCCGGGTCGGCGCACGCTGTCGAAGGCGATGCCGTTCGAACCGGCGTCGCGCAGTTGCCTGCCTAGCTTCTGCGACGCCACGTAGCTCGCCGGGTCGTACACCTCGGTGAGCGTCGCGCGCCGGCCGCGCAGTTCGTGGAGTTCACACGCAACGTCGGCGAGATAACAGCGCATCTCCAGTTCCATGGGCGGCTGGCCGGTGGCCCGCAGGAAATTCTCGCGGTGGAATCGTGTCTCGGCGATCGCCGTGTCCACGGATTCCGCGGCGTAGTAGGCGCCGAAGTGACCGTCGGTGAAACGCGTGCCCTGCGGCGACAGGTGCGTGAAAGGCGCCATCACCACCGAGGCATTCGGGCCGCTGACGCGATCGGCGATGGGCACCAGCGACAGCTCGCCGACTTCGTTGCGGATGCGCGGATTGGTCAGGGATTCCAGCTTGTAGAGCGCCTCCCAGTCGGCGGGGTCGGCGACCCGCTCGAACAGGTGAATCGTCGGCAGGCGGCTCGCGACGATGCGATGGCAAGGTGCGAACCGCACCGCGCGGGCGATGTAGGAAGCGGCCATCCGTGGCGACCTGGCTCAGCCGCCCTGATCAACCACGTTGGGCGTCGAGGTACTGGCGAACGATGTAGAGGTCGGCCACCTGGCCGGACAACATGCGCTCGAGCGCCGACCGGCCGCCGAAAGGCGGCGCCGTATTGGGCTTGCGGACCCACTGATCCGCGGCCTGCGCGTCCGGCAGCAGGATCTGTAACGCCTTGTAAATCCCGAGCAGATAAGAAAGGCGCTCGAGCGTGTCCTGCGGCAGGCGTGGCTCACGTTCCTTCCGCCATTTGAAGAAGGTGGAGCGCGAGGCAATGCCTAACAACTTGAGCTGTTCCGCGACCGTCAGTCCCCAGTGTTCCGCGATGTTGGCGAAGGCGCGCAGGCCCGCGCCACCCGCAGCGCCGAATTCGGACGCGCCACTTTTGAGCGTCCGCGCCGTGTGACTTGCACTCATGATCACGATTCGCTCCGGTAGTCCATAAATGCACTATACAGCCGATAACTCCATATGGATACTTTTTCCTGCTTCATCGGGGTGCGAAGCGCGCAAGTTGGGCACAGTTTCAGCCCGAGATGGCGCAGAATCGCGCGTCGCGCACCAAAAACGTGCGCCCGAAAAGCGCGGATTTCACTAACTCATTGATTCGAAAAGATTCCGCGTCTGGCACAGCGAATGCATTGAGACCGAGGCTTAAACCCCTTCCCAGAGGATTTCCAACAATGAAACCGGCAGATGTAATCAAGTTGATCAAGGACAAGGAGGTCAAGTACGCCGATCTCCGCTTCACCGACACTCGCGGCAAAGAACAACACGTCACCATCCCCGCGAATCTGGTCGATGAAGAGCTGTTTCGTGACGGCAAGATGTTCGACGGCTCGTCCATCGCAGGTTGGAAGGGCATCAACGAGTCGGACATGATCCTCGCGCTCGACCCGACGACCGCAGTGATCGACCCGTTCTTCGAGCAGACCACGGTCAACATCCGCTGCGACATCATTGAGCCTGCCACCATGCAAGGCTACGAGCGCGATCCGCGTTCGCTCGGCAAACGCGCCGAGGCCTATCTCAAGTCCACCGGCATCGCCGACGGCGCGTTGTTCGGACCCGAGAACGAGTTCTTCATCTTCGACAGCGTCCGCTGGACGAGCGGCATGAACGAGACTTCGTACGCCATCGACTCCGGTCAGGGCGCGTGGAACAGCAACACGGTTTATCCCGATGGCAACAAGGGTCACCGCCCCGGCATCAAGGGCGGCTATTTCCCGGTGCCCCCGGTCGACGCCTTCCAGGACATCCGCTCGGCAATGTGCGACGCCATGGTCGAAATGGGCATGAAGGTCGAAGTGCATCACCACGAAGTGGCCACGGGCGGCCAGTGCGAAATTGGCGTGGGTGCGGGCGGCCTCGTGAAAAAGGCCGATGAAGTGCAGATCCTCAAGTACTGCATTCACAATGTGGCCGCGAGCTACGGCAAGACCGCGACTTTCATGCCGAAGCCGCTGGTCGGCGACAACGGCTCGGGCATGCACGTGCACCAGTCGCTGCAAAAGGCCGGCACGGCACTGTTCGCCGGAGACAAGTACGGCGGACTCTCGGACACCGCGCTGTACTACATCGGCGGCATCATCAAGCACGCGAAGGCCATCAACGCGTTCACCAACCCGGGCACGAACAGCTACAAGCGTCTCGTCCCTGGCTTCGAAGCACCCGTGATGCTGGCGTACTCGGCGCGCAACCGTTCGGCGTCGATCCGCATTCCGTGGGTGTCGAACCCGAAGGCGCGTCGCATCGAAGTGCGCTTCCCGGACTCCTCGGCGAATCCGTACTTCGCGTTCGCGGCCATGATGATGGCGGGCCTCGACGGCATCCAGAACAAGATCCACCCCGGCGAGCCGGCGGACAAGGACCTGTACGACCTGGAGCCGGAAGAGGAAAAGCACATTCCGCAGGTGTGCCATTCGCTCGACATGGCACTGGAACACCTCGACAAGGACCGCGAGTTCCTTACCCGGGGTGGCGTGTTCACCAACGACGTGATCGATGCCTATATCGGCCTGAAGCTCCAGGAAGTCACCCGCTTCCGCATGAGCACTCATCCGGTCGAGCTCGACATGTACTACAGCTGCTGAGGCATCGTGCAGCGGTGGAATGCCCCCAAGGCAGGCAACGCGGGCGATAGCCCGACGAGCGCGCCCGCCGGCCATTCCGCCGCCCGATCCGGTGCAATCGGGATCGTCAATCAGACGACGACGCGGGCGGCCGTGCCTGGGCACGGCCGCTCGCTTTTGCGGCCTCCGTTTTGGCTGGATTCAGCCGAAGGGGCTATCCTCGGCACCCATGAGCCGCCCATTGCTTCTTTTGACCCTGGGCTCGTTGCTGGCCACCTCGGCGCTGGCCACGACTTACGTGCGCGTCGAAAAGGACGGCACCAAAACTTATTCGGACCGTCCGATTCCCGGCGGAACACCGGTCGAGATCCAGCCCGCGCAGACTTACTCGGCTCCGCAATCGCCGCTGGCGACGGACTCGAGCCGCCCGCGCGAGGAGCGCGAGCTCGCGGATGCGTTGGACTTCCGCTACACGGGCTGCTCGCTCTCGCCGCGCAACGACGAGAATTTCACGAATCCCTCGGAAGTATTGATCTCGCTGGCGTTGAATCCGGCACTGCGCGCCGGGGACAACGTGAAGATCTCGGTGGACGGAAACGCGATGACGAGCGACGGCGGGAGCATGAGCGTGACGATCCCGCAACCCGACCGTGGCTCGCACACCGTGAGCGCGCAGGTCACGGACCGCTCCGGCAAATCGCTGTGCGTCGCCAACACCACGTTCCACGTGCAGCGTCCCTCGCTCAATTCGCCGACGCGCGTTCCGCCGCGGCCGCCGCCGAAACCCAATCCGCCGAAGCCCACGCCGCACTGACGGCCACCCGGCGTCCGGCATGTCTGGCCGCGGGCCGGCATGTCTGTCGCAGCGGAGGTGCGCGTGGCGGTTGAACGCTTCCTGCCGTCCGCGATCGCGCACTTCGAGCCCGCCGACCTCATCGGCGCGCTCGCCACGGGCATCGTGGTGCTCGATTCGGACCTGTGCGTGGTGTACGCCAACGTCGCCGCGCAGGACCTGCTCGCCGTCAGCGTCAACCAGGCGCGTGGCAAACCTTTCCTTTCGCTGGTGCTCGAGGCCGATTCGCTCCAGGCGCTGATGCGCCGCTCGCTCGAAACCGGCGAGACCCTGTCGGAGCGCGAGATGTCGGTGATGACCGGGCCGCTCGGTCGCGAGCGCCGTGTCATCGACGTCACGATGACGCCGCTCGACAGCGAGTTCGAGCGCAAGTACCTGCTGCTGGAGATCTCCGACGCCACGCAGCGGCAGCGCATCACGCGCGAGAACGAGCTGATCGCGCGACTCGACTCCAGCCGCCAGATGGTTCGTCAGCTGGCGCACGAAATAAAGAACCCGCTCGGCGGCCTGCGCGGCGCGGCGCAGCTGCTGGAGCGCGAGCTGCACGAACACCTGCGCGAGTACACCGGCGTGATCATCAGTGAGGCCGACCGTCTCACGGCGCTGGTGGACTCGATGATCGGGCCGGCACGCGCGCCGCAGAAGGCGCTCATCAACGTGCACGAACTGTGCGAACACGTGTATCGCCTGTTGCGCAGCGAAGCGCGCGCGGGCGTGCTCGTCGAACGTGACTACGATCCTTCCCTGCCGAACGCGGAGGTAGATGCCAACCAGATCATCCAGGCACTGCTGAACATAGCGCGCAATGCACTGCTGGCCGTAGGGGAGCGCGGCCGCATCGTCATTCGCACGCGCATTGCGGCGAACGTCAACATCGGGACGGCGCGGCACAAGCTCGCCGCCAGCCTGCAGGTGGAAGACAACGGGCCGGGAGTGCCGCCCGAAATCGCCGACACGATTTTTTTCCCGCTGGTCACGGGCCGTGCGAACGGCACCGGGCTGGGTCTTGCGGTGTCGCAGGACCTCGTGACTCGTCACGGCGGGCTCATCGAATTCGAAAGCAAGCCCGGGCGCACGGTGTTCACCATCCTGCTGCCCTTACCGGAGAACGCATGAGCGTCGATCCCACGTATATGCATACCACCACTCCCCCCACAAACCAGCCCGCCCTTCGCGTCTGGCTGGTGGAAGACGACGCCTCGATCCGCTGGGTGCTCGAGCGCGCCCTGCGCGCCAGCGGCATGGTGCCGCGCGCCTTCGACGCCGCCGAACCCGCGCTCGCGGCATTCCGCAACGACGCGCCCGATGTGCTGCTCACCGACATCCGCATGCCCGGCAGCTCCGGCATCGACCTGCTGCGCGAAGTGCGCGCCGCTCATCCAACCTTGCCGGTCATCGTCATGACCGCGCACTCGGACCTGCCGAGTGCGGTGTCCGCCTACGAGGGCGGCGCCTTCGAGTACCTGCCGAAACCCTTCGACATCGACCAGGCGGTTGAGCTGGTGCGGCGCGCCGGCCAGACCGCGCGGCGCGGCGACGAGGCGCCGGCGCAGACGCCGGAAATCCCGGAACTGCTGGGCAAGGCGCCGGCGATGCAGCAGGTGTTTCGCGCCATCGGCCGCCTGTCGCGCTCCAGCGTCGCGGTGCTGATCACCGGTGAGTCGGGCACGGGCAAGGAGCTGGTGGCGCGCGCACTGCACGAACACTCGCCACGCCAGTCGAAACCCTTCATCGCGCTGAACACCTCGGCGATACCGTCGGAGCTGCTCGAGTCGGAACTGTTCGGTCACGAGAAGGGCTCGTTCACCGGCGCCGATACGCAGCGCCGCGGGCGCTTCGAACAGGCCAACGGCGGCACGCTGTTCCTGGACGAGATCGGCGACATGTCGACGCCGCTGCAGACGCGCCTGTTGCGCGTGCTCGCCGAGGGCGAGTTCTACCGCGTCGGCGGGCAGACGCCAGTCAAGGTGGACGTGCGCGTGATTGCCGCCACGCACCAGAATCTGGAGGAGCGCGTGGAGCGCGGCATCTTCCGGGAAGACCTGTATCACCGCCTGAACGTCATCCGCATCGAGCTGCCGCCCTTGCGCTCGCGGACGGAGGACGTTCCTGATTTGCTCGGGCACTACTTGCGACAAGCCGCAGCGGAATTGGGCACGGAGACGAAAACCCTCGCACCCGTCACCCTGGAACGCCTGCAGTCGTACCGCTGGCCGGGCAACGTGCGCGAGCTGGTGAACCTCTGCCGGCGCCTGACGGCGCTGGCTCCCGGCAGCGAAATCCAGCTGCCGGACCTGCCCTCGGAAATGCACATCGTGACGCCGGCGGCGCAGACCGACTGGGCCGCGGCGCTCACGCTCTGGGCCAAGGCCCAGCCGTACGACGGCACAGTGGCGTGGCTCGACCAGGCGTTGCCGGAGTTCGAGCGCGTGCTGATCCGCGTGGCGCTCAATCGCACGCACGGGCACCGGCAGGAGGCCGCGCGCGTGCTCGGCTGGGGCCGCAATACGCTGACTCGCAAGTTGAAAGAGTTAGGCATGTCCGACGACGAGTCGCTGCCCTGAGAATTGCCATTTTCCTAGGACGCGAACGCTCCTACTTTCACCGGGACAGCGGACAGCCACGAGCCATCGGTTTCGCCGCTGGCGCGCCGCCTGCGCACCATCCCTTATTTCTTCTCCTACACGACGGGTTCACACTTTCGCCCGGATCCAGGGAAGGTTGTTAGCGCTATCTTCCTGGCGGTTTTTCTCGGTTTTTTCAGTGGATATCGCGCGAGGCGTTACATAACTGAAGGGGCACGTGATTGCCGTCGCGAATCGGAAACACCTTTGTTTCCAGTGTCCCGCGCTTGTTCCATTCTTTGTCCCCATTAGGGTGTCCGGACATTTTTAAGTCCGGAAAAGAGAGGAAACATGCAAGAAATAGTCGTTCAGAGCACCAAGTACCCCGAGATCGTGGTCCAGGGCTCGCGCAGCGTCGACTACACGCAGGACATCGTTCTGGTCGTGGTCGGAATTCTGGCGGCCATCGTCATCATCTGGCGATACACGGCCATGCGCCGAGGTAAGGATTGACTCGTCACCGTTCGTTGCGCACGGAGTGAAGGGGGCAGCCCCCAATTCCGTGCGCAGCGAACCGATGAGCAAAAGGGGTCAGCCCTCGTTGAGGACTGACCCCTTTTGCTAGGAATTGGGGGCTGCCCCCTTTACTCCGTGCGCAGCGAACCTACGAGGTCGCTGACACCTCGCAGGTTGTTGAGCTGCAGATAGTCCGCCACGCCCGCGTTGATCTTGCGGCACAGAAGCGGATCGTAAAAAAGTGCAGTCCCCAGGCCCACGGTCGTGGCGCCGGCAATCATGAACTCGAGTGCATCGTTGACGGTGGTGATACCGCCCTGTCCGATGATGGGCACGTTGTGTTTCTTCGCCACTTCGTAGACCTGGTGCACCTTGAGCAGCGCGATCGGCTTGATCGCCGGTCCCGAAAGACCCCCCTGCACGTTGCCGATCACCGGCCGCCGCGACTTCACGTCGATGGCCATGCCCATGATGGTGTTGATCACCGCGAGTCCATTGCTGCCCGCTTCGATGCAGCGGCGGGCGTTCTCGCGAATGTCGGTCTGGTTCGGTGAAAGCTTGGTGATCAGCGGCTTGTTCGTGACCTTGCGGCAGGCCTCGACCACGCGCGCCGACATCTCTGGATAGTTGCCGAAGGCGACGCCGCCCTCTTTCACGTTCGGACAGGAGATGTTGATCTCGATGGCGTCGATGGGCGAATCGTCGAAGCGGCGCGTCACCTCGGCGTACTCCTCGATGGTCGAACCCGAGACGTTCGCGAAGAAGCGGGTCTCGGTGAAATCCAGCGTCGGCAGGATCTTGTTCACCACGTGTTCGGCGCCGGGGTTCTGCAGGCCGATGGCGTTCAGCATGCCGGCCGGCGTCTCGTAAACACGGTGCGGCTTGTTGCCGAGGCGCGGCTGCCCGGTGGTCCCTTTGAGCACGATGGCGCCGACGTCGCGGTTGGAGAACCCCTCGATCCGGGTGTATTCCTCGCCGAAACCGACACAGCCCGACAGCAGCACGATGGGAGACGCGAGCGTGAGGCCGCAGAAATCGACCTGCAGTGGGCCCTGCGATGTTCCGAGCGCTTGAACGGCGGCGTTCATGGGGCGCGCATTGTACGATGCGCCCCGCATGCAATCCCAAGCCATTTGCCTTTTCGCCCTGCTGGGCGCAGCCACCCTCGCCGCCGCCCAAACGCCGCCGGCGCAGGCCGCATCCACCACCTTGTCCGCTCCGAAATTCAGCAAGTCCGAGGACGTGCCGAACCTGAAGGGCTTCGGCGACGCCTATTCGCTGAACGAGATCCGCATCGGCGGACCATCACTGACCGAGGAAGAACAGATCGACCGCTGGCAGGCGGAACTCGGTGCCGGCCGCGCGCGCGCCGGCGCGATCGCGGGCGCATTGCTCGCCTATCGCGCCCTGACGCCAGCCGATTGCGAGGTCACGCGCGGCGTGCTGCTCAAGGCCGAGGAGCTCGGCAGTGACCAGGCCGCGTGGCTGCTGGCCCAGGTGGCCGCCAACAAATCCTGCGGCGACATCGACCGGGCCGCACTCGAAAAGTGGCTGAAGAAGGCCGTGGTGCTCGACTACCCGGGTGCCGCCATCGACCTGATGCATTTCTACGGCGAGAGTGAAACTCCCGACCGTGCGCACCAGTACCTGTACGCGCGCGTGGCAGCGGGCTACTGGGAGGCGACCAAGATGGACGCGCCGCGCGACGGGTTCGACACCCAGGCGCTCCAGGAGATGGAAAAGAGCCTGTCCGCCGCGGATCGCGGCAACGCGGAAGCGGAGGCCGCGAAAGTGCTGGCGCAGATGATGAAGCGCCGCGAACGCTTCGTCGAATTGAATGCCGTGGAATTCGCGCGCGGCGACGCGGGCAGCAAGGGCAGCTTCGTCGGCTTCCATCTCGATTACCGCCACGAATGCCAGTGGAACCTCAAGAACAATTGCCGCGGCACGCAACACCTCGTGTACGTCGACGTCACCAACAAGAACGCGGACTTCCTGAGCTGCAAACTGGAGCTCCTCCCGGTCGATTTCGTCACCGGCAAGCCGGTCGCAGAGTCGCTGAAGCGCGAAGTGCTGGTAGGGCCCGAGGCCACGCGCCGGCTGCTGCTGGGCGATGTCTACGACCAGCCTGACAAGAAGACGCTCACCGCCAAATGCACGCCGGTGCCGAAGCTGGTCGCGAACGCCACCGCGGGCAAGTGTCGCGCCAGGCTCCAGGGCAGCGTCGATGCCGACAGCTTCTATCCCGAGTCGGCGCGCGCCTCCGGAATCGAGGGGGCGGCAGTCGTGCGATTTTGGGTGCCGCCGGGCGCCGACGCGGCCACCGACGGCGAAATCGCCAGCTCGAGCGGCGATGAGTCGCTCGACAATGCCGCCATCGCCACGGTGTTGAGCGGCAAGTTCGCGCGCGACTGCGACTATGGCCTGAGCAGCATCAAGATCGCCTTCAAGCTGCAGACCGAATGAAGCGCGCGGCCCCGCCCGAAGGCGGGGCCGCGTTTGCCAGTCCGGCTACTCGCCTTCGGCCGGGTTGTTGAAGATCTCCGCCAGCTTGATGCTGCCGTGGCCGCGCTGCGGGAACGCAGGGTTGCCGCGATCGCCGGGATCGAGATTGGATGCCGTGTCATCCGGCGGGAACAGCACCAGCTCGCCGAGGAATTTCAGGATCGAATCCTGCGAGGTTTCGTTCAGCGCCGCGAAGGCGTTGCGTGAGCCCTGTGCCTCACCACCATGCCGCAGGATGACCTCGCGCAGGTTGACACTGCGTCCATCGTGACCATAAGGCGCCGAGGATCCCACGCCCCACAATGGCTCGGTCATGAACTGCCGTGTCAGCGTGCCGTCGAAGTTGCGCTCGTAGAACGCCGGCCCCAGGTCGTGGCGCTTCATGTCGGCGTAGAAGTTGCGCACAAAGAATGAATTGCGGTTCGGGATCTTGATGGTCGGATTTCCCGAGCCGTCGTCGTTCTCGGAGACCTGCAGCGACGCCACGGCGAACATTCCGTTGAAAATGCCGCGAGTCCGGTCGTAGTTCGTCTCCACGTCCGCCACGCGGCGGTCATGCGTGATGACCAGATTCGGAATGTGACATGCGGTGCAGCCGATCTGGTTCAGCAGGTTCTGGCCTATCTGCCCGGTATTGGTGTGCTGGTACTGGCCGGGCTTGAAGTAGTTGAACAGGTAGAACTCCATGAAATCGACCAGCGAGGTCGGG
>Ga0207675_100007900_pt1 | contig 10029 bp, 9 predicted proteins | sample KBSSwiS42_FD_184305 | JGI IMG/M metagenome (GOLD analysis project Ga0207675, IMG submission 184305) | Switchgrass rhizosphere microbial communities from Kellogg Biological Station, Michigan, USA - KBS Switchgrass S4-2 (SPAdes) (version 2) | ecosystem: Host-associated > Plants > Roots >...
CCGCCGTGTTCGCGCTCGTCGCCCTCGATGGCCGCGGCCAGGTGATGATCGTCGGCGGCATAGCGGATCTGGCCGTTGAAGCCGGTGTGCACGGTACCGTTGGCGTACCACACCTCCGTCAGGCCGGCACCGGCCAGCGGTTCGAGCCGCACCCGCGCGCAGCGCGGGCGTACCGGCGTCTCCCGCTCGCCGAATTCCACGGCGAACAGCACGTCGGCGGGCAGCGGCCGGCCCGGCTCGAGCGGCAGGTACTCGATGCGCGGCGCCACCGCGCTGAGCCTCGACAGGACTGTCGGGTTGGTGCTCATGCCGCCCTCTCGGACGCGCGCAGCTCGCGGCGGAACTTCAGCGTGTCGCGCCACATGAACAGTGACGTGACGTAGTACAGCGCCTTGAACACGCGCAGCCGGCGCAAGGTCTTGCGGGCGGCGAACACGTGGCCCGAGAGCATCGACACCATGGCTTCTTCGACGCGCAGCACGTTGCGCGGATTGGCGAACAGCCACGCCAGCGCGGGCGTCGTGAAGCGCACGATGAACCAGGAAAACTCCTCGAGCCCGGCGCGCATCTCGCGCTCGTAGGCGCGTTGCAGGGGCCGCTCGCGCGCGCCCGACAGCACCGCCTCGACCAGTTCGGCGGCGCGCGTCGCGCCGTGCATCGCGAGATACACGCCGCTCGAGAACACCGGGTCGAGGAAGGCGGACGAATCGCCGGCCATGATCCAGCGGGGCCCGGCGTGCTCGCGGCACTCGTACGAGTAGTTGCCGGTGGCCTCCAGATTGCCGTGCAGCTTCGCATTGACCATGCGCGCCTTGAGCGCCGGCACCGAGTCCAGGATCTGCATGAGGAATTCCTGCAGCGATCCGCTGCGCCGCTTCATCTGCTCGGGCAGCAGCACGGCGCCGATACTGGTGACGTCGTCGCTCAGCGGGATCAGCCAGATCCAGCCGCGGCCCGCCCCATCTCCAAAACGATAGATGCTGATGTTCCCCGCCCACGGCGCGGCACGGCGCTCGACTCCCGTGAAGTGCGCGAAAATCGCGGCGCTGCGGTGGCGCGCGTGCCGCTGCTTGAGTTTGAGAGCGCTGCCGAGAAACGTGTCCCGGCCCGAAGCATCGACAAGGTAGCGGGCGCGCACTTCGCGCGTCTGTCCGGCGGCATCGCGCACGATGACGCGGGCCGAATCGGCAGAGGTCGACGCCGCGACGACTTCGGTGTTCTCGTGAGTGTTCACGCCGGCGCGCTGCGTGTTGCGGAACAGGATCTCGTCGAACTGCTCGCGCTTCACCTGGTAGGCATAACCCGGCAGGCGTTCCAGCGACTTGGAAAAATCGAACACGTTGAAGCCGCGTTCATTGTCGGCCGGGAAGTCCGCCGCGGGTTTGCGCACGCCGATGCGATCGACCTCGGCCAGTACACCCAGCCGCTCGAGAATGGGTATGTTCATCGGCAGCAGCGACTCGCCGATGTGGAAGCGCGGATGGCGGCTTTTTTCGAACAGCTGCACCGAGCGTCCGCGGCGCGCCAGCTCGGTGGCCGCCGTGGTGCCCGCCGGGCCCCCGCCTATGACGATGACGTCGCAGTCCAGGCTGCGATTTGCATGGTTTTCTTGTGACGTCATTGGAAGGTGGTGCCCCGAGCCGTGGCTATAATAGCCGCCTTCTTTCCGCACATACGAGAGCCGCTCCCCAAAGCCGCCGCCATGAATACGACGCAATCACCCCTGGAACGCGACGTCGCATCGATGATCGTGACCACGCTGAATCTCGAGACCGTCAAGCCCGAGCAGATCGACCCCGCGGCGCCGCTATTCGGGGCTGGATTGGGTCTCGATTCGATCGACGCGCTCGAGCTGGCGCTGGAAATCTCCAAGCGCTACGGCTTTCAGCTGCGCTCCGACGACGAGGACAACCGGCGCATTTTCGCCTCACTCGCCAACCTGTCGGCGCACATCGAAAAGAACCGGGCGAAATGACGTGAATACGTCGCGCTGAGCATCGAACGGATTCGGCGTGCAGCCGCTTTGCATCACCGCTTTCACGGCCACCTGCGCCGCGGGCTCCGGCCGCGCTGAGCTCTTGCGCGCGCTCGACACCGGCGTCACCGGCCTGCGTCCCAACGACTTCGGCCGCGAACCGTTGGCCACATTCGTCGGCCGGGTCGCCGGCATCGAAGCGGCGCCGCTGCCGTCCGAACTGTCCATCTACGAGTGCCGCAACAACCGCCTCGCGTGGCTGGGCCTCGCGCACGACGGTTTCTTCGACGCGGTAGCCGCCGCGCGCGCCCGCCACGGCGCGGATCGCATCGCGCTGGTACTCGGCACCTCGACCTCGAGCATCGGCGCGACCGAGGAGGCCTATACACGCCTGACGCCGTCCGGGGAATTTCCCGAGGACCTGCGCTGCCAGGCGGTGCACACGCCGCACTCCACGGGCGAGTTCCTGCAACGCGCGCTGCGGCTGAACAATGTGGCCGTGACGGTCGCGACGGCCTGTTCGTCGAGCGCCAAGGCTTTCGCGCAAGCATCGCGCCTGCTCGACCTCGGTATCGCCGATGCGGTGGTGGTCGGCGGCGTGGATTCGCTGTGTGGCAGCGTGTTGTTCGGTTTCAATTCGCTGGCACTGGTCTCGCCCGAACCGTGCCGGCCGTTCGATGCCGCGCGCTCCGGCATCAGCATCGGCGAGGCCGCGGCATTCGCGCTGCTGGAGCGCCAGGACAGTGACAACCGCCGTGCTCCAAGGTTGTTAGGTTACGGAGAATCGAGCGACGCGCACCACATGTCGACGCCGCATCCGTCGGGGCGCGGCGCGCGCCTCGCCATGTCGGAGGCGCTGGCGCGCGGCGGCGTCGACGCAGGCGACATCGACTACATCAACCTGCACGGCACGGCCAGTCTCAAGAACGACGAGATCGAGGCGCAGGCCATCGCGGAAATGTTCGGCGCGCGGACCCACGCCAGCTCCACCAAGGGCTGGACCGGTCACACGCTCGGCGCCGCGGGCGCGCTCGAAGCCATCATCACGCTGTTGAGCCTCGAGTCGGGGCTCATGCCCGGCAACCTGAACTCGCGACAGCTGGATGGCGCCTGCGGGCCCCAGGTACGGCTCGACAATGCGCGTGGCAGCGTGCGTCACGCGATGAGCAACTCGTTCGGATTTGGCGGCAGCAACTGCGTGCTGCTGTTCGCCGCGGCCGGGACCGCGTGACCGGACTGCTGGCCAAGCCGGCGCGGCTCTACGTCAACGGGGCCGCGCTCTGGGCGCCGCGGCTTCCCGGCTGGCAACGCGCGCGCGCCATCCTGGCGGGCGAAGAGCCGGCGCCGCTCGAACCCGCGCCGCGCCCCGCGCCCGAACTCCTGCCGCCGACCGAAAGGCGGCGCGCGCCGGACACGGTGACGGTGGCGCTGGAAGCAGCGCTCTCCGCCTGCAAATTCGCGCAGCTCGATCCCGCCTCGCTACCCTGCGTGTTCAGCTCCATGCACGGCGATCTGGCGATCACCGACTACATGTGCGCCACCATGGCCTCGACGCCGGCCCTGGTGTCGCCAACGCGCTTCCACAATTCGGTGCACAACGCCGCGGCGGGCTACTGGACCATCGCCGCCGGCTGCACGCGGCCTTACACCGCGCTGTCGGCGGGCGATCACTCCTTCGGCGCCGGGCTGCTCGAGGCCTGCGTGCAGGCCATGTCCGGACGCGAGAACATCCTGCTCGTGGCCTACGACATCGACGCACGCGGACCGCTCGCGCCCGTGGCGCGCAGCAAGCACCTGCTCGCCTGCGCGCTCATCGTCGCCCCGCAACGCGGCGCCACGGCGATTGCGCACTTCGACCTGGATCTCGTCGCCCGCCCCGGCCTCGAACCCAGCCAGGCGCGCCCCGCGAATGCGGAGCTCGTGGCGGGCAATTCGACCGAATCCTGCCTGCCGTTCATGGAGGCGCTGGCGCTCGGCGGCCGACACGCGCTCTTGTGCCTGGCCACGCCGACGCTCGGCCTCGACATCAGGCTGGAGAGCGTGTGAACCACACCGACGCGGTCATCGTCGGTGGCGGTCTCGCGGGGCTCACGCTGGCGCTGCAGTTGCGCGCGCGACTGCCCGCGCTCGCGATCACCGTACTCGAGCGCGACGCGCACCCGGCCCCGGAGGCCGCGCACAAGGTGGGCGAATCCACGGTGGAGATCGGCGCGCACTATCTCGACACGGTGCTGGGGCTCGATGCCCATCTGCGCGAGCGTCAGCTGCGCAAGTTCGGTTTCCGCTTCTTCTTCAGCGAGAACGCCCAGGGCGTCGACGCCGTGACCGAGCTCGGCGCCAGCCGCTACCTGCACACGCCCGGCTACCAGCTCGACCGCGGCATCCTGGAAAATTTTCTCGGCGAACGCGCGCGCGCGCAGGGCGTGTCGTTCGTCACCGGGGCCGCCGTGCGCGGCATCCAGCTCGCCGAGAACGGCGCCCACAGCGTGCGCTTCGAGCAGCACGGCCGGGAGCACGAGCTCACGGCCGACTGGCTGGTGGATGCCAGCGGGCGCGCCGGCCTGCTGCGTCGCCAGCTGAATCTGCAGACCGACAACGGCCATCACGCCAACGCCGCCTGGTTCCGGCTGGCATCGCGCATCGATATCGACGACTGGTCGCAGGACGCGACCTGGCACGCGCGCTGTGACTACCGCGAGCGCTGGTTGTCGACCAACCACCTGGTGGGACCCGGCTACTGGGTGTGGCTCATCCCGTTGTCCAGCGGTTCGCATTCCGTGGGGATCGTGGCCGACGAAACGCATCCGCTGCGCGAGTACAACAGCTTCGAGCGGGCGCTCGAGTGGCTGCACCGGCACCAGCCGCAGCTGGCGCGCGTGGTCGACGCGAAACGCGACACGCTGCAGGATTTCATCGCGCTGCGCCGGATTTCGTACGGGTGCAAGCGCGTGTTCTCGGCGCGCCGCTGGGCCCTGACTGGTGAAGCGGGATTGTTCCTCGATCCTTTCTACTCACCAGGCACCGACTTCATAGCGATCGGCAACACCTACATCACCGAGCTCATCGCCCGCGAACGCGCCGGCGAGTCCATCGAGATGCACGCGCACATCTACGAGCAGATCTTCTTTTCTTTCTACGACAGCACGCTGGCGCTGTACCGCGATCAATACCCGATGTTCGGCGACGCCGAGGTCATGCCCGCGAAGGTGATCTGGGACTACACCTATTACTGGGGCATCCTCTGCCAGTTCTTCTTCCAGCGCCGGCTGACGGACATCGCCGCACTCTCGCGGCTCAAGCGCGAGCTCACTGCCGTGCAGGCGCTCAACCTCGAGGTTCAGGCATTGCTGCGCGCCTGGTCGCACGCGGCGCGGCCGCAGAATCCGGCGCGCATGCTGGACCAGGCCGCGCTGCCGTGGTTCGCGGAGTTGAACCGCGGTCTCGCCGATCCGCTCGACGATGCCGCCTTCGACGCGCGCATGCGCCGCAATGCGGCATTGCTGCACGAGCTGGCCGCCGAGATTGCCGCCCGTGCCCGCGCCGCGGGCGTGAATGCCCAGGTGGAAAACCTGGCGCCGGGGTCTGCGCCGTCGCCGGAACCCCTGTTGTTCAAGCCCGCCACCTGAGTGAGGTCAGCCTCCCGGCTGCCGGGTCGTCGCGGTGGCCATCGCCGCGATACGGCCGGTGGCGATCTCTTCTCCCGCGTGCCGCACGGTGAATTCGTACTGCCAGTTGCCGGCATTCGCGAGCAACGTGCGCGCGGTGATTTCCAGCTCGCCGGCCAGATCGTCGATGTAATCGCGCTTCAGGACCAGATCGCGCACCGCGACCAGCAGCGCCGGCTGCGGTTTGCCGCCGGCCGCCACGGTTTTCAGGCCGCCGTGGATGGCCATGGCCTGCGCCGCGAATTCCGCGAGATGCACACTGGCCAGCCGGTTGTCGTGCCGCAATGGATTGTCCGCGGCGCGATGCCGCGTGGTCGCGACCTCGATCTGCGCGTCGTCCCAGCGCAGCACGCGCTCGATCATGAGCGCGTCGCCGGCGTGCGGCAGCAATCCGGCGATGTCGCACGCGGGGTTCATCGCGCACGCTCGCGCGTGAGCAGCAGCGCCAGGAAGAAATTCGAAACCACGCCGAGCGACACGGTCACGCCGATGGCCTGCAGGATGGGCACGGTGGACAGCGCCAGCAGCGCGAACACCCACAGCGTGGTCGCCGAGCAGACCAGCAGCGCGTGTAGTGTGCGCTGTTGTTCGCCCGGTTCAGGAGAAGCGTGTTCGAAGAACAGTGCGTAGTCGAGCCCGAGTCCCGCCGCGAGCACCAGCGATACGAGATGGAACAGGTTCAACGACACGTCGCAGGCGCGCAGCACCGCGAGGATGACGAGTGTCGTGAGAATCATGGGCGCGAGCACGCGCAACACGCGCGACACCTTGCGCAGTGCGAGTGCGATGACGATGCAAAGCAACACGGTGGCGATTTCGAGGCAGAGGATGATATGCGCGCGCTGCGCGGCGACCAGTTGTTCCGAGGCGGCCTTGAGATCCAGGAAAGTCACGACGCCGGGGTGCGCGTTCGCCAGCGCCGATACCGCGGCGGGATCGTGGACGTCGTACAGACTGATGAGTGCGTACCACCGGCCGTCACGCGCGAACAGCTCGCTGCCCAGACGCAGCGCCAGTGGCGTGTCGCGCAAGTCGGCGCGCGTCAGGGGCGGGAGGGTTTTCGCGCGTTCCACGTCGCGCACGAAGGGCTCGAACAGCCCATCCTCGAAGGGCGACTGCGCTGCGGCGTGCGCCAGCATGGCCTGCAGGCTCGCGGCGTCCGGGAGCGCGGCTTGGCGTTTTCTCTGCAGCGCGGCACTGGGCAGATATTGCGCCGCGTGCTCGAACGAGCCGATGACCCCGGGCGTGGCGCGTGTCAGTTCGGCATCGAGGCCCTCGAGATTTGCCAGCACGGCATCTTCGCTGTCGCCGTTGGCGACCAGCAGGTAACGCAGGTCCGGCGTCGCCATCTCCCTGCGCAGCTCCATGTCCGTGCGCAGCAGCGCGGCTGGCACCGGGGTGAGCCGCGACAGATTGTTCTGCCAGAAGCCCTCGGGCCGCAGGAAGAATATCGCCGCCGCGGCGAGCGGAATGAGCGCGAACAGCAGCCAGGGGCGTGGCAACGCCTCGATGCGTCGATTGAGCCTGGCCAGCACCGCGGATCCGGCCGGATCGAAACTCCTGTTCGGCACCACGTACGGCAGCAGGTAGCGGGTAGTGAGGCCCGCGCCGAGCAACCCGGTGATGGTCAGGCAGGCCACCTGGGCGAGGCCGATCACACCCGACACGAGGAAGGCCAGGTAGGCGATCGAGGTGCTGGCCACGCCGGTCGCGAGCGGCGGCCACACGCGGCGCGCAGTGCTGAGCGGCGATTCGTGCGGCTCGAGGTGGCTGAACAGGTGCATGGGATAGTCCTGCGCCACGCCGATCAGCGTGAAGCCGAAGGCCAGCGTGATGCCATGCACGCTGTCGAACAGCGCGCTCACCAGCGCCAGCCCCGCCAGCGCGCCCGTGGCCAGCGGCAACGCGCCCAACACGGGGAAGATCGGCCGGCGATAGGCGAACCAGACCAGCAGGATCATGCCGAGCGTGTCGGCGATGCCGATCCACGTGGCCTCGGTCTGCGTGCGATCGCGGATCACCGAGGAGAAGTATCCGGTGCCGCTGACCGTGAGTTTCGCCTGCGAATCGCGCCGCGCACGCGCGAACTCCTCCTGGATCACCGCCAACGCCGCACCCTGGCCGTCGGGATCGAAGGCGGCCGCATGCGTTTCGACCAGCAGCAGCGCGCGTTTGCCGTCCGCGGAGAACCAGACATCGTCGATGTGATGCGGTTCGGCGCGTGGTTGCCAGCGGGAGGCCAGGTGCAGGATTTCCAGGGTCGGATCGCGCGGCAGCCATTCTTCGAGAAAGCCGGCGGCGGGCGAAGCCATGTCGGCGGCACGATCTTCGAGCTCGGATCCGAGGCGTGCCGCGTCGAGCGGCCGCGCATCGAAGGAATCCGTAATCAGGTAGCGATACGGCAGTAGTGAGTCCGGAATCGCGGGCGGCGCCTGCCCGCCATTCGCGACGAAGCCGAACTCGGCACGAGCCCCGAGTCCCGCCGCGAGCTGGCTGGACATGGCGGCGAGTCTGGAGGTCGCGTCACCTTCGATGGCCAGCAGCAACAGTCGCGAGGCCGGGCTCTCGCCGATGTTCTGCACCAGCAACCGCTGACCTTCGGTCTTCGGCGCCGGCATGAAAAGCCGCAGATCGCCGGAAATCCTGAGATGCCCCTGCACCCACATCACGCCGAGCGCCAGCAGCGCGATCCATGCGGCGAGCAATAGCCAGCCGCGCCGGCTCATTTATTCGTGGGCTCAGCGTGTCTGGCAGAGCCGCGGCAGAGGCGCTCCAGCTGCTCGCGCGTCGGTGAGGCCGCCGCGGCGGCGGGTGCCGTGCTCGTCGATGCCGAATCCATCGAGGCCTTGTCCATCAGGGTAACGGCGCCGTCGCCGTCGGGTTCCATCGCGCGCAGGCAGCCGGGGCGATCGCCGCTGCCGAACACCTCGATGCTGGCCAGGTGCTTCGCGAGCTGCGCGTCGCGCGGCTTGAGCGTCAGCGTCCAGCGCGCCGCGTCTTCCGCGAGCGCGACCTCGAAGTCCTGCTGCAGCGGCACGAGGCGCCCCTCGAGCAGGGCGCGAAAGCTGCCTAACAACACGCGTAGCTGTGGCGCACGCTGCAGCGACAGGGTGCGCGGCGACTTGCTGCCGCGCGTGATCCGTACCTGGTCGCCGGAGACCTCGGTCAACTCGCGATACGGCGATTCCACGTTGCGGATCAGCGCGCCGTCGGCGCGGTACTCGAGCGTGCCACTGCTGCGCAGCGGCTTCTTGAGCAGGTGCGAGAAGCGGTACTCGACGAAAGGCGTGGTGACCGGCGGAGTGCGCCGCAACTGGAGCTCGAATTCTTCAAGGCCCCGGCTGAACGCCGGGCCCGTCGCCAGCACCGCGCCCAGGATCAGAAATCTTCGCACGGCTCGCATCCCAGAAATCGTAGAGGTTGAACCAATTGTACGGGGCCAAACGCGCGAAATGCTCCATCCGCGCCGCGAAACGCTGTACCACCTCGGCCAGCGCGGCATTGCGCATGCGCCGCTCACGCGTCAATTCGAAATCGAAGCGCTCGAAATGCAGATCGTAACGATTGCCGCCGTGATGCAGACCGAACGCCAGCACCACGGGCACGCGCAGCGCGCCGGCAAACAGCCAGGGCGAGATCGGAAATGGCGCCGGTTCGCCCAGAAAATTCGCGAGCATGGCCGCGTTGCCAGGACGCATGCGGTCGGCGAGCGTGGCGACCACCGAGCGTTTCTCGAGGGCGCGATGCATTTCCAGCACCAGTTCGGGACCGGGTCTGCGCGCATCGATGATCGTCGAGGCGAGCTTGGGATTGAGCGCGTTCAGCACTTGCGTGATGCCCGGTCCCTGGCCCATGTCGAGCAGGATGCTGATGGGCACATCCTGATTGCGCAGGCTCAGGACTCGCAGAGCGTCGAAGCTGCCGAGATGCGCGCCCAGCAGCAGCGTGCCGCGGCCCTCCGCGAGCGCATCGTCGAGCTCCTTGAGCCCGTGGATGCGCACGTCGAACCGCGAGAAGCGGTCGGCCATCAGGTACAGCCGGTCGAGGGTGACGGTCGAGAAGTACAGGAAATGCCGGTAAACCTCGAGGATCGTGGCGCGCCGGCCGAGCACGCGCCGCAGGTAGACGCGCGACGCGGCGCGCTCCGGCCCGCGCCGGATCATGAAATACAGCGCCGTGAAATAGGCAATGACGCGCGCCATCGGGCGGCCCACCTTGAACGCCAGCGTACGCAGCAGCCACAGCGCAAAGCGTCCACCGCCCTCGGGTCGCCGCTGCCATTCCTCGATCGGTGCAGGCTCGGTCACGGGTCCCACTCGAGAATGCCGCGCGCGATGCGCGCCGCGTCGCACCGGATGTCGAAGGCGCAGCGCGTCGTACCCAGTTCGA
>Ga0207675_100007901_pt1 | contig 10028 bp, 9 predicted proteins | sample KBSSwiS42_FD_184305 | JGI IMG/M metagenome (GOLD analysis project Ga0207675, IMG submission 184305) | Switchgrass rhizosphere microbial communities from Kellogg Biological Station, Michigan, USA - KBS Switchgrass S4-2 (SPAdes) (version 2) | ecosystem: Host-associated > Plants > Roots >...
TGCCGGTCACGGCGCCGAAACTCAGCGCGCCTGGCTTGGCCTTGGCGAGCGCGATCAGGTCCTTGAGCGATTTCACGGGCACGGAAGGATGCACCGCCACGACATAAGGCGCGGTCGCCAACAGGGCGATCGGTGCAAAATCACGCACGGGGTCGTAGGGAAGCTTGCTGAACAGGGTCACGTTGACCGCGAAGTTGCCAACCCCGGCGATGAAGAGCGTATAGCCGTCCGGCGCGGCCTTCGCGGCCATCTCCGCGGCGATGTTGCCGGCCGCCCCCGGCCGATTGTCGGTGACGATCTGCTTGCCCAGCGCTTCCGACACGGGCTGCGCGATCATGCGCCCCAGGATGTCGGTGGGGCCGCCCGCCGGTAAGGGGTTCAGCATTCGGATCGTCTTGGTGGGGTATTCCTGTCCATGGGCGGGGACCGCCATGCAAGGGATGGCGACGGAGGTGCAGAGGCACATAAAACGGAACAGTTGGCTCGAAACAGACATAAATCTTCTCCTGGGCTTGGCCGCGGGACACGGAATGGGCCGCGAACTGTTACTACACTTGGCGCAAAGGGAATTTAAACCCTCTTTGCGCTGCCAGGAACGGTATGCGCCAACGCGCTACTGACATATGCAAGCGCAGAATACCCGCCGCTGGAAAATATTCGAGGGCCGCGCGCCCTCGTAATATCACCCCTACGCAGCAGGCGCGACGGTAAGTCCGCGGATCTTGTGCTTTTCGATCGCGCGCGCGACGAAGCCCGACGCTTTCATCTCTTCGATGAACTCCGCAAGGTAACGCGCGCCGGCATCGTGACCGCGCGGCGTGCCCGCGGCCTGCATCACCGCAGTAAATCGGCCGGGCAGAATTCGCGAGCCCGGCAGTTTTTCGTGATCCATCTCCAACTGCGATTTCAATCCGGCGAGCGCGTCCATTTTCTCAGCCACAAACTGCTTGAAGGTCGCATCGGCGCCTTCGGTGCGAAAGAGTGTCGCGTGCTTGAGCGTACGCGTGAGATACAAATCGTAGGCCGCCTTACCCGTGACTGAAATGCGCACGCCCGGGCGGTCGACTTCCTCGATACTTTTGATCGGCGAATCAGGCGGCACCAGATAAGTCGCTTCGATTTCGACGTACGCCGCGGTGAAAGTGATCTCGTTCGCACGCTTGGGTTCGATGGCGAGAAATCCCAGCTGCCATTCGCCCTTGGCGGCCGATTCCGCCAGCGCACCGGCGGACTCGTACGACATGATTTTCACCGGCACGCCCAGGCGCTTGCCGAACTCGTGCGCGAGATCGAGAGCGACACCGCTGGGCGCGCGGGTCACCGGATCGCGCGCGGTCAGCAGGATGTTCGAAAAATTGATTCCCACCTGCAATGTGCCCGAAGGCGCGAGATCCGCGCGGGCGGCGGCGACGTTGTCGCTCATGACAGTACTCCGTTGGATGAAAGAGCGCCACTTTAACGCATCCGGCGGCGCTGCACATGACGCATCGGCCGCAATGACTTACGATGCGAATCATCCAGGAGGATTTGCCATGCAACTCAAGCTTTATTATGCGCCGCGCACCTGCGCGCTCGTGCCGTTCGTGACGCTGACTGAAGCCGGCGCCGATTTCACCGTCGAAAACGTGGATTCGCGCTCGGGCCAGTTGCACACGCCGGAGTACTTGCGCGTCAATCCCAAGCACAAGGTGCCGGTGTTGATGATCGACGGCGATCCGCTGACCGAGAACCTGGCCATCCAGCTCTGGATCGCACGGCAATATCCGGCAGCGCGCCTGCTGCCGGCCGATCCGCGCGCGGAGATCGAGGCCGTCTCGCTGATGTCGTGGTTCGGCTCGTCGATACACCCGCATCTGACGCCCAACGCGCGTCCCGGGAATTACTGCGACTTGCCGGGTTCGGAGGAAAGCGTGAAGCGGGCAGGCAACAAGCTGCTTTTCGAGGACTTCACGCTCGCCGACAAAATGCTGGCGGGTCGCGTATGGTTCTTCGACCATTTCACCGCCATTGACGCCTATTTCTTCTGGTGCGTGCGGCGCGCATTGTCGTTCGATCTCAACCTTGCGCGGTTCGAGAATTGTCTCGCGCATTTCGCGCGTATGCGCGATCGACCGAGCGCGCAAAAAGTCGAGGCGCACGAACGAGAGGTGCTGGCAGCCTTCGCGCGCGCCGCCTGAATTATTCGCCGAGGTAACGCGCTTCCAGGTGCGCGCGAAAATGCTGCGGATTGAGCGCTTCGCCGGTTGCACGCTTGACGAGTTCGGGCGTATCCCAGCGGCTAGCCTGCGACCAGATGTTCGCGTTGAGCCATTCGAATACGGGCGCGAGATCGCCCGCGGCTATGCGCTGGTCGAGATCCGGCGCCCCACGCCGCATCGCGGCGAACCATTGCGCTGCGTACATCGCGCCCAGCGTGTAGCTCGGAAAATAACCGAATGCGCCCTCGGTCCAGTGCACGTCCTGCATGCAGCCATCGCGATAGTTGCCACGCGCGTCGATGCCGAGCAGCGACTGCATTTTCTCGTCCCACAGCGCGGGAATATCGTCGGCCTCGATCTCGTCCTCGATCAGCGCGCGCTCGATCTCGTAGCGCAGGATGACGTGAGCCGGATAGGTAACCTCGTCGGCGTCGACCCGAATCAGGCCGGGCCTCACGCGCGTGAGCAGCCGATAAAGATTGTCGGCGGCGAATGCAGGCTGGTCGCCGAAGTGCGCCGTCAGCATCGGGGCGAGCACGCCGACGAACGCACGGCTGCGCGCGAGCTGCATTTCGAACGACAGGCTTTGGCTTTCGTGGATGCCGTACGAACGCGCGTTGCCGAGCGGCTGGCCCAGCCATTCGCGCGGCAGGTTCTGCTCGAAGCGCGCGTGTCCGGTTTCGTGGATGGTGCCCATCAGGCTTTGCGCGAAGTCATCTTCGCGGTAACGTGTCGTGAGCCGCACGTCCTCGGGCACGCCGCCGCTAAAGGGATGCGTGCTCTCGTCGAGCCGGCCGCCCGCGAAATCGAAACCCAATTTCTGCATCACCGCGAGATTGAGGGTACGCTGCGCGGCAACCGGAAACGGGCCGGCCGGCGCGATCACGCGTTCGGCGAGCTGCTTCGCTTTGACGCGCGATATCAAGTCCGGCAACCACTGATTGACGTTGGCAAACAGGCGATCGATGTCGGCGGCGCGCACGCCCGGCTCGTAACGGTCCATCAGCGCGTCGTAGCGCGAGAGGCCCGTGTCGGCGGCGAGCAGGCGCGCTTCTTCGCGCGCAAGGCGCACCACTTCACGAAAGTTGACGAGAAAGCCGCGCCAGTCGTTGGCCGGCCGCTGACTGCGCCACGCATGCTCGCAGCGCGCGCCGGCAAGCGTCCTGGCCTCGACCAGCGATTCCGGCAGCGCATTCGCGTCGCGCCAGTCGCGCCGCATTTCGCGCAGATTGGCGCGCTCGATATCAGTCAGCGCTTCCTGCTCCGCAGCTTGCAGCAGTTCCGCGAGTCGCGGTTCGGTGCGCGTGCGATGGATCAGCGCGTGCAGTTCCGCTTCGGCCGCTGCGCGCGCCGCGTTGCCCTTGGGCGGCATCATCGCGTTGCGGTCCCAGCCGACGATGGCCGACAAATGGCTGAAGCGATAAAGCCGCAACCACACCCGGCAAAGCTCAGCGTAACTCGTGGTGAGAGTCATTGCCGGGCTGCCCGTCGACGCAACGACATTTTCATACCCGCGGTACTCGTGGGCGAGTCACGCCTGCTGAAACCGGCATAGCCACAAAACGTCATGCGTTGTTCCTCGTGTCCGGACATTGCGTTGAATGCGCACTCGCAGCGTGTGTTGGCACTAGAGTGTTGATATGGGTCAATGGCCCGCCCAGTCAATTACTTAAGATTCCAGGCGGGGAGCAATGTAAGTTTTTCCACAATTCCGGGACGTTCGCCGGCGCGGAATAATGCCCCCGTACGGATGCGACCCGTTAGAATTAAACCATTCCGGCAAGCCATTGCCTATAGCTATCAAGGTCCGTGCATGAAACCCGACGATTCAGAATTTTCCCTGCCGCAACAACAGGTCAGCATCGACGTGCTGCTGGAAAAGTACGCGAAGGGCGACGAGCGCACTGCGGACGACGTGCGCAGGCGCGTGGCGCGCGCGCTGGCGGCCGTCGAGCAGGACCCCGCCAATTGGGAAAAGGAATTTTTCGAGGCACTCGCCGGCGGGTTCATCCCGGGCGGGCGCGTAAATTCCGCCGCCGGCACCGACCTGCAGGCGACGCTCATCAATTGTTTCGTGCAGCCGGTCGGCGACTCGGTGTCGCAGGCGGTCGATGGCCGGCCCGGCATCTATGTCGCACTCAAGGAAGCGGCCGAGACGATGCGGCGCGGCGGCGGCGTCGGCTACGACTTTTCGTCGATTCGCCCCAAAGGCGCGTTCGTGCGAGGCACGCATTCGAGCGCGAGCGGTCCGGTGTCGTACATGCGCGTATTCGACCGCAGCTGCGAGACCGTGGAATCCGCCGGCTCGCGGCGCGGCGCCCAGATGGGCATTCTGCGCTGCGATCATCCGGACATCGAAAACTTTATCCATGCGAAAGACCACGGCGACCTGTCCAATTTCAACGTCAGCATCGCCGTCACGGATGCGTTCATGCGCGCCGTGGAATCAGACGGCGACTGGGAGCTCGTGCACAAGACACCGCCGGGCACCGAGGTAGCGGCGGCCGCGCGTCAGCGCCCCGACGGTGCGTGGATATACCGCACGGTGAAAGCGCGCGACCTGTGGCAACAGGTCATGCAGTCAACGTACGATCACGCAGAGCCGGGCATCGTGTTCATCGACCGCATCAACGCCGACGACAACCTCTCGTATTGCGAGCGGCTCGATGCGACTAACCCTTGCGGCGAGCAGCCATTACCCGCCTACGGCTGCTGCTGCCTCGGCAGCATCAATCTGACGCTGTTCGTAAACGACGCGTTCCGGCCGAAGGCGCGTTTCGATTTCGCCGCGTTCGCGCGGGTCATCCATCCGGCCGTGCGCATGCTCGACAATGTGCTCGACGTCACCGTGTGGCCGCTGCCGCAGCAGCATGCCGAAGCGCGCGCCAAGCGGCGCATCGGGCTCGGCTTCACGGGGCTCGGCGACACGCTGATCATGCTCGGGCTCAAGTACGATACCGACGAAGCGCGCCGCATGGGGGCCGCGATCGCCGAGTTCATGCGCGATGAATCTTACGCGGCGTCGGCCGCGATCGCGCAGGAGAAAGGCGCGTTTCCGCTGTTCGATGCAAAGCAGTTTCTCGCGGCGCCGCGGTTCGCCTCTCGGCTGCCGGCGGAACTCCAGAAGAAAATCGCCGCGCACGGCATGCGCAACAGCCACCTGCTGTCGATCGCGCCGACCGGCACCATTTCGCTCGCGTTCGCCGACAACGCATCCAACGGCATCGAGCCTCCGTACTCGTGGACTTACCAGCGCAAGAAGCGCATGCCTGACGACACGCACCGTACGTACGACGTCGAGGATCACGCGTGGCGGCTCTTCCGTCATAGCGGCGGCGAGATGGACAAGCTGCCAGCCCATTTTGTGACGGCGCTGGAGATTTCCGCGCTCGATCACATGCGCATGGTCGCGGCCATTGCGCCGTTCGTCGATTCGGCGATCAGCAAAACCGTCAACGTGCCGGAAGACTATCCGTACCCGGAATTCGAAGACCTTTATTTCCAGGCCTGGAAGTCGGGCCTGAAAGGCATTGCGACTTACCGCCCGAATTCAGTGCTGGGCAGCGTGCTGTCCGTCACTTCGACGCCGGCGACCCCGGAGCCGAACGATCTAGACACGTCGGATACCGACCGCCGCATTCGCCTCGATGCTACGCCCGAGCCCGCGTTGTTGAGCCTGCGCTGGCCGGGCCGGCCGGTGCTGCCCGCGGGCAATGCGGCATGGACGTACATGGTCGAATCGCCGTTCGGCCGCTTCGCGATTTTCGTCGGGCACGTGGAAAACGGCGCGCCGTATCCGTTCGAAGTCTGGATCAACGGCAACGAGCAGCCGCGCGGACTGGGCGCGATTGCCAAGACGATGTCGATGGACATGCGCGCGCTCGACGCGAAATGGCTGCGCATGAAGCTCGACCTGCTCGCGCGGACCGGCGGCGACGCGTTCGATTGCGCGATGCCGCCCGAGGGCAAGCCGCTGCGCGTGCCGAGCATCGTCGCGGCATTTGCCCGCATCGTGCGCTATCGCATCGACAAGCTGGGCGCGCTGGTCGAAGCCGGCGGCAAATCGCCGGTGCTCGACGCGTTGTTCGCGAGGAAGGAACCCAAGACCGGCACCGACGGCACGATGTCGTGGACGGTCGACGTCTACAATCCGAGCTCGGGAGACGATTTCGTGCTGATGCTGAAGGAGCTCGTGCTGCCGAACGGCCAGCGCCGTCCGTACTCGATGTGGATGGCCGGCATGTATCCGAAGGCGCTCGACGGGCTGTGCAAGCTCCTGTCCCTTGACATGCGCGTGATCGATCCCGCGTGGATCGGCATGAAGCTGCGCAAGCTGCTGACCTATGACGAGCCGCTCGGCGACTTCATGGCGCGCGTGCCGGGGGCCGAGCGCCAGGAAAATTTCCCGAGCACCGTCGCCTACGTGGCGCGCCTCATCATTCATCGCTACGCAATGCTCGGCATACTCGACGAGCGCGGCTTTCCGGTCAGCGACATGGGCGTGCTCGAAGTCCCCGACGACGATCGCCGCGCGGCGAGCGATTACCGCCCTGCGCCCGGCGGCCGGCTGTGCACGGAGTGCGGCAATTCCGCGGTCATTAAAAAGGACGGCTGCGAATTCTGCACCGCCTGTGGCGCTATCGGCGCGTGCGGTTAAGCCCCGCTTAATGCGCGCCTGCGGTTGATTGTGCTGTGAAAACCGTTGGCCTGCCATCCGGCGAGCGTGTGCCCGCCTACGGGCAAGGTACATGGTTCATGGGCGATGCGCGCGCGACGCGCGCGGAGGAAATCGCGACGTTGAGGCTCGGCCTCGACCTCGGCGCAACGCTCATAGACACCGCGGAAATGTACGGCGACGGCCGCGCGGAACAATTGGTCGGCGAGGCAATCGCCGGCCGGCGCGACGAAGTCTTTCTCGTCAGCAAGGTTCTGCCCGAACACGCAACGCGCCGCGGCACCGTCTCCGCGTGCGAACACAGCCTCAGGCGTTTGCAGACCGACCGGCTCGACTTATATCTCCTGCATTGGCGGGGCAGCGTACCGTTCGCGGAAACGCTTGAGGCGCTGGTCGCCCTGAAGAATGCCGGCAAAATCCGCCACTATGGCGTTTCCAACCTCGATCTTACCGACATGCAGGAAATAGCGCAGCTCGCCGGTGGCAATGAAATTGCGACAAACCAGTTGCTCTACAACCTCGCGCGGCGCGGCATCGAATGGGACCTGCTGGCATGGCTGCGCGAGCGGCACATACCGGTGATGGCCTATTCGCCGCTCGAGCAGGCGCGCTTGCTCAAGAACAAGCAGCTCGCGGCATTCGCGCGCAACCACGGCATGACGCCGGCCCAGGCCGCGCTCGCGTGGTTGCTTGCGCGTGACGACGTCATAGTCATCCCCAAATCCGGCCGCCGCGAGCGGTTGCGCGAAAATCTTGGCGCCCTCGACCATGCGCTGACGGCAGTGGAACTCGCCGAGCTCGATCGGCTGTTCCCTCCGCCGCGCGGACCGCGTGCGCTCGAAATGCTCTAGCGATCGGCAACGCCGGCAGCGCGCGTTATCGAATTCTCAACATCCGTTGTCTCGATTTCGACGGCACGTGCGCTTTCTTTGCATGCGCTGGCCGGCGAACCGCCCCAATTCGCCCGCTACACGCGAGTTTGGCGCCGCGTCGTCATTGTGGCCTACATTTTGCTGAGCTTTGACCCGTTTAGGCAGCATCTACATAACCATAAGCAATTGGGAGAAACAATGCTGGAAGTCGACCTCGAAGGCGACGACATTCTCGTCGAAAGCTCGATCACGGAGAGCTGTTCGGCGTATGGCCGCGTCGCTTCGGTTAAAGTACACCGGCAACCTTCGCCGTTTGCCGTGATTGAAATGTCGCGGCGCGAGCAAACGTACGCAGTGGCGGAGCGATTCGGCGGTTCGGCTTTCGGCACTGCCGCGCTCGTGCACTTGGCGCCCAAGACGAAATAGCCACGCGCGCCCGCGCGCCGCGTTTCTGCCTGCCAGCCATCGGCGCAGAGTCCTTTCCGCACCATCCACCGGCCGACCCTCTATCCGTTATCATTGCCGCCTCAATTACGCACCAGAGCGAGCGAGTTTTTATCATGCGGGGCGCACTATGCAACGCACACGTGCTTCACTATGTTAGGCACTCTTAACATGAAGACTCCGCGCTCCGGTTTTACGCTGGTGGAAATGATGGTGGTAGTCGTCGTAATCGCCATCCTCGCTTTGATGGCGGCTCCGAGCTTTCAGGACCAGATCATCCGGGACCAGATCAACAAGGCATTGCCGCTTGCCGATATAGCTAAAACGCCCAATGCGGTAGCGTGGACGATGCTGCAGACATTTCCCCCGAACAACGCCGCCGCGGGCCTGCCGGCTGCCGACAAGATCGTCAGCGATTCAGTGAGCTCCGTCGCGGTGCAGGACGGCTCGATACACATTACGTTCGGCAACCGGGCCAACGGCGTCATTAACGGCAAGCTATTGACGCTCCGCGCGGCAGTCGTGGAAGATGCGCCTATCGTGCCCGTGACGTGGGTCTGCGGTTACGCGGAGGCCCCCGAGAAAATGACGCTGCACGGGCAGAACCAGACCAATATCCCGGCGAGCTTTTTGCCGTTCGCGTGCCGTTCGCGCGCCAAGAAGTAAGCCTTGGATGGAGTGATGCCCGTCCTTGAAATCCTGAGCCTCGTCGTATTTGCGGGAGTCGTCTGGTTGTGGCTGGACAGTCTAAAAGCGCGCGAGGTGGCGGTTCGCGCCGCCCGCGCGGCCTGCACCGCGGAAGCGTTGCTGCTGCTCGATGACACCGTAGCAATTGCCAACCTGAAGCTAAGACGCGATGACGACGGCCAGGTGAAGCTGCAACGCGCGTACGATTTCGAATACAGCGATACCGGCAACAACCGGTTGAAGGGCAGCGTGGTGCTGCTCGGCCATCGGGTCATGCTGCTCAACATCGGATTGCGCTTGCCGGAAAATGTCCGCACGCTCCATTGATTTTATGCATCGCGGCCGCCCGCGGGCGAACCGCTATAGTTGAGAATGGAAGAATGATCTTGGCATTAATTTTGGCTTGCGCTGGAGGATAATAGGCAATCTCACCATGACGAACGAACAGACCGTATTTATCGTCGAGGACGATGCCGCCGTGCGCGATTCGCTCGGTCTCCTGCTCGGGCTGCAGGGATTTCGCACCCAGTCGTTCAGTTGCGCGGAGGATTTCCTGCGCATTTACCAGCCGTCATGGGCGGGGTGCCTGCTGCTTGACGTGAGAATGCCGGGCATGAACGGGCTCGAGCTGCAGGAGTCGCTGCGCCGCCAGGGGCTCGCCCTGCCGGTGATCATCATGACCGCGCATGGCGACATTACGACCGTGAGAACGGCGCTCAAGTCCGGCGCCGTCGATTTTCTGGAGAAACCTGTCGATCCCACGGCTCTGCTGGCGGCGGTGCGCACGGCGCTCGATGCCGATGCGGCGCGCCGGCGCGCGGGGATGGAAGCCGAGGGTGCGAGGCAGCGCTTGAGCGTATTGACCGCGCGCGAGCGCCAGGTGATGGAACTGGTCGCGAAGGGCTGCCACAACCGCGAAATCGCGGAAACGCTCGGCATTAGTCCACGCACCGTCGAAGTCCATAAAGCGCGGGTAATGGAAAAACTGCAGGTCCAAAGCGTGCCCGAGCTCGTGCGCATCGTGCTGCGCGCGCCGCCGGCGGAATAACAGGCTGACTGCACAGGCAATAAAAAAGGGGCCACCGGCCCCTTTTTTTATCGGCAACGAGCGCTTAGTTGGTGGCAAAGCAGTAGAACAACCCCGCGCCGCCG
>Ga0207675_100007905_pt1 | contig 10027 bp, 8 predicted proteins | sample KBSSwiS42_FD_184305 | JGI IMG/M metagenome (GOLD analysis project Ga0207675, IMG submission 184305) | Switchgrass rhizosphere microbial communities from Kellogg Biological Station, Michigan, USA - KBS Switchgrass S4-2 (SPAdes) (version 2) | ecosystem: Host-associated > Plants > Roots >...
TTCGACGAGACCGCGAAGGATGCGCCGAAGCGTCACTTCACGGTCGGCATCGTCGACGACGTCACCCACCTGTCGTTGCCGTGGGATCCGTCGTTCCGGACCGAGTCGGAGGACGTCTCGGCGTCGGTGTTCTACGGCCTCGGCGCGGACGGCACCGTCGGCGCCAACAAGAATTCGATCAAGATCATCGGCCAGGAAACCGACCTCTGCGCGCAGGGCTACTTCGTCTACGACTCGAAGAAGTCAGGGGCGATCACCATCTCGCATCTGCGCACCAGCCGCCGGCCGATCCGATCGGCGTACCTGGTGAACCGGGCCGGGTTCGTCGCCTGCCATCAGTTCGAGTTCGTCGACAAGATCGACGTCCTCGAGCCCGCGGCGCCGGGCGCGTCGTTCCTGCTGAACGCGCCGTTTCCCGCCGACGAGGTCTGGGACCGTCTGCCGCTGGAGATGCAGGAGCAGATCATCGAGAAGAAGCTGCGCTTCTTCGCGATCGACGCCGGCGGGCTCGCGCAGAAGGGCGGGATGGGCTCGCGCATCAACACGATCATGCAGACCTGCTTCTTCGCGATCTCCGGCGTGCTGCCGCGCGAGGAAGCGATCCGGCACATCAAGAAGTCGATCGAGAAGACCTACGGCAAGCGCGGGCCCGAGGTCGTGCGGCGCAACTGCGACATGGTCGATCAGGCGCTGGCGCACCTGCACGAGATTCCCGTGCCGGCCGCCGTCGGCGCGACCCGCCGCCGGCCGCCGCTCGTCTCCGAGCGCGCCCCCGACTTCGTCCAGAAGATCACCGCGGTGATCCTCGCCGGCAAAGGCGACCTGCTGCCGGTGAGCGCGTTTCCGGTGGACGGCACGTGGCCGACCGCGACCGCGAAGTGGGAGAAGCGGAACCTCGCCTACGAGATTCCGGTCTGGGACAGCAAGGTCTGCATCCAGTGCAACCAGTGCGCGCTCGTCTGTCCCCACGCCGCCATCCGCGCGAAGGTCTACGACGAAGGCGAGCTCGCCGGCGCGCCGCCGACCTTCAAGTCGACGCTCTACAGGGGCAACGAATACAAAGGCAAGCACTTCACGATCCAGGTGGCGCCGGAGGACTGCACCGGCTGCAACCTCTGCGTCAACGTGTGCCCGGCGAAGGATCGCACCAACCCGAAGCACAAGGCGATCAACATGGCGCCGCAGGCGCCGCTGCGCGACGGCGAGCGCGTCAACTACGACTTCTTCCTCGACCTCCCCGAGCTGGATCGCACCGGGATCGGGCGCATCGATCACAAACACTCGCAGTTCATGGAACCGCTGTTCGAGTATTCCGGCGCCTGCGCCGGCTGCGGCGAGACGCCGTATCTCAAGCTGCTCACCCAGCTCTTCGGCGATCGCCTGCTGATGGCCAACGCCACCGGCTGCTCGTCGATCTACGGCGGCAACCTGCCGACCACGCCGTACACCACCAACCGCGACGGCCGCGGCCCGGCCTGGTCGAACTCGCTGTTCGAGGACAACGCGGAGTTCGGCTTCGGTTTCCGGATGGCGCTCGACGCCCACAGCGCGACCGCGCGCGGCCTGCTCCAGGGGCTCGCGCCGAAGCTCGACGGCATCGTGACGGCCATCCTCGACGCCGATCAGTCGAACGAAGCCGGCATCGCGGCGCAGCGCCAGCGGGTCGAGGCGCTCCGGCGCCAGCTGGCCGGGATGGCCACCGCCGAGGCGCGCCGGCTCGAGACACTCGCCGACTATCTGGTGAAGAAGAGCGTGTGGCTGATCGGCGGCGACGGGTGGGCCTACGACATCGGCTACGGCGGGCTCGATCACGTGCTCGCCAACCGTCGCGACGTCAACATCCTCGTCATGGACACCGAGGTCTACTCCAACACCGGCGGTCAGCAGTCGAAGGCGACGCCGCTCGGCGCCGCCGCGAAGTTCGCGGCCGCCGGCAAGCCGGTCGGCAAGAAGGATCTCGGCCTGCTCGCGAACATGTACGGCCACGTCTACGTCGCGAAGGTCGCGTTCGGCGCGAAGATGGCGCAGACCGCGCAGGCGTTCCTCGAAGCCGAGTCGTACCCGGGGCCGTCGCTGATCATCGCCTACAGCCCCTGCGTCGCCCACGGCTACGACCTGGCGCAGGGCGCCGCGCAGCAGAAGCTCGCGGTCGACACCGGCGTGTGGCCGCTCTACCGCTTCGATCCGCGCCGGCTCGTCAAGGGCGAGGCGCCGCTGAAGCTCGATTACGGACCGCCGAAAGGGCGCGTCGCCGACTACATGAAGAACGAGTCGCGCTTCCGGAGCGTGGAGCGCGCCAACCCGGCGCAGTACAAGACCTTCCTCGCCGAATCGCAGGCCGCCGCCGAGCGGCGCTATGCGGTCTATCAACAGCTTGCCGGGATCACGGTGCCGGTGATCAAGACCAACGTCGAGGGTCCTGAGGGCCCTGCCACGGGAGAGAAGTAAATGGATCTCAGCACGACCTATCTCGGAATGCGGCTGCCCCATCCGCTGATCGTCGGCGCCAGCCCGCTCAGCGACGATGTCGACGTCGCCAGGGCGCTCGAAGACGCCGGCGCATCACTTCTGGTGCTGCGCTCGGTCTACGAAGAGGAGATCACCGGCGAGCAGATGGACACGTTCTTCCACGTCGACAGCCACAACGAATCGTTCTCCGAGGCGGCGACCTTCGAGCCCGATGCGCTGACCCCGCTGGGGCCGGACGAGTACCTGGAGCACTTGCGGCTGATCAAGTCCGCCGTCCGCATTCCGGTGATGGCGTCCCTCAACGGCGTCACGCCCGGCGGCTGGGTGTCCTACGCCCGGCTGCTCGAGCAGGCGGGCGCCGACGGGATCGAACTGCACATCTACCACGCCGCCAGCGACATGACGACGAGCGCGGCGGAGGTCGAACGCCGCTTCATCGAGATCGTCAGCGACGTCAAGCGCAATGTCCGCATTCCGGTCGCCGTCAAGATCGCGCCGCTGTTCACCGCCTTCGGGCACTTCGCCAGGCAGCTCGACACGGCCGGCGCGGACGCGATCGTCATGTTCACGCGCTTCCACAGCGTCGACATCGACGTCGACGAGCTCGACATCGTTCGCACGCTGCCGCTGTCGGACTCCTCGGCGCTGTCCCTGCGCCTGCGCGGGGCGGCGGCGCTCTCCGGGCGGATCAAGGCCTCGATCGCGCTCACCGGCGGCGTCCACACCGGGCTCGACGTGATCAAGGCGACGATGTGCGGCGCGCACGCGACGCAGATGGTCTCCGCCCTGCTGCGCCACGGCCCCAGTCACCTGATTCGGGTCCGCAATGAAATCGAGTCGTGGATGCAGGAGCACGAGTGGAGCTCGCTCGACGAGATGCGCGGCAACATGAGCTTCGACCGCATTCCTGATCCGGCCGCTTACGAGCGCGCGAACTTTCGCCTGGCGCTGCGGTGAAAACGGTCCAGACGCGGTGACGAGCCGGACGAAGATCGTCGCCACCATCGGCCCGGCGTCACGAACACCGCAGGTGTTGCGGTCGCTCCTCGACGCCGGTGTCAATGTGTTCCGCCTCAACTTCTCTCACGGCACGCACGAGGAGCACAGCGCCGTCCTTTCGGACATCCGGGCGCTGAGCCGCGAGCGGGAGCGCCACGTCGCCATTCTGCAGGACCTCTGCGGGCCGAAGATGAGGCTGAACCCGTTCCCCGGCGATGTCGTGGACTGCAATCTCGACGACGAGTTCACGCTGGTCGTCGAGGCCACGTCCGCGCCGCGGGAACTGACGTGCACGTACCGGGAGTTGCCGAACGACCTCAAGGCCGGAGAGGCCGTCGTGTTCGCCGACGGCACCGTCGCCATGACCGTGATCGAGGCGGTGCCCGGCCGCGCCCGCCTGAAGGTGACGCTGCCGGGGCGTCTGCGCTCGCGTCAGGGAGTCAACCTGCCGGGCTCGGATCTGGCGGTCAGCTCGCTGACCGGGAAGGATCTGCAGGACCTCGACTGGACGGCGCGGCACGCCGGCGACGTCGATTTCGTCGGGTTGTCGTTCGCGCGCAGCGCGGCGGATGTCGTGCGGCTGCGCCAGGAGCTCCAATCGAGGAACTGTCCGGCGCACATCGTGGTCAAGATCGAGAAGCCGCAGGCCGTCGAGCACCTCGAGGAGATCGTCGCGGCCACCGACGCGGTGATGGTGGCGCGCGGAGATCTGGGCGTCGAGATGGACGTGCAGCGGGTGCCGGCCGTCCAGAAGCGCATCATCGCGCTGTGCAATCAGGCGCACCGGCCGGTCATCACCGCCACGCAGATGCTCAACAGCATGGAGCACTCGAGCCGCCCGACGAGGGCCGAAGCCAGTGACGTGTTCAACGCCGTCCTCGACGGCGCCGATGCCGTCATGCTGTCGGGTGAAAGCGCGATCGGTCAATATCCGCTTGAAGCGGTGACGACCATGCGCCAGCTTTGTACCGAAGCCGAAGCCTACCTGAAATCAGCCAGACCCCTCGCTGCGGCCGATGTGTCGCCGCTGTCCGGGTTCGTCGATCCGATCACGAAAGCCTCCGTCGACGCCGCGTGCCTGATCACCGAGCAGCTCGACGCCACGCTGATCGTCGTCACCGCCCGTTCGGGCCGGACCGCCCTGGCCCTCAGCAATCGCAGACCGGCGGCCTCAATCCTGGCCCTGTCACAGACCGAACAGGTGGCCCGGAGCTTGAGCCTGTGCTGGGGAGTCACGGCGGTCGTGCTCTCCGACGCATCCCCGGCGGAGCGCGTGCTGGCTCGCGGTGTCGAGTGGGCGAAATCACACGGCATCGTCACGTCCGGTCAGTATGCCGTGCTGCTCAGCGGGCAGGTGGGAGAGCGCACCGACGTGCGGGCCGTGCTGGCCGGGCCGATCATTTAAGAACACGTTCCACAATTAAGAATTCGGAATTTGGAATTAAGAATTCGTGCACGAATTCCTAATTCTGAATTCTGAATTCCTAATTGCGCATGCGTTCTTAGACTGCCTGTTGCGCCTTCCATCGCCCGTGCAGCTCGCGCACGACGGCGATCGCCTCGTCCGCGGTGTCGAGGCACTGCGGGATCTGCAGATCCTCCGGGTTCGCGAGCGCGAGCCGCGGATCGAGCATGGTCGCTCTGGCCCAGTCGACGAGCCCCTGCCACATCTTCCCGACGAGAATCAGCGGCACCTGATCCACGTGCCGCACCTGCAGCAGCTGCCAGATCATCAGCGTCTCGAGCACCGTGCCGATGCCGCCGGGCACGACGACGAACGCGTCGGAGGCGATCACGAAATGATGCAGGCGCGTGAAGAACGTTTCGTGCTCGAAGGCCTGTTCGACGAACGGGTTCGCGCCCTGCTCGAAGGGCAGCTCGACGCGGATGCCCAGCGAGTGGGGCGCACCGCCGCTGGCCGCGCCCTCGTTGGCCGCCTGCATCAGGCCGGGCCCGCCGCCGGTCACGATGTCGCAGCCCATCTCGGCGAACGCGGCCGCCGCGCGTTTCACTTCGTCATACACGAAGGTTCCGGGCTTCGCGCGCGCCGAGCCGAAAATGGCGACGCGATAGCGCTCGCGTCTCGACGGCCGCAGCCGCGTGAGCGTGTTGACGGCCTTCCACAAGTCGAGGACCGTCGTGGCGAGGATCTCCTTGACCCGCTCCTCGTCGGCCAGGCTCACAACGCCGCCCGGATCCATGTCTTTCGTTGTCGCCATGGGTCAGCTTTCGATCATCACGTCGCGCCGGGGGGATCTTGGCGGCGAGACCGAATCGCCGCAGGACCGCAGCCGCCGGACGTCAGTGGGCGAGCGGAATCTTGGACGAGAACATGACCTGGTGCGCCAGCGACAGCCGCCGGTCGATCTGCATCACGCGAACGGCCAGCTTCGTGTTCAGCGCTTTCTGGAACTCGGCGAGCCATTTCTGGCGGAGCGCCGACATCCGCGCGTCGCGATCCAGGTGCGCGTGGGCCAGGCCGAGCGCGGTCGCGTCGTCCAGCGTGTCGAAGGTCTCGATGAAGCGCTGGATGCCCTTCAGCTGCTCGTCCATGATCACGTTCTGTTCCTTCTGGTACGTCTCGAACAGGGGCCAGAACTTCGCCGCCTGCTCGCTGGTCAGCGTCAGGTTCTTCGCCATGATGTCCGAACGCTCGCCCTGCAGGTCCGCGCGGACCGCCACCAGCACTTCGTCGATCGACGTCGGAGCCGTGCTCACGACACGGGCCTGCTGGGCCGTCGTCCATGCCATCGCCGAGGCGCTGAGGATACACACGCCGACAGTGAACAGAAGAGCGTTACGCACAATGTCCTCCAGCTTCAGCGCGCGTCGGTCAGCCGGATCGATTCACCGATGCGCCTGAAGGCCTCCTCAAACGCCGCGGCTTCCTTCTCCGGCACGATGGTCAGGTAGTAGAACAGCGTCCCGTCCGCCAGGAACGTCGTATAGAGGCCGAGACGCTCCTGGCCTCCGAGCGGCGACGGGTTGACGAGCATTGTTCCGATCGCCGACCGCTGCGAGATTTTCAGGGCCTGCTGTTCCCCGGCGAGCCGCAGCTCCGGGTTGTTCTGTGCGACCGCCTTCAGCCAGGCGCTGGTTGCTTCGCGCAGATCCCGCGTCCCCGCGCGCGCGATGCCGAACTCGATGCCGTGGCTGAAGACGGTCTGGCCGTTCAGCTGACCGAAGCCATTCTCCGGGACGATCCTGATCGCGTTGCTGGTGGGCAGGGAGGTCCAGTCGGACGGCACGTCCACCTGGAAGACCTTGCCTCCGCTGATGCTTCGGTACTCCGTTGATGGACGAGGGACGGGCTGGCCGGGGGTGCCGACCGATCGCACCGCGTTGCCGGCCGGCTCGGTCTTCCGCCTGGCCAGTTCCGCCATCGTCAGCGGCGCCGGCAGCGAGTCGAACGCCGCCTTGATCGGCGCGAAGTCGTGGTCGTCGGCGGCGCTCGCCATGGTCAGCGCCGCGGCTTCCTGGTTGATATAGACCGTCCGATTGCCCGGATTCGGGTGGCTGCTCATCCACTGCGGCCCCGAGCCGCCGCTGCTCCTCGACTCCTTCTCAATGGTTTCGAACATGTGCGCCAGCGCGCGCGGGTCGTAGCCCGCACGCGCCATGATCTGCGCGCCGAGCAGATCGGCCTGCTTTTCGTATTCACGGCTGTATTTCATGAGCAGCGTGCCGAGACCGAATTCCGACCCCTGAGCGATGGCCGCTCCTGCGCCCCCTCCCACCATGGCGCCGCCAATCTGGCCGGCGATCTGCCCGAGCTGCAGCCAGGGGTTTTGCGCCTTCGAGGCGTTGGCCGTTCCGTGCCGCAGCAGCACGTGCGACAGCTCGTGGGCCATCACGCCAACGACTTCGCCTTCGGCGGCCGCGGCGGTGAACATGCCCCGATGAACGAACATCGGTCCGCCGGGGAGCGCGAACGCGTTGATCTCCTTGAGGTTCACCGGCGTGAACGAGTACTCGTACACCGGCTTCTTCAGTTCCGCGGGAGCTGCCGCGACCAGACGATCGCCGAGCATCGTGAGATAGCCGGTGATGCGCTCCTCTTTGATGATGGGGTACTGCTGCCGGATTTCGGCAGCGCCCTCACGGCCGATCTTGACGTCCTGCTCCGGTGTATACCGGTTTTTCGGGAGCTTGACCACGGTCTGGGCCAGGAGGCCGCTGACCGGCAAGCACCAGATCACGAGCAGCGCAACTGCGCGTCTTGACACAACCCCTACCGAACTGCCGGACCGCCGACGAAGATCGGCGGGCCCGACATCCCGCCGCCCCAGCGCGACGTCGTCCCCACGCCGATGCCGACACCCGACACTTCATTACAGCTGGATGCGGCGAGCGCCGCGAACGTCAGCAGCATGACGATCACGGCGCGTGAGGCAAGGCGGGCAAGCGTCATGGTGATGAGCCTCAGAACGGATACTTCTGCAGCGCCAATACCGCGCCGCCGGGATCGGCAATGACCACCAGCGAGCCGTTCCGCCGCTCGGGCGCGGCCGGGACGACGACGCGGCCGCCGAGCGCCGCGACGCGCGAGGCGGAAGCCGCCGGATCGCTGACCAGCACGTACGGCAGCCAGTTCGGCTGCACGCCTTCGATCTGCGGCGGCAGGCGGAACAGCCCGGCGCGGCCGCGCGTCGATCGCAGGACATAGTAGTCGACGTCGAGCTTCGACTCCTGCAGCACCGACTCGTAGCCCGCGAGGCCCTTGTAGAACGCCAGCGACTGTTCCGTGTTGCGCGCGAGGTACTCCTGCCAGAAGAACTGATGCTGGGACGGCTGCACCGGATCGGGCGCGCTGCGCCGGAGCCGCGCCAGGCCGAGCGGCGCGCCCTCCGGATCGGTGACCACCGCCACCCGCGCGATCGGCAGGTCGCGCGGCTCGACCAGGACCTTGCCGCGCTCCGCCCGCACGAACGCGACGCTCTTGTCGACGTCGGCGACCGACAGGTAGCTGAGCCATTGCCGTCCGGCATCCGCCATCCCGGTGATGTCGACGATCCCCGCGATCGGGACGTTCGCCGAGCGTGCGATCACATAGGGGCGATCGCCGCGCCGCGCGTTCTCGAAGCGCCAGCCGAACAGCTCTCCATAGAACTGCTTCGCCGCCGCGACGTCCCTGGTCATCAGGTCGCGCCAGACGAACCGCCCCGGCTCGACGGCATCCGCGGCGGCCGCGCCCGGCGGCGCGTTCGCGGCGCCGATGGCGCCGGCCACGGCAAGCGCGGCGACGGCAAGCGGAACGGCGATCGATTTGCGTATCGGCATGCGCGTCATCGCACCTCGCTCCAGGACGCGTCGGCATCGTACACGGTCATCGCGCGTGCCGCCGCGTCGCTGCCGGCGCCGAGATCCTTCTGCCGAATGCCGCCGTCCTTGCTGACGAGAAACGTCATCACACCGGTCGCGTCGTACTGGGTCGGCCACGCGACGAGCGCGAACCCGCCCGACATCTCGCCGTCGACGACATAGGAGCGCGCGCCGCCGGGCGCCTTCGCTCCCTGTCCGGTCAGGATCTTGAAGTAGTAGCCATGGAAGGGCGACGGCGGTTCGCGATTCCCTCCGATCGGGCCACCCTCTTCCGCTGCCTGCGCCACGAGATCGCCGAGCGGACTTCGCGGTTTACCGTGCACCGGCGGCCAATAGAGCCCGTTCTGCTTCCCGGGGTCGCTGTTGAACGCCTTCGCGTACAAACCGGCCCGCTTGCCGTCGTGGCCGTCCTTCGCATACTGAACTTGCGCGGACACGTAGGTTCGGCAGATCGCGATCACGGCGAGCTCGTTGCGCCCGATCCGGCGCGCCAGCACTTCTTCTTTTCCGGCCGCGGTGTCGAATCGCCACCGGCCCCCCTGCTTGACGAGCGGCACGGGGAACGGCCAGGCCTCGTTGCCGATGACCAGGGTCTTGCGGTTGGCGGTCTGGTTCACGAGCCGCCAGCCTTCCGCGAACGCCACCAGGAAGACCTCGCGGTTGCGCCGGCCGGTCGCCGGATCGGAGGAGGCCGCCAGGTCCTGTCCATCCGGCGCGAAGATCGCGATGACCTCCTCCAATTGCCCCGACTTCACCGCGGCGGCCAGCGCCCGCACCGCGTCCTCTGCGGACGCGAACGTGCGGCTCGGACTCTGGGCCTTCACCAGCGGCGGCCACGACGCGGCGGCCGCGAGCACGATCGCCGCGACACCGAGACAGCGAGCCACGCCGGCGAGATGGGTGTCGCGTCTCATGATCAGGTTCCTCGTCACGTCTCGTCCGACTCCGCTCACCGTCGTCGGCCCCCGCCGCCGCCTCTCGAGCGCGAGCTGCTCCGGCTTTGGTTGCCGCGAGAGCTCGCCGCGCGCTCCGATTTCCCGCTCGAGTAGCCGGAAAATGCGTCCGACTTGGTGCCGCTGAAGCCGGGCAAAAACGTCGCGGGCCGCACGATCCACTACAACGCTGCGGAACTGGATACGCTGTGGGAAGCGATCGCGGACAGTGGGATCCCGCTCGCCTTCCACATCGGTGAAGCGATTCCGGCAGCGATGCCGGGCGCCGCGGGCATCGGCTTCGT
>Ga0207675_100007906_pt1 | contig 10025 bp, 8 predicted proteins | sample KBSSwiS42_FD_184305 | JGI IMG/M metagenome (GOLD analysis project Ga0207675, IMG submission 184305) | Switchgrass rhizosphere microbial communities from Kellogg Biological Station, Michigan, USA - KBS Switchgrass S4-2 (SPAdes) (version 2) | ecosystem: Host-associated > Plants > Roots >...
AGCCGTGTTAACGAACGCAACCGTCAGGTTCTGAGACTGAACCGTGTGCTCGACAACGTTGATTACGACGCCGAGCAAGCTCGCGGATCGACTGACAGCGGCGAAGCAGTAAATCTTCTGGAAGGCGCAAAAGAGAATCAGGAAACGTTAAGAAATCTCAGCGATGAAGATTGGTCGAAGCTGTATCTCGACGACATGATTAAGCGGAAGGGGCGCGGTTACGCGGCATATCTTCGCCTGGAGATTGGGGCCGTCACTGACGACCTTGCGAGGATCGCCACGCGAGGTGCAGGCCTGAGCGAAGACTCAGATTTCTTCGCGATCTATCGGAGCCTTACACGCGCGTGGCGACGGCTTCGCTATTTGGAGCATCGACCCAAAGAGTCTGAAGGTCCGTTGATTTCTCAGTATCCGATCAATCAGTTTCTAACTAGTTTCAATCTCGCATATCCAATTCGGCGCATCACGTTTCTGCGAACGCGGATTGAGTTCCTGCTTTCTTTGGACAAACAGGAATTGCACGACATGTATGAGAGCAAATGGCCATCAGCTTACGTTGTGACTGACGACGACGTGCGAGAGTTTCGCCAAGAACTCCGGAAGATCTATCAGGCGCTAAGACAGCCGCAAAGTGATTTACGCAAAGCCGCACGCCAATTGCTTTCCCGGCCAAAACCCGACGGTGCGCAAAACGCGCAGCAGAAGGCACTTGCTGCACTGAAAGACGGGATAATCAAGAAGCTCAGTGGCGGTGTTCGAAAGGACGGCACCCTGGACGCGACGGCGGTGCTCGATCGCTTCCTGGATGGGACGAAGAAAGGCGTCTTTGATTCAACTGAAGCTGAATCTGATCGACGAGCGAGTTCGTTCCTCCGAACGTTTCCCGATGTGCGGTCGCTCATGAATGTAATTGCCGACGGTATCGCCGCTGAAGTGAAGACAGCGCGACAGGCGGCCGACGAAAAATGCCGTAAGGCACTCGGAATGGATGGCGCGACCACTGCCTCTGCGAGCGTTGCGGTCACGATCGCGCGCGACTGTCTGCAGAATTACTATCGCAACTACGACGACTACGACATGATCATTTTCCCGATCGTGTACCAGACAGACGTCGGCGAGCCATCACTGGTAGACGTGTTTCGCGTCAGTCCGGAAGACGCCACCGCGCTGATTGATGAGCGCGTCACCAAGTGTCACAAGCTGGCCGGCACTTCACTCGCGCACTTTGGTGCGTTTCTGGAAGAGCGTTGGCGCAAGAACGACATTTTGTGGGGTCGGCTGGATGGCGCTGAGAGAATCATCTCGGCGGTGCTGCCCTCCGGCCATCCACGGAGAGAGGCGCTGATCGGCGAGGCGCAAGCCGCGATCGTCTTCGAGACGATCGAAAAAATGGGTCGCGACGAACGCAACGATTTATTGTGCGAAGCGGCGATGCGGACAGGGTCCGGCACCAAAGAACCCAATTTGCTCGTCAGCCTCGATGCCGGTCAGAGCCCTGGCTTTGTCGACAACCTCAAGCGCAAAGCGACTGACACTTTACGAAGCCAATTGGACTCGAAGATTGACAATGCCGCGTTGCGACAACGCTATCTGGATATATTCGCAACGAATAGCACTCCCGATCCGCAGTCGACCCTGAAAACTGCCGCCCGCGCGACCACCATCATGGGCAAGATGTTTGAAAAACTTGCCGACGATAACGTCAAGGCAGGCAAAAAATACGCGGCTTGGGTGACGCGCGTGGGCCTGATTTTTTGGGGTCTCGTCGAATTAGCCGCGCCCAAGAGTATTTGGAATCTCCTGTTCCGCTACTGGCTGCAACTTCTTTACCTGGTTGAACTGATCCTGGTTGCGGGCGGAACGATCCTCCTGATGCAACGAATTCAGCAGTTCGGCCTCATCCTTTTCGGTTTGACGCTTGCAGTTCATTTCGCCGTTACTATCCTGAACGATGTCATGTCTCGCCGGTTGAAGTGGATTACGATCGGGAAAGGAATTGTCTTCATTCTTCTGGTGGCGATGGTTGCTGTGGGTGTTTTCGCATCAGTCGGGATCATTGCAAGCCCGGCAATTTGGAGACGCATGGAGCAGGTGAATCGCTGGTTCCATCAACCATCCGCATGGCGTAAGTGGTCGCCGGCCATTATCGTCGCCGTCCTGTTTGTCGTAGCCATCCGGAATGATTTGCGACAAGCCAAGAAACGAAAGCGAAAAGAGGCAGAACCCTCTAACGACTCAATTCCTACCGCTCCTTGACCAGTTGAATCTCCTGTCGCAAGCTTGCTTCCTCTAATTCGAATTTGGAGGAAGCACTACTTGCCTACATTCCGTTTTGTCCAACTCGACGTGTTTACCGACGAGCCGTTTACCGGCAATGCGCTTGCGGTGTTTCCGGAATCAGAAGGTCTCACCATTGAACAGATGCAACGCATTGCACGCGAGATGAATCTGTCGGAAACCGTGTTCGTCTTGCCGTCTGAGCACGAAGGTGTGTTGCGACGTCTCCGCATCTTCACACCAACGAGCGAATTGAAATTTGCCGGGCATCCAATCGCCGGCACATGGAATTGTCTCGCGCGTGAAGGTGTCGTACCACTACCCGAAAGTGGAAGTGGCACGGTTCAAATCAAACATGAAGTTGGCATCGGCGTCTTGCCCGTCGAGATTGAATTTAAAAACGGTGAGCCGACTCGCGTGGTGATGACGCAAGGCAACTTCGAAATCAAAGCTGAAATTGAAGATTGGCAAGACCAGGCGGACATTGCGCGCGGCTTGGGCTTATCGCGCGAAGATTTGGACGAAACGTTGCCGATTCAGGCTTGCTCAACCGGCAACACAATGTTGATTGTGCCGATTAGATCGCTCGCGGACCTGGGAAGGTGCCGTCCCAATTTGTCCTTGCTGGAAGAGGTTTACGCGCGTCACACGTTTGCCGATTCAGGCGCGACCGGTTGTTACGCGTTTACACGCGAAACGATCGAAGTGGGCGACGCGCGCGCCCACGCGCGATTTTTCGTGGGCCAGAATATTGGTGAAGACCCGGCAACCGGCAGTGCGGCCGGTCCGCTCGGCGGGTACCTGGTCCATCACGACGCGACGGGAGTTGATCCGGTGGACGGCGTCTACAAATTTGTGATTGAACAAGGCGACTTCATCAAGCGGCCGAGCCGGATCGGCCTGGAAGTAAAAGGCACGCCAGGAAAAGTTGAAGAAGTGCGTGTGGGTGGACCGTCGGTGGTGGTGGCAAAAGGGACGGTAGAGTTTTGATGCCGATGTACGCTCCGTTAGGAGCGAGATGTTTATAGAACCGATGATTCGATTTATATTCTCGCAATCGAGCGGCGTTTCGCCGCTCGATTGCGCTAGTGGTAAAAATAACCTGCGAACTATAAAGATTCGGCTCCTACGGAGCCTTACCGAATGAACGAAACTCTCGATCTTCTGATCATCGGCGCCGGCCCGGCCGGCCTGTCGGCAGCAGACGCCGCTGCGCGCGAAGGCCTGTCCTACGTAGTCATCGAGAAGGGAACGATCGCAAACACGATCCGCCAGTACCCGGTCGGTCGCACGATGTTCTCGACGCCGAACGAACTGGAGATGCGCGAGGGCTCTCTGCAGCCGATTGGCGAAAAGCCGACGCGTGAGGAGCTGCTCTCGCATTACATTCATTTTGTTCTCGACAACAATTTGAAAATCAACACGGGCGAGGAAGTTTTTGCAGTTCGCGGTAACTTCGATGATGGCTTTGTAGTGCAGACGCGTCGAGATCTTCACGCGCACGAACAGGAGCGAAGCTATCATGCGCGGGCAATTCTGTTTGCGATTGGCGCAATGGAATACCCACGCCATTTGAATGTGCCGGGGGAGGACTTGCCGAAAGTTCATCATCGATTCGTCGAACCCTATCCATACGTGCGCAAGGAAGCGCTGGTCGTGGGCGGCGGCAATAGCGCCGCGGAGGCAGCGTTGTTCCTGGCCGAAGAAGGCGCGCGTACGACGATGGCGATTTGGCGTGAAGACTGGGAGAACCGCGATCCGAAAGCCGGTGCAATGAAACACTGGGTGCGGACTCCGCTGGATCGGGAAATCGCCGAAGGCCGCCTGCGTGTAATTCTCTACAAGCACATCGAAGAGATTACCGATGACACGGTGCGGATAAACACGGAAGAAGGGGAATCGCTCACGATTCCGAATGATGTGGTCTTCGTGCTGGTAGGCAGCGATGCCGATCTCACTTTGTTGAAAAAACTCGGCGTCAGAACAGAACCGGGAAAACTGACCGAAGTTCCCGCTTACGATCCGGAAACGTTTGAGACGAATGTTCCGGGGATTTTTGTCGCCGGTCATTTCACGCACGCACGTCACATCAAGGCGGCGATTGATGTCCCACGCAAACTTGTGCCGCTGCTCGCCGAAAAGTTAAGGGCTGAGACCGTGGCGCGGACTTGAGGTCCGCACCATCCCCCACAATGGCGCTTGCCGCTCTTAGCTGACACTGATAAATTCTCGCCGACTTTTCCTTGCCGCATTAACTCGGATGGAAACACCGCTGACCCCGATCGAATTTGCTCGGCGCGCGCGCAAACTTTACGGCGAGCGCGAAGCTGTAGTGGATGGCGACCTGCGCTTAACTTACAAGCAGTTCTTTGATCGCTGCGATCGCTGGTCGTCAGCGCTGCAAGCGCTCGGCGTCGCGCCAGGCGATCGGGTGGCCTACATCGCGCCAAACACGCATGCGCAACTTGAATCGTTTTATGCCGTTCCTCAAATCGGCGCGGTGCTCGTGCCGATCAACTATCGTCTGACCGCAGACGATTTTGCCTATCTCATCAATCACAGCGGCGCGGAGGTGGTTTGTGCGCACTCTGATTATCTTGCCGCCGTGGACAGCGTGCGTTCTCAACTTTTCGGCGTGAAATATTTTGTGGCGCTCGAAGGATCAGGTGAAGGTTGGCTCGATTACGAAAAGCTGGTGGCTGAAAGCCGGAGCGAATTCCGTCGCCCTGAAATCAAAGAGAGCGATTTACTGACGATTAATTACACCAGTGGCACGACCTCGCGGCCGAAAGGCGTGATGATTACGCATCGCAATGCTTACATGAATTCAGTGGGCACTTTGGTGCATGAACACCTGTCGTCCGCTGATCGTTACCTTTGGACGCTCCCGATGTTTCATGCGAATGGGTGGACGTTCGTTTGGACGGTGACTGCGGCAGGCGCGACGCATGTTTGTTTGCGAAAGGTCGATTCGTTTCGCGTCTTTGATTTGCTGAAGAGCGAGCGCATCACGATGCTGTGCGCTGCGCCGACGGTGCTGATTGGCCTGGCAAATGCCGATGAGCGTGTCCGCCGAAGCGCTCCGCGTGGGTTGAGAGTACTGACTGCCGGTGCGCCACCGGCGGCGTCCACAATTGAAAGACTGGAAGGTGAGCTCGGATGGGTCGTGACGCAGGTTTACGGGCTGACTGAAACCACGCCGTTCATCACCGTGTGTGAAGGTCGCGCGGAACACGAAAATCTGTCACTCGCGGAGCGCGCGACGATCAAAGCCCGACAAGGCGTCGAGTTGATTACTTCGGGTGAGACGACCGTCGTCGATGAGAACGGAGCAGAGGTCCCCCGTGACGGTGAAACCTGCGGCGAGATCGTCGTGCGGGGCAACGTGGTGATGGCCGGTTACTATAACGATCCAGAAGCGACTGCACAGGCGATGCGAGGCGGTTGGTTTCATACCGGAGACGCGGCCGTCATTCATCCGGACGGCTACATTGAAATTCGCGATCGGCTCAAAGACGTAATTATTAGTGGCGGTGAGAACATCTCATCAGTCGAAGTTGAAGGCGTGCTGCTTCGTCATCCGGCCGTGCAGGAAGTTGCCATCGTCGGGTTGCCTGACGAACGTTGGGGTGAAGCGCCGCACGCGTTCGTGGTGCTGAAGGAGGGCGCGACGACGACCGAAGAGGAACTTCGTGAATTTGCACGTGAGCAGCTCGCCCATTTCAAAGCTCCGCACCGAGTCAATTTTGTTTCAGAATTACCAAAAACTGCTACCGGCAAGATTCAAAAATATGTCTTGCGAGGCGGCCGCCGCGCTATTGCTACGCAGTAAGCTTGCCGCCGCGATTGTGTTTGTGATAAACGCGGCGTGATTTTCCAGTTCTGTTTACCGGAGACGTCATTATGGCGAGATCAATCATTGGAGTAATCGTTGGTTACGTGACGATGTTCATACTTAACTTCGCAGTATTTGTTGGACTCTATGCCGTCGTCGGACCGAATAACGCATTCAAGCCGCACCGTTATCTCGCGTCGAATCGATGGATCCTAATGTCGGTGGTGGCCACTTTCATCACGGCGATCGTCGCGGGCTTGATCTGTGCGGCAATCGCGAAGGGTGGCAAGGCGCCATTAGCGTTGGCGATTCTCATAATTGTGCTGGGATGGCTGCTCGCCGTGCCGGCGATCATGAAAGCCCGAACAAACGCAGACATGGTTCGCATGGGAGATGTTCCTGCGATGGAAGCGGCGCAAAAAGCCTACTGGCCGATTTGGACGCCATTTGCGCTTCCGGTCATACAGGGAATCGGCGCGGTGATCGGCGGCAAGTTGAGGCGACGCTCGTAACGACGGCCGAACCTACCTCATGGGTCGCGCAATCCTGGCAGTCGTCATCTCGTACGTAGGGATGCTCGTGTTGGCGTTCATCGCTTTCACGTGCGCGTTTGTCGTATTCGGTTCCGAAATTGTTTTCCGGCCCGGGACTTACGAGGCATCTACAACGTGGGTGGCCGTCGCGTTCGCCATTAACATCATCGACGCGATCATCGGAGGATTCCTCTGCGCGCTAATCGCGAAACGGGGAAGGGCGCCATTCGCTCTGGCAATAGTTGTCCTCGTGTTAGGTCTGGTTGTCGCGTTTGGAGATACAAAGAAGAGAGAGGCGAATATCGGAATGGTTCGCGCCGCTGAGACGCCGAAGATAGAAGCAATCCAAAAAGCATATTGGCCTGTGTGGTACCGTTTGCGCTTCCGCTTACGGGAGCAGCCGGTGTGCTGATTGGCGGGAAGTTGAAGCGACGCTCGTAATTCTCGGACTCACAAAATGGGCAGAACAATTGTTGGGATCATCGTCGGCTACATAACGATGTTCGTGCTGGTGTTTCTCACGTTCACGTGCGTGTTCCTTTTGATGGGAACCGAGTGGTCGTTTAAGCCGAACTCATTCGACGCGTCGAAACGATGGATAGTAATGTCGTTAGTTGCGAATTTAATTATCGGCATTATCGGCGGACTGGTCAGCGCGATCATTGCCAAAGGAGGCAAGGCGCCGACGATTCTTGCCCTCGTGGTATTTGTGTTGGGACTGTTGTTGGCAATCCCGTCTTTGATGGCCCAGCAGGCAAATGCGAATCTCGTACGCACGGGAACGGTCACGCAAACGGAGGCCATGCAGAAAGCCCGCGAGCCGATTTGGGTGCCGTTCACTTTCCCAATTATTGGCGCGGTTGGTGTGCTGATCGGAGGAAAGCTAAAGAAAAAGGGATAAGACGAAAGCGCCGACAAGATGTCGGCGCACGGCAGGCAGGATGCCTGCGCTCCAAAACTAAAAGGCGGGTCCCGATGAATCGAGACCTCGCCTTTTTTGATTCATGGTGCGGATGAGAGGACTTGAACCTCCACGATGTCACCATCACAGGCTTCTGAGACCTGCGCGTCTGCCAGTTCCGCCACATCCGCGAACGGGAACTCAATATACGAATCGCCCTTCAACGGTGTCAAGAAACGCGGCGCGATCCATGGCAGCGCGCGGATCAAAAACGTTCTATGTCAGTATCGACGTCGGTAACTCCGATATCGCCAATTCATGTCAGAGTTTCGCCGATATGTGCTATGCCGTCGCCGCCAATAATCGTTTGTGCTGTACGAGCGGTTACGATAGCCGACGCGGTTCCCAAAGATACTGTTTCTTCGATAATCTGCATTTCGTCGCGGTCCGCGACCGTCCCACCGCCCGTCACGCGCGTCGTGACCATTGACGAACTTCCAGTGCTTTTTCTCTGACTTCGAGTCGCGCCACCGGCCGCGCCCCTGACCACGGCCCTGAGCCAATGACACTGTCGGCAGCGCCAACATGAGAACGAACCCAAAAAATACCGCTACCAATAATCTGCTTTCCCGTCTCGCTATCTTCATTCGGTCACCTCCTGTAGCGAAAAGCTTGTCTTTAAGAATTGAGAAATCATGGGTGGTAGCCGACAGATAAACAATCATTGTGCCAGCGCAATCGACGCGCGAACACAAGGCTAAACCGCGATGTCACAGAAGTGTCCGCACGATATCGAGACGTTCGGTTACGATATCGGATCGGACCTATGGCAACCGGATGCGCTGTTGCCGCATTTCAAAAGCGGTTGTTATAGTGCCGTTGCGTTACGTGCTCCTGAATGACGAACGACACTGATGTTTTGCAACAGCGACTAGCCCAGGTGCAATCGCGCATCGAGACGGCGGCAAAACGCGCTGGTCGTGCGAGTGAGGATGTGCAACTAATCGCCGTCAGCAAAACGCATCCGGCCGAAATAGTTCGCGCTGCGATTGCCGCCGGCGTCACCGACCTCGGTGAGAATCGCGTGCAGGAAGCAGATGAGAAGATCGCCGATGTCGGGCGCGAGGCTGCGCGTTGGCACCTGATCGGACACCTGCAGTCAAATAAAGCGCGCCGCGCCGTGCAACTGTTTGACGTCATTCATTCGCTCGATTCAGCAGCGCTCGCGCACAAACTCGATCGTGCTTGCCAGGATTTGGAACGTCACGATTTTCCCGTGCTCATTCAGGTCGATCTCGGACATGAAGTAACAAAGTCGGGCGTTGACGAAAGCGAGCTGCCGCAACTGATCGATGCCATCAACGCGTGCGAACGCCTGTCTCTGATTGGGCTAATGACGCTGCCGCCTTTTTTCGACGATGCTGAATTGACGCGACCCTTTTTCTCGAAACTGCGGCATTTGCGCGATCGTTACGCATTGCGAGGGGCCTTCGGCAACCGAACCGGCGAGCTTTCCATGGGGATGACTAACGATTTCGAAATTGCGATCGAAGAGGGAGCAACGATGGTGCGTGTCGGCACGGCGATATTCGGAGAACGCGGCAAATGATCAGGATCCTGAGCCAAATAGATCTTTTCGTCTACTTCGGCGTAGTCGCGGTTATCCTCGCCGGAATTCTTTTGATCCTGCTGCGCTCGCTGTTCCGGCGCATGGACGTTAATCCGTTCACGTGGCACGCGATTACCGTAAAGCGTCTGACCGATCCAATCATTTTGCCGGTGCGCGGCATGTTGGTGGCGATGCGCGGCGATCCGATTGTGGCGCCGGTAATCGTCATTGTCGTTTTCATTCTGGTTGGCTTCTTTGTCATTCAAGTCGTTAACGGGTTTCTTAACACTATCGCCGGAATCCTAACGGCCGCATCGAGCGGCCGGCCGAACGCGGCAGTTGCGATTCTCGGTTATGTGCTTTATGCGCTGGTCGGACTTTACGAGTTAATGATCTTCGCCCGCATCATCATGACCTGGTTCGTGGTCAGTTATGGCAAGCGAATGCGATTTCTGATCAGAACTACTGAGCCGCTACTTGCGCCTTTGCGCCGGATGATTCCGCTCGTCGGCATGTTCGACGTCTCTCCAATCATCGCGTTCGTGATTCTTTGGGTCTTGCAGTCAGTAATCGCTGCTACGTTATTGAGTGGTTGGCAGGTGCGCTATTTCTAGTAAATCGAGAATCGTAAATCGTGAATAGAAGTTGCCATACTCTGCGGCTCTGTGATTCGCAGTGTCTCTGTGGTGAAAATTTCTAAAAACATTCTCCACTACAGAGTCATAGCGTCCTCACAGAGACAAAAAGGCTTTAAACGGTGGGATCTAGCTGCTTTCATTTATCGATTTACCATTCACCATTTACCATTCACCATTCACGATTTACCATTCACGATTCACGATTTACCATTCACGATTCACGATTCACTTG
>Ga0207675_100007907_pt1 | contig 10025 bp, 9 predicted proteins | sample KBSSwiS42_FD_184305 | JGI IMG/M metagenome (GOLD analysis project Ga0207675, IMG submission 184305) | Switchgrass rhizosphere microbial communities from Kellogg Biological Station, Michigan, USA - KBS Switchgrass S4-2 (SPAdes) (version 2) | ecosystem: Host-associated > Plants > Roots >...
GTCACGCGCCATCGAATAGAAGACGCGAGTCTGACCGAACATCAGCACCAGGATGACCGACGACAATCCGGCGATCGCGCCGATCTTGATGCTCTTGGCGAGCCAACCCCAGCCGGGCCCGAAGGAATCGACCGCGGTCGCCACGGGTGCCGCTACGTTGAGCTTGGTGAAGGAAACCACGCCGGTGAGGACCGCCGAAGTCAGCATGTAGAGAATCGTGCAGACCACCAGCGATCCGAGAATGCCGATGGGCATGTCGCGTTTGGGATTTCTCGCTTCCTGGCCGGCGGTCGATACGGCTTCGAAGCCGATGTAGGCAAAGAAAACAATAGTGGCGGCGCGAATCACGCCATCGAAGCCGAATTGATAGGGCACGCCGGTCGCTTCGGGAATGAACGGATGCCAGTTGGACGTCTTCACGAAGAACGCGCCGACACAGATGAACGCGAGGATTACCGCGACCTTGATCGCGACGATGATGTTGTTGAAGGTGGCCGATTCCGACACACCGATGACCAGCACCATCGTGATGGCCAGCACCACGAACACCGCCGGCAGATTGAATAGTGACGTCACGATCGACGAGGCGACGACCGGAACCACCGTGCCCATGGGAAGTTGTACGACCGAACCCGCGGGTACCGCGAGATGGGTGCCGGCGGCCAATTCGCGCAGGTGGGTGGTCGCCGGGTCGAGGACTTTGGTGGCTTCGAGCAGCGCGGCCTGGCTGTCGGACCGGATCGAAATGTCGAGTGCGTTGGTGAGCGCATAACCGCCGGTGGCCGGATTCACCACGTCGTATTGCGCCAGCGCGGTCGTGAAAGCCCCGTCCATCGTGGCCTTTCCCTGGGACAGGAACTGCACCACGGAACCGTCGGACAACGTCGCCGTGACCCCGTTCAGGCTCACGAGGGGATTGCTGACGTCGAAATTCGAAGTGTGCGCCACCACCAGTTTGCCAATGGCCTGGGTGTACTCGGCGGGGATGTTGATGCCTATGTCGTGCAGCAGGCTCACTGCATAACCTGACCATCCGACCGCGACGACCGACGCGGCGAGCGCGTATTCGAGCAGCAGCAGTGCACCCATGATCCAGGCGCCGAATTCGCCCACCGTGGTGTACGAGTAGGTGTACGAGGAACCGGAGACCGGCAGCATCGATGCCAGCTCGGCGTAACACAGTCCCGCGAGGGCACAGACGATGCCGGCGATGATGAAGGACAACATGACCGCGGGTCCGGCGTGCAGGGCCGCGGCGTTACCCGTGCGGACGAAGATGCCGGCGCCGATGATGCAACCGATGCCGAACAGCACCAGGTGTATCGGGCCGAGCGTGCGTTTCAGCTCGCCGCGATCGAAATCGGTCTGGACCTGAGCAATGGACTTGGTACGCCAACCCATCGGGCACCCCGCAATTTTGTTGTGGCAGATTGTAGGGACGCGGAACGCGTTAAGCGAGCAGGAATGCGGCGATCGAGCCTCGGGTCAGCCGCCTTCGCTCTCGTCGCGCCGGTCCCGGCGCTGATCCATGAGGCGCCGCAGGCGGATATTCACCATTTCGACGCCCACCGAGAACGCCATGGCGAAATACAGATATCCCTTGGGAACGTCGAAGTGGAACGAGTCTGCGACCAGCACCACGCCGACGAGAATCAGGAATGCCAGCGCGAGGATCTTGATGGTCGGATGTTTGTCGATGAACGCGCTGATCGAGCCCGACACCCACATCATCACCAGGATGGCCAGAACAATGGCCGCGACCATGATGGGCAGCTGGTCGGGCCGGGCGAGGCCGACGGCGGTGAACACCGAGTCGAGCGAGAACACGATGTCGATCACCGCGATCTGCACCACGATGACCACGAAACTCGCGAACACGCGGGTGTGACGCTCGTTGTCGGCGCCCTCCAGCGTCTCGTGGATCTCGGTGACGCTCTTGGCCAGCAGGAACAGGCCGCCTAACAACAGGATGATGTCGCGCCCGGAGAACTCGTTGCCGAGGAACGGCACCGAGACCAGGGGCCTGGTCAGCCGCGTCAGCCACACGATGGAGAACAGCAGCGCGATGCGCGTCAGCATCGCGAGCGCGAGGCCGGTGATGCGTGCCGCCTCGCGCCGCTCCGGCGGCAGGCGGCTGACCAGGATGGAGATGAAGATGATGTTGTCGATGCCGAGGACGATCTCCAGCGCGGACAGCGTCAGGAACGCGATCCACGCGTGGGGATCACTCAGCATCTCCATCACGGCAATTCGTCGATCGGATTCTTGTGCTCGGTGGGGAAGACGTGTTCGGCCTTCAGGCCGAACGAAAGCGCGACCGCGCTCGAGATCCAGATCGAGGAATACGTGCCCGCGACGATGCCGATGAGCAGGGCCTCGGAGAAGCCGCGCAACGCCTCGCCGCCCAGCAGCAGCAGCGCCACCACCACGATGCTGGTGGTCACCTTGGTCATGATGGTGCGCGACAGCGTCTGGTTGATGGCCTGGTCGAGCGTGATATGGGCCGCCTGGCGGCGGTTCTTCTCGAAGTTCTCGCGGATACGGTCGAACACGATGACGGTGTCGTTCAGCGAGTAACCGATGACCGCGAGAATGGCCGCGACCACGGCGAGATCGAACTTGGTCTGGGTCACCGAGAACACGCCCAGCACCAGGATGGGGTCGTGCAACACGGCGAAGATGGCGCCGAGCGACAACCGCCAGGTGTGGAAGCGAAGGATGATGTAGAGCGCGATGAGCGCCAGCGTCACGCCAATCGACAGGATGGCCGCATGCCGCAACTCGTCGCCCACCTGCGGACCGACGACCTCGAGCGCGGTGATTTTCACGCCCGGGTCGATGGTGGCGAGCGCCGCCTCGAATGTGGGCCGCACCTGCTCGGCGGTCTGGCCCGTGGGCTGCAGTCCGACGGTCACGTCGCGCGTGCTGCCGAGGTAGCTCACCTGCGGCTCGTGGAATCCCGCGGCAATCACGGCCTTGCGTACGGTTTCGATCGCGACCTGCTTCGGGAACGCGGCCTCCACCGAGATGCCGCCGGTGAAGTCGATGGCGAAGTTCAGGCCGCGCACGTAGAACGACACGAACGAGACCAGCATCAGGATGATCGACAATCCGTACCACACCTTGCGGGTGTCCATGAACCGGAAGCTGGTTTTCTTATGGAAAAATTCCACGGAGTCTGTCCTTCGTAATTCCGTCTAGCCGATCGCGAGCTTCGCGATCTTGCGCTTGCCGCCATACAGCAGCGTCAGCAGCGCGCGCGATCCCATGAGCGAGGTGAACATGGAGGTGAGGATGCCGAGCGACAGCACGATGGCGAATCCCTTGATCGCGCCGCTGCCGAACACGAACAGCACGATGCCGGCGATCAGCGTCGTCACGTTCGAATCGGCGATGGCCGAGAAGGCCTTCTCGAAGCCCGCCTTGATGGCCGCCTGCGGCGACACACCGTTGCGCAATTCCTCGCGGATGCGTTCGTAGATCAGCACGTTGGCGTCCACCGCCATGCCGACCGTGAGGATGATGCCGGCGATACCGGGCAGCGACAGGACCGTCTTGAACATCGACAGCAAGGCGGCCAGCACGATGACGTTCGCGAGCAGCACGAGGTCCGCGACCACCCCGAACAGCCGGTAGTAGACGATCATGAACAGGAACAGCGCGGCCATGCCGATGACCAGCGCCTGCACGCCCTTCTCGATGTTTTCCTCGCCGAGCGTGGCCGTGACGGTTTTTTCGTTGGCGATGGAGATGCCCGCGGTGAGCGCGCCACCGCGCAGCAGCTGCGACAGGTCGTTGGCCTCGCTCATCGTGAGGCCCGTGGTCATGAAGCGATTGCCGAACACGCCCTGGATGGTGGCGACGTTGATGACCTTCTCGTCCTTGATGGTGCGCATCACCGGCTTGCCGTCGGGGCCGGCCAGCGGTTTGCCGTCGGGGCCGTTGACCACCTCGCTGCGCTGCTCGATCCACACCACCGCCATGGGCTTGCCCACGTTGGCCTTGGTGGTGCGCAGCATCTCTTCACCGCCCGCGCTGGTGAGCGTCACGTCCACCTGCGGGCCGTTCTGACCGCTGTTCGGCGCGGCATTCGTCAGCTGGTCGCCGCTCACGATCACGTCGCGCTTGAGCATGACCTTGCCCTTGAACACGCCGCGCTCGACGTGGTCGTAGATCTTCGCGCCGATGGGCGCACGGCCATTCGCGGGGATCGGCCGCGGGTCGACCAGCCGGTACTCGAGTGTCGCGACGCGGCCCAGCGTGGCCTTGACCTCGGCGGAATTCTGCACACCGGGGAGCTGCACGAGGATGCGATCGATGCCCTGGCGCTGCACGATGGGCTCGGACACGCCGAGCTCGTTGACGCGGTTGCGCAGCGTGGTGATGTTGGAGGTGATCGCGAAGTCGCGCCGTTCACGCACCTGCTGCTCGGTCAGCACGCAGTCGACCGCGGCGCCATTGGCGACCGTGGCATCACGGCAGGTGATGTCGGGCTGCGCCTTGCGGATGACGCTGCGCACCCTGCCGAGATCCGCGTTTTGCGGCAGCAGGATGCGCAAGCCATTCGGGATCTCGGAATCGACGCTGAGCGATGTGACGTCCGTGAACTCGATCTTTTCATTGTGCAGGCTGCGCCGGAAATCCGCGCTGTAGCCTTCCAGCAGCTTGGCGACCGCGCTGTCCACGTCGACCTGGTAGAGCAGATAGAGACCACCGCGCAGGTCGAGTCCGAGCGGCATGGCGCGCAGGTGCATGGCCTGCATCCAGCGGGGCGCGCGCGAGGCGTACATCATCGCGTTGGCGTACTCCTTGGGGAGACCGCTGTTTTCGTCCTTGGCGACGTCACGCGCCTTGAGTTGATCGACGTCATTGGCGAAACGCACGATGGCATCGCCGTTCTCGAGCGTGATGCGTTCGTAGGTGACGCCGTGATCCTTGAACACCTTTTCGATGTTCGCGAGCTGCGCGGCGTCGATCGCCGCGTGATCCCGGCGCGCGATCTGCAGCGCGCGCTCGTCACCGAACACGTTCGGCAACGCAAGCAGCAGCGAAATCAGCAGGACGATGGCGACGAGCCAGTACTTCCAGCGCGCGTAGTCGAGCATGTATCGGCCTCAGGCGCCCTTGAGCGTGCCCTTGGGCACGAGCGAGGTAACCTGGTAACGCTGCACCTTGATGCGCACGTTGTCGGCGATCTCGAGAGTGATGAAATTGTCGCCGACTTCGATGATCCGGCCGAGGATGCCGCCGCCCGTGACGACTTCATCGCCCGCGGCGAGCTTGGTGAGCATGGCCTGGTGTTCTTTCTGCTTCTTCTGCTGCGGGCGGATCAGCATGAAGTACATCAGGCCGAACATCAGGATCATCATGCCGATGAAGCCGAATGACCCGCCGGCCGGAGCGGCCCCGCCGGCACCCTGCGCCATCGCGTCGGAAATCAATAAATTCATGGTGTTATCTCAAATTCTGCGAAAAAACCCCGCGAGCCTTGGGCAGCGGGGCGCGTATTTTGGCGGAAAACCAAATTTATGCCACAGAGACTTGTGAGGTCTCGTCCGTTTCCTTCAAGTAATCGCGCAAAACGGCATCCAGAGACCCGGTCTCGATGCCCGCGCGCAGGCGCCGCATCAGCTCGAGGTAATAGTGCAGGTTGTGGATGGTATTGAGCCGCGCGCCGAGGATCTCTTTGCATTTGTCCAGGTGACGCAGGTAGGCGCGGGAGTAGTTGCGGCAGGTGTAGCAGGCGCAGGCCGGATCCAGGGGCCCGGTGTCTGCCTGGTGCGCGGCATTGCGGATGTTGACCACACCCTGCGAGGTGAACAGGTGCCCGTTGCGCGCGTGCCGTGTCGGCATCACGCAGTCGAACATGTCGATTCCACGCAGTACGGCCGCGACGATGTCCTGCGGACGGCCGACGCCCATGAGATAGCGCGGCCGGTCTGCGGGCATGTGCGGCACCAGTCCCTCGAGCACCCGCAATCGCTCCGCCTCGGATTCACCCACCGCGAGACCGCCGACCGCGAGCCCCTTCCACGGTAGTTTGGACAACGCTTCGAGCGAGGCGAGACGCAGATTGAGGTGCATGCCGCCCTGCACGATGCCGAACAATTCGCCGGGCGGGGCCTCCTTGTAGTAGTGAGCGTGGCTACGCTCCGCCCAGCGCATGGAACGCTCCATGGACGCACGCGCCTGGGGTTCGGTGGCCGGGTACGGCGTGCAGTCGTCGAGCGCCATGGCGATGTCCGAGCCGAGCGCCAGCTGCACGTCCATCGAATCTTCGGGCGTGAGGCGTACCGCGCTGCCGTCGATGGGCGATCGGAAATTCACGCCCTCCTCGGTGATCTTGCGCAGGCTCTCGAGGCTGAACACCTGGAAGCCGCCGGAGTCGGTGAGGATCGGCCGCTTCCAGTGCATGAAGCCATGCAGCCCGCCGTGCGCACGCATGATCTCGTTGCCGGGCCGCAGCATCAGGTGGAAGGTGTTGCCGAGCACGATGTCCGCGCCGAGCGTTTCGAGCTCTTCGGGCGTCATCGCCTTGACGGTGCCGTAGGTGCCGACGGGCATGAATGCCGGTGTTTCCACCACGCCGTGCGCGAGTCGCAGGCGTCCGCGGCGCGCTGCGCCGAGCGTGCCTGACAGGGTGAACTCGGCCGTCATGCGGTGCGGATCTCGTGGGCGCCCGGGTGCGGGGTCACAAACATCGCGTCACCATAACTGAAAAACCGGTACTGCCGGTCCACGGCATGCCGGTATGCCGACAGCACGGTCTCGCGTCCTGCGAAGGCGCTGACCAGCATGAGCAGCGTCGACTCCGGCAGGTGGAAGTTGGTGAGCAAAGCGTCGACAACGCGGAAGCGGAAGCCGGGCACGATGAACAGCGAAGAATCGCCGACATAGGGCGCGAGCTCGCCGCCGCCGGCGGCACTTTCGAGCGCGCGCACCACCGTGGTCCCCACGGCGATCACGCGGCTGTTGCGCGCGCGGGCAGCGTTCACGGCCGCGCAGGCTGCGGCGCTCACTTCCACGAACTCCGCGTGCATCACGTGTGCGCCCACCGCCTCGGTACGCACCGGCTGGAAGGTGCCGGCGCCGACGTGCAGGGTGACGAATGTGCGCTCCACGCCGCGTGCCTGCAGCGCGGCCAGCAGCCGATCGTCGAAGTGCAGGCTGGCCGTGGGCGCGGCCACTGCGCCGTCGCGGCGCGCGAACACGCTCTGGTAGCGCGTGGCATCGTTGGCGACGGGCTCGCGACGGATATAAGGCGGCAATGGCATCTGCCCGAAACGTTCGAAGAAGCCGAGCGCGGGTTCGGGTAGTTCGACCGACCACAGGTCGCCGCGCTTCTCGAGGATGCGGATCGCGCCGCCGCGGCTGCTGAGCAGCATCGCCGGCTTGAGCGCCTTGCTGGCGCGCGCGTGCACCAGGGCGCTGCGGCCTTCGAGTGGGCGTTCGAGCAGCAGCTCCACCTTGCCGCCGGAGTCCTTGATCGCGAACAGCCGCGCCGGGATGACCCGCGTGTCGTTGAACACCAGCAGGTCACCCGGGTTGACCAGCCCGGGAAGCTCGAGGATGTGGCGATCGGCGAGGACGCCGGTCGCGCCGTCGAGCGTCAGCAGCCGGCTCGCCGATCTCTCGGCAAGCGGCTGCTGGGCGATCAGTTCTTCGGGAAGCTCGTAGTGGAAGTCGGTGCGGCGCACGGCGGCGAGTGTACCGCCGCGGCCGCCCGAATCAGTTCAGTCCATCCGTCAGTCGATCGTTCCCGCGCCACCCGGCGAGCCCGGCACTCCCGGCGTCGGCGCCATGGGCGGCACGGGCGGAATGGCCGGCATCGGCTGCAACATGAAGTCGTCCCCTTCGGGCCGCTCGGGCATGGTCACCGCCAGCGTGAGCGTCTTGCGTTGGCGCAGCACCTGCATGTTCAGCTTCTCGCCGGACTGGTACGAACGCAGGATACGCAGCGCGTGGGTGCCATCCTCGGGCTTGCGGCCGTCGATGGTCTGGATGACGTCACCGTCTTCGAGCTTGAACGCGCCATTGTCCGGCGCCTGGACCACCAGCACGCCTTCGGTGGCACCAAAGTACGCACCGAGCTTCGGAGTGATGCTGGCGAGTTCCATGCCGCCGAACTCGCCGTGGAAGAAATTGCGGAAGTGGATCTCGGGCCCGGGGCCGCCCGCAAACGCCGCGCCGCCTTCGGGCACGCGGATGTTGAAGGCGCGCCGGCCGACCATCGAGGTCATCGGGCGGGCCACCACCGTGAACTCCTTGTTCTTGCCGGCACGCAGCACCTTCACCTTGACCTTCTGATCCGGTTTGACGTCGCGCATGTAATCGACCACGGCCCGGCCGGGAGTCTGACTACCGGCAACCGTCTTGCCGTCGAGCGCGACGATGACGTCGCCGTCGGCGAGACCGGCCTGCTCGGCGGCACCGCCCGGGCTCACCTTGAGCACGCGCGCGCCTTCCTTGCCGCTGTCCGGATCGATCTGCACGCCGAGCACGGCGCGCCGCGGACCCTCGGCGGTGTTGAAGAACATCACGTCCGGGTTGCCTTCCCGGTGCCCGAGTTGCATGGACAGCTCGGCCACCTGCTGCGCGGCCTCGTCGAGTTTGCGGCGCGCTTCGTCGAGCTGGCCCTGCAACTTCGCTTCGTCGGCACTGGAAAGCTCGAGGTCGGCGACATTGGAATTCTTGCCGCCGCGCTTCGGCGCCGCCGTGGTATCCGGCGTCTGCGCCAGCGCCATCGCGCTCACGCCCAGCAAACACATCAGCATCAACTTCTTCATGTACGGTCTCCGGAAGGATCAGTAGTTAGCGCTCACCAGTTCGGCGTAGCGCACCTGTGCGTAGGAATCGAGCAGCTCGGCACGGGTGCGCTCGAGGCGTGCCACCTCCGCGCCCCGTGGTGAATAGGTACGCGCCATGCTCAGCGCATCGTCGACCGTGGCGATGCGGTCTTCGAGCGCCGCCAGCGCGAAATAGGTGTCGGCGCGCACGATGCGCGGCTCGGCTGGAGCCGCTACGCCGGCGGCCGACTCCGTGGTCTCCGGCAGCGACGGGGGATCGCCGACCTCGACACGCCACAGGCTGACCCCGATCAGACCGACCACCAGCGCGCTGGCGGTGCCGCGCGCCAGCATGCGGCGGCGGCGCGCGCGCTCGCCGGCCGCGGCATGACGTTCCAGCATGCGGTCGTAACCGAAGGAAGGCGGGGTTGCCGCGCCGCTGGCATCGAGTTGCCTGAGCCGCGCGACCAGCTGCAGATCACGGTTATCGTCACTGTCCATCGAGTTCACTCCCGAGCGGGACGCTCAGCGATGCAGTCATCGGCGCGACCAGTTCGCTGCGCAGCCGCGCGTGGCCGCGCGCCAGCTGCGACTTGGAAAAACTCACGGTGCGTTCGAAGGCGTGCGCGATCTCCTCGTGCGTCCAGCCCTCCACGTCGTACAACCAGACCACGGTGCGGGTCACGGGCGAGAGGCGCGCCAGTGCCCGGTCGAGATCGATGAGGTCGGCGGTGCGGCCTTCCGCCGCCGATGAGGCTTGCCCGTCTTCGATCCAGCTGTCGAGCGCCTGCCGGGCCCGGTGCCACGGCGAACGAAACGCCATGAGGCAGCGGCTGACCGCAATCCTGCGTACCCAGATGCCGAAAGGCGCTTCGCCGCGAAAGTCCTGCAGATGTTCGAACATGGCAATCAGCGTGTCCTGGAGCAGGTCCTCGGCCATTGCCTGGTGACGCACCAGGCGGCGAATGAAGGCAAAGGCGCCCGGCGCGACACGGTCGAACAGCGCGCGTCTGGCCGCGCCGTCGCCGGCACGGGCCGCGGCGAGCTCCGTGTCCGAAATCCCGATTTCCGCGAGTCTCTGCATTCTCAAAGGCCTGGATGCCTGCATGGGCTGAAAGGTCGCAACCCGTAATGGGCATCCCCTATACTTCGCCCCCCGCGCCGGGATGGCGGAACTGGTAGACGCGGCGGACTCAAAATCCGTTGCCCTAAAAAGGCGTGTGGGTTCGATTCCCTCTC
>Ga0207675_100007908_pt1 | contig 10023 bp, 6 predicted proteins | sample KBSSwiS42_FD_184305 | JGI IMG/M metagenome (GOLD analysis project Ga0207675, IMG submission 184305) | Switchgrass rhizosphere microbial communities from Kellogg Biological Station, Michigan, USA - KBS Switchgrass S4-2 (SPAdes) (version 2) | ecosystem: Host-associated > Plants > Roots >...
CGGTGAATCAATGGCGACGACAGCAGTGATGCGCAAGCAGCTCTTCATCAACGGCGAATGGCGCGACGCGGCGGCGGGGAAGACAATCGAGGTCGTCAACCCGGCGACCGAGGAGGTGATCGCCGAAGTCGCGGCCGCGGAAGCGAGCGACGTGGACGCGGCGGTGGCGGCGGCGCGCGCGGCCTTCGATGGGCCGTGGGCGAAGCTGTCGGCGCGCGAGCGCGGCAAGCTGGTCTGGAAGATCGGCGAGCGGCTGATGGAGAAGGCCGACGAGATCGCGCACCTCGAGACCATCCACAACGGCAAGCCGATTTTCGAGTCGCGGCACATCGAGGTGCCCGCCGCCGCGGAGTGCTTCCAGTACTTCGCCGGCTGGGCCGACAAGATCCACGGCGAGACGATTCCGGTGAAGGGCAACTACCTCACCTACACGCTGCGCGAGCCGATCGGCGTCGTCGCCGCGATCGTGCCGTGGAACTTTCCGCTGCTGCTGACGGCGTGGAAGGTCGCGCCGGCGCTGGCGTGCGGCAATACCGTGATCATCAAGCCGGCGAGCCAGACGCCGCTGACGGCGCTGGCGCTCGCCGAGATCGCGCACGAGGTCGGCCTGCCGCCGGGCGTGCTCAACGTCATCACCGGCCCGGGATCCAAAGTCGGCCAGATGCTCGTCGAGCATCGCGGCATCGACAAGATCGCGTTCACCGGCGACACCTCCACCGGCAAGGGGATCATGCGCGGCTCGGCCGAGACGCTGAAGAAGATCACCCTCGAGCTCGGCGGCAAGTCGGCGAACATCGTGTTTCCCGACGCCGACCTCGACGCCGCCATCCGCGGCGCGACGACCGGCATCTTCTACGGCAAGGGCGAGGTCTGCGCCGCCGGATCGCGGCTGCTCGTGGACAAGTCGATCAAGAGCGAGTTCATCGACAAGGTGGCCGCCCGCGCCAAGAAGATGGCGCCCGGCGATCCGCTCGATCCGAAGACGCGGCTCGGCGCGATCTCCTCGAAGAAGCAGCTCGAGACCGATCTGCGCTACATCGAGATTGCCAAGAAGGAAGGCGCCCAGCTCGTGGCCGGCGGCTCGCGCGCCGACATCGGCACCGGCAAGGGCTACTTCCTGCAGCCGACGATCTTCGACGGCGTGACGCCCGAGATGACGATCGCGCGCGAGGAGATCTTCGGGCCGGTGCTCGCCGCGATCGATTTCGCCGACGTCGACGAGGCCATCGCCCGTGCCAACGACTCGAACTACGGCCTGGCCGCCGCGGTCTGGACCAGGGACATCAAGAAGGCGCACTACGTCGCGCGCAAGCTCCAGGCGGGCACGGTCTGGATCAACACCTACAACATCTACGACACGGCGGCGCCGTTTGGCGGGTATAAGCAGAGCGGCTTCGGCCGCGAGATGAGCATGCACGCGCTCGAGCACTACACGCAGGTGAAGAGCGTGTGGGTGGATCTGAACATGTAGGGATCAGGGATCAGGGATTAGGGGTAGGGGATGAATCGAACACGCCGCGGGTTGCTCGGGCTTCCAATCATGCTCGCGTTGAAGAATTCCGTGCTGGGCGCCACCATGCAACAACCACCGAACCTGAACGAGCTGCCGGCCAACCTTCCCGTGCCGAAAGACGACGGCGGCGCCAGCCATCTGAAGGGGATGGCGATGCCGGACCTCGAGCTCCCGTCGACGTCGAACCGCCGCGTGAACCTGGCGAAGGCCGCGGCGCCTCGCCTGGTCGTCTATGCATATCCGATGACCGGAAGGCCCGACCGTGTGCTGCCGCAGGGATGGGACGAGATTCCGGGCGCGCGCGGCTGCACGCCTGAAACGTGCGGCTTCCGCGATCACCACAAGGACCTCGCGAAGCTCGACGCGGAGGTCTTCGGCCTCAGCACCCAGTCCACCGGCTACCAGCAGGAGATGGTGACGCGGCTCGCCGTGCCGTTCGAGGTCTTGAGCGACGAGCACTTCGCGCTGACGCACGCGCTGCGGCTCCCGACCTTCACCGTTGACGGCATGACGCTCCTCAAGCGGCTGACCCTGATTGTCAAGCACGGACGGATCGAACAGGTCTTCTATCCGGTTTTCCCGCCTGACAAGCACGCCGAAGAAGTGATCGCGTGGTTGAAGCAGCATCCGCTGCGCGCCTGACCTCCAGTCATCGCTCGGTAACGCCGGGCTACCATGGCGCCTGCGCGATGAGCCAGGCGATCGTCAGCACGATCATCACCCCGACGGTGACCCACGAGATGACGTTGTACCAACGGGAATTGGTGTGCTTGCCCATCAACTCGCGGTCGTTGATCAGGAGCAGCACGAAAATCAGCACGAACGGCAGCAGCACGCCGTTGGCCACCTGTGACAGCACCATCACGCGGAACAACGGGAACCTCGGGATGAGGACCACGCCCGCGCCGAACACGATCAACAGGGTGTAGAGCCAGTAGAAGGCCGGCGCTTCCTCGAACCGCTTGTCGAGCCCCGATTCGAGCCCCAGGCCTTCGCAGACCGCGTAGGCCGTCGAGATCGGCAGGATCGACGCGGCGAACAGCGACGCATTGAACAGCCCCGCGGCGAACAGCAGGTAGGCGTAATCGCCGGCGAGCGGCCGCAGCGCCAGCGCCGCATCCGCGCCGGTCTCGATGTTGAACTTGCCGATCGAGTGCAGCGTCGCCGCGCACGCGACCACGATGAACCAGGCGACAATCGCCGCGAACAGGCACCCGATGATGACGTCCAGGCGCGACGCCGTGTACTGCCGCATCGTCACGCCCTTCTCGACGATCGAGGCCTGCAGGTAGAACTGCATCCACGGCGCGATGGTCGTGCCGGCGAGGCCGATGATCATCGAGAGGTAGCCGTAGTTCCTGAAGCCGACGCTGTCGGGCCGCGTCAGCGTCGACAGCGCCGCCGCCCTCCAGTCCGGATGCGCGAGCACGCCCGACACGATGTAGGCGACGTAGAACAGCGACGCCGACAGGAACACCTTCTCGACCGTGCTGTAGGTGCCGTGCACGACGATGCCCCAGACGACGAACGCCGACAGCGGGACGACGATGAACTTCGAGACGCCGAACAGCTCGAAGCTGCTCGCCACGCCGGCGAACTCGCCGATGATGTTGAAGAAGTTGGTGACGAAGAGCGCGATCATCAGCAGGAAGGTCGCCCGCAGCCCGAACTCCTCGCGGATCAGGTCGCTCAACCCCTTGCCGGTGACGGCGCCCATGCGCGACGACATCTCCTGGATGATCACCAGCGCGATGGTGATCGGGATCATCGTCCACAACAGCGAGTAGCCGAATTGCGCCCCCGCGACCGAATAGGTCGCGATCCCGCCGGCGTCATTGTCGACGCTGGCGGTGATGAACCCGGGCCCGACCACGGCCAGGAACAGCGCGACGCGGGCTCTCCAGCTCTTGAACATCGACATGGGGAGGGCGATCAGGCGTGCCGCAGCATCGTGATCACGTCGTCGGCGGTGATGATGCCGGCGATCCGCCCGTGCTCGTCGACGACCGCGAGGGAGAGGAGATTGTATTTGTCGAAGAGCGCCGCCACCTCGTCTTCAGGCGTGTCCGGCGCACAGGCCCGGTACGGCTCGCTCAGCTGCGACAGCCCGGCGGCCGGCGACGAGGTGGCGATGGTGACGAGCGGCACGGCCGCGACCAGCTTGTTTCCCGGGCCGGTCAGGTAAATCATCGCCAGCGCCTCGCGGCTCCCCTCGAACGTCTTCAGCGCCTCGATGGCGTCGTCGACGACGGCGGTTTCGGGGACGGCGACGAATTCGGTCGTCATCAATCTGGCGGCGGTGTGCTCGCCGAACTCGAGCAGATGCGTGACTTCGCGGCGCTCCTCGGGCTCCATCCCGCGAAGAATCTCGCCCGACTGCGCTTCGGTCAGCTCGTCGAGCAGGTCGGCGGCGGCCGCGGGATCCATTTCCTCGACGATGTCGGCGACGCGCTCCTTGTCGAGCGATTCGACGATCGAGACCTGGATGTCGGGATCGATCTCCTCCAGCGCCTCGGCGGCGACTTCCTCGTCGATCGTCTCGAACACCGCTTCGCGTTCGGCCGGCGGCAGGTCTTCGACGATGTCGGCGATGTCGGCCGGGTGGAGCTGGGCGAGCCCCTTGTAGGCGATCTTCAGCTTCACCCGCCGCGCCGGGTCGGTCTCGAGCAGGTCGACGAACTGCCAGGGAATCACCCGCGGCGGAATCTTCTCGAGCAGCGCGCGCAGCGTGAACGACGGGACGAGGCCCTTCGACAGGCGCCGGATCGCGCCGCGGGCGCCGACGTCGACCGCGACGACGTCGATCAGCAGGTGGCTGTTGACCGGCGTCGACTCGAGCTCGACGTCGTTGACCCGCACGACCTTGCGGCCGTGGATGTCGATGATCTGCTGGTCGAGGAGGTCGCGCTTCAGCAGCAGCAGGCCGTCGGACGGCGTGAAGATCTCCCACTGCGCCGCCTCGCTCGCCGCGCGCACGGTGGCGCCGGCCGAGGTGATCGCGCTGGGCGCGAGCATGCGCTCGCCGTCGGCGGTCTTGACGATGAAATAGGCGATGCGGGTGGGATGGTCCTGAGGCGCGATCGCGACTTCGCGCACCCGTCCGCGCACGGCGCCGGTGGCGTCGCGCACGGTGGCGCCCAGCAGTTCGGACAACGCGACGACCGACACGCGCAGCGATTGTAGCCCGCATCGCGTCGATGAAATTCTCCGTACGTACGCACGACAAAAACAAGAGGCCAAGAGACCAAGAGGGCCTGTCTTTCAGAGAAGGCAACCACGAACGCACGAAATTACGAAAGACGCACGAAGAAGATACCGAGTCTCAGAAGAAGGCTGGGAGCGCACGCAATGATTCGGCGGGCCGGCCTGCAACGCAGGCCGGCAGGTCCGGCCGGATCGGACCACGAGGCGAACCCGGGGATCGGCGATGGGGTTCGTCTCGCGGTCCGACTCGGCCGGACACGCCGCTGTGCGGCGCCCGCCGACGTCGAGCGTGCGTCAGGCAACTCCTGACCTCGTGATCTCCTGTTCGGTCGACAGGGCAGAACGCCGTGCCCTACGTCACGACAAGATGAGATGGCGTTTAGTGAATATGAGCCGGCGCGGCGCCGGTCGGACGCCAGCGCAGGAACACGTGGTAGGCGTTGGGAGACCCGAAGTAGGTTTCGAGATCCGGCGAGGTGTTGTAGACGGTGAAATCGGCGCCGATGCCGAACCGGCCGCCGCGCTCGATTGGCAGGTCCCAGACCTGGCCGAGCGTGAGCGCAGCGATGTCGGAGATGGAGATCGGGTGCTGGCCGGGGACGAGCCCGCGCGGGTGCACCCCGAGCGACAGTAATTCCTTCCGCATGCTCTCGCCGCGTCCATAGAGCGACCACCGTTTGGCCACGCGCAGATCCCATTCGAGCAGGTAGCCGTCCAGCGAGCCGGTCAGGAACTCGCGGTTCTGGCCCCACGCCAGCGTTGCCGACAGCGCGCGCGAGCCGACGGTGCCGTTGAAGCCGATCGACGCCGTCAGCCGCGTCACGTCGTACGGCTCGAACCACTCCGGCTCCTTCAGATGGCCGCCGGAGAACTGCGCCTCCCAGGGTCCCTGCCGGTAGCTCGCACGCGCCGACCAGGAGTCGAGCCACGGCCGCTCGATGTTCAGCCGATTTTCGTCGGGCTCCTGGCCGCGGAACGCCGACGTCTCGAACGTCATCCGGCCCACGCCGACACCGAGAGTGACCACACCCGGCGTGATGTGCGTCGAGTCGATGTAGTGATGGGTGAGCGGCGCTTGCGGATTGTTGCGCGCGGATTCGCGGTGCATGAAGGCGACAGGGCCGAGCGCGGGCGAGCCGACGAGATCCCCCTCGAACGTGTACTTCAATCGGCCGCGATCCAGCCGGTACTTCGCGCCGATCTCCATGAAGAGATCGTGCGGATGCTGATAATTGATCAGCGGCGCGCCGAGATAGCTTTCACCGGTCTGGAACGTCTGGGGCGAGCCGCCCAGAGGCACGCGCTCGCGGTTGGCATTGAAGGCATAGATCCGCTGGGCGCTGCCGTCGTCTCCCTTCGCGTAGACCAGCCGGCCAATCGTCCACGGCTCGAACGACATCATCCCGTTGAGGCTGAGGCGTCCCGGGCCGGCCTTGCGCTCGCCGGAGAGCATCACCCAGTTCTGTGATTCCCACGCCCAGAAGTCGGCGAACTGACGCTGCTGGTAGTTGTAACCAAAGATCACGTTGCTGTCGGTGGCCCACGACCAGTCGGGCGTGGCCGGGGCCTGATTCATCTGGCTGTGGTCGTGATCCTGCGCGGCGAGCCTGGAGGGGGGCGCCCAAAGAAATCCAACGAACACGAGAAATTGGATCGAGCGAAACTGCAAAGGCCGTCGCTCTCTCATTCCGAAGCTCATGATAAACTGAACGTGGTCATGTTGTCCGTCCGCCGGCGTCTGTCGTGGCTCGTCTGTGCGTGGCTGACGTGTCAGATCGCCGGCATCGCCGCAGCGCCTCTCGCGTTCTGTTGCAAGGATGCGCCCGCGGTGAACGACGAGGAGGAATGCTGCCCTGGCATCCTTCCCGGTCAACTCTGTCCGATGCACCACAAGGTCGCGCCCGGCAAGAACGACTGCAAAATGCGCAGCATCTGCTCGCCGGCCGATGCCATGCTCGTGGCGCTCGCCGGCGGCGTCGGCGTGCTACCGCACTCGACGGCCGTCGTAAACGCTTTCGATCCTGGTGATGTCCTGGCGCCGTCCGCGCCGACGGCCATTGCCCGCACCGCGCGCCCCGAATCGCCCCCTCCACGCGCCTAACACCTCCGGACGACGTTCGACCGCGGCTCAGACTTCAGACTTCAAACGTCTGACTTCTGACTTCTAACTCCTGACATCTAGTCAGCCGTGGTTCCAGTTGCTCTTTCCGAGGTGGGTCTTCAATGCGGGCAAGGTTACGTTCGGCGGCCGTCGGCCTGTCGGTCCTGAGTGTCTGCTGCTTCGTCCGGTTCGTCCCGGTGTCCGGGGCGGCTGGTCCGGTCGAGTTGAGCGTCGCGGGCCGCCGCAATGCGACGCCGACCGTCGCCGCTGACGGCCAGTTCGTCGCCGTCGCGTGGGGTGGTGCTCAGGCGAGCGGGGCGACCGACGTCTTCACAGCCGTGAGCCGCGACGGCGGGCGGACGTTCGGCGCGCCGATCCGCGTCAATGACGTCGATGGCGACGCGCGGCTGAACGGCGAGCAGCCTCCGCACGTCGCGCTCGTGCGGCGTACCGGCCGCGAGCCGGCCCTCGTCGTCGTGTGGACGACGAAGGGCGCGAACGGCACGACGCTGCTGCAGTCACGGTCCGACGATGGTGGACGGTCGTTTGCGCCAGCCGTCCTCGTGCCCGGCACCGACGCGCCCGGGAATCGCGGCTGGGAATCGATCGCTGTCGCACCTGGAGGCCGCGTGGTCGCGGTCTGGCTCGACCACCGCGAGCTCGCGCACGACATGACGATGGCGCACCACGATCACAAGAGCGCCGACAAGCCCGACGGCGTGGCGATGGCGCAGAAGTCGAAGCTGTACTTCGCGCCGCTCGACGGGACGGCGGCGCCGCGGGCGGTCGCCGGCGGCGTCTGCTATTGCTGCAAGACCGCGCTGGTCAGTGCCGGCGACACGATCTACGCCGCCTGGCGTCATGTCTATCCAGGGAACCTTCGCGATATGGCGTTCACGATGTCGCGCGACGGGGGCCGGACCTTCGCCGCGCCGGTGCGGGTCAGCGAGGACAAGTGGGCGCTCGAAGGCTGCCCGGACGACGGCCCGGCGATGGCGCTCGATGCGCAGCAGCGGATCCACATCGTGTGGCCGACGCTGGTCGGCGGCGCCACGGCGGGAGCGGAGCCGAACATCGCGCTCTTCTACGCGATGTCCACCGACGGCAAGCAATTCACGACGCGCGAGCGGATTCCCACCGAAGGCATGCCGCATCATCCACGAATCGCCATCGGCGCCGACGGTTCGTTGACGGCGGCGTGGGACGAGCTCGCCGGCGGATCGAGACGTATCGCGATCGGACGCGGCACGGCGGAGGACAGCGGGCGCCCGCGATTTCGGCGGGAGCCGCTGATCGCTGCGGGCGGGGGCGTGTATCCGGCGATCGCGATCGCAGGCGACGCCGTGGTGGCCGCCTGGACCGGCGTCGCGTCGACGTCGATTCAGGTCCAGCGTGTTGCCGGTTCGGCCCGAACGGGAACCGGACGATGAGATTGGCGATGACGGCAAAAGGAATCAGGACGGCGATAAGGACGGCGCTGCTGGCGCTGTGCGTTGCCGCACCGGCGCAGCGCGCCTCGGGGCAGGAAACGATCAATCACGCCAGCATCAGCGGGCGTGTCACCGACCCTTCCGGAGGGGTGGTCGCGGGGGCTCAGGTGACCGCCCGCCAGACCGACACCAATCTGACCGGCGAAACCACGACCGATGGGGAAGGGCGCTTCCGCTTTCCGTACTTGAAGGTCGGGCCGTATGAGATCACCGTGCGTCAGGCGGGATTCGCCGATGCCAGGCGCCAGTTGACGCTCACGGTCGCGGCGGCGTTCGAGCTCCCCGTCGCGCTGGCGATCGCCACGCTGGAAAACCAGGTCTCGGTCACCGCGCCGGCGATTGTGCTCGAGGCGGCGCGCAGCCAGATCGCCGGCACGATCTCGCAGACGGAAGTCATGAATCTTCCGCTCAACGGGCGCAACTTCCTCGACCTGGCGCTGCTCGTGCCTGGCGTGTCTCCGCCCAACGTCGGCGGCACGCAACTCTTTGCCGAGACCTCGGCCGTGGCCGGCGTCGGCATCTCGGTCGGCAGCCAGCGCAACTTCTCCAACAACTTCATCGTCGACGGCCTTTCGGCGAACGACGATGCGGCCGGACTGAGCGGCATCCCCTACGGCGTGGATGCGGTGGACCAGTTTCAGGTCGTCACGTCCGGCGGGCAGGCCGAACTGGGCCGCGCGCTGGGCGGCTACATCAACGTCCTGACCAAGAGCGGGACGAATGTGGCGCACGGCGACATCTACGACTACTGGCGCGACGACCGCTTCAATGCGCCCAACGCCCTGACCATCGACGCCGCACATCCCGACGGCACCAAGCTGCCAATGAGCCAGCAGCAATACGGGGCCAGTCTGGGCGGCCCGATCGTCCGCGATCGGACGTTCTTCTTCGCGAACTTCGAGCAGCGCAAGCTGGATCAGTCCGGTCTGGTGACGATTTCGCAGCCGGCGGCAGACGTGATCAACGCCCGGCTGGCGGCCGTGCGGTATCCGGGCGCTCCGGTCGCCACCGGTGTCTATCCCAACCCGGTGCACACCTCAAACATGCTCGGGAAAGTCGATCACCAGTTCAACGGCCGCGATCAGTTCACGGTTCGCTACAGTCTCTACGACGTGACGTCCAGCAACTCCCGCGGTGCGGGTGCGTTGAACGCACCGAGCGCCTCGGCGGGGCTGGACAACACCGATCAAACGATTGCCGTCAGCAACACCGTGACGCTGTCGCCTCGCACGGTCAACGAGACCCGCGCGCAGTTCGCCTACAGCGACCTGAAGGCACTCCCCACCGATCCAATTGGCCCGGCGGTCAGTATCGCGGGGGTGGCTTCGTTCGGCACGCTGTCGGGGAGCCCGCAAGGGCGTCTCAACCGGATGTATCAGGTCGTCGACAACCTGTCGCATCAGGCCGGGGCGCACGCGCTGCGGGTGGGCGCCGACTTCCTGTACAACGACGACACCATCACCTATCCGCGCTCGATTCGCGGCAGCTATGCGTTCTCGTCGCTGACCAACTTCCTGGCTGGGGTCTACAACAACGCCGGCTTCACGCAGACGTTCGGCGAGACCGTCATCTCGCAGACCAATCCCAATCTCGGCGTCTACGCGCAGGACGAATGGAAGGTCAGTTCGCAGCTGACGCTGAACGCCGGCGTGCGCTACGACGTGCAGCTGCTCGAGTCGATCAACACCGATCGCAACAACGTCTCGCCGCGGCTG
>Ga0207675_100007909_pt1 | contig 10022 bp, 9 predicted proteins | sample KBSSwiS42_FD_184305 | JGI IMG/M metagenome (GOLD analysis project Ga0207675, IMG submission 184305) | Switchgrass rhizosphere microbial communities from Kellogg Biological Station, Michigan, USA - KBS Switchgrass S4-2 (SPAdes) (version 2) | ecosystem: Host-associated > Plants > Roots >...
TCCCAGCCCAGTTTGTCCCGAAGCCGGCGGCCGCTGATGCCGCCGCGATGGAAGATTACGGTGGGCACGCTGCTGGCCACGACCACGGCGAGGGGCACGGCACGGCCGACGGCATCGAGTGGGAAGACGACATGGTCGAGGTCAACCGCCTGACCACCAACGCCACCATGCACTGGAGGTTCCTGGACCGGACCTCGGGCACCGACAGCGCCACGATCGACTGGCAATTCACCGTGGGGGACAGGGTCAAGCTCCGGCTGGTGAACGAGATGGATTCTGACCACCCAATGCACCACCCCTTCCATCTGCATGGGGCGGGGCGGTTCCTGGTCCTTTCCCGTGATGGGGTGGTGGAGCCGAATCTGGTGTGGAAGGACACGGTGCTGGTCCGGACCGGCCAGGTCGTGGACGTCTTGTTCGATGTGTCCAACCCGGGGTTGTGGATGGCCCATTGCCATATCGCCGAGCACATGCAGAGCGGCATGATGTTCAGCTTCAACGTGGCCCGCGGCCGGGCGACGGCCACATGACCACTCCCCAGGGTGAGGCGCCAAAGGACCCGCCAGGCGATCAGCGGCTGGATGTGGTGGTGATCGGGGGGAGCCAGGCCGGGCTGGCCATGGCCTGGCATCTGGCCCAGCAGGGCCTGCGGTTCGTGGTGTTGGAGGCCGGCCCTGCGCTCGGCCACAGCTGGCGCTCCCGGTGGGACTCGCTGAGGTTGTTCACCCCCGCCCAGTACGACGCCCTGCCCGGCATGGCCTTCCCGGCACCGGCCGACACCTACCCGACCAAGGAGCCGGTGGCCGACTACCTGCAGGCGTACGCGGCCGCCTTCGACCTACCGGTGCGGCTGAACGCTCGGGTCACGGACCTGCGGCGTGACGGCGACGACTTCGAGGTCCGGACCGCCGATACCACCTACCGGGCCCGGCAGGTGGTGGTGGCCACCGGCCCGTTCCAGGTCCCCTTCGTCCCACCGCCGGCCGCCAAGCTGGACGACTCGGTGACCCAGGTCCACAGTGCCGACTACCGCAACCCCCAAGCCCTGCCGGAGGGCCCGGTGCTGGTCGTCGGCGGGGGGAACTCAGGGTTCCAGATCGCCGAGGAGCTGGCCGCCACCCGCACGGTCGACCTGTCGATCGCCACCACCTATCCGATGCTGCCCCAGCGGCTGGCCGGTCGGGACCTGTTCTGGTGGCTGACAGGCGTGCGCATGATGCGCGTGACCGTCGGCTCCCGGCTGGGCCGGCGCGCGAGTCGGCGGGAGTTCATCATCGGGACCAACCGGAAGAGGCTGGAGCGGGCGGGGGTGCGGTTCCGGCCACGGCTGGTCGACGCCGAGGGCCGCACGGTCCGCTTCGCCGACCACAGCCTCCTGGAGGACGTCGGGGTGGTGGTGTGGGCGACCGGCTATCGCTCCGACTACGCCTGGATCCACGTTCCCGGTGTGGTCCGTGAAGGTCATGTTGCGCATCGGCGGGGCGCGACCGAGGTGCCCGGCCTGTATTTCCTGGGCCTGTCCTGGCAGCACACCCGCGGCTCGGCCCTGCTCGGCTTCGTCAACGACGACGCCACCTACCTGGCCGAGCAGATCTCGTCGCCAAGCAGATGAAGCCAACCCAGGTCGCGGTGCGCCGCCTCGCCCGGCGTCTGTACGGCGTCGGGCTGTCCGCGGCCTGGGTGGCGGGAGTCGGGACCGCCGGGGCGGTTGTGTCGATGCGGAAGGCCTACCCGCGGACGCCGCAAGCCGCCCCGGCCGAGGGTTGGCCGCTGGCCAGGCCAGTCCCGGAGGGTCGGCTGGCTGTCGCGGTGGTGCTGGGGGCGAGCGGTTCGGTCATCACCGATGCGCTCGGGCCGTACGAGGTCTTCGCCCGCTCACCAGCCTTCTTCGTCTACACAGTCTCCGCCAGCCGCCCGACCGCGATGCTGTCGGGTGGGTTGGCCGTGGTGCCGGACTACTCGTTGGACGATGTCGACGCTGGCTTGGCGCCCGCACCGGACGTGGTCGTGGTCCCGGCCGTGGCTGCCCCGAACGGCAAGAAGGAAGCACCCCTGCGCGAGTGGATCACCCGCCGGGTCGACCGGGGAGCACGCCTCCTGGGCGTGTGCAACGGCTCCCGGCTGCTCGCGGCCACGGGCCTGCTTGACGGTCGCCGGGCCACCTCGCACTGGTCGAGCATCAGCGGCCTGCAGCGAAGCCGTCCCCAGGTGGACTGGGTCCGCGGCCAGCGCTATGTCCAGGACGGCACCGTTACCACCACCGCCGGGGTGACCTCGGGGGTCTTCGGCGCCCTGCGGCTGGTCGAGCAGCTGGCCGGGGCCGCCGAGGCCCAACGGGTCGGCCAGGAGCTCGCCTACCCGGGCTGGTCGCTGCACGGCCCGACCGAGATCCGCGCGCAGCGCTGGGCGCCACGCGATCTGGCGTACCTGCTGGCTGTGGTCTTCCCGTGGTTGCGCCCGACGGTCGGCGTCGGCCTGGTCGAGGGGGTCGGCGAGCTGGAGGTCGCCGCCCCGTTCGAGGTCTACGCCAGCTCGTTCGCGGCCCGCACCGTGCCGATCGCCGCCGAGGCCACCGTCACCACCAGACACGGGCTGCGCCTGGTCGCGACACCGGCCAACGCCGACACCCTCCGGATCGACCGGCTGATGGTGCCTGGCGTCGGCCCCATCGAGGAGGTCGACTCGCAGCTGCTCGGGTGGGCCGCCGCCCGTGGCCTCAACATCGAGCTCCCGAACGGTGGGCAGGCGGCGGGTGAGTCCAGCTTCGACGTCATGCTGGGTGACCTGGCCGGCCACAGCGACCAGACCACCGCCCGGGTCACCGCCAAGTCCATCGAGTACCCTACCGGGCAGCTCGAGCTGGCCGGCGCCGGCTGGCCGTGGCGGCCCACCGCCCTGTTGGCCCTCGCCGCCACCGCCGCCGCCGGCGTTGCGCTGCTGCCGGCAGCCGCCACCCGATGGAACCGCCGATGACGCGCCCACCCACACCCAACCCACTGGCGGGGCGGTCGCTGCGGGCACCACTACTGTGGGGCGTTGTCGTCGGCGTCATCCAGGCCGCGTCGCCGCTCGGCTTGTGGTGGCTGGACCCGGCGACCGTCTATGCGCTGTCGTTGGCCCTGATCGCGGCCGTCTACATCGGCTTCGCCGTGGCCGACGGACGACCGGCCGTGATCGCCGTCGAGGCCGCGGTCGCCGCAGTCTTTGTGATCGTTGCCGCGGCGGGGGTGACCGGGCCGGCGTGGCTGCTGGTGGCTGGCCTTGCTGGCCATGGGTTCAAGGACCTGTGGCAGCACCGGAGCCACTATGTTGCCAATACTCGCTGGTGGCCGCCGTTCTGCCTGGTCGTCGACTGGGTCGTCGCGGCGATCCTGGTCGTGCTGATCGCCATCGGCGTCGACTTCCACAACTAGGTCGATCGTGACAGCGGCCAACGGCGACCCGCTCGACGTCCTGGTCGTCGGGGCCGGACCGACCGGCCTCACCCTGGCCGCGCAGCTCCAGGCGTTCGGGGCGACGGTTCGCATCGTCGACCGGCAGCTGGACCGGGTGCACGAGTCCCGCGCGTTGGCCGTCCAGCCGCGGACCCTGGAGGTCCTGCGAGGGCTAGGGGTTACCGAGGAGCTGATCGAGCGGGGCAACAGCGCGCTCTTGGTCCAGCTCCACGCCGGCGGCCGCGTCGCCCGCATCCGGCTGTTCGGGCTCGGCCTGGACGACACCGCCTACCCCTTCCTGCTGCTGGTGTCCCAGGCCGAGACCGAACAGGTCCTGGGGGACCACCTGGCCGGCTGCGGCGTCCCGGTGGAGCGGGGTGTGGAGTTGGCCGCCTTCCACGCCGAACCAGACGGCGTCGCCTGCACCCTTGGCCACCAGGATGGACGCAGCGAGCAGGTGCGCGCTCGCTACCTGGTCGGCTGCGACGGCGCCGCCAGCACCGTGCGGCGCGGCGCCGGGATCCCGTTCCGGGGCGGCGACTACCCCCAGACCTTCGCCCTGGCCGACCTGGAGGTGGACGGGCTGGACCCCGACGCCGCCCACGCCTTTGTCGGTCAGGAAGGCATCGTGTTGTTCTTTCCGTTGGGCCGGCCCGCGAGCTGGCGGATGCTGGTCCTGGATCCGACCCTTCAGGGGCGGCGGGCGCCGGCGCGGCCGTCGCTGGAGGAGCTGCAGGCTCTGGCCGACGCCTTCACGAGCGGCAGGGTTCGGCTGCGCGACCCGGTCTGGCGGACCTACTTCGGGCTCCAGCACCGCCACGCCAGCCGCTACCGGGCCGGGCGGCTGTTCCTGGCCGGGGACGCCGCCCATGTCCACAGTCCCGCCGGCGGCCAGGGCATGAACACCGGCATCCAGGACGCCTGGAACCTGGGCTGGAAACTCGCTCTGGTCAGCCGCGGGATCGCCGAGGAGGGCCTGCTGGACACCTACGACGCCGAACGACGCCCGGTCGGTGGCTTCGTCGTCCGCTTCACCGACCGGGCCTTCTCGGTCGCGACCTCGACCAACCCGCTACTTCGGGCGCTGCGTACCCGGCTGGTCCCGCGGGTGCTGCCCCTGGGGTTGCGGTTGGACCGGGCCGTCGCCTCCGGCTTCCGCACCATCGCCCAGCTCAACATCAGCTACCGCGACAGCCCGGCTGTCCAGGAAGGCCGTCCCACGCTGCGCCGAGGGCCCAAGGCCGGCGACCGGCTCCCCGATGCGCGCATCAGCCGAGACGGCCAGCACTGCTGGCTCGGTGAGGCCCTGGCCGCGCCAGGCTTCCACCTGCTGCTGTGCGGCCCGCCCGGCGACTGGCACCCCAGCCAGCTCACCGCCCTGCGCCACCGCTACCGCGACACGCTGAACGTGCACCACCTGACCCGCGCGGCCACGCCCGGCGCCCTCCACGACGTTGGCGGGAGGGTGTTCGCGCGCCTCGGCGTCGACGGCACCGCCCAGTACCTCATCCGCCCCGACGGTCAGATCGGCTACCGCTGTGGTGGCGACGATCTGGCCGGACTGCAGCGCTACCTCGGCCGCTGGCTCCCCAACGCCACCTCACGGCCCGCCTGACCAAAGCATCGCACCACGACACTCCCACCGATCCAAGGCACCAGATTTCGCTGGTCGTGTGGGGCCGTGTCGGCGGTCATCGTGTCTCCCCTGGGTCCAGGTGTAGCCGCCCGCCCGAGCGTTCCTCCAGCCTCTGCTGGAGCGACTGGCGGGTGGTGTAGCCGAGGATGAGCGACGCCTCGCTGGTGACCTCGGCCCGGCTCGCCACTGGCGCGGTCATCCGCGTGCTGACACAGCCGCCGGGGAAGACGTCGAACCGGGTGGCTGAGAACATCGGCCCCAGGTCGTGGATCAGCATGAGGCGCCGGGCTCCGGGCTGGTCGGACAGGACCGGGCTGGCGCCCGCCGGGTCACAGGTGGCGGCCAGCCGGACGACCATCGCGCCCATGCCGGCCCGGTCGTTGTCGAGGGTGAGCACCGACCGGCCGTTGTTGACGGTCACGTTGCTCAGCGACCAGCCGGCCGGCAGGGACCGCAGGCAGGGCACCAGCGACGCCGACGGCACGGACTGGGCCTCCAGCCACTGCGGCTCCAGATCGGTGCAGGCAAGGTTGCCGATGTACAGCGGCGTCGCGCCGGCCTCGTTGTGGGTGACGTTCTCGACGATATTCGACCCGACCAGTAGCCCGAGCAACGCCACCAGCGCCAGGAGACCGATGCGGCGGACGCTCCAGCGCTGAATCCGGATCGGCCGCGGTGGGTGTGGCAGCAGGCCGACGAACTCGGCGTGCAGGTCGCGGCCCCGCTCGCGCAGCATCCGGCGCAGCTGGGACGGCAGGGCCAGGCCCCGGGCGGCCGCGAACCCTTCGGTGATCTCCTCGGTGTTGAACTGGAGCTGGGCCCGACGGTAGACCTGCTCGGGGCTGGAGCGCAGGGCCAGACACAGCATCATGTTGGCCAGGTCGACGGCCTGGCGCCAGGGAGTGGGGCGAGCCTCGATGAAGGCGACGTCGATCAGCTGCATGCGGCCGTCGCGGACCAGCAAGTTGGCCGGCTTGATGTCGCGGTGGGCCAGGCCGGCGTCCCACAGCCGGCGCACCATCGCCAGGCCGTCGTCGATGATCTGCTCATCGACCTCGGCCTCGCCCAGCTCGACCGCGCCGTCGAAGAACTCGGTGACCAGCAGGTACTCCCGTTCAGGGGTCAGCTCCACGAACCCATAGGGTGCCGGGCTGGGCAGCCCGGCGTCGCGGCACACCCGCAGGGCGTAGTCCTCCTGCTGGACCAGCCGCCGCACCGTGTTGAACGGCTTCTCGTCCTCCAGCCGCCCATACAGCAGCTCCCGGCCCAGCTTGTACCAGCGGTCGGCCCGCAGGTGGCTCTTGGCATACAGCTTGCCGAACAGGTAGCTGGGCGGGTCGCCCTTGACGGTGATCCGCAGGGGAGTGGAGCCGGCCGACCCGGCCAGCCCGAACGGCTTGACCTCGGTGACGACCAGGCCGAGCTGGTCCTCCAGCCCCTGCCGGATCGCCGCCCCTCGCGGGCCGCCGACATCCAGGTGGGCGGCGCGGCCGCGTCGGTAGGCGACCGGGAACACCTCGTTGGGGGCGAACAGCCGGAAGGCAACCAGCGGAAGGGTCACCCCGATGGCCGCCGCCACCAGCACATCGGTTGGGGCGTCGGCGCCAAGGGCGACGCGGCCGAGCGCGGTCAGCGTCACCAGCCCGGCCGCGACCCATTTGCCGGTGTTGCGCCAGCGTCCCTCCGGCACCATCGAGTACAGGATCCCCACCAGCAGCGCCGCGAACAGCGTGACCTGGAGCGACGGCATCCCCCAGCCGCCCCAGCTCGCCCCGATGACCACCCCGAACGGTCGTGGCCGCTGGGCGATCGGGGGCAGCCAGGCCTGGACGACCAGGGTCAGCAGCTGCGCCAGGACCAGCACCACGATCAGGTGCCGGAACCGCCGCAGCACCAGCAGCGCCACCAGCAGCCCCGCCAGCAGGCCGTTGATGACCCACCAGGAGCTGATCACTGCCAGCGCCCGCCAGGCCCCCACCAGCCCCGGCGCCTGAAGCCCGGTCAGCCACCGGACCACTGCGTCGTCGACGACGGTCACGTTCACGGCCAGGCCGCGCATCCCGCCGGCGAAGACCACGATCGTCAGCGCCATCAGCACGCCCCCGACGATCAGCCACCGCACCCCGCTGGTCTGCAGGTGATAGGGCAGTGGCGGCGCCTCCCCGGTCGGCCGGCGGCGGCGCGGCAACCGCAGCGTCTCAGCCGGGGCGGGCTGCCGCCGCGGGACGCTGGTGCGGGTCGACCGGTCAGCGGATACGTCCATGATTCCCTCTCAACCCAGCAGTCAGGTTCGCAAGGCACTGCGCGCGAGACGGCTGTCCTGGTTGTGCCGGAAGCCGAGGCTCAGGTGTGGTCGCGGGAGTTGCGCGCGTGCTCCAACCCATCGACCAGCACATGCAGCCCGGCGGTGAACCGCTCGTCGCGGTTGTCGATCCATACGTGTTCGCCCAGGGCGACCAGGGCGGGGAACTGGTCGGGGGGAAGGGAGCGGAAGAACTGGTGCAGCTGGGCTCTGGTTGCCGGGTCGCGGACGCGTTGCTCGTTGACGGAGGTGGACGTGTCACTGACCGCGAAGCCGACGGTGTAGTCGACCAGCAGGAAGAAGGCCAGACCGGCGTCGCGCTCGCCGAACCCGGCGGCCTGCAGCGGCTCAAGGAACGCCTCGGCCAGGGCCAGGGAGTGAGGTCCGAGCGGGTCGCGTGACTTGAGGATCCTGGCCACCCCGGGATGCTGCTCGAGCACCTGGCGCAGCCGATGGGCCAGGACCTTGAGCTGGTCGGTCCAGCCCAGGGCGTGATCCAGGTGGACGTCGACCTCGGCCAGGACGTTGTCCAACACCAGGTCCTGGAGCTGTTGCTTGTTGCGGACGTGATGGTAGACGGCGCCGGGGACGACCCCGAGGCGGGCGGCCAGACTTCGCATGGTGAGGGCCTGGATGCCGTCCTGGGCGATCACCGCCAGGGCCTCGGCGACCACCCGCTCGCGGGTGAGCCGGGGACGACGGTCCTGGTCGTCGGTGGGCGGGTCGAACCACAGCGAGCGCGCCCTCCCGTCGGTCGCCGCTGCGGCAGACGCCGCCGTTGCTCGACTGTGGGAGGCAGGCAGTTGCCGCTGTGCCACACGGACTCCTTGAACGTCGATCTTGACAGTTGAACAGAGGTCAGTTTACGTTGAACATCGTTACCAATCAAGTGAACCCTGATCACCCAAGTGACGGGGGAGAAGAGGAGACCTGCCAGATGAAGATCCTGTTGCTGGTGGCCGCGGCCCTCGGGCTGGGTGCCCTGCTGGCCGGGAACGTGCTGCCTGACGTCACCCGGTACCTGCGAATCAGAAGGATGTAGGGAAAGCCGACGGCTCTGTCCGCAGGACATCGCTGGGAAGGGCACAAGCCCATGTTCATTCGGGTCATCCAGGGTCGGGCGACCAACCCGCCCGGGATCCGCAGGGATCTGGGACGCTGGCAGCGTCAGCTCGCCGCCGATGCCGACGGCTGGCTTGGTTCCACGACGGGGATCACCGATGACGGCTGGAGCGTGACCGTGGTCCGCTTCGCCTCCGAGGCCCAGGCTCGTCGCAACAGTGATCGGCCTGAGCAGCGTGAGTGGTGGCGCGATGCATCCCAGCACCTTGCTCGGGTCGTCGTCCACGACGCCTCCAAGATCCACCTCGACCAGGATGGCGGCGCTGAGGAGGCCGGCTTCGTGCGGGTTATCCAGGGCCACAGTGACGACCTGACGCGCATGGTCCGCGCAGCACGTCCTGGCCAGGAGAACCCGGCCGGGGACGGGCCGCAGGTTCTCGGCATGACGGTGGCCGAGCACGCTGACCGGCCAGGTGACTTCACCCAGATCGTCTACTTCAGCTCCGAGCAGGACGCCCGGCGCCTCGAACAGGAGCTCCCGATCGAGACAGCGGAGCCGGCCCAGGAGCACCACCGAGGCCTGATGGCCGACTTGCGCTCCTTCGACCTGCGGGACCCACAGATGCTCAGCCCCTCCGACGTACCGACCTACTAGGGAACAGGCCGTCGGCTCCACACCATCGCCCCCCTCCTCCGCCAGGGCCGCCCCTGAACGCCGACCTTGACAGTTGAACAGTGTTCAGATTACTATGAACACAGTTCAACTCGGCAAGTGAGCGCTGGTCAGTCACCGTCTGCGTCCTCCCCGAGCCAACGGGCTGCGGCCCCAGAGACGAGGGAGACCAGATGACCACGATGATGCGATGGGACCCGTTCCAGGACCTGCGCAGTGCGCAGGACGAGATGGCCCAGATGAGCCCGATGCTTGCCCACGCGCTGGGCCTGCACACCCAGCAGGGCAATGAACGGGCCATGACCTCGGCCTGGGCGCCAGCACTCGACATCTCCGAGCGCAAGGACGCCTACCTGGTCACCGTCGAGCTGCCCGGCCTCAAGCCCGAGGACCTCGACATCACCATGGAGGATGGCCTTCTGACCATTCAGGGCGAGCGGCATTTCGCCAACGACTCCTCCGAGCAGAAGTTCCACCGGGTCGAGCGCCGCTACGGCGCCTTTCGCCGGTCGATCACCCTCCCTGCCCATGTGATGGCCGAGGGGATCGAGGCCTCGTTCGAGGACGGCGTGCTCCAGATCCTGGTGCCCAAGGCCGAGGAGGCCAAGGCCAAGCGGGTCCAGGTCCGCCCCGGCCGGACGGAGATCTCTGCGGCAAGTAGCGAAGGCGCAAGCAGCCAGGACGCAACGCCGAGCTAGATCGAACCGGGGGCCGGAGCCGGAGTGGGCTGGCTCCGCCTCCGGCTCCTCCCGCCTCCAGAACCAACGACAACCAACGGCCCGCCGCCCCTCCGTAGATTCGCCACCACAGCTAGGAAGACGAACAGAGGTGCTCTGATGCCACGCTGCCCGCTGTGCCGGTCGGCCCTGGTCACCATCGGTTTCGGTCTGTACCCGATCGCCATCTGCACGAGCT
>Ga0207675_100007916_pt1 | contig 10018 bp, 8 predicted proteins | sample KBSSwiS42_FD_184305 | JGI IMG/M metagenome (GOLD analysis project Ga0207675, IMG submission 184305) | Switchgrass rhizosphere microbial communities from Kellogg Biological Station, Michigan, USA - KBS Switchgrass S4-2 (SPAdes) (version 2) | ecosystem: Host-associated > Plants > Roots >...
TTCCGCGGCTCGGGCTGGAACGTCATCAAGCTGATCTGGGGCAGCTACTGGGATCCGCTCCTCGAGCGCGACAAGGACGGCATCCTGCGCAAGGTGATGATGCAGACCGTCGACGGCGATTACCAGGCGATGAAGGCCAACGACGGCGCCTTCGTGCGCAAGCACTTCTTCGGCCAGGACCCGAAGCTGCTCGAGACCGTGGCGAAGATGAGCGACGAGGACATCTGGCGCCTCAACCGCGGCGGCCACGACCCGCAGAAGGTCTACGCGGCGTTCCACCGCGCGGCCAACCACCGGGGCCAGCCGACGGTGCTGCTCGTCAAGACCGTCAAGGGCTTCGGCATGGGCAAGAGCGGCGAAGGCAAGAACACCGCGCACCAGACCAAGAAGCTGATCGACGAGGACGTGCTCGCGTTCCGCGATCGCTGGAACATCCCCGTTCCCGACGACAAGGTCGGCGACATCCCCTTCTACCGGCCGGCCGACGACACGCCGGAGATGAAGTACCTGCAGGAGCGTCGAGCGGCGCTCGGCGGCTACCTGCCGAAACGTCGGCCGCGCGCCGACGAGCAGCTCAAGGTGCCGCCGCTCGACACCTTCAAGGCGGTGCTCGAGGCGACCGCCGAAGGGCGCGAGATCTCGACCACGCAGGCGTTCGTTCGCTTCCTGACCCAGCTGCTGCGCGACAAGGAGCTCGGCCCGCGCGCGGTGCCGATCCTCGTCGACGAGGCGCGCACCTTCGGCATGGAGGGCCTGTTCCGGCAGATCGGCATCTACAACCCGGCCGGCCAGAACTACACGCCGGTCGACCGCGACCAGGTCATGTACTACCGCGAAGACAAGACCGGCCAGGTCCTGCAGGAGGGCATCAACGAGCCGGGCGGGATGAGCAGCTGGATCGCGGCGGCGACGTCGTACTCGACGAACAACCGGATCATGGTGCCGTTCTACGTGTACTACTCGATGTTCGGCTTCCAGCGCATCGGCGACCTCGCCTGGGCCGCCGGCGACATGCAGGCGCGCGGCTTCCTGCTGGGCGGCACCTCGGGCCGCACGACGCTCAACGGCGAGGGCCTGCAGCACGAGGACGGCCACAGCCACATCCTGGCCGGCACGATCCCGAACTGCATCTCGTACGACCCGACCTTCGCGCACGAGGTCGGCGTGATCCTGCACCACGGCCTCGTCCGCATGGTCGAGCAGCAGGACAACGTCTACTTCTACCTGACCCTCCTCAACGAGAACTACGCGCAGCCGGGGCTGCGCCACGGCAGCGAGGAAGAGATCGTCAAGGGCATGTACCTGCTGCAGGAAGGCGCCAAGAAGGCGCCGCGCGTCAACCTGCTCGGCAGCGGCACGATCCTGCGCGAGAGCATCGCCGCGCGCGAGCTGCTCGAGGGCGAGTGGGGAATCGCGGCCAACGTCTGGAGCTGCCCGAGCTTCAACCAGCTCGCCCGCGACGGCCAGGACTGCGAGCGCTGGAACCTGCTCCATCCGACCGAGCGGCCGCGTGTCTCGTTCGTCGCCCAGCAGCTCGAGAAGTTCGGCGGCCCGGTGATCGCGTCGACCGACTACATGAAGAACTACGCCGAGCAGATCCGGGCCTTCCTGCCGAAGGGCCGCTCGTACAAGGTGCTCGGCACCGACGGCTTCGGGCGCAGCGACTTCCGCATCAGGCTGCGCGAGCATTTCGAGGTCGACCGCCACTACATCGTCGTCGCCGCGCTGAAGGCGCTCGCCGAAGAGGGCGGCGTGCCGGTCGCGAAGGTCGCCGAGGCGATCGCCCGCTACAAGATCGACGCCGAGAAGATCAATCCGCTCTACGCCTGAGGCGCGAGCTCGAGGAAGAACAACGACATGGCTGCTCTCGAAGTCAAGGTCCCGGACATCGGCGACTTCAAGGACGTCGAAGTGATCGAGGTCCTGGTCAAGCCCGGCGACCGCGTCGCCGCCGAGCAATCGCTCGTCACCGTCGAGAGCGACAAGGCGTCGATGGAGATTCCGTCGAGCGCCGCCGGCGTCGTCAAGGAGATGAAGGTCAAGGTCGGCGACAAGGTCAACGAAGGAACCTTGCTGCTCCTTCTCGAAGGCGAGGGCGACGCCGCTGCGGCACCGGCCCGTGCGCCCGCGCCGGCGCCTGTCGCTGCGGCAGCGCCGTCGAAGTCTGCGCCCGCCGCGCCACCGGCCGCCGCGGCTGCGCCCGCGGCGCCCGGGCCGCGCGCCCAGGCGGCCGGCTCCGGCGGGGACGTCGAGGTCCTGGTCCCCGACATCGGTGACTTCGACGAGGTCGCCGTCATCGAAGTCCTCGTCAAGCCGGGCGACACCGTCGCGCTCGAGCAGAGCCTCGTCACCGTCGAGAGCGACAAGGCGTCGATGGAAATTCCGTCGAGCGCGGCCGGCGTCGTCAAGGCGCTCAAGGTCAAGGTCGGCGACAAGGTGTCGCAAGGCAGCGTCCTCGCGGTCGTCGAGAGCCAGGCGGGAGGCGTCGCGCCGCCCAGCTCCACCGTCACTGCCGGCGCGGCGACGGCGCCGGCGGAGGATCGCGCCGGCACGGCCGCCGGCGCCCCCGCGCCGGCGCCGGCGCCCGCCGAGCGCCATGTGCCGACGGCGGCGCTGCCCGCGCACGAGCCGAGCGCGCCGACCGGCGCGCTGCCGCATGCGTCGCCGGCGATCAGGAAGCTCGCCCGCGAGCTCGGCGTTCCGCTCGACGAAGTGAAGGGCAGCGGCCCCAAGGGCCGCATCACCCAGGACGACGTGCAGGCGTTCGTGAAGTCGGTTCTCGCCGGCCAGACCCAGACCCGCGCTCAGGCAGGCGCGAAGGGCGCGGCACCGGCGCCCGCCTCAGGAGGCGCGATGCCCGGCCTCCTGCCGTGGCCGCAGGTCGACTTCGCCAAGTTCGGGCCGATCGAGAAGAAGGACCTGTCGCGCATCAAGCGCATCAGCGGCCCGGCGCTGCACCGCAACTGGGTGATGATTCCGCACGTCACCAATCACGACGACGCCGACATCACCGACCTCGAGGCGTTCCGCGTCTCGACCAACAAGGAGAACGAGAAGAGCGGCGTCAAGGTGACGATGCTGGCGTTCCTGATCAAGGCCTCGGTCGCGGCGCTGAAGAAATTCCCCGAGTTCAACGCCAGCCTTGACGGCGAGCAGATCGTCCTCAAGCAGTACTTCCACATCGGCTTCGCCGCCGACACGCCGAACGGCCTCGTCGTTCCCGTCATCAGGGACGCCGACAAGAAGGGCGTGATCCAGATCTCGCAGGAGATGGGCGAGCTCGCCAAGAAGGCGCGCGACGGCAAGCTGACGCCGGGCGACATGAGCGGCGGGTGCTTCTCGATCTCGTCGCTCGGCGGCATCGGCGGGCGCTACTTCACGCCGATCATCAACGCGCCCGAGGTCGCGATCCTGGGCGTGTGCCGCAGCACGACCGAGCCGGTCTGGGACGGCAAGGCGTTCCAGCCGCGCCTGATCCTGCCGCTCTCGCTCAGCTGGGACCACCGCGTCGTCGACGGCGCCGCCGCGGCGCGCTTCAACGCCTTCCTGATCCAGGTGCTCGGCGACTTCCGGCGGGTGCTGCTGTGACGGTCGACGTCCGCGTTCCCGACATCGGCGACTTCAGCGACGTCGCCGTCATCGAAGTGCTCGTCAAGCCGGGCGACACCGTCGCCGTCGAGCAGAGCCTGATCACGATCGAGAGCGACAAGGCGTCGATGGAGATCCCGTCGTCGCATGCCGGCGTCGTCAAGGAGCTCAAGGTCGCCGTCGGCGACAAGGTCAACGAGGGGACTCTGATCCTGCGCCTCGAGGGCGAGGCTGCCGCGACAGCCGCACCGGCTTCGAAGCCGACCGCCCCTGCAGCCGCTCCTGCTGGTGCACCCGCCGCGGCGCCGGCGCGGTCGGCGCCGCCAGCCGCGGCGCCGGCACCGACACGAGCGCCGGCGGCCAAGCCGGCCGCGAACATCAGCGGCGACACTGTCTGCGACCTGCTCGTCCTCGGCGCCGGCCCGGGCGGCTACTCGGCCGCGTTTCGCGCTGCAGACCTCGGCCTCAAGGTCGTCCTCGTTGAGCGCTACAAGACGCTCGGCGGTGTCTGCCTCAACGTCGGCTGCATCCCGTCGAAGGCGATGCTGCACGTCGCCGCGGTGATCGACGAGGTCGCGCACTTCGGCGCCGTCGGCGTCGACTTCGGCGCCCCCAAGGTCGATCCAGGCAAGCTGGTCGCGCACAAGAACAAGGTCGTCGGCAGGCTCACCGGCGGCCTGGCGCAGATGGCGAAGATGCGCAAGGTCACCGTCGTCACCGGCAGCGGCCGCTTCAGCGACGCCAACCACGTCGTCGTCGACCTCGCCGCCGGCGGCACGACGACGATCGGCTTCACGCGCGCCATCATCGCGGCAGGCTCCGAGGCGGTGAAGCTGCCGTTCATGCCCAAGGACGATCCGCGCGTCGTCACCTCGACCGGTGCGCTCGAGCTGCCGGTCCGGCCGCAACGCATGCTGATCGTCGGCGGCGGCATCATCGGCCTCGAGATGGGCACGGTGTACTCGACGCTCGGCGCGCGCCTCGACGTCGTCGAGATGCTCGACGGCCTGATGCTCGGCGCCGACCGCGACCTGGTGAAGGTCTGGCAGAAGCTCAACGCGCCGCGCTTCGACAACATCCTGCTCAAGACCAAGACGGTGAGCGCCGAGGCGCGCAAGGACGGCATCCTGGTGAAGTTCGAGGGCGAAGGTGCGCTCAAGGAGCAGGTCTACGACCTCGTCCTGCAGGCGGTCGGCCGCGTTCCCAACGGCAGGCGCATCGGCGCCGAGGCCGCCGGCGTCAACGTCAACGAGCGCGGCTTCGTCCCGGTCGACATCCAGATGCGCACCAACGTGCCGCACATCTTCGCGGTCGGCGACATCGTCGGCCAGCCGATGCTCGAGCACAAGGCGGTGCACGAGGCGCACGTCGCCGCGGAGGTCGCGGCCGGCGAGCAGCTCGGCGACGACAAGCTCGCGAAGACGGCGTTCGACGCGCGCGTCATCCCGAGCGTCGCCTACACCGATCCGGAGATCGCGTGGGTCGGGATCACCGAGGACGAGGCGAAGGCGCGCGGCGTCAAGGTCAAGAAGGGCCTGTTCCCGTGGACGGCGTCGGGGCGGGCGATCGCCAACGGTCGCGACGAGGGGTTCACCAAGCTCCTCTTCGACGAGGCGAGCCACCAGATCGTCGGCGGCGGCATCGTCGGCACGCACGCCGGCGACATGATCGGCGAGGTCGCGCTGGCGATCGAGATGGGCGCCGACGCGGTCGACATCGGCAAGACGATCCATCCGCACCCGACCCTCGGCGAATCGATCGGCCTCGCTGCCGAGGCGTTCGAGGGCGTCTGCACCGACCTGCCGCCGGCCAGGCGCTGACGCCGCCGTGTCGTCGCCCGCGACGTCGCGCAGCGCAGGCTGCGGCGAGACCTTCGAGCGCGTGACGCCGTTGCTCGCGATCGCCGATTGCCTCTCGCGCGAGCTCGCCGGGTTGCGCTTTCGCCCGCCGGTCGCGTTCGTCTACAACCCGCTCGACTATGCGCGGGCCGCCTACGCCGCGTACGTGGAGCGCTTCGCGACGAGTCCGAAGGAGGCGATCTTCGTCGGCATGAATCCGGGTCCGTTCGGCATGGCGCAGACCGGCGTGCCGTTCGGCGAAGTCGCGAGCGTTCGCGATTGGCTCGGCATCCGGGCCGCGATCGGCAAGCCTGCGCTCGAGCATCCGAAGCGGCCCGTCACGGGATTCGACTGCCATCGCGCCGAAGTCAGCGGCCAGCGGCTGTGGGGCTGGGCGCGCCGTCGCTTCGGAACGGCCGATGCGTTCTTCGCACGCTTCTTCGTCGCCAACTACTGTCCGCTGTTGTTCCTCGAGGAATCCGGTCGCAACCTGCCGCTCGACAAGCTCGCGCGCGACGAACAACGAGCGATCGCGCTGCATTGCGACGAAGCGTTGCGCGAGACGGTGCGCCAGCTGGCGCCGCGCTGCGTGCTCGGCATCGGCCGGTTCGCCGAGCGACGCGCCGGGCTCGCGCTGGCGGGAATGGGCGTCGACGTCGGCTTCATCCCGCACCCGAGCCCGGCGAGCCCGGCGGCCAACCGCGGCTGGGAAGCGCAGGCCGAGGCGGCCATCGCCGGCTGCGGCGTCGAGCTGAGACTGCCGATGGCCTGAGCGTGCGCCGCGCGCGGCCCTCAGCAGGCGCCGCCCGCGTCCCTCAGGCGATGTCGGCGGCGTGGAACGTGAAGCGTCCTTCGCGCCGGTCGGCGAAGTAGAACTCGAGCGTCATCTTCGTGGTCCTGAAAGCGATCTCGTCCCAGGGGACCTCGGCCTCCCTGACCAGCTTCGCCTCGAGCGATTCCGGCCCGGGGACGAAGTCGGTGTCGAGCATGCGGGCGCGGTAGAACAGGTGGACCTGGCCGACGCGGACGACGTTGATCAGCGAGTACAGCCCTTCGAGCTCGACGCGCGCGCCGGCTTCCTCGATCGTCTCGCGGATCGCGCCCTGCGCCGTCGTTTCGCCGAGCTCCATGAAGCCGGCCGGCAGCGTCCACAGGCCGTGGCGCGGCTCGATCGCGCGCCGGCAGAGCAGCACCTTGTCTTCCCAGACCGGCAGCGTGCCGACGACGTTGAGCGGGTTCTCGTAGTGGATCGTCGTGCAGACGATGCACGTGGCGCGATCGCGGTTGTCGTCGGCCGGCGTCTGGTAGCGCACCTCACCGCCGCAGGCGCGACAGTGCTTGATGCTGCGGGGCGCGAACATGGCACGAGTGTAGGGTGGCGCATGGCATCATCGTCACCGACCCGGCCGCGCTGGCCGCAGGGAAATTCGACCCGTCTTTGCCCACGAAAGCACCGTCCATGAGCCATGTCATCGCAGCCGCCGAAGGCGGCATCGTTCCCGTCGCCGGCTCGCGCGGCGAGACCTTCCCGGTCCACCGCATCTACTGTGTCGGCCGCAACTACGTCGAGCACGCGAAGGAGATGGGATTCACTGGCCGCGAGCCGCCGTTCTTCTTCATGAAGCCGGCCGACGCGGTGCTGCCGGTCGCCGAGGGCGAGGTCGGCCGCATGCCGTATCCGACCCTCACCAAGGACCTGCACCACGAGGTCGAGCTCGTCGTCGCGATCGGCAAGGCCGGCAAGGGAATCGCCGCCGCCGACGCGATGGGCCACATCTGGGGCTACGCGGTCGGCCTCGACATGACCCGTCGCGACCTGCAGGGCGAGGCGAAGAAGCAGGGCCGGCCGTGGGACATCGGCAAGAGCTTCGACCACTCGGCGCCGATCGGGCCGATCCGGCGTGCCGCCGAGTGCAAGGTCGACGCCGAGACGCGCATCACGCTCGAGGTCAACGGCACCGTGCGCCAGCAGAGCACGATCGGCAAGCTGATCTGGAACCTCGGCGAGATCATCGAGCACCTGTCGGCGGCGTGGGAGCTGCGGCCCGGCGACCTGATCTTCACCGGGACGCCCGAAGGCGTGGCAGCCGTCGGCCGTGGCGACACGCTGAAGGCCGAGGTCGCCGGCGTGGGCTCGCTCCAGGTCACGCTCGTCTAGGCCGCCGCGGCGGCGCGTCGTGCAGCTCTACAGCTACTTCCGCTCGTCGGCGTCGTATCGCGTCAGGATCGCGCTCGCGCTGAAGAAGCTCGACTACGACTACCTGCCGGTGCACCTCGTCAAGAACGAGCAGCTCGCGCCGGCGTTTCGCGCCGTCGCGCCGTCGCAGCTGGTGCCCGCGCTCGTCATCGACGACGCCGGCGCGCCGACGACGATCACCCAGTCGCTCGCGATCATCGAATACCTCGACGAGTGTCATCCCGAGCCGCCGCTCCTGCCCGCCGACGTGCTGGGCCGCGCCCGCGTCCGCACGATCGCGCTCGACATCGCCTGCGAGATCCATCCGCTCGACAACCTGCGCGTGCTCCGCTACCTGCAGAGCGAGCTGAAGGTCTCCGACGACGACAAGAACCGCTGGTACCGCCACTGGGTCGAGACCGGTCTCGACGTCGTCGAGCGCCAGCTCGCCGGTCATCCTGGAACCGGCCGCTTCTGCCACGGCGACACGCCGGGCCTCGCCGACTGCGTCCTCGTGCCGCAGATCTTCAACGCCAGGCGGATGGATTGCCGGCTCGACCACGTGCCGACGGTCATGCGCGTCTTCGAGGCGTGCATGGCCGAGCCGGCGTTCGCGTCGACCCAGCCCTCGGCCTGCCCCGACGCGACGTGAACGGTCGCGCCGACTGGCTGGCGCCCGACTGGCGCGTCGCCGGCGTCGGCGCGCTGATGACGACGCGATCCGGCGGGGTCAGCCGCGCGCCCTACGCGACGATGAACGTCGGCGCCGTGGTCGGCGACGACGCCGCTGCTGTCGCCGCGAACCGGGCGCTCCTCGGCGAAGCGATCGACGCGGCGCCGGTCTTCCTGCGCCAGGTGCACGGCACGCGCGTCGTCCGGATCGGTCGCGCCGACGCCGCGCCCGACGCGCCTGTCCACGAAGCCGATGCCGTCGTCACCAGCGAGGCGGGAGTCGCTTGCGTCGTCCAGGCGGCCGACTGCCTGCCGGTGCTGTTGGCGGCACCCGAGGGTCGCGCCGTCGCCGCGGCGCATGCGGGCTGGCGCGGCTTGTCGGCGGGCGTGGCGGAAGCGGCCGTCGATGCGCTGTGCGAGGCCGGCGGGTGCGTGCCCGGCGATGTCGTCGCCTGGCTCGGTGCCTGCATCGGCCCGGACGCGTTCGAGGTCGGCGAAGACGTGCTCGCCGCGTTCGGCGCCGCCGCGGGGCCCGAAGGCGCTCGGTCGGGCCGATTCAAGGCCAAGGGCGGCGCCAAGTGGTACGCCGACCTGGCCGGGCTGACGCGCGATCGACTGGCAGCGGCCGGGGTGGGGCGGGTCAGCGGCGGGGCGTGGTGCACCGTCACCGACGCGTCACGGTTCTTCTCGTACCGGCGCGACGGCGTCACCGGCCGCATGGCCGCCGCCGTCTGGATCGCCGCGCGCTGACGCCTCGGCGCGGCGACGCGCGGCGCGCCGCGACGGCGTGCCGACCAGGTACAGAACGATCGATCCCGGCACCAGACCGTACAGCACGAAGGTGATCGCGGCGCCCAGCCAGCTGCCCCCTGCGGCGAGCCCTTCTGCCAGAGCCATCAGGACGACGACGTAAAGCCAGGCGATGGCTACGATGTACATGGTTGTTCTAGGACGCGGCGCGATGCACGCCGCGATAATGGCGCATGGCAAAGAAACGCGAAGCCGGTCTCGATGAGACGAAGTCCCTGCAAGCCAGCGCCGATTCGCTCGGCGCGGCGAGCCGGATGGGGGTGCCACCAGGAACGGAGCTGGCCGAGCTCTGGAAATCCCTCGCCAACATCGGCGTCCCGCCGGAAGCGCTGGCGGCCGCGCAGCGCGACTACGTCAGCGAAGCCGCGACGATCTGGAATCGGCTGTTGAGGCCCTCGGGCGAGGCACCCGTGCTGAGCGACCGCCGCTTCGCGAGCCCCGACTGGGCGTCGAATCCCGCGTCGGCGTTCGTCGCCGAGATGTACCTCCTCAACGCGCGCACGCTGGTGCGGCTCGCCAAGAGCGTCGAGGCCGACCCCAAGACACAGGCACGGATCCGTTTCGCCGTGCTGCAGTGGATCGACGCGGCGGCGCCGAGCAACTTCCTGGCGCTGAACCCGGAAGCGCAGAAGAAGGCGATCGAGACGAACGGCGAGAGTCTCCTGCACGGCTTGACCCAGCTCTGGGACGACACCCAGCGCGGCCACCTGTCGCAGACCGACGAGAGTGCCTTCGAGGTCGGCCGCAACGTCGCGACGACGAGCGGCGCGGTGATCTTCGAGAACGAGTTCTTCCAGCTCCTCGAGTACACGCCGCTGACGGCCAAGGTTCACGAGCGGCCGATCCTGTTCGTGCCGCCGTGCATCAACAAGTTCTACATCCTCGACCTGCAGCCGGAGAACTCGCTGATCCGCCACACCGTCGCCGAGGGCCA
>Ga0207675_100007917_pt1 | contig 10018 bp, 9 predicted proteins | sample KBSSwiS42_FD_184305 | JGI IMG/M metagenome (GOLD analysis project Ga0207675, IMG submission 184305) | Switchgrass rhizosphere microbial communities from Kellogg Biological Station, Michigan, USA - KBS Switchgrass S4-2 (SPAdes) (version 2) | ecosystem: Host-associated > Plants > Roots >...
CTCGGCGCTGGTGGCGATGTTGCTGTTCACTGGCGCCCGGGTCTCTGAGGTGATCGGCGCCGACGTCGAGGACCTCGGCACCGAGCGGGGCCGCCGGGTGCTGCGGGTCACCCGCGGCGACGGTGACCGCCGGAGCCTTCCGCTTCCCGGGCCGGCCGTGGTCCGGATCGACGCCTACCTCGCCCGACGGGCGGACCTGGCCGACGCCAAGGGCCGGGCCGGGAGGCCCGATCCCGGCCCCGACGCCAATGTGCTCTTCGCCACCGGGACCGGCAGGCGGCTGTTCGCCGCCGACGTGTGGCGGGTCATGCGCCGCCTCGCCGCACGGGCCGGGCTGCCGGACGACCTGACCGGCCGGGTCGGCCCGGAGGCGATGCGGCACTCGTTCGCGACGCTCTACCTCGACGCCGGCGGGTCGCTCAGCGACCTGCAGGAGGTCATGGGGCACGCCGACCCGCGCACCACCCGCCGCTACGACCGGGAGCGTCAGGCTCGCCGCCAGTCCCCGGGCGACCTAGTAGCCGCCTACCTATCCACCCCGCCCCGGCAACGCCTGTGAGTGCAAGAGGTGCTGCCAGGACAGCACCTATTGCACTCATTCGCCGACGTCGGCCGGAGTGCCGTTGGTGATGCGCAGGAGCTCGGCGTAGGAGGTGGGGAAGACGGTGTGCGGGTGGCCGCCCGCCGCCCAGATCTCGTCGTACTTGTCCAGCCAGGTGTCCACTAGGGTCCTGATCGGGCTGGGGTGGCCGACCGGCGCGACGCCGCCGATGGCCTGGCCCGTCCACTCACGGACCGAACGGGCGTTGGCTCGTGCCACCTCGGAAGCGCCGATCAGGTTCGCTACCTTGGCCGTGTCCACGCGGTGGGCGCCGCTGGTCATGACCAGGAGCGGCGCCCCGTCCGCGCTGAACACGAGGCTGTTCGCGATCGCCCCGAGCTCACAGCCGAGCTGCGCGGCCGCGGCGGCGGCCGTCGGCGCGCTTTCGGGCAGTTCCCTCACCTCGCCCGCGACGCCCAGGTCGCGGAGCACGGCTGCGAATCTCGAGAAGTCGACTGGCATGGCTGCAGGTTAGCCGGGGCGTAGCCGCCCCGGCGAACCATTATCACGACGGGTAGCAGTAGGAGTCCGAGGACGCGTCGCCGCCGCCCAGCCGGACCTGGTGCACCCGGCGGCCGCGGAAATCATCGCCGCGCGGGAAGAACTTCTCGTCCACCCTCAGCCCGCCGCCCGCGGCCGGGTCGGTGTCGATCTTGGCGAACCAGCTGCCCACGCCATCGGGGTAGAACTGGTCGTCCCACGAGCCGTACAGCGAGTTGGTCAGGTAGATCCGCTTGCCGTCCCGGCTGACCTCGACCATCTGCGGGCCGCCGGCCAGTGCCTCGCCCGGCGCCGCCGGGTGCGCGACGCGCCCGGTGATGCCGCCGAGCCGGACCGAGCCGACCTCGCGCGGGCTGGCCGGGTCGCTCACGTCGTACTGCTTGAGCTCGCCGATGCCCCAGCAGGAGACGTAGAGGAACTTGTCGTCGACCGAGAGGTTGATGTCGGTGACCAGCGGCGGTACGGCGCCGAACGGCTTGAGGGCCGGGGGCAGCGCGTCCGGCTCCGCCGGTTCGGCCGGGATCGTGATCACCTTGTCAGCGTGCCAGCTCCCGTTATCCCGGCTCCACCGCCAGACCGACGCGGACAGGTCTTCGGTGCTGACCACCACGCCGACGTAGCCCCAGGTGGCGTCCGGGTCGTGCGAGGGGCGCAGCTCCAGGGCCATCTGGTGCTGGGCGCCCAGGTCGACCGTCTGCTGGAGCTTGCCCGCGGCCAGGTCCCAGAAGTGCAGCCGGTGCCCGTACTTCTGGCCGAGCAGCAGCTCGGGGTTGACCCCGTCCTCGATCATCGACGGGGTACCCCACTCGCTGGTGATCAGCGTGTTCTGGTTCAGGTGCCACCAGGCGTCGTAGGCCAGGTACTGGTCCCCGCGATCGGTCTCCCAGGCCCGCAGCACGTCGAAGGTGTCGTGGTCGAGCAGGGCGATGCCGCCCGGGCCGTCGGCCCCGTTGCCGCCGCCGAGGCAGGACACGAAGATGCCGTCCGGGCCGCAGTGCAAGGTGTGCGGGCGGGAGTAGCCGGCCTTGGCGGCCAGCTCTGCCGCGCTGATCGTCTTGGCCAGGGTCGGCTGACGCGGGTCCGGGTGGGTGTCATAGACGTGGATATTGGAGGATCGCAGCCCGGGCAGCAGCAGGTAACGCCGCTGCAGCCCGTCGGTGTCGTGCCCGGCGTGGGCGAACGCGCTGCTGCACGCGTTCCACCCGAAATGGTGCAGCTCGTCTCCGCGGGTGGGCAGGTCGGCCCAGCCGACGACCTGACCGTACCGGTCCGACGCCGGGTCGGTGTCGAGCACGGCGAGCGCATCCGGCTGCTGCGCGGCGCGGTCGAAGACGACCACGTAGGCGAGCTGCTCGGGCGGGGCGCTGATGGCGTCCGCGGGGCTCCGCATCGACGCTACGCGACGTCAGCCCGGGCTGCCGGCCTGGCCGCGGTGAACACGTTTTCCGGCCGGGGAATCCCGTAGTGCTCGCGCAGGGTCCGCCCGGTGTACTCGGTCCGGAACACCCCGCGCTGGCGCAGCAGCGGTACCACGTGCTCGGTGAAGGCCTCGAGGCCGGACGGCAGGACCGGCGGCATCACGTTGAACCCGTCGGCGGCGCCCGCCTCGGCCCACTCCACGATCGTGTCCGCCACCTGCTCGGGCGTCCCGGCGAAGGTCCGGTGCCCGCGGCCGCCGCCGAGCCGCCCGATGAGCTGGCGCACGGTGAGGTTGTCCCGCCGGGCCAGCTCGGTGACCAGCTCGAACCGGCTCTGCGCGCCTTCGACCAGCGGCCGGGCGTACACCTCCTCGGGCAGCCCGCGGTCCAGTTCCAGCCGCTCCGCCGGTATCTCGAGCACCTTGGCCAGCTGGGCCAGGCCGTACTCGGGGATGATCAGCTCCTCGAGTTCGGCCTCCAATGCCCGGGCTTCGGCCTCGGTCGAGCCGATGGCTGGCACCAGGCCGGGCAGGATCTTGACCTGGTCCGGGTCGCGGCCGAGACGGCGGACGCGGGCCTTCAGGTCGGCGTAGAACTCCTGCGCGTCGCCGAGCGTCTGCTGGGCGGTGAACACCGCCTCGGCGTACCGGGCGGCGAACTCCCGGCCGTCGTGCGACGAGCCCGCCTGGACCAGGAGCGGGCGGCCCTGAGGCGACCTGGGCACGTTGAGCGGCCCGCGGACCTTGAAGAACTCGCCCTGGTAGTCGACCTCGTGGATGCGGCTGTCGTCGGCGTAGACGCCCGCCGCCTTGTCGCCCAGTTCCGCGCCGTCCTCCCAGCTGTCCCACAGCCGGATCGACACGTCGGTGAACTCGGCGGCCCGGCGGTAGCGTTCGGCGTGGGCCGGGTTGTCGTCGAGCCCGAAGTTCTGCGCGGCCGCCGCAGTGGCCGTGGTGACGATGTTCCAGCCGGCCCGCCCGCCGCTGACGTGGTCCAGCGAGGCGAACCGGCGGGCCAGGTTGTACGGGTGGTTGTAGCTGGTTGACGCGGTGGCGATGAGCCCGATCCGGCTAGTCGCCCCGGCCAGCGCGGTGAGCAGGACCGTCGGCTCCAGCGCTCCTCCCGGGCGGAACCGGGCGTGGCCCCACAGCGCCGGGCCGTCGGCCAGGAAGACCGAGTCGAACGTGCCGCGCTCGGCGATCCGGGCCAGGTTCGTCCAGTACGACACGTCCAGGCTCGCGGACGGGTCGCTTTCCGGCAGCCGCCAGGCCGCCTCGTGGTGCCCGCAGCTCATCAGGAACGCGTTGAAGTGCAGCAGCCGTTCAGCGGGCACTCCCGGCCACCTCCAGTTCCCTTCCAGCTTCGGGAGGGCTCGGGGGGGTCGTCCCCCCCGGAGTCAGCAGAGCCCCGGCCGGCTCCCACACCCCGCGCCTGCGCAGCTCAGGCAGTACGCCCTCACCGAACCAGTACGCCTCCTCCAGGTGCGGGTACCCGGACAGGATGAACTCCGAGATGCCCAGCGCCGCGTACTCCTCGATCAGGTCGGCCACCTGCTCGTGGCTGCCGACCAGCGCGGTGCCCGCGCCGCCGCGCACCAGGCCGACCCCGGCCCACAGGTGCGGGTAGACCTCCAGGTCGCTGGCCACGCCGCTGCGCCGGTACGACGCGTGCAGCGCGTGCATCCGGTCCTGGCCGGCCGACTCGGTGTGGCCGAGGATCTGCTGGGCGGTGGCGATCTCCTCCGGGTCCAGCTGGTCGAGCAGCGCGCCTGCCACCGCCCAGGCCTCCCGTTCGGTGTCCCGGGTGATCACGTGCAGCCGGATGCCGAACCTCAGCTCCCGGCCCGCCTCGGCGGCCAGCCCTCGCATCCAGGCCAGCTTCTCCGCCACCTGAGCCGGCGGCTCGCCCCAGGTCAGGTACGTGTCCACGTAGCGGGCCGCGACCGGCCCGGCGGCCGCCGACGAGCCGCCGAAGTAGACGCCGGGTACCGGGTCCGGCGGCCGCATCACGGTGGCCTGCTCGACCTGGTAGTACCGGCCGTCGAAGTCGAACGGCTGCCCGCTCCAAGCGCCTCGCACGATGGCCAGGAACTCGCCGGTCCTGGCGTACCGCTCGTCGTGCGACAGGTGGTCGCCGAACCGGCGCTGCTCCTCGGCCTGGCCCCCGGTCACCACGTTGAGCAGCAGCCGGCCGCGCGAGATCCGCTGGTAGCTGGCGGCCATCTGGGCGGCCAGGGTGGGCGAGATCAGCCCGGGCCGGAAGGCGACCAGGAACTTCAGCCTGCTGGTCGCCGTGATCAGCGCGGCCGTGGCCAGCCAGGCGTCCTCGCACCAGGTACCGGTCGGGGTGAGTACCGCCGCGAAGCCGAGCTGCTCGGCGGCCCGGGCCACCTGCCCCAGGTACTCGAGGTCCGGCGGCCGGTCGGCGGCCTGCGCCTGGGCTATCGGCAGGCTGTGCCCGCGGCCGTAGATCGTCCGGCCGTCGCCCGAGGTGGGCAGGAACCAGTCGAAGGTCAGCGTCATAACCCCACGCTCGCCGTGTCGTTGAACGACGTGACCGCGTACTGGCTGAAGTCCACGTGCACCGGGATCAGCCCGGCCTTGGTGAACGCGTCGGAGACCTGCTGCTCCGAGGTGATGACCGCTGGCGTGATCGGCACGGCCAGCGAGGAGTCGTCGCTGGCCGCCTTCACCATCACGGTGTCCGGCAGCCCGCTCGCCTTGGCCCACACGGCCGCCCAGGCCGACTGGTGGTTGGTGGCCCAGGCGTGCGCCTGCGCCACCAGCGCGAGGTAATCCTTGATCGCGGCGGCCTTGGCCGGATCGGCCAGCGCGGCGCGGGACGCGACCGCGAACGAGTACGGGCTGCCGTACCCGGTCCCGGTGACCAGCGCTTTGGCGTTCTTCTGCACCTCGGCCTGCTCGATGAACGGCGACCAGATGTCCCACGCGTCGACGTGTCCCGAGCTGAGCGCGGCCAGGCCTTCGGCCGGCTGCAGGTAGGTCAGCGTCACGTCGTGCACGCTCAGGCCCGCCTTGTTCAGCACGGTGAGCAGGTGGTAGTCGGCCGAACTCCCCTGCGCCACCGCGATCCGCTTGCCCTTCAGTTGCGCCACCGAGGTGATCGGCGAGCCCTTCGGCACCAGCAGCGCGGATCCCAATGGGTTGGCTTGGTAGGCGCCGACGATGGCGATCTTGCTGCCGCCGGCCGCGGCGAACACCGGCGGTGCGTTGCCCACGCCGCCGATGTCCACCGACCCGGCCCCCATGGCCTGCAGCATCGGCGGGCCCGAGGTGAAGTCCGACCAGGCCACCTTGAACGGCAGCTTGCCGATCAGCCCGGCCGCGGTCAGCAGCGCCTGCGCCCCGGTGCCGGCCTGGTCGCCGACGTGTAGCGTCACCCCGGACACGCTGGCCTGGTTCGGGCTGCTCGTCCCGGACGAGCTCGCCGTAGCCCCGCTGCCCGCGGCAGACGATGACGAGGAAGAGGAGCACGCGGTCAGCACGGCCAGGCTCGCGGCCGCCGCGAGGGCGAGTACCCGGTTCGTTCGGTTCATTACTGTCCTTCCGTATTGACGCCGAGCTCAGTCAGCAGCCGGTGCCGCAGTTCGGTGAGCCCGGGGTTGTCCCGGTCGCGCGGGCGGGGGAGGTCCACCGGCCCGCTGAAGACGATCCGGCCACTGGCCAGGACCAGCACCCGGTCGGCGAGGATGAGCGCCTCGTCCACGTCGTGCGTGACCAGGAGCACGGCGGGCCTATGGCTTTCCCACAGCCGGAGCACCAGGCGGTGCATGGCGATTCTGGTCAGCGCGTCGAGCGCGCTGAACGGCTCGTCCAGCAGGAGCAGGCTGGGCTCGCGGACCAGGGCCCGGGCCAGCGCCGCCCGCTGGGCCTCGCCACCGGACAAGGTGAGCGGCCAGGCGTCGGCCCGGTCGGTCAGGCCGACCTCGTCCAGCGCCCGGCGGGCCGCCGCGGCCGGATCCTGGGCCCGCAACCCCAGGCCCACGTTGGCCAGCACCCGGCGCCAGGGCAGCAGCCGCGGCTCCTGGAACGCGACCGCGACCGTGCCGGGCACGGTGAGCTCGCCGGTGACCTCCCGGTCAAGACCGGCCAGCGCGCGCAGCAGCGTGGACTTGCCGGTGCCGCTCACGCCGAGCATGGCCACGAACTCGCCCGGCGCGATGTCCAGATCCACCCCGTCGAGTACCGCCCGCCCGTCGAACGCGCGGGTCAGGCCGCGCACCCGCGCGGCCGCCGTTCCTATGTCGGCTAGCCCAGAATCCCGCGTCGCCATGCCAGCGCCCTCCTCTCCAGCAGCCGGACCAGGGCGTCGGTGATCAGGCCGAGGACCGCGTAGACGGCCAGCGCGACCAGGATCACGTCGTTGCGCAAGAACTGCGTGGCCTGGCTGATCATGAAGCCGAGACCCGCGTTGGCGTTGACCTGTTCGGCCACGACCAGGGCGAGCCAGGCCACGCCGAGGCTCTGCCGCAGCCCGGTCAGCGCCTGCGGCAGCGCGCCGGGCAGCACGATGTGCCGGATCGTCTCGGCCCGGGTCAGCCGTTGCACGCGGCCGACCTCGGCGAGCTTGGCGTCGACGCCGCGGATGCCGGCGAACGTGTTCAGGTAGAGCGGGATGGCGGCGCCCAGCGCGATCAGGATGATCTTCGGCAGCTCGCCGATCCCGAACCACACGATGAACACCGGGATCAGTCCGAACAGGGGCAGCATCCGGACGATCTGCAGCAGCGGGTCGACGGCGTTCTCGCCGAGCCGGCTCAGCCCGGCGACCAGGGCGAGCAGTACGGCGATGCTGCCGCCGACGGTGAAACCGACCGCCATCCGCTCCAGCGAGACCAGCATCGCGTGCTGCAGCGTGCCGTAGGCGGGGGAGTTGCTCGTGACCAGGCTGACGGCGGTGTGCCAGACGGTGGTCGGCGGCGGCAGCTTGTCCGCCGGGATCAGCCCGGCCGAGCTGAGCAGCTGCCACAGCGCGACCACGGCGACCGGGCTGATCAGCCGGTACCAGCCCCGGTGCCGCCGGCGCCGGGCGGCGGCGGCCGGCTTCGCCCCGGTGTACGGACCGTCGATCGCGACGCTCGTGAGCCCGGCGGCCTCGTCGCGGCCTTCCTGGAGCGTGGCGAGGCCCGCGTCGGCGGCTTCAGGCATGGGAGAACCTCGGAAGGAGCATGAGAACCTCAGATCGAGCGAGCTGGACGAGGGGAGGCGGGCGCAGAACCCGCGGTTTCAGCGCTCAACGGTGAGCAGCCCGAAGGGCTAACAGGACGCGCTAGCCTGCCGCCCTAGGTCGGTGTACAGGTGCGCTACGAGCGGCTCGCGGTGACCCATGCCATCACCCTAAGCCAATTGCCTACTTTGTCAATAGGTTTTATTGACAAAAGCCTCCGGGCAGCTGGCGGATCCGGTTGCCAGACGAATTACCAGGCGAACGCGGCGCCGAAGTTCATGCCGTACATCGGCGGATGCACGGTGAGCCGGCTGAGGTGGCCATGGTCGTACCGCTCCCCGTGCCCCCCGCAGAACGAGATCACCTGCTGGCCCGAGGGATTGGTCCACAGCGGCACGCAGGGCGGCCCGGCGTAAGGAGTGCGGACCGTCGGCATCACCTGCGCCAGCTGCCGGCCGGTGCGGACGGAGTACTCCACGATGCTGTCCGTATAGTGCTGGTCCGGCCCTACCACCCTGGTGACCAGCACCCTGGACGCGTCCGGGGTGATCAGCTGGCCATCCTGGCACGCTGCACGGGCCCCGCAGTACCGGCCGTACGAGACGACCAGCCGCGACGCCTGCAGAAGGTTGCCCGGCGCGGCGACGTTGAGCACCCGGATGCCCATGCCCGGCGGATGGGGATTGTTTCCCGACCCCCACTCGAACGCGACCGTCCGGTCGCCCGCCCAGGACAGGCTGTACGGAGCGACGACGCCACGGTCGACCGGCAGCCAGTGCTTGCCGGTGCCCGTCCTCAGCGACACGGTCTCGAAGCCGGCCCCGGTGAAGTACGCGAGCATGCTGGCGTCCTGGGAGATGGCGAAGCCCGACAGAGCGGTCCTGGCCGGGACGGTCCCCAGCACGGTCAGGTACTGCACCTCGCCACCGGCGGTGAGGCGCAGCTCGTCGAAGGCGGCAGTGGGGGCATTGACGGGCATCGGGGAGTTCGGCGTCTGCCCGCCCACCTCGGCCTGCAGCACGAACGTGCGGTCGTCGCCGGCGGCCGCGACTCCGGCGAAGAACTGTCCGTGCGGCGGCGCAATGGTCGCGATGGTCTGGCCGGTGAACATGTTCCTGACCTGGGCGGTCCCGCGGCCGACGGGCAGCATGACGATGTACGGCTGTGCCGCGGGGGCGGCGTCGGCGGCGGGCAGCGGGCCGGCCGCCCGCCAGGTACCCGGATGCCAGGCGCCCGGCGCCTTCGGCCACGCCGGCGGACTGACGGGCGGGCTCACGGGCGGGCTTACGGGGCGGCCCCCCTCAGACCGCCCCGCTCCGCCCAGTCCGGCGGTGACACCGACGGCCACCGCGGCGACCACCCCGGCGATCGCGGCGGCGGTCACGGCCCTGCGGATCCCGCGCCGCCGGGCCCGCCTCCGCAGGACCCGGATGTCGGGAATGGGCCGGGACGTGACCGGGTGCACCCACGCGGCCAGCTGTTCGCGCAGCGGATCATCGAGCATGGGGCACCTCCTCGTCGGACTCCCGCAGCTCGCGGTACAGCCGGTGCCGGGCCGCCGCCAGCCGGGTCCTGACCGTGCCCACCGAGATCCCGCAGTCGCGTGCGATGTCGTCAACCGGGAGATCGGCCAGGTAGTACAGCACCAGGACCTGGCGCTGGGCCAGCGGCAGCCGCATCAGCGCCAGGCTCAGCGCGGTGACTTCCAGCGGGTCGTGCGGGTCGTAGCGGCGACCGGACGCTCCCCGCTGCCCCGCCGCCAGCAACACCGACATGATCCTGGCCCGGCGCATCCGCCGGGTCGTGTCGACGGTGAGCCGCAGCGCGACCCGCCGCACCCAGGCCTCGGGCAGGTCGTAGCGGGCGACCCGCTGCCACCTGGTCAGCGCCCGCGAAAAGGCCTCCTGGGCGATGTCCTCGGCCTGGTGCCGGTCGCCCACGATGGCAGCCACCAGCGCGACCACGCGACGGTAGCTGGCCTCGTAGAACTCGGCGAAGTCCTCGGTTTGGACAGGCACGTATCTAAACACGCCCGAGAGTCCCTCCGTTACCAAGAAAATTGGGTAACGATCCAGACTCGGCTTCAGTCTCGCTGAATTCCGCCCCGAGCTCCCGCGCTCTCGGCACGCGGAGGTCGCTGGCCCATCGGGCCGCACCTAACCGGCATAGAACCGGCCTAAGGGCACATCGACCTACGAAACCCCGCACCCAGGTTCCTGTTTCATGATTACGCCCATGATTCGCCCGCCAGTACGACGATCTCTATACCTCGTCTCCGTTGGGGTCGAAGACGGTGGGGATGGCCGGGTAG
>Ga0207675_100007918_pt1 | contig 10016 bp, 9 predicted proteins | sample KBSSwiS42_FD_184305 | JGI IMG/M metagenome (GOLD analysis project Ga0207675, IMG submission 184305) | Switchgrass rhizosphere microbial communities from Kellogg Biological Station, Michigan, USA - KBS Switchgrass S4-2 (SPAdes) (version 2) | ecosystem: Host-associated > Plants > Roots >...
CGTCGTTAGCCCGGTCGATGTCCTTCCCGACTGGGAACCGTTGATCGGCATTCTCGACGACGCCACGCTGATCACGCTTGGAATTGCTATGGCCACTCGTCTCGTTCCACGCGACATCATGGACGAGCATCGGATCACGGCGTCGCGGCACTTGGCTAAGGGAACGCGGCTTGGATGGGGTTGCCTGATCGTGGTCTTCCTGTGGCTCGTGACTCTGACGGCGCTTGTGTTCGTGGTCCTCAAGCTCAAGTGATTACGCGCCTCGGACGTTAACCTAGGCATGGGCCGCTTTGTTGCAGCCGCACTGGCACTATCAAGTGCGCTTGGTTGCTCGTCCAAGGACGACTCCGGCGAGCCGCCCTTCGATCCCGGCCCTGGCTCGTCCGATAGCACTGTCGTCCTCACTGAAGACTTTTCTTCTCGCCAGGTGTTCCCACAGACCAACTGGTGGAACCTCGACATCTCCTCGGCGCCGGTGGACGGCAACTCGCCGGCGTTCATCGACTGGATCAGCGGACGAACGCCACAAGACCCCACCGCCACGCGCAGAATGCATCCGGACTTCGGGCCTCCGCCTTACGGCATTCCGTACGTGGGAGTTAGCGGTGCCCAGCTACGGTTGAACGTGACGTTCACTCCCTACGGAGACGAAAGCGATGCCGGCGCTCCAGGTCAGCCGGCGGGTTATCCCATTCCCATCGCAGCGCGCACGCTGCCGGACTACATCGAAGGCGGAATCACGGGTGGAGGATCGAGCGGCGACCGGCATCTCATCCTCATCGATCGCGACCACTGGTTACTGTTCGAAACCTGGGCAACCCGATGGAACTCCAACGCAGCGCGCTGGGAAGCGGGCTCGGGTGCGGTGTTCGATTTGTCCGCGAATGACCGGCGGCAGGATGGATGGACCTCGGCCGATGCGGCCGGTCTCGCCATCTTTCCCGGCTTGGTTCGCCACGACGAAGTGGCCGCTAACGGTCCCATCCCCCACGCGTTCCGCGTAACCATGCGCGCTACCAATGGCTATGTCTGGCCGGCCTCGCATGCAGCGGGAAGCACCAACGGCGCGCCACCCATGGGCACGCGGCTACGATTGAAATCATCGGTGGATTTGAACGGTTATGCGCCCGACGTGCAGAAGATTTTCGAGGCGATGAAGACGTACGGGCTAATTGTTGCGGACAATGGAACAGACATGTACGTGACCGGCACGATGGATCCGGCATGGGACAACGATGTGCTCAATCCGGCATTTCACGGTTTGACCGCAGATGATTTCGAAGTCGTGGAGCTGGGCTGGGGCGATCCGCGCTAGAGAGATCCGAGGCTCGCCGCCGCTTCTTGATCCGGCTTCACCTCGTCGTTGTAAGCAACCTTCCCCCGGTCCCGGCGCACCACGCGATCATGGAGTGACACGCTACGGTCGGTGAGGAACCGGAAAAGCAGCCGGGTCCAGGACGTGTGGTAAAACAGGTTTCCGTAGAGTTCGGGTGCCGCCGCGTACACCCGCGGCAGTCTGCTCCACGCAACCGACGGGAAATCGTGATGCTCGTTGTGATACCCCACGTTAAAGGCGAGCGCGTTCAGCTTTCCGTAGTAGCTGAAGGTTTCCTGCTCGCTCGTCCCGCCGACGAGATAGTGTCGCTGGATCCAGCGCGCGCCCAACGGGTGTAGACCGATCGAGAAGAAAAAGGACGCAACAAGGTAGATCAGCGCCTTCGGGCCCAGCACGAGCAAGATCGCGCCGTCGAAGCTGAATTGGACGGCGGCGTTGATTAGTGTCCAGCCGTCGATCAGCCGCATCCCCTCCACGCGCATTGGCCGCAAGAACTCGACAAAGGGAAAGAGAACCAACCAGAGCGCCTTACCGAGTACGGAACGACCGACGAGCCGTGCTTCCCACTCGTAGGGGAGATCCGCATCCAATTCGTAAATCCCCTGAAACGCATGATGCTTGATGTGGTACTTGGCAAAGCCGATGTAGCTGGGGAAGGTAAGCGGCAAGTTGGCCAAAAACCCAGTCAACGTGTTGCCAATCTTCCTTCGGAAGACGAGCTTGTGCGTACATTCGTGGATGACCACGAACAATGCGTGATTAGCGAACGCCCCCACCAGATACGCGGCGCCGAACACCCACCACCACGACCGTTCTGCGACGAGCCACGCGATGGCCACTTGCAGGACCACGATGGCCAGGGTCCAGATGAGGGTCCTGGGGTCGTGCCCGATAAGTTTCCGGATCTCGGGGCGTTCTCTGAGCAGCCGTTTCGTCCGTGCACGGTGAGGCTCGGGATTGGAGGAACGAACGAACTCGGTTCGGCTTATGGGCATGGGGGTCTCTGCATAATAGCTTGAATTGCGCCGTTCGGGGGGCGGCGCGGACCAAGAGTTAGGCTCCCTTTATTGTCCGGTCGGGTGATTGGAGTTCCACGCATCACGAACGTAGAGCCATTTCCCATTAACTTTCTTTGATACAGAGAAGTACCAGCCGGAGTCGACAACCTTCCCATCCTTATCCTTCACGGCCCAGGTTCCCGAAGACCAGCCCATGTTGCCCGTCGCTCCCCCCGCGGGATCAGCGCCGAGGGCGAACACAAGTCCCGCCTGGGCGAAGTCGGCCATATCTTTGGTGAAAAACGCCTGGATGGACTCACGCCCTTGTATGGGCGCCACGCCGGGGGGATAGATCACCGCATTCTCGTCATACAGAGCGACGACGTTGTCGAGATCTCCCGCGGTGTAAGCCTTGAGCCAGGCGTCATCCGCCGCGTGAAGTCCCGCCACGGCCGAGGACTGCTCATCCTTGGCCTGCGCATTGCCGCTGAGCATGAGTGGAACCAGCAGACTGAACAGGGCGAGGGCTTTCTTTCGCATGAGCGTTAATTCCTCCGTAGTGGATGTGGGCCAGGGTCAAGGAGAAGAATACACGGATGACCCGGTTTCGTGGGCTACTTCGTCAACTCGGCCAGCTTCGATAGCGCGCCCATGAGATCGGGTTTGGTGGTGAGGAGGGGCGACAACACATCCCCTTTTTTCTCCAGCCGTTTCAGCACGGTGCGAATGGTGAACTTCTTGGGATCGAGCTTCGCGTTTACTTCGCTCCACTCCAGTGACGTGGAAACCGGCGCGCCAGGGAGTGGACGCACGCAAAATGGCGCGACCATCAGCTGACCATGCCGGTTCTGCAAGAAGTCCAGGTAGACCTTGCCCTTGCGGGCAGGGATGGAGCGAGCGGTGGTGGCGATATCGCGGTGCTCACGCTCGATCACGCGCGCAAGAAGATGTCCGAGGGTTCGCGACTGATCGTAGGTAAATTTCCCGGCAAGGGGGATGAGGATGTGCAGACCCGTGGCGCCGCTCGTCTTGATGAACGCGGGAAGCCCGATCCGATCGCAGAGTTGCTTGGCCGCCTTGGCCAGCTCGACGACATGGGCGAACGGAGCCGTCTTCGGGTCCAGATCCAGCAAGCACCAGTCGGGATGCTGGATGTCCGAAACGCGGCTCATCCACAAATGCAGCGGGATCGCACCCGTGTTCACGATGTAGAGCAGCGATTCCAGATCGTCGGCCACCAGATAACGAATGTCCCGCTCCGAGCTGCCGCTCCAGATATCTTCCGTGCGCACCCATTCGGGAAAGAAATCGGGCGCGTTCTTCTGATAGAAACTTTTTCCGGTAATGCCGTCCGGATAGCGCGTGAGCACGAGCGGACGATCGGCTAGATAGGGCTGCATCCAGGGGAAAACGCTGCGATAAAAGTCGATCAAATCGCGTTTGGTGTAACCCTCTTCGGGCCAGAACACCTTCTCGAGATTCGAGAACGAAATCGTCTTGTCGGTGATTGCCGCTCTCGCCGCGGCCTTGCCATTTCCTTCCGAGGCCGCCTTGTCCTCCACCACGTTGACTGGAGGTGGATTGGTCGCGTCTTCGGGGACGGCCTCCTGCCAAACGCAGTCCTCGGGCTCCTTGTCGTCGCGCACACGAAGAAAGGCGGGATGTCTCAACAGTCCATCGCCGGTTACTTCCTTGTACCGCACTTCCACCACCCACTCCGGTTTCACCCATTTGTGATCTGCCGACGTGGGGACGGGGCCGTTGCAGGGTGGCTTTTTGATGTGGAGCTTGGTCAATTCGCGGTGCATGTCCACGAGCTGCTTCTCGTTGAAACCCGTTCCGACCCGCCCGGCGTACCACAGCTCGCCCTCTTTGTAAGCGCCCAGATGCAGCGCGCCGAATCCCTGCCGCGCGCCGCCGGGTGCGGTGTATCCGCACACGACAAAGTCGCCCGTTTTCTCGACACGGATCTTGAGCCACAAGGGCCAGCGCCCGCCCTTGTACAGGGAGTCGGCCTTCTTGGCCATGATGCCTTCCAGGCCAAGCTCTTTGACCTTCTCGTACATGGCTTCGCCTTTGGTGGCGACGTGATCCGTGTAGCGCACCGCTCCCGCCGCGGGAAGGATGTCCTTCAAAAGCGTCTTGCGTTCCAAAAGCGGTAATCCGCGCGTGTCGTATCCCTCCACGCCGAGAAGATCGAACGCAAAGAACGTGGCGGGAAGCTCCACGGTGGCTTTTTCGATCTCCGATTTTTTTCGAAGCTGCGCGCGTTTTTGCAGGCGCTGGAACTCGGACTTGCCTCGTTCATCCAGCACCGCGACTTCACCGTCGATGACGAGATTCTTGAATGGAAGCGCCGCCAACACACGAGCGACTTCCGGAAACAGCTGGGTGTAATCGTGACGATTGCGGGAGCGCAGGATCGGTTTGCCGTTTTGATCACGTGATGCGAGTAATCGATAGCCATCGATCTTGAGTTCGAAGATCCAATCCGTGTTGGTGAACGGCTTGTCGGTCGTTTCGGCCAGCATGAGATCCGCTTTCATGGGATCGATCTTGCGCTCGGGGAGCTTCAATCGCTTCACAGTCTTGAGCACCTTTTGAACGTGCTCCGCGCCATCCTGAATCTCCTCCACGGTGAGGCCGGAGAGAACCGAGGTTTCGGGAAGAGTCGCGTCGTCGCCAGTGCGGGAATAGCCGTCGGCTTTCTTGACCAAGAGCCATTCCTTGGGATCCCGCTTCGTTTTGACGAGGATCCATTCGCCCTTCAGCTTGTAGCCCTTGAGCTCGAAGTGCATCGAACCCTTGGTGTTGATTTCGGCGGGATCATCGATGGGTGTCCAGAGCCCTCGATCCCACACGATCACCCCGCCCGCCCCGTAGTTGCCGGTCGGGATCACGCCCTCGAAGTCCGCGTACTCGACCGGGTGATCCTCCACCTGGACGGCGAGACGTTTTTCACCGGGGTCGAGCGAGGGGCCTTTGGGGACCGCCCACGACCATAGGGTGCCGCCCCATTCGAGCCGGAAGTCGTAATGAAGCCGCCGCGCAGCGTGTTTTTGAATGACGAAGAGGCGCGGGCGCGACGCATGCCGCGACCCCATCGGCTCCGGGGTCGATTCGGCCGAACGTTTTGCCCGATATAGTTTTAGGTTATTGGCGGGGATGCGCTTTGATGGGGGCACGGTATTCATGATAATCGAAGTGATATACTGCGCGACCCTTTAGCAGGCGGGGTTCTTTTAGTCTGCTAAACCGCAGGCCCTCTTCGATCGATCACTGTCGTCGTGTTCCCGAGCACACGATCGATCGGGAAACATTCGAGAGGTACCTATGCCGGCACGTCCAATGGCTTCGGCCACAATCTCCTTCGGTCTCGTCGCCATCCCCGTCAAGCTGTTCACCAGCAGCGAATCCGCCGAGCACATCTCGTTTCGGTTGCTCCACGAGACGTGCAAGACGCCCTTGAAGCGGCCGTACTACTGCCCCAAGGACGAAGTGATGGTGGACTACGACGAGATCGTGAAGGGCTACGAGTACACGAAGGGTCAGTACGTGCTCTTCACCGATGAAGAGCTGGACGCGCTGGCGCAGGAAGTAACGAAGACGATCGAGATCGAAGAGTTCGTGCCGGTCGAGAAAGTAGATCCGGTATATCTCGATCGCGTGTACTACCTGGCTCCAGACAAGGGCGGCGCACGTTCGTATCAGCTATTGGCCAAAGCGCTCGGGAACAAGGAGCTGGCCGGCTTGGCGAAGTACGCGGCTCGTGGCAAGCAGTACCTGGTCAGCGTGCGGGCGATGGAAGAGGGATTGGTGATGGAGCAACTGCACTACCCCGACGAGGTGCGGAAGTTCTCCGAGATCCCGATCGAGCAGGCGAACGTGAAAGATGCCGAGCTCAAGCTTGCCTATCAGTTGATCGAACAGAGCACGACCGACGAGTTCAAACCCGAAAAGTACACGGACGACGTGAAAGCGCGCATTCAAGAAGTGATCCAGCAGAAGGTCGAGGGCGAGGAAGTGACCTACGCCGCGGCTGAAGAGCCGAAGGCGCAAATCATTGACTTGATGGAAGCGCTGAAGGCGAGCTTGGAGCCCGGTGCGGCGTCCACAGGAAAGCGCGCCGCCCGAGCAAAGGAAAAACCTGTCGACGAAGCCAAGCCTCGGGCGTCAAAGTCAGCGGCCAAGGCGCGGAAGCCTGCCAAGCCGTCGCCCCGCAAGGCGGCCGCGAAGAAGGCCGCTCCGGAGCGTACGGCCCGCCGCGCCGCGCGATAAGTTTCACACGACGCCCATCATCCCGACGCAGCGTAGAACGCAAACGGGACCATGAGAGCCATCGTCCACTACGGGTTCGGAACGCCGGACGTACTCCATGTCGAGGACGTTCAGAAGCCCGCTCCGGGCGACGCTCAGGTCCTCATTCGAATTCGCGCGGCATCCCTGAACCCGTTCGACTTGGGCATCATCAAGGGCAAGCCGTACATCATTCGTTTGATTCTTGGCCTCAGGAAGCAAAAGCGTGTCGGGCGAGACGTGGCGGGTGTTGTAGAAGCGGTGGGGAAGAAGGTGACCCGGTTTCAGCCGGGTCAGGCCGTGTTCGGTTGCTGCGTCGGATCCCTGGCCGAGTATGCCACTGCGGGGGAACGCAACCTGGCCAGCAAACCAGACCAGCTGACGTTCGAGCAGGCGGCCTCGCTTCCGATAGCCGGGCTCACCGCGCTCCAGGCCCTGCGTGACCGGGTGAAGGTGAAGCCGGGGCAAGAGGTTCTGATCAATGGCGCCGCGGGGGGTGTGGGAACGTTCGCCGTGCAGATGGCCAAGTCCTTGGGGGCGCACGTGACCGGCGTGTGCAGCACAAGGAATGTCGACCTGGTGCGATCTCTGGGCGCCGATCGTGTCATTGATTACACGCGTGACGACTTCACGCGGGGCCAGGAACGCTATGACGCGATTCTCGAGTGTGTCGGTAATCGGCCGTTTTCGGAGTGCCGGCGGGTTCTTAAGCCCCGCGGCATCCACGTTCCGATCGCCTCTCCCAAAGAGTTCTCCGCAATGATGTCCTTCATGGTGCAATCCACCGTGCAGTCCTGGTTCGCGAGTCAGAAGTTTCGCATTATCCTGGCCAAACTGAGGCGGGAGGACATGATCCGACTTGGTGAGATCGTGTCTTCCGGAAAATGCACGCCCGTCATCGACCGGACCTATCCTTTGAGCGAGGGCCGGGAGGCGATGCGATACCTGGCGCAAGGCCACGCTCGGGGAAAGGTCATCGTCACCGTACCGTGATTTTTTGGGGCGCGTCGCCGGGACGTTGCTTCACCCGGAAGAACGTGGTACTCAATTAATCGATGGCCACCGGGACGCACCTCAACATAGTGCAACCGCTGTTTCCCAGCGGATACAGCGCGGCTCAGGCGTCCAAGCTTCTCGATCTCCCGCTCGCCCAGATCCGCAACTTCGTCGAAGCCGGGTTTCTAACCCCGCGCCAGGACGATCACGGCGAGTTCCGGTTTTCCTTTCAGGACCTCGTCCTGCTTCGCACCGCCAAAGGGCTCACCGACAAGCTCTCTCCGCGCAAAGTAAAGCAGGCACTCACCACTCTGAAGGACCAGTTACCCCAAGGTCGTGACCTGTCCGCGCTTCGCATTACCGCCGAAGGGGACACGATCGTCGCTCATGATGGAAAGAGCGCCTGGAATCCTGAGTCCAAGCAAACCCTGATCAGTTTCGAGGTCGCCGAGCTTGCGGCCGAGGTGGCTCCGCTAGCGCGCGAGGCCGTACAGGCGGCGCGTGAAGGCGATCAGGAACTCACCGCCGAAGACTGGTACGAGCTGGGCTGTGACCTAGAAATGGACGATCCCGAAGAAGCGAGAGACGCCTACCGCCGCTGTACCGAGCTAAAGCCGCTCCACCCGGACGCGCACCTCAACCTGGGGCGCCTGCTCCATGAGGCGGGAGAAGTTCAGGCCGCCCATGAGCATTACCGCCTGGCTTTGGCCGTGCGACCGGACGATCCCACTGCCGCCTACAACCTGGGAGTATCTCTACAGGACCTCGAGCGCTTCCCCGAGGCCATGCATGCTTACGACAAAGCCCTGAAGAGTGATCCTCAGAACGCCGACGCCCACTACAACCTAGCTCAAGTTTATGAAGCGATTGGCAAACCCATGATGGCGTTTCGGCACCTACAGATATACCGGAAGCTGATCGAGCGCGATAATTGAGTGCTTGGGGTATGCCATCTCAAAACTGCTGAATCATTAACCCGACGGCTACTACCGTCGCGGCAAGGACGGCCGCGCTCAGGAGAATCGGTTTTGCCGAGCCCTCTTTCTTGACCTCCACTGAAACCACGTCCTGAAGAGGTAGCAGAACCCACTGGCCGTCTTTGGTCATGCCCTGAATGTTGGCGCCAATATTCGAATTTGGGCCGTATCCAAAGCCGGAGACGACATGAACGGTTCCACCATCCTCACCAAAATGGACCATCTTCCCCGAGGTGAGGGTTACAGAATCGATTTCGTCTGAGCCAGTTATCTTTTCGGGGGTTTGTGTGAGAGTGTGATCCCTGAGCACGTCGGAACATCCCGTTCCCCAGATGAGCAACGTAATGGACGTGGTGAGGATCGAGATACACTGCCGCGCTCGGGTGCGAGCCAACTACAGCCTGAGTTAATCCCGCCGGAGCGGTACGTGGCATTCCACCATGCCGCGCTTGGCCAGATACTGCTGGTGGTATTCCTCGGCCTTGAAGAATGGTCCCGCAGGAAGAATTTCGGTCACGATCGGCCCGTCGAACTGGCCGCTGCGATCATGACGATCTTTCGAAGCGCGTGCGGAACGCTCCTGCTCCGGCGTGTGAAAGAAAATCGCCGAGCGATACTGGTGACCGATGTCGGGACCCTGGCGATTCACCGTGGTCGGGTCGTGAATCTCCCAGAACATCTCGAGCAGCTGGTCGAACGACACTTTCTTCGGGTCAAACGTGATCTCCACCGATTCCGCATGTCCCGTTTTCCCGGTGCAGACTTCCTGATAACTGGGGCTCACCCGGTGCCCGCCCGCGTAGCCCACCGTCGTATCCGATACGCCGGGGAGTCCGCGAAACGCGGCTTCAACACCCCAAAAGCAACCGGCCGCGAACGTGGCTTTTTCCATTGACCTGCTCCCTTCCGGCCTCGGCCCCCTACCCGTGCTACTTGCCATGCGTCACCTTCCGCAAGCGACCCACCCATTGGTATCGCTCGAGATCCATACACCCGTTGTCCCGAAACCGGATCCCCTCCGCTTCCAGGAGGGCCCGTTGCACCCACGCGCCGTCGCCCCCGCTGCGAGGGCTGATCCCGCCCCGGTGATTGACTACCCGGTGCCACGGTACTTCGGACCGATCCGGAAGAGCCGACATCGCGTACCCGACTACCCGAGGAGTGGCGCCCGTAACCGACCGAGCGATTTGACCATAGGTCACCACACGTCCCCGAGGAACGCTCGTGACCGCCGCATAAATGCGCCGGTAAAGCGAGTCCTTCCCGGAAGTTTCCGCCATGGCAAAACGGCATTCTAGGGCCGGGGCGGGAAAAACTCTACGGTCAATAGAACCGTTCTGAGGGATAAACGGTCGATTTTTCGAGGCCGCTGACTCTAATCAGGGCCTAAGCCGACTTCTTCTCTGCCTCTTC
>Ga0207675_100007920_pt1 | contig 10016 bp, 8 predicted proteins | sample KBSSwiS42_FD_184305 | JGI IMG/M metagenome (GOLD analysis project Ga0207675, IMG submission 184305) | Switchgrass rhizosphere microbial communities from Kellogg Biological Station, Michigan, USA - KBS Switchgrass S4-2 (SPAdes) (version 2) | ecosystem: Host-associated > Plants > Roots >...
GTCCGCTCCGTCCCCGCCGACTCGCGGATCGCGTCCAGTCCGTTGAGCACCAGGTTCATCACCACTTGCTGGAGCTGCACTCGATCACCGCGCACCAGCGGTAGATGTGGCGCGAGGTCGAGGCGAACCGCCACGTTGCGCAGGACGGCGTCGCCGCTCACGAGGCGCGCCACCTCGCCGACCATCTCGTTGACGTCGAGCAGTGTGAACTCGAGGCCGCCCTTCTTGAGCAGACCGCGCAACCGGTAGATGACCTCGCCGGCCCGCTTGTCGTCCTCGACGATCTCCGTCAGGATCTCGAGGATCTCGTCGCGCTTCACCGCGTCGGATCTGAGGAGGCGCTGGGCGGCCTGGGCGTTGCTGAGGATGGCGGTCAGGGGCTGATTCAGCTCGTGGGCCAAGGACGCGGTGAGCGCCCCCATCGTCGACACCCTCCCGACGTGGGCGAGGTCCCGCCGGAGCCGTTGCGCCTCCATCTCCGACTGCCGTCGGGACAGGACATTGGCGAAGACCTCGCCGAGGAGCTGGAGCCGCTGCACCAGCTCGTCCGGCCAGGCGCGCTCGGCCCCGAGCGTGCTGAACGTGAGCGTCCCGAGGAGCGCTCCGCCGACCTTCAGCGGAACCTCGACCTGCGACGTGATCCCGAGCTTCCGATACGTCTCCCGGTCCACCGCTGCCGCATCCTCCGGCAGCTCCTCGACCCGCGAGAACCGGACCATCTCACCACCTTGCAACCGGCCCATGACCCAGGGGATGTCGGCAAGGGACACCGTGGACGGTCTCGGCGCCGCTCCCTCCGTCACCCACGAGTGCGTGATGCGCGCCATGCGGGTGTCGTGGGAGAGCTCGGCCAGACTGCCCCAGTCGGCCTTGAAGAAATCGGCGATCCGGCGAAGCGCCCGCTTGATCTCGCGATCGACCTCGGTCGCCGACAAGCTGCTGAACATGGCCGACTGCTCCGACAGGAGTGTCTCGAAGCGCAGCCGCTCGGCCAGTAAGAGCTCCAGGCGCTTTCGCTCGAGCGCCCCGGCGAAGACCTCGCCGAGGAGCTGCAGACGCTGCACGACCTCGGCGGCCCAGGTCCGCTCGGCCCGGAGCGAGTCAAAGACCAGCACACCGAGCATCGCCCCGCGGACACTCAGCGGAATCGCCAGAGACGACCGGATGCCCAAGGCCTGGAAGCTCTTCCGATCCGTCGCCGCCTCCTGGGGCAGCTCGTCGATTCTCGAGAACCGCACGACTTCTCCCCGCTGGACCCGGCCGGCCGCCCAGGGAAACTGACCGGCCTCGAGAATCGGGGCCATTCTGTCGACCCCCTGCACCGCCCAGGCGATGCGAACGACGGTCCCCGCGGGAACATACTCGATGAGACTGGCCCGATCCATCCGCAGGAATTCCACGACTCGCTGCAACCCGCGTTCGATCTCCGTGTCCACGTCGCCCAGCGAGACGGGGATCAGGCGCGCGGAGAGCTCGGACACCAGGCTCTCGAAGCGCAATCGCTCGGCGAGCAAGCCCTCCAGCCGCGCCCGGCGAATCCGCTCGAGCACGAGGCCGGCGATGACCAGCGCCTCCAGGACGACCAGGAGTCCCACCGCGAGCCATCGGGAGCTAACCCAGCCGGATACCTCGCCGCCTCCCGCGGTGGCCGCTGCGAGTTGCGCCTGCGCGGCGGCATAGGCCGGCTGGACCCACGCCCCCCCGCGAGTCTCGGCTCCGAGACCGCCGGGTCGAGCGCAGAGGAAGGTGAGGAAGAGACCGGGGAGCGCGAGCAAGAGCAACGGGAGCACGGGTCCGGAAACCCGCAGAGAGCGCAGGAGTCGTTCGGGGCCCGCCGTCATGCCATCACCACTTCACGTATAGCCCACGGCCCGCGTTCCCACAAGCACGGCCCCAGGCCCCGGATAGACCAAGGTCCACTACGCATCCCGGCACCGGGGCTGCTACGGTGCCGACGGGAGAACGCCATGGAAGGCAGGACGAAGATCGGCAGGACCGGGGCACTGGCCCTCGAGCTCGATCTGACCGTGTTCACGTCAACCGGCGAGCGCCGGGTGGCCCAGCTCTCCCGGCTCCTCCAGGCAAGCGTCGTGTTCGGCACCGCCCCGAAGCCTCGCTCCGCACGCCCGAAGTCTAGCCTCGCAATTGCGCGCCGCGTAGTGGACCTTCGTCCACTATCCCCGTCCAATCCCCCCCAATAGAGTCGAACTCATGAGCAATACATCGGTGCCTGCGCGCATGGCGGAAGCGCGCGCGTGTGTTCTCCGCCGTTCAGCCCTCCTGGCCCTGATCGCGGTCGTATCCACCACGCATCCCGCAGCTGCCGACAATACCGCGAGCCCCTCGCGGAATGAGGCGGGCGCGACAGAGCGGCGGCCGATCGACCTCGTCAGGGCGTCCGTGACTCGCGTCGTGGCGGTCGTTCAGTCTCAGCCGGGCGGAGCGACCCTGAGCGCGCCGCGACGCGCCCAGATCCGCCGCATCGCCGAGGAGCTGTTCGATTTCGACGAGATGTCGCGGCGGGCGCTCGGCCAGCACTGGAAGGATCGGTCCCCGCAGGAGCAGGCGGAGTTCGTCCCGCTGTTCGTCAACCTGCTCGAGCGATCCTACCTGACCGCCGTGGGGAACTACCCCCTCTCGACGATCACCTTTCAGGGCGAGAGCGTTACCGGCGCGTACGCCGACGTGCGGTCCCGCATCATCAGCGATCGACGCGAGGTTCCCGTCGACTACCGACTCCTGCAGAGCAACGGGCGATGGGCCGTCTATGACGTCGTGGCGGACGGCGTGAGCCTGATCTCGAGCTATCGGAGTCAGTTCAACTCGATCATCCGCACGTCCTCGTTCGCCCAACTCCTGGAGCGGCTCCGGAGCCGGGAGGCCAACGTCAGCCCGCGGCCCTAGCAGGCTTTCAATGACCCGCCCGGAGGCCCGTCAGGGGCCGGCGCCCTCGAAGCGGCGCCGGTAGTCCTCGAGCGAGTAGCGCACGACCTCGCGGGCCTCGGCGGCGCCGTACACGTGGGTGATCTCGGTCTGGCGCCGCTCGGCGCCCGGCATGTCCTTGTACGTGAGGAAATAGTGGCGGAGGCGCTCCACGAGGGCGGGCGGACAGTCGCCGAGATCGCGGAAGCCGCCGTAGGCCGCGTCGCCCTCCAGCACGGTGAGGATCTTGTCGTCCGCCTCCGAGCCGTCGAACATCCGGAAGCCGCCGATGGGCCGGGCGGTGACGATGATGCCGCCGCGGTTGATCTCGCGCTCGGTGAGCACGCACACGTCCATGGGATCGCCGTCGCCCGCCACGTCGGGCCGCCCCGCCCGGGACGCCGCGAACGCGCCCACCGCGTCTCCGCAGAGTGTGCGGGGCACGAAGCCGTACAGCGCGGGGCAGAGCGCCGAGTACTTCTGTGGCCGGTCCACCCGGAGATGGCCCGAGAGCTTGTCCACCTCGTACTTCACCGTGTCGGTGGGGACGATCTCGATGTAGACCGTGAGAACGACCGGGGCGTGGGCACCCGGCGAGATGCCGTGCCACGGATGCGCGAGGTGCGATGGGGCGATCGGCAGCGCGTCGCCGGCGTGATCCGTCATCGGGTTGCCTTTGCGCGAGCGACGTTGGTCGGGCGGCCGGGCCTCTTCGCGCAAGCGCTCATCGGACGGGTCAGCGCGATGGCGCCACGCCGGTGACGCCGAGGCGCTCGCGCCCGTAGCGCCCCGACTGGACGGCCAGGCACCAGTCGCGGTGCTCGACGTACCAGCGCACCGTCCGCGCGATGCCGTCCGCGAAGTCGTGGACGGGCGCCCATCCCAGCTCGGCGCGGATCTTCGAGCCGTCGATGGCATAGCGCCGGTCGTGGCCGGGCCGATCGGCCACGAACGTCTTGAGGTCGGCATATGCCGCGATGCCCCGCCCGGCGAGCGCCGGATTGTCGCGCGCGGGCCAGGCCGCCTCCAGCGCCGCGCAGAGGCGATCGACGATCTCGAGGTTGGTGCGCTCGTTGTCGCCGCCGATATTGTATCTCGCTCCCGGCCGGCCTTTCGCGAGCGCCAGGAGAATGCCCGCGCAGTGATCGTCGACGTAGAGCCAGTCGCGCACGTTGCCGCCGTCGCCGTAGATGGGCAGCGACTTGCCCTCCATGGCGTTCAGGATCATGAGCGGGATCAGCTTCTCCGGGAACTGGTACGGGCCGTAGTTGTTGGAGCAGTTGGTGAGCAGCGTCGGCAGCCCGTACGTCTCGTGATAGGCGCGCACCAGGTGGTCGGCCGCGGCCTTGGACGCGGCATAGGGCGAGTTGGGCGCATAGGCCGTGTCTTCCGAGAAGAGACCCGTCGGTCCGAGCGAGCCGTACACCTCGTCGGTCGAGACGTGCAGGAAGCGAAACGCCCCCCGCGACGCGGCGTCGAGATCGGCGGCGTAGCGGCGCGCGGCGTCGAGCAGCTCGAAGGTCCCCACCACGTTGGTCGTCACGAAGGCGCGCGGCCCGTCGATCGAGCGGTCCACGTGGGTCTCGGCGGCGAAGTTCACGATGGCCGTCGGGCGGTGCGCGGCCAGCGCCGCGGCGACGGCGGCGCGGTCGGTGACGTCGGCCTGGATGAACGCGTAGCGCGGGTCGGAGGCCACGTCCTTCAGGCTCTCGAGGCTGCCCGCGTAGGTCAGGCTGTCGAAGACGACCACGCGCGCCGCGGTGCGCGCCAGGGCGAGGCGGACGAAGTTCGACCCGATGAATCCGGCCCCCCCGGTGACGAGGAGCGTTTGCATGCCCGTTACCATACCAGCACCTTGCCGAGCTGACCCACTATCTACGACTCCCGCGGCGCGCGACGGCTTGCCTCGCCCGCCGGGGATGGGCTACGGTGTACGCGCCCGCGGGGCGGCGAGTCACGGCCCCTGTCGGCACGGGAGGAGCGCCATGGCGGACATCGTTCTCGGAATCGGCAGCTCGCACAGCCCGATGCTCAGCACGCCGTGGGAGGCCTTCGCCGGTCACGCCGATCGCGACCGCGCACGCGTGCCGGAGTTCGAGGCGCTGGCGGGGGCGAAGGCCGCGTGGATCGGCCGCGAGCTCGGCCCGGACGTCACCCGGCCTCGCCACGAGGCGACCCAGGCCGCCCTCGGCCGTCTCGGCGACGTCCTCGCGGACGCGGCACTCGACGCGCTGATCGTGGTCGGCGACGATCAGGGCGAGTGGTTCAGCGCGGACGGCCAGCCCGCGCTGTGCATCTACTGGGGCGACGCGGTCGAGAACCTCCCCCCGCCCGTCGAGAAGATGGCGCCCTCGCTCCGCCGGGCTTACTGGGGGTACTACGGCGACGGCACGAACCGGACGTTCCCCGTCGACGCGGCGCTCGGCCGGCACCTCGTCGAGACGCTCACGCGCGACCACGCGTTCGACGTGGCCCACGTGCGCGTCCAGCCCCGCCACGCCCCGTTCGGCCACGCGTGGAGCTTCGTGCACCAGCGCCTGATGGGCGAGCGGATCGTTCCCATCGTGCCCGTCCTGCTGAACACGTACTATCCGCCGAACCAGCCGACACCGAGTCGGTGCTACCAGCTCGGCCGCGCCATCCGCCAGGCGGTCGAGGCGTGGGCGCCCGCCAAGCGCGTGGGGATCCTCGGCTCGGGCGGCCTCAGCCACTTCGTCGTCGACGAGGTCCTCGACCGCCACGTCCTCGAGATCCTGGCCCGGCGAGACGCCGAGGCCGTCGCCGCGCTGCCGCTCGCCCAGCTCGACTCCGGCAACTCCGAGATCCGCAACTGGATCGCGACGGCCGGCGCCGCCGAGCACCTCGAGATGAAGCTCGTCGACTACGTGCCGAGCTATCGCTCGGAAGCGGGCACGGGCGTCGGCATGGCCTTCGCCGTCTGGCAGTAGGAGGCTCTTCACCACCCCACTACGTGTCGCGGAAGCGTCTCAGGACGTTGTCCACGATGCGCGAGATGTCGTTGTCGAAGTTGTTGTGGGGCAGGCTGCCGCAGAAGGTGATCGAGCCCACCGAGAAGACCGCGCCGCCGTTCGGCGCCTCGAAGTAGACCATGTCGGCGCGAATGAGCTTGTCCCGCGGCTCGCCGGGCCACGTCGTGACGTCGGTGAGCACCTCCTCCGGCACCAGCGTGAAGCGGTCGAGGTCGTGGCCCTCCGACGACGCGACCACGATCGTGTTCGGCGGCGTGCCCAGCCGGTAGTCGGCCCGGTCCAGCTCGAAGCCCGCTGCGCCGCCGCCCGAGAGCCCGAAGTCGCCGATGATGTCTCCGCGCACGCCCTCGAGGATCCACGCGGCGCGCGGGTCAGCGGCACCGGGCGAGCGCCGGTACCAGTTGCCCTCGAACGGGGCCTGCGAGGTGAACCCCACGCCGACGAGCTGCTGCGGGGGCCGGCCATTGCGCCGCCAGAGGCCGCCGTAGCTGCCGTCGAAGGCGTGGTAGTACTCGCCCGGCTCCGCCGCCCAGGCGCGGATGCCGCCCTCGCCGCGGCGGATCTCGACGGCGCCCGGCACGTCCGGATGCACGGCGACGCGCCAGTAGAAGCCGTTGCCGCCGAGGTACATGAGCCGCCCGCCCCGCGCCACGTACGCGGACAGCGCGTCCAGCGTCTCGCGCGACTGGTACTCCGGGTGGCTCGGCGTGAGCACGACCTTGTACGGGGCGAGCAGCGCCAGCCCCTCGGCGTGCAGGTCCTCGTCCGTCACGATGTCGACCTCGTGGCCCATCGCGTCGAGCCAGGCGACGAGATGCGTGTCGGCGGGCAGGTGGCGCACGCCCGAGCCCCACGCGTCGACGTAGGCGAGGAATCCCGAGCGCATGGTCATGATCGGGCGCAGCCGTGAGGAGTACGCGATGCCGCTGCCGTCGCTGTGGAAATTGTAGGTCGACAGCCCGTAGTCGCGGTGCTCGTCCGGCGTCCACGGCCGAGCGCCCCACGCGGCGACGCGCGCCCGGTACGCGTCATCGGTCACCCGGCGCGCGATGTTCGCGTAGACGATGTACGTGAAGGTCGGGACGAGGAGGCAAGCCCGGGCGCGCGCCTGGCCGCGGGGCGGTCGCACGAAGAACGGGATCATCTCCTCGACGCCCCCGCACGCCAGGCGCGCCGCGTAGACGCCGCTCGGCAGGTCGGCGGGCACCGTGTACGTGAAATCGGTCTGCCAGCCGCAGTCGTACAGGTCGTCGTCGTGGAAGTGGATGGCCGCGTAGTGCTCGGGGGCGTGGCGCCAGCACATCTCCTCGCCCGTCCAGCGCGCGCCCTTCATGCCGCGCGCGGGCAGGTTGACCAGCTCGCCGTGCAGCACATTGGGCCCGGCGTCGGCGATGCGCTGGCTCGTGACCTCGCGCGAGAAGTCCCAGGCGGCGATCACGTCGGCCCGCGCGGCGGCGGACCACGCGCGCGGCGCCTCCTCGTCGCCAGGCCGCTCGCGGAGCGCGGGGGCCTCGATCTTGCCGTTGAAGTGCCCGCCGACGGGCTCGCCCCCCATGGCGCCGATGAAGAGCGCGGCCCCCGTGACCGGCGCGCCGCGCAGCGATGACATCGCGGTGGCCGTGCCGGCGTCGTCGACGCCGAAGGCGGGATCGAGCGGCTCCTGCCGGACCGAGAGCGTGCCTGAGGCCGCATCGTACGACATCAAGACGCGGTACCAGGCGCGCTCGCGCAGAGGCCTGCCGACCTCAACTTCGGCAGCGCCTCGCCCGTCGCCGATCGACGCGCCCGCGCCGCGCGCGTCGATCCACAGCGCGAAGCCCGCGCCGGTGGCCGCGTCCCGCTTGGCGATGATGCCCTGGCGGCCCTTGGCGGGCGTCGTCGGCCAGATGGTCGCCTCCGCGCGGAAGCTCGTCAGCCCCTGCAGCGCCGGCGCGTCCGGCACGCGCGCGTAGGAGCCGAGCGGCACCCGCTGGACGCGGGAGGGATAGCTGCCCGCGAAGGGCGCCGGCACGTCGCGCTCGCGGATGCCCGGTCCCGCGGGGTTGGGGTCGCCCGAGATCACGCGCACGAGGCGGGCCTGATACGTCCCCGCGAGCGCGCTCGACACCTTGAAGGCAATGGTCTCGCCCGGCGCGACCGAGAACCGGTCGGCGTAGCCCGTGAGGGGGAGCATCGATCTGGGCGCGGGCTCAGCGCTTCAGGCGGTCGATGACGGCCTGCCCCGCGGCGCGGGTGCCATGCTCGACCGTGCCGTCCGGCCGGATGGCGATCGCCCCGTCCGCGAGCACGCCGTCGACGGCCTCCCGCACCCGGCGCGCGCTCTCAATCTCGCCCAGCCAGTCGAGCATCATCGCGCCGGTCAGCACCATCGACAGCGGGTTCGCGCGGTCCGTTCCCGCCAGAGACGGCGCCGAGCCGTGGATGGGCTCGAAGTACGCCGCGCCCTCGCCGATATTGCCCGACGGGCACATGCCGAGGCCGCCGATGGTTCCCCCGCCGAGGTCCGAGAGGATATCGCCGAGGAAGTTCTCCATCACGAGCACGTCGAAGTGCCCGGGGTCCTGCACGAGCCGCGCGGCCGCCGCATCCGCGTACATGTTCTCGAGCTCGACGTCGGGGAACTCCTCGGACACGCGGCGCACGCCCTCGCGGAAGAACGCGAAGCCGCGCAGCACGTTCGCCTTGTCCACGCACGTGACCCGCCGGCGGCGATCGCCGGGCGCGCCCGAGCGCTGGCGCGCGATCGCGAAGGCCCGGCGCGCGACGCGCTCGACTCCGCGCCGCGTCATCACCATGGTGTCGAGCGTCACGTCCTCCGTGACGAAGCCTCGGCCCCGCGAGGCGTAGAGGCCCTCGGTGTTCTCGCGCACGACCACGTAGTCGATCGAGCCCGGCCCGCGCCCGGCCAGCGCCGAGGTCACCCCCGGGTAGAGGCGGATGGGCCGGATATTGGCAAAGGCGTCGAGCCCCGGCCGCAGCACGCCGCCGAGCACGCCCGCCTCCGTACCGTCCGGCGCCCGCACGGCCGGGTCGCCCACCGGGCCCTTGAGCACGCCGCGCGCCCGGCGACAGGCCTCGAGCGTCTCGTCCGTCATCACGCGACCCAGCTTGCGGTAGAGCGACGCGCCGGCCTCGTGAGTCGTGAGGGCCAGCTCGAAGCCCGCGCTGTCGGCCGCCGCGCGGAGCACGCCCACCGCCGCCTCCGTCAGCTCGGGTCCGATGCCGTCGCCCGGGATCACCACCACCTCGTAGCGCTTGTCGTCTCGTGTCATTGGATCCTCCGGGGCCCCTCCGTGGGCTCCCTGCTCAGATGCCGAGACCGAAGCCCGCCTGACCTCGGACCGTGATGGCCTCACCCATGTGCATCGCGTTGTGGCGGATCGCCGCGCCGGCGAGGCGGGCCGCCCGGGACTGATCCTGCCAGGCCGTGTATCCCACATCCGCGCGCCAGCCCGTATTCGGCCCGAAGGCGCCGGCTGCCGCGGCACGACCGGTATCGGCGGGACCCACGACCTCTTCCCAGGCCGCCGCCGGGAGCGCCGAGACCACCTCCCGCGTGCGGCGCCCGACGGCGTCGCGATACGCGCGCAACGCGTTGATGTCGATGGCCGTGGTGAGCTCGATGGCCTCGTGATCCGTCATCCCCGTGCCGATGTGCCGGTACGGCACCTTGAGGCGGAGCGCCCAGCCGTCATCCAGAACCTGGCGGCCATCCGCCACCACCAGGTTCACCACGACGTCCTCGACTCGCGCCATGTGCCACAGGAGCCACGCCAGCGAGTTGAGGCGCTTGCCCGCACGCGTCCGCATCTGGGCGTCCGTCAGTCCCGCGAAGACGCTGTCGGCGTACGTCCGGCCACCCGCCACCTCTGCTGCGTGCAGGCTGCCGTGCTGGACGAGAAAGAAGCTCACCGCGTCCATCGGTCCCCCCCGGGGCGCGCCACTCTATCGGCTCTCGCCGAGGTAGATGGTATGCCCCTGATTGTCCTTGATCGCGAATTCTCTCGTGCCCCAGGGCGTGTCGTGCACGTCCTTCGCCAGGCGCACCCCGTTCCTCTTCAACGCGTCCGCCGCGGCCGCGGCGTCGTGCGTCTCGAGATAGAG
>Ga0207675_100007923_pt1 | contig 10015 bp, 10 predicted proteins | sample KBSSwiS42_FD_184305 | JGI IMG/M metagenome (GOLD analysis project Ga0207675, IMG submission 184305) | Switchgrass rhizosphere microbial communities from Kellogg Biological Station, Michigan, USA - KBS Switchgrass S4-2 (SPAdes) (version 2) | ecosystem: Host-associated > Plants > Roots >...
TCCGGCAGCGAGAGCGACAACGCCAAGGAAATCTTCGACCGCTACAAGGATTTCGAGGTGGAACTGGTGCGCCAGGCCTGGGGCATCAAGCTCGAGATGAAGAACGCACCGGGGCAGGCCTTCGTCGACGGCGAAATGATCCGCGGCATCAAGGAGCACGTGTTCGCGGTGCTGCGCGACGTGATCTTCATCTCCAACGAGATCATCGAAAGCGGCCGGTTCGACCTCGACAACCCGGCGGCCATCACCAACGCGGTGTTCCACATCCTGCGCAATGCGCGGATCCTCGATTTCAAATCCAAGCCCAACCTCGTGGTGTGCTGGGGCGGCCATTCGATCAACACCGAGGAATACCAGTACACCAAGAAGGTGGGCTACGAGCTCGGCCTGCGCGGCCTGGACGTGTGCACCGGCTGCGGCCCGGGGGCCATGAAGGGTCCCATGAAGGGGGCCACCATCGGGCATGCCAAGCAGCGCATCGTGGGCGGCCGGTACATCGGCCTGACCGAGCCCGGGATCATCGCCGCTGAGCCGCCGAACCCCATCGTGAACCAGCTGGTGATCATGCCGGACATCGAGAAGCGCCTCGAAGCCTTCGTTCGCCTGTCGCACGGCATCGTGGTGTTCCCCGGCGGCGTGGGTACGGCCGAGGAAATCCTCTACCTGCTGGGCATCCTGCTCGAGCCGGCCAATGCGGGCCAGCCGCTCAAGGTGGCGCTCACCGGCCCCCGCTCGACAGCCGAGTATTTCACCCAGATCAAGCGCTTCATCTCCGGAACACTCGGGGAAAAGGCGGCGGAAAAGCTGCACGTCATCGTCGACGATCCGGCCGAGGTGGCCCGCTACATGGTGGGCGTGATGGAAGAGGTGCGCGACTACCGGCGCGCCAACAGCGATTCCTACAACTACAACTGGCTGCTGAAGATCCCGCCGGCCTTCCAGCACCCCTTCGAAGTGACGCACGAAACCATGCGCGGGCTGCGCCTGTATCGCGACCTGCCGGCGCACGAGCTGGCGGCCGACCTGCGGCGCGCGTTCTCCGGCATCGTGACCGGCAACGTCAAGGAAAACGGCGTGCGCGCCATCGAGAAGTTAGGACCGTACGAGCTCACCGGCGAGGCCTCGCTGATGAAATTGCTCGACGAGTTGCTGGCGGCGTTCGTTGCGCAGAAGCGCATGAAGCTTCCTGGAAGCGCTTACCGGCCTTGCTACCGCCTGGTTGCGTAACAATAAGCAACTCAAGCGTTAAATCGGAACGCTTCCAGTGCGATTCGCTGCGACATAAGGAAAAAATCTCTGCGACGTAACACGCATGATCCGCAATCGGCTGCGGGAGGGTGAATCAGTTCCTGTCGTTTTGGTGCGACGAAAACGTAGTCTTGCGTCGTACAGAACGGGAGAGCTGCAAATGAGTTCCTCAGACAAAGGCCGGGGAAATTTGGCGAACGGTTCACCGCCGCCGGTGGGCACCGACGCGTACGCCGCCTGGCTCGAACGCATGCAGCGCACCCGCGGCCGTCATGCCGCCATCACCAAGAATCTCTACACCTGGTCTAGCTACAAGCACTGGGCCGACAAGGTGAAGGGTTCCTGGGAAGACGAGCCGATCCCCACCAAGAAGTAGTGGGTGAAATGGGGTCTGACCCCATATCTCAACCCCACTCGGCGACCATGAACTGCGCTTCGTGCGCGGCGGTCTCGTCGGTGGAAGGCTCGATCACCGCCTGCGGGGCGGCTACCACGGGTTGCGGTGCCGGCTGTTCCTGCAGCGGGGCGGGTTGTTCCGCCAGCACTTTCTCGGGCTCGAGCCACGCCAGCAGCGTTTCCCATTGCCCGAGGTCTTCCTTGACCAGGTAGGGCTTCATCTCGTGGATGCCGACGCCCTGTTCGGCGGCCCGCACGTAGTTCTGCGAGTCGCGCACCGTCGCGATCACCGGGATGTCGAGCTTTTCCAGGAAACGCATCAGCGACTGGAACATCAGCGTGTTCTTGCGCACGCGGTTGGCGACCACGCCGATGCGGTTCTCGGCGCGTTTGATCTTGGCGACCAGCAGCAGGTCGGCGATGCAGCGCGAGGCGGCGTGAATGTCGATGTCCGAGGGCAACACCGGCACGATCACCTTGTGCGCGTCGCGCACCAGCTCCGGCATGGCGCGCGCTTCGACCGCGGCGGGGCTGTCGACCACGATCTTGGTCGTGCCCTCGGGCACGCGCATCTGCCAGCTCATGGTGGTGCGCGAATCGCGCTCGAACGTGGCGATGCCGTTGATGGCCGGCTGCGGCACCTTGCGCTTGCGCAGCCAGCGGGTAGCCGAACCCTGGGGGTCGCGATCGATGAGCAGAGTGTTCTCGCCGCGCCCGGCGAAATAAGCCGCGAGATTGATGGCGAGCGTCGTCTTGCCAGAGCCCCCTTTAGGGTTCAGGACGACGACGCGCTGTACGCGACTCGTGGAGGGGCTTTCGAACGCGTTTGTCAGAATGCAGTCCCCGTGTGAAGCACTCGAAAGACTAGCGATGCATCCGGGCGCCCGCAACCGACGTCACGGGTGACTGTGACCCCCGACACAGCGACCCGGCACAACTCTTCCTACGATCGGCCGCAAGCTTGTTTTGCACGGTGGTGTGTCGCGATGGAACGTCTGCTGCTCCTCTGGGACGAAATCGATGACCTGTTCGGCACCGGCCGTTACGTGGTGAAAAACAAGGCGCTGGCGTTCTGGAGCTCGGTCCGCAAGCGCTGATCCCCGGGCCCTTTCGGGGCCTTGAATGCAAGTCTTGAAATTACCTGCGCGCGCCCGCAGTCTGCCGGCGCAATGTCAAACCAGAAAGAAACCCTAGGCTTCCAGGCGGAAGTCCGTGAGCTGCTGAAGCTCATGATCCATTCGTTGTACAGCCACCGGGAAATCTTCCTGCGCGAGCTGATTTCCAACGCCTCCGACGCCAACGACAAGCTGCGTTTCGAATCCCTCTCCAGGCCCGAGCTGATGGCCGGGGACACCGAGCTTGCGGTGTGGATCGAAGCCGACAAGGAGCAGGGGGTCCTGCGCATCCGTGACAACGGCATCGGCATGAGCCGCGAGGAAGCGGTGTCGCATCTCGGCACCATCGCCCGCTCCGGCACGGCCGAATTCTTCAAGAAGCTTTCCGGCGACCAGCAGAAGGACTCCCAGCTCATCGGCCAGTTCGGCGTTGGGTTCTATTCGTCCTTCATCGTCGCCGAGCGCGTCGAGGTGCTCACGCGGCGTGCCGGTCTTCCGCCCGCCGAAGGGGTGCGCTGGGAATCGAACGCCGATGGCCAGTTCACGGTCGAGACCGTGTCTCAGGAACAGCGTGGCACGACGATCGTCCTGCATCTGAAAGACGACGCGAAGGAATTCCTCGACGCCTGGCGGCTGCGATCGCTGGTGCGCCGGTATTCGGACCACATCGCCTTCCCGGTGCGAATGCCGAAGGAAGGCGCCGCAACCCTCGAATACGAGGCGGTGAATCGCGGCACGGCGCTCTGGGCGCGCCCCAAGGCCGAAATCAAGGACGAGGACTACGTCGAGTTCTATCGCTACCTGAGCCACGATTCCGGCGAGCCGCTCACCTGGTCGCACAACCGCGTCGAGGGCAAACGCGATTACACCAGCCTGGTGTACATCCCCGGGGTCGCGCCTTTCGATCTGTGGCAACGGGATGGCGCACGCGGGCTCAAGCTGTACGTGCGGCGCGTTTTCATCATGGACGATGCCGAGCAGTTCCTGCCGTTGTACCTGCGGTTCGTGAAGGGCGTGCTCGATTCCGCCGACCTGCCACTCAACGTGTCACGCGAGCTGCTGCAGACCGACAGCGAAGTCGAGGCCATGCGCGGCGCGCTGACGCGCCGGGTGCTCGACCTGCTGGCCAAGCTCGCCAAGGATGATGCGGCGAAGTACCAGACCTTCTGGAACGAGTTCGGCGCGGTCCTGAAGGAAGGGTTGGCCGAGGACCACGCCAACCGCGACAAGCTGCTGCCGTTGCTGCGGTTCGCAAGCACCGGCGAGGCCGGCGACCCGGAAACCGTCTCGCTCGCCGACTACGTCGGCCGCATGCAGACCGGCCAGGACAAGATCTACTTCGTGGTCGGTGAAAACCTGGCCGCGGCGCGCAGCCATCCGGCCATCGAAGCCCTCAAGGCGCGCAACGTCGAAGTGCTGTTGCTGGGCCGGCGCATCGACGCCTGGGTCATGGACCACCTGCAGGAATTCGAAGGCAAGAAGTTCAAGGACGCGAGCCGCGGCGACCTGGAGCTCGGTGGTCTCGCCAGCGCGGCGGACAAGGAAAAGGCCGACGCGCAGCTCAAGGAGAACAAGTCCCTGCTCAAGCGGGTCAAGGATTCGCTGGGTGACCGGGTCTCCGAAGTGCGGGTGAGCACGCGTCTGAAGGATTCGGCCGCGGTGCTGGTGGCGGGCGAACATGATTTGTCGGCGCCGCTGCGGCGCGCGCTCGAGGCGGCCGGCCAGGCTGCGCCGCCGGCGCAACCGGTACTCGAGCTGAACGTGGATCACCACCTGGTGAAGTACCTGGAGAAGCGCGAGAGCGAAGCGGACTTTGGAGACCTCGCCCTGGTGATCTTCGAGCAGGCCACGCTGGCCGAAGGTGCGCAGCTCCAGGATCCGGGTGCGTTCGTGCAGCGGCTCAACAAGCTCTGGCTGCGGCTTGAGTAGCGACGACCTGCTGCGTCCGACGTTGTCGGACTATCGCAAGCCTCCCTCGTTGTACAACTCGACGGGGTTCTTCCTGTCCGCGTTCTTTGGCGGTCCCGTCGGGGCGGGCCTGTACGCGGCGGCCAATACCTTTCGCCTCGGTCGCCTGGCGCGCGATCTGCCCGTGATCATCGCGATCACGGCGGGTGCCTTCCTGCTGCTCATCGAGCTCGACGGGATGGGGGTGCTGGCGCGGCTGGGCAGTTACCTGGGGGGAACGAAGGCCCGCAATCTGGAGATCTACGTGCGCGCCATGGGGATCGCGAGTTTCGGTGCCATCTACCTCCTGCATCGCGGTTATTTCCGCGCGGCGCGCGTTTCGGGAGTCACCCCGCTCAAGGGCTGGATTCCCGGGATCGCCGCGGTGCTCGCGGGTTACGCCGCGAACATCGCGTTCATCGCCTGGATTCAGCATCATTAGGCCATGAACGACACGCCACAGAGCGCCGCCGTCATCGCCGAGCAGGCTTTCTACTTCATCGAGCGCCGCCGCCTCGAGGACGCGCGCCGCGTCCTCAGCCAGGGACTGAAGGAATTTCCGCAGGACGCGGACCTGCTGTTTCACAGCGCCCAGGTCGAATGGCTGGCGGATCGGAACAAGGAAGCGGAGGAGACGGTCCGCCAGGTGCTGGTGAGCGATCCGTTTCATCCGCCCGCCCGGCAATTGCTGGCCTCCATACTCACCGAAACCGGTGAATTCGCGGACGCGGAGCTGCTGCTGATCAGCCTGCTGCGCGATTTCCCGGAGAGCCCGGACCTGTACGGCCGCTACTCGCGCCTGATGCTGCGCGCGCTGCACCTCGACAAGGCAGAGCAGCTGGCGCGCGAGGGCCTGCGTTATGACCCGGAGAACGACGAGTGCCTGATGGCCGCCGCGTTGTGCGAGACGGCACGCAGCGGCGCCCGCCCGAACCAGGGTCTGGAGAAACTCCTCAAGGCGCATCCCGAATCGCTGAGCAGCGTGCATGCGCTGGTGGTGGCGCTGGTCGACGCCGGGCGCATCAACGAGGCGCATCGCATTGCACAGGGCGCGATGCGGGGCGATCCGGCCAACGAGCACCTGGTGAGCCTGGTGCGTGAGCTGCGCATCCAGAATCACTGGAGCATGAAGCCGCTGTGGCCCTTGCAGAGATGGGGCTGGGGCGCCTCGGCCGTCATGTGGATCGGCGGCATCGTGGTGCTGCGTTCGCTGTACAACTTCGCCCCCGAAGTGGCGACGCCGGTTTCGTTTGCCTGGCTGGGATACTGCATCTACAGCTGGGTCTGGCCACCGCTGATCCGCCGCATCCTGTGAACGACATGAATCCACCGACACTCGGCGAACTGGAAGCGCAACTGTTGCGCGACCCTTTCAACCAGGAGGCGCGCCTGGCGTATGCGCGCGCGTTGCTGGCGGCGGGGCGCGAGACCGACGCCCTTGCGCAGTACGACCTGGCGCGCAAGTCCGGCGCGGCGCAGCTCGAGGAATTCGAACGGTTGCGCGCGCCGCCGCCACCGCCACCGCCGCGCGAACAGGTGAAGCTGACGGTCGTGCAGGGTGCGCGCAGCGCGGACGTGGTATCGATCGCACGCCCGGTGTCGGTGCCCGACAAGACGCGCTTCATGCACATCGCGGGCATGGACGATCTCAAGAAGTCGATCCGCCTGCAGATCATCGAGCCGTTCCTCAATCCGGGCCTGTTCGCGAAATTCCGCAAGAAGGCGGGCGGCGGCATCCTGCTGTACGGCCCGCCGGGCTGCGGCAAGACCATGCTGGCGCGCGCGGTGGCCAACGAGTGCAACGCCAGTTTCCTGGCGATCGGCATCTCGGAGATTCTCTCGATGTGGCAGGGCGAGAGCGAACGCAATCTCAGCCTGATGTTCGAGAAGGCGCGTTCGCAGAAGCCCTGCGTGATGTTCTTCGACGAGCTCGACGCGCTGGCGTTCTCGCGTTCCAAGGCGAGCTCGGACACCAGCCGCAAGATCGTCAACGAATTCCTGTCGCAGCTCGACGGGTTCGAGAGCGCCAACGAGCAGGTGCTGATACTGGCGGCGACCAACATGCCCTGGGACGTCGATCCCGCGATGAAGCGGCCGGGACGCTTCGCACGCCAGGTCTTCGTACCGCCACCCGACGCTCCCGCGCGGGCGCGCATCATCGAGCTGGCGCTGGAAAGCGTGCCGCACGGGCCGGTGGATATCGCGGCGATTGCCGCGGCCACCGGGCAGTACTCCGGCGCCGACGTCGACGCCCTGGTCGAGCGCGCCAAGGAATACGTGCTCACGGAATACCTGGAGACGCGGCGCGAACGCGAGATCTCGCAACAGGACCTGGTGCGAGCGACGGCCGAGCTGGTGCCGACCACGCAGGACTGGCTGCGCACTGCGCGCAATCTCGTCAAGTACGCGGGCGGCGACGACTCGTATCGCGATCTCGAGCGGTACCTGAAGGCAAACAAGCTGCTCTGACGCAAGCGTTAGGGGTTGCCTGCCGGGTTTGCAATAATGGCGCCCCCGCTCGACCGGAGTTTCGCAATGACGGTGAAATCACTGGCAGCCGCGCTGGCGGCGATATCTGTCGTCGCATGTTCACCGCGCGACAAGCCCGAGGAATCTTCCGCGGCCCCCGCAAGCGAGGCCGCTCCCGCACCGGCGACGGCGCCGGCCGCCGCCGGTCCGGCGGCCGAACCCGCTCCCACAGGAACCGAAACCATGGCATTGCAAAAAACCGATCTCGCTCCCGGATCCGGCCCCGAAATCAAGGCCGGTCAGAACGCGCTGGTGCACTACACCGGCTGGCTCTACGACGCGGCTGCGCCCGAGAACAAGGGCACGAAATTCGACAGTTCGCTGGATCGCAACGAGCCGTTCGAATTTCCCGTCGGTGGCGGCATGGTCATCAAGGGCTGGGACGAAGGTGTGGTCGGTATGAAGGTAGGCGGCAAGAGGCGCCTGGTGATCCCGCCCGAGATGGGCTACGGCTCGCGCGGCGCCGGCGGGGTGATTCCGCCGGGCGCGACCCTGGTGTTCGACGTCGAGCTGGTGGAGATTCGTTGAAGCCGACGAGAGGATCGGGGCGCGCCGCGCGCCTCGTGCTGCCGCTGGCCGTGTCGCTGTTCGCGTGCGCGGCCTCCGCGGCGACGCTGATTCACGCCGGCCGCGTGATCGACGGTGTCAGCGATACGGTACGGACGAACCAGACCGTGGTCGTCGAAGGGGGCCGGATCACTGCCCTCGAGGCGGGCTTTCGCAGTCCCGCCGCCGGCGACCGTGTCATCGACCTCCGCAACGGAACGCTGCTGCCGGGATTCATCGACGCGCACGTGCACCTGTCGGGGCAACAGAGCCGCCGCACCGAAATCGAGCGTTACACGCTGAACGAGGCCGACCAGGCGATCGATGCGGTGGTGTTCGCCAATCGCACCTTGTTAGCCGGCTTCACCACGGTGCGCGACCTCGGCGACGGCTCCGGTGCGGTGATCGCGCTCGCGAAGGCGGTGCAGGCGGGCAAGGTGCCCGGCCCGCGCATCATCGCGGCGGGCAAGCCGATCGGCAGCACCGGCGGCCACGCGGACCCGACCAGTGGCTGGTCGCGCGTTATCGAACCGGTGGGCGACCTGGAAGATGCCGTGGTGGACAGTCCCGATGCGGCGCGCAAGGCGGTGCGGCAGCGTTACAAGGAAGGCGCGCGCACCATCAAGATCATGGCGAGCGCAGGTGTCCTGTCACTCGAGACCCACAGCGGCAATCCGCAGATGACCGAGGAGGAAATCCGCGCCGTGGTGCAGACCGCGCACGACTATGACCTCAAGGTGGCCGCGCATGCGCACGGCGCCGAGGCCATCAAGCGCGCGATCCGCGGCGGCGTGGACAGCATCGAGCACGGCACCTTCATGGACGACGAAGGGATCAAGCTGATGAAGGAACACGGCACGATTTACGTGCCGACCCTCACGGCCGCGAAGTGGGTGAATGACATGGCCCAGGATCCGACGTTCTTCCCCGAGGTCATCCGGCCGAAGGCGCTCGAGGTCGGTCCGCAGATTCGCAGGACCCTGGCGAAGGCGTACAAGGCCGGCGTGAAGATCATGTTCGGCACGGACAGCGGTGTGTCACCGCATGGCTCGAATGCGCAGGAGTTCGCGCTGATGGTCGAAGCCGGCGTGCCGCCCATGCAGGCGATTCGCGCCGCGACCAGCGTGCCGGCACGTTTTCTCGGGCTGAACGACACCGGCAGCATCGAGGTGGGCAAGCTGGCGGAGCTCGCGGGCGTCCCGGGAGACCCGTTGAGCGACATCTCCGTCATGCAGCAGGTGGTGTTCGTGATGAAGGACAACACCGTCTACAAGGCGCCGTGATTCGCGCCGAGGTACTGCGCATCGCCGGACCCGCGGGGCCGCTCGAGACACGGCTGGAAACTTCCGATGGCATGGAAGACCCGAACGTGTTCGGTGTCGCCTGTCATCCGCATTCGCTCAAGGGCGGCACCATGGACAACAAGGTGGCGCACACGCTGGCGCGGGCGATGGTGGAGTGCGGCGCACCGGCGTTCCGTTTCAACTTTCGGGGTGTGGGCGCGAGCGGCGGCAGCTTCGATCACGGCCGCGGCGAGGCGGACGATCTTGCCGCGGTGATCGCGGCGGGCCGCCGGCGATTTCCGCGTGCCGCCCTGTGGCTGGGCGGATTTTCGTTCGGCGCATTCGTCGCGCTGCGCGCCGCCGCGCGCGTGGCCCCGCTGAAACTCGTGGCCGTGGCTCCCCCGGTCGTGGGCTACGAACTCGGCGACGTCACCGCTCCCGACTGCGACTGGATGCTGGCGCAGGGCGACGCCGATGACGTGGTGCCGCCGGCCGCGGTGTTGTCCTGGGCCGCGCAGCAGGCACGGCAGCCGCGCCTGCAGGTGTTTTCAGGCGCCGGACACTTCTTTCACGGCAGGCTGCATGAACTCAAACCCGCGGTCATGGATTTCCTGCGCGCCTGAGGTGCGTATTCCCGGGCGCTCATGCGCCACGCCGAAAACCGGCTCCCGCCATTGCCAAAAACACAAGAGCCCGATCACCTTGCGATGACGGGCTCCTGTGGGGCTTCGCGCGTAGTGGCACGCGCGAAACGGGCATTCAAATCAATTCACGAATGCCTTGAGGCTCTTCAGCGGCAGAGCGCGGACCTTCTTGGAGGCCGGCTTCGCCTTGAAAATCATCTTTTCCTTCGTGAACGGGTTGATGCCCTCGCGCGCCTTCGTGGCGGGCTTCTTCACGACCTTCAGCTTGAGCAGGCCGGGCAGCGTGAACAGGCCACCGCCACGCAGG
>Ga0207675_100007924_pt1 | contig 10014 bp, 8 predicted proteins | sample KBSSwiS42_FD_184305 | JGI IMG/M metagenome (GOLD analysis project Ga0207675, IMG submission 184305) | Switchgrass rhizosphere microbial communities from Kellogg Biological Station, Michigan, USA - KBS Switchgrass S4-2 (SPAdes) (version 2) | ecosystem: Host-associated > Plants > Roots >...
GACCACATCCTCACGGCCGAGCAGCAGTTGATCACGGCGATCGAGCAAATGCGCACCGCCGCCGTCAACGACCTCGTCCTCGACCTCCGCTACAACGGCGGCGGTTTTCTGTTTCTGGCAAGCGAGCTTGCGTACATGATCGCGGGGACCGCGCGGACCTCCGGCCAGACGTTCGAACAGCTTCAGTTCAACGACAAGCACGCGTCGATCGACCCGGTCACGGGACAGCCGTTGACGCCCGTGCCGTTCTTGAGCACGTCGAGCAGCAACCAGCCCTTACCGACGCTGAACCTATCGCGCGTCTTCGTGCTCACGGGCCGCACGACGTGCTCGGCCAGCGAGTCGATCATCAACAGCCTCCGCGGCGTCGGCGTCGAGGTGGTTCAGATCGGCTCGACCACGTGCGGCAAGCCATACGGCTTCTATCCCCAAGAAAACTGCGGGACGACTTATTTTTCGATCCAGTTCAAGGGCGTCAACGACGTTAATTTCGGCGACTACACGGACGGCTTCGCGCCGAACAACGCCCCCGGGACGGGCGGCACGCGTGTCCCGGGCTGCTCGGTCGCCGACGACTTCACGCGCGACCTCGGCGACAGCACTGAAGGCCGCCTCAGCGCGGCTCTCGATCGCTCGATCGTGTCGGTCTGCCCCCTGCCGTCAGGGTTGAAACCATCGTTCACGAAGCCGGCGAACGACGCGGCGGGCGAGGATGCCGACGCATTCGTGTACAAGTCGCCGTTGCTGATGAACCGTATCCTCGAGTCGCCATGAGCGCCGCGGTCCGCGCGTGCTGGCTCGCGGCGGCGGCGATCGCGCCGACCGCGTGCGGCACGTTGTCGGCGCAGGAGCAGCCCGCGGTCATCTCGGCGCCCACGGCGGAGAGCCGTGCCGAGCTCGCGCGCGTCGTCACCGCTGCGTTCAACGGCCAACCGGTCACGCTGGCCGACGACGCGTTGACGCGCGAAAGTGTGCTGACGATCGAGCGGCGCACGCCGCCCGGAGAGCAAGGTCGAGCCGCGACGGGCCGAACGCTGGGAACGCCCGAGCGCCTGAATCTCGTGCTGCGCGGCACGCGCTGTTTCCTCGTGCGCTCCGCCGACGGCCGCGAGTGGGAGCTCAACGACGTGCAGTGCGTGCCGGTCCCGGCCGGTTAGCGGCGGAAGATATCTCGCAGTCGATCCTCGACTCGGTCCTGAAGCTGCTCGCGTAGCTGCCGCTGAACGAGCTTGCTGAAGTCCGGCATGACCGATGGCTCCGTGACCGTGCCGCTGATCTTGAACGGCAGCTTGTCGCCGACGAACCCATCGAGCGTCTCGCAGTTCGGGATTCCGATCGACGCGGTCAGCTGCGCGTCGAGGTCGTAGTCGAGCCGCTGCTCGACGAGCCCCAGCGTTCCCGCGCCGTTGATGTCCATGAACGACGTCCGCGCGAGCAAGTCGTTGCTCGTAGCCGCTCCGTTCGTCACGACGGCCGAGCCCTTGATGCCTTCGTACGGCGTCACCGCCGGCTGCTCGGGTGGCGCCGGCGCGCGCTGCGTGACGTTGTAGGCGGCGCACAGCATGCGGCCCAAGTTGAAGCCTTTGATCGCGCCGCTCGACATGTCGAACCTGACGTTGCCGCCGGCGGTATCCACGTTCTGGATGACGGTGCGGCCTTTGCCCGAGAGATTGAGGTCGAAGCTGCCCGTGCCGCTGAAGTTCGGCTCGCTCGCCGTCAACGCGGCGATCAGCGGCTCGAGCTGGATCCCCTCGGCGCGTCCGTCGAGCGCGAGCCCCGGATCGTTGCCTGCGGCGTGCACACGGAAGTTGCCGGCGAACGTGCCGCCGTAGAGCTTCGCGCGCGCACTCTCGACCGCGAGGTCGCCGCCGCCGATGACGATGTGGCCGCCGACGTCGTTGAATTGCATTCCCGCGAGCTTCAGCGAGCCGACGTTCATCGTGCCGTCGAGATTCATCGTGTTGTTCTGCGGCAGCTCGATGTCGCCGGCCGTCGCCTCGCCGGCGTCCGCGTCGCGCGCTTTCGGCGGCAAGTAGCGGTCGGCGTCGACGGCGTCGACGTTCAGAGCGAAACGGAAGGCCGGCGTCTCGAAGCCTTGCAGCGAGAACGTGCCCTTGATCGTCGTCTCGTCGAGCGCGAGAGCGAGATCGGCGAGATCCGCGCGGTCCTCCGTGATCGTGAATCGCGTTTCGACGGCGGCGCGCGTGAACGCGCGCGGATCGGAAGTCTGTTGCGGCGGCAGGCCGAAACGTTGCAGCAGGTCTTGCGGCGAGAACTGCGCGACCGAAGCCGTGCCGGTCCACGTCGCGGCGGTCGAGACGTTGCGGGCCGCGACGTTGCCGCTCATTCGAAGCCCGAACGCCTCGGCGCGCAGAGGCTGCACCGTCAGTGTGTCCGCGCCCGAGTCGAGCGTGAAACCGGCGCCGAGCTCGAGCATGCCCAGCTCACTTGCCGTGAGGCCCGCGGGCAGCATCGATGCGAACGCCTTCACCAGCGCGTCGGACGCGAATCGCGACGACTGAATCTGACCGCGGTATACGTTGCCGCGGGCTCCGGGCACGGTTTCGAGCGTGCCGCTCAAGTTCGCCCCGAGCGCGGTCAGCTTGAAGTCGCGCAGCGTTGCACGCCCGGTGTCGAGCGTCGTATCGAAGCCTGCGTCGAGCGCCAGCGTGCCGAGCGCGCTCAAGTCGACGGTCGCCCCAACCACGTCGCGCAGCAGAGCTTGCAGCGCCGCGCTCGGCGTGAGCTCGCCGACGACGACATGACCCGCGAGCTCGTTGCCGCCCGTCAGCGTACCTTCGCCGGTGACGTGCATGCCGAGCGCCGAAGCGTCGACGCCGGTCAGCCGCACGACCTGCGGCTCTTGTTGAAATGCGAACTGCGCGCCGAGCGTCAGCGCGCCCAAGTCGCCGGCGTCGAGCGAGGCGGGCAGGGCGACGCCGAGCTGCTCGAAAACTGTCGCGAGCTTCGGTGCTTCGGCGGTCACGCGGCCCGATAGCGCAGGATTCGAGATCAACGTGGTGCCCGAGACTTGCCACTCGGCCCGCGCGCCCGCGGCCTCGGTGACGAGGCCCTCGACCTCGAGGGTCTCGGCGGCGCGGTCGAACGCTATGCGCTTGGCTTCCGCCGCGAGCTCGCGCACGGGCGAGCCGTTCCCGGCGTCGACCTTGACCGTCGTCTCGAGGTCCGTCGCCGTCACGGAGCCGCTTGCAGCGGCCGCGACGACGGCGCTCGTCGCGAGGGCGGCTTTCAAACCCGTGCTCTCGTCGGCGAAATTCAACGACGTCTCGAACTCGATGGGCTCGCCGCTGCCGATACCGCCGGTCGTCAACGACAAGCCGGTGACGCTGTAGCGCAGCTCGTTCGTGTTCTCGCGCCAGTAGACGTTGCCGTCGCGGATGCGCACACCTTCGATCGCGAGCTCGTCGACGCTGACGGCGCCGGGCTCCGCGTCCGGCGCCGGCGACGGCTTCTCCCCCGCCGCGAGTAGGTCTTCCCAGTTGCCGCGCAGAGCAGCGTCGCGCGCGAGGTTCAACGTCAGGCCTTCGAGCTCGACGGTTCCGACCTCGACGCGGCGTGACAGCAGCGGCAGCAGCTTCACGCGCGCCGCGACGCGGCGCACGGTCGCGAATGGTTGCGCGTCGCCGCCGAACTCGGGAGCGCTGCCTATCGTCACGCCGCCCGTCTCCAGGGCGAGCCACGGAAAGTAGGTCAGGCGAAGGTTCTCGTCGACGGTCAGCGTGCGGCCCGTGCGCGCCGTGAACGCATTCGCGGCGACACCTTTGTAATCGTTCGGATCGAACGTCGAAGCGACGATGACGACCGCGACGATGAGAAGCACGACAATCGCCGCAACGGCGGCGAGCACGATTTTCGCGATACGCATGGCTCTTCCTATAGCAGGCCGGAGAGCAACGCCGCAATGCCGAGGAACGACATGAAGCCGGCCACGTCGGTGACGGTCGTCAACACGATCGTCGAGGACTGCGCCGGGTCTTGGCCCAGGCGCGTGAGAGCGATCGGGATGACGGCGCCGGCGACGCCGGCGATGATCATCGACAAGACCATGGCGATGCCGATCACCAGCGCGAGGCCGGAGTTCTCCGTATTTCTGACGAGGCCCAGCACGAGCACGGCGGCTGCGGTGGTCGCCGCGATCGCGAGACCGTTGATGATGCCCGTGCGCGTTTCCTTGAACAGCACGCGGAACCAGTGGCGCGTCGAGATCTCCCGCAGCGCGAGCCCGCGCATCGTCACGGCCAGCGCCTGAGCGCCCGCGTTGCCCGACTGTCCCGCGACCACGGGCAACAGCACGGCGAGCGCCGTGAACTGCGCGATCGTCGACTCGAACAGCCCGACGACGGCCGCGGCCAAGAACGCCGTCGCCAGATTGATCAGCAGCCACGGCAAGCGTTTTCGGACCGCGAACACCGGCTCGGAAAGCGCGCGCTCTTCGCGGCCGGCGCCAACCATCATCTGAATGTCGACGGAGGCCGCTTCCTCGAGGGTCTTGATCAGCGCGCCGTGGCGGATCGCGCCGATCAGACGGCCGTGGATGTCGACGACGGGCAACGAGTCGAGCTGGAAGTCGCGAAGCTTCTGCGCGACCTCTTCACGATCGTCGAAAGGCGAGACCGTGGCGCTCGCCGGCCGAGCGATCTCCTTCAGCATGTCTGTCGGCTCGGCGATCATGAGGTCGTGGATGTCGACGACGCCAACGAGCCGCCGCTCGGCGTCGATGATGAACAGCTGACGCAGATCCTTCGGCTTGCTCTGCCGCAGCTGCTCGAGCGTCAAGGCCGCCGGTTGTTCGCCCCGGAAGCTGAGGATTCGCTTGTCCATGACGCGGCCCGCCGAGCCGGGCGGATAGTCCATGAGCCGGCGAACCTCGGCTTCCGCGCGCCGCGGCAACAACGCGAGGCACCGCGTGCGCGACTCCTCGGAGATCCGCGGCAGCGAGATCGCGAGCACGCCGGGATCGAGCGCGTGCAGCGCTTGCTTCAACAGCTTCTCGGGCAGCGCGGGCACGATCTCGTCGATGCGCGCCGGCGACAGGTGCCGCCAGACGGTTGCGAGCGTGTCGGCTTGGTGCCCGGCGAGGACTTGCACCGCGGCGGCGCGCCCGAAGCCGTCGATGACGTCGGCGGCTTGTGCGGGATGCTCGAGCAGGAATTGGCGATTGACCCGGTCGAGCGCGAGCGTGCGAGCGGCGTCGTCCATGGTTACCGTTGCCGGTCGTTGCCGATCAGATCGCCGATGCTACGCCACAAGCTGCCGGCGCCGATAGCGAAGAGCTCCGAGACCTCGGCCATGTCTCGATCGCCGTTCTGGCCGGCGACGTGATGGATCTGGCGGAACGCCTTGCGCAGATCCGCGTACGAAATGACGCCGATGAACTCCTCGTCGCGATTGACGACGGGCGCCTCGGTGTGTCGTTCCCAGATGCCGTGCTCCTGCGCCGTCGCCAGCGGCTCGCGCGCCCACAGGGCCTCGGCGGGCTCGAGCAGGGCGACGACTTTCTTGCGGCTCGAGACTTGCAGCAACGCGACGCCGCGCACCGCGCCGCGCAGGTGACGCGCCCGGTCGAGCACGTAGATGCGAGCCTGCGCAACCTGCTCGCTGCGCGCGACGCGATCGCGCGCTTCACCCGCCGTGCAATCGTCGGGCAGCGTCAGCACGCGCGGCTCGATCCACGCGCCGACGGTGTTCGTCGGGTAGCTCAACAGCAACTTGAAAGCCATGAGCCATTGGGGTCCGAGCGAAGAGAGCACGCTCTCACGTAGCTCCGCGGGCAAGTGCCGCAGAACGGCGACGGATTCGCGGCTGCCGAGGCGCTCGAACAGCAGCGCCGCGTCGGCTGGCTGCTGCTGCTCGATGCAGGTGGCGGCGCAGGTCGGCAGCATGTGGCCGACGACCGGCGCAGCCGTCGCGGTGTCGACGGCGTTCAGCACGGCGTTCGCGTGCTCGGCAGGCATCGACTCGAGGAGACGGGCAGCGGCCTCGGGATGGAGGCGCAGGTAGGCTGCGACGAGCTCCTCGCGTGCGCTCACACGGTCTTCCTGATCTTGACGAACGCCTCGGCGCTGAAGTTCTGCGCGGGCACGGAAACGTCGCCGGCGTCGGTCTCGAGAAACACGCAGCCGTCGACGATCTCGACGATGCGTCCTTGGTACGCGCCGATCTTCACGAAGTCGCCGGGTGCGTAGTGCTTGCGTGCGTAGTGCGCGCCGATGAGATTCGCGAGGTGTTGGCGCGTGCCGAGAGCGAACACGAGCGCGATGCCGCCGAATACCGCGGCGGCCGTGACCGTCGTGAGCTGAATCAGGAAGGCGACGTTGACGCCGAGCTGATCGATGCCGATGACGACGCAGCTGATGACGATGACGGCCTGCGCGAGCCGGCCGAGCAAGCTGCTCTGACCGACGCCGAGGCCGACCGACGCTTGCTCGAGGACGTGCCGCACCAGCGTGCCGCCCGTGAAGCCGACGACGATGATGATGATTCCGCCGATGGCCGACGGCAGATACGCGAGCAAGTTTTCGGTCCAGCGCTCGAATAGGCTGCCCCCCAGGATGCGCAGCGCGCTCGCGGCGAAGACGAGCAGCACGATCCAGAAGACGACCGTCGAGATCGCGCGGCTCGTGGCGCGCGCAAGCGCTTCGGACCGCCCGGCCGAGCGCGGCGCGAGGCGCGCGAACAACCAGTCCATGCTCTCGAGCGCGCGGCGCACGAGGCTGCGGATCACGCGCGCGATAAGCCAGCCGATCACGAGCACCGCGACGGCGGTCAGGACGATGGGGAGGTAGGTGACGATGCTCTCGAGCGTGTCTCTGAACACGCCGATCAGCTGCGCTCCCCAAGCCTGCAGTCGGTTCATGCGCGCTCCGAAGGTCCTGTCGTTGCCGTCGGCGTCATCCTACTTGACTCACACGCGGCTCGGGAGACGGACTTCTCGGAAACTGCATCAGGCGTTTCTCCGCCGCGGGCATCCATACCCGCGTCAAACACGAGCACTCGTTCGGCGACCTCCGTATATTGCCCAGAAGGGGGTTTTGAAGGATCCGGAAATGGTCGGCGTCTGGATTGTCGGAGCGCTACTGCTGGGGCTCGCAGTCTCGCGCATCGGCTTACCCCCTCTGGTCGGTTTTCTCGCATCGGGTTTCGTGTTCGGTGCGTTCGGCATGGACGGCACGCCGATGCTGACCGAGCTCGCGCACGCCGGCGTGTTGCTGCTGCTGTTCGCCGTGGGTCTCAAGCTGCGCATCAAGACGCTGCTGCGCTACGAGGTCTGGGGCACGGCGATCTCGCATCTGCTTCTGACCGGACTGATCGGCGTCGCCGTGGCGTCGCTCGGCGGTTGGCTCTCGCCGGGTCTTGCGCTGACGCTGGCCGTCAGCTTCGGGTTCTCGAGCACGGTCCTCGCGGCGAAAGTGCTCGACGGCAATCGCGAGCTGCGCGCCGTGCACGGCCGCGTCGCGATCGGCATCTTGATCGTCCAAGACGTCGTGGCCGTCGTCATGCTCGCGTTCGCCAATGCCGAGACGCCGTCGCCGTATGCAGCGATCCTTTTGCTCTTGCCGTTCGCAAGGCCTGCGATCGCTTGGCTACTAGGCCGCTGCGGACACGGCGAGCTGCTCGTCCTGTTCGGCGCCGCGCTCGCGATTGGCGGCGGCGAGGCGTTCGAGTCGCTCGGCTTGAGCTCCGAGCTCGGCGCGCTGCTGCTCGGCACGATGCTCGCCGATCACAAGCGCTCGCAAGAGCTCACGAACGTGCTCTGGGGACTCAAGGAGCTGTTTCTCGTCGGGTTCTTCTTGAGCATCGGCTTCAGCGGACCGCCGACCTGGGGCTCGCTGACCAGCGCGCTGCTGCTCGTCACGCTGCTGCCGATCAAGGGCGCGATTTTCTTCCTGCTCTTGATCGGTCTCGGGCTGCGCGCACGCACGAGCTTTCTGACCGCCGTGAGCCTCATGACCTATAGCGAGTTCGCTCTGATCGTCGTCGCGTTGGGCGTCGAGAACGGCTTGCTCGGCCCGGAGTGGGTCGTCGTCACGGCGCTCGCCGTCGCGCTGTCGTTCATCGCGGCGGCGCCGTTCAATGCGTTCGCGCATGATTTGTTTCGTATCGCGAGCCCGTGGCTCGAGCGTCTCGAGCGCGAGAAGCGCCATCCCGACGACGAGCCGATCTCGCTCGGCCGCGCCGAGATCCTCATCGTTGGCATGGGCCGCGTCGGCTCGGGCGCCTATGACTACCTGCGGCAGCAGAACGAGAACATCGTCGGCATCGACAGCGATCCGGCGAAGATCGAGTCGGGCGTGCGTGAAGGCCGGCGCGTCGCGTATGCGGACGCCGAGGATCCGAGCTTCTGGCACCGACTGAATCTCGACCGCCTGCGCGCGATCATGCTCGCAGTGCCGGATCTACAGGCGAAAGTGACGGCCGCGCAGGCGTTGCGCCGCCGCGGGTACCGGGGCCTCGTCAGCGCAACGCACATGTTCCCCGAGGAGCGCGAGCCGATCCTCGACGCGGGCTGCGACGTCACCTACAACTACTACACGGAAGCCGGCGTTGGTTTCGCGCGCCATACTTACGAGACCCTCCAGCCGCCGCCGATCGGCGCAAGCGCCAAGCCAGAAAAAGCGCGTCAGTTCCAATAACGTGAACCACCGCGTGTGCGCGGCTTGGAAACGTGAGCGCTGTTTCGGCCGCGCAACTGGCCCAACTCTTGCACCTAATCCTCCGGCTCGAATTGGGGAGGGTTTGCCATGCAAGCCGCGGCCACTGCTTGTCGACTGTTGCTCGTTCTGGGCTTAGGGCTCGCCACGGCCTGTGACAGTAGCTCGTCGAGCCCCGCGCCGGCTCCGTCGCCCGTCGCCAGCCCGCCGCCGCAGGCACCGCAGCCGCCGCCCGATCCGCCTCCACCTCCGCCGCAGCAGCCACCCAATCCACCGCCGCCGTCGGATCCGTTGCTTCATGAAGCGAATGCAACGCGTAGCCCATGGCCCCGAAGCGCGCTTGGGCCTGCGCGGCATACGCAGCGCGGTCATGTAACGCAAACGGAACGAACAGCACGCGCCTGGTCTTACCGAGCACGTCGCGGAGTTCGGCTTCGGCGTGATCGAGATAAGCGCTGCCGTGTAAGGTTGAGTTGCTGATCAGAAGCAATCGTTTTCCAGTAGTGTTACCGTCTGACATTCGCACTCCTTGTAGGTTTTACGAAAAGTACAGATCGTTGTGCACATTTGCATCAGAACCGGGAGCGGTAGCGACCGGCTCTAAGTTCAACTTGAAATAACTCGCATCAGGCGGAACCACAATTCTTAGTTGCGCTTTAGACCAGTCGCTACCGCTCCCGGTTCTGGTAACGAATGAGTTTAGACTTTTCTGCCCAGCCTGATTCTAGCCCAAGCTTCTGCCTTTTAGTTCAATCACCTGCGCGATCTACCCCAAAAGGGAAACGCTAACAACAAATGCATACCGTATCGTAAGTTATCGAGTGCGCTGAACCTGCGCGCGAACGATGGTTCCCTTTGAAATCGCGTTTTTTCCGAAGGCTCACGCACGGCCGGCGCTCGTGGCATACCCGTTGCCAAAAGGTGGCCACGGAGGCACACATGAAAAAAGCTATCGCAACCCTTGTCACCCTGATCGTTCTCAGCATGGCAGCGCTTCCCGCGGCTGCTCAAACCCGGAGCCGCTGCTCGACCAGATCGACTTACAACGGCCGCACAGCTTACGACACCAGTTACAGCCGCGACGTGCGGTATCGTAATAACGCCTACCGCAACGACGCCTATCGCAACGACGTTTACACCGACAACTACTACGGTCAGAACCGCTCCGTTTGGCAAGAACACCGAGACAAGATCACAACTGCGGGCGGCGCACTGGGCGGCGCGCTCCTCGGCGGCTTGATCGGAGGAAAGAAGGGCGCCGTGATTGGTGCGGTTACAGGTGGGGCCGGAGCTGCCATCTACACTTATAAAATCCGCGACAAGTACCGCCGGTACTAACTGT
>Ga0207675_100007927_pt1 | contig 10014 bp, 5 predicted proteins | sample KBSSwiS42_FD_184305 | JGI IMG/M metagenome (GOLD analysis project Ga0207675, IMG submission 184305) | Switchgrass rhizosphere microbial communities from Kellogg Biological Station, Michigan, USA - KBS Switchgrass S4-2 (SPAdes) (version 2) | ecosystem: Host-associated > Plants > Roots >...
ATTCTGGCCTCATTAAATACTTACTTTTCGGAGGTTTATTGCCGATCAGGAGTGCGGATATGATGCACCGGCAATGATTGGAACTGCTCATCTCCTGACAAAAGATCACCTTATGCTCGTTTTTCCCTCTTAGGATAAGCTATTTCTGATTAAATTTAACCATGCAACGAAAACTGCTTTTTCTTGCATGTTTTTTCATGGGTGCCGGCTCCTTTGCACAACAATATCCCTTTGTCCATTATACTCCAAGAGACGGCCTTGTCAGCAATCGTGTCAAAAGCATTTACCAGGATAGCAAAGGCAAAATCTATTTTGTTACGCAGAGTGGTTTAAGCGTATATGACGGCTCCCGGTTTATCAACTATACCTCCGAAGATGGGTTGCAAAGCGACGTAGTCAATTTCGTTATGGAAATGGGTGAAGACTCTGTTTGGGTGATCACCAATACCACTGGTATTAATTGCCTGGTAAAGGGACAACTCCGAATTCTTGAGCTAAAAAACCCGGCTACCCCGGTCATCAACTTCCTATGCCGCGACGAAAAGGGTAATTTGTATGCAGCGGCCGATGAAGGCCTGTTTTTATTTCAACAAGATTCTTTCATACGACTTCCGTTTGAAGACAGCTTTGGAAAAGATGTCAATCAATACATTGTTTCCCTAATCCCGGCTGGCGATTATCTTTTGTGCCTGAGAGAACCTAATCTGAACGGAGCCCGCGTTCTTTACCTGTACAATTACAGTGATAGGGAAATCGTATCGCAAACCAATAAGATAAACATATTGAGTATCGCAAAGGCAAAGGACGGCAGAATATGGTTAACAACAGATAAAGGCGTAATGGAGTTGAACAATGCCCGGTTGGCCAAAGGAGAAATCTCTTTACAGGAATTGCCTTATGTCTACAAAGATCTTTCAAATAAGATTGGCTATATCTTTTTCGACAATGCCAACAATTGTTGGCTGGTTCAAGGAACCGGATCCTTATTCAAGTATGATAAAAATGGACACAGCACGGAATATACAACTTCTTCCGGGCTGGGCATGAACACCATTAGTTTTGTATTCAACGATAAAGAAAATATTATCTGGCTCGCAAGTGAGGGAGGCGGTGTGGATAAGCTCACGCATACAAACATTTCACTAACCGAACAGCCTTTCGGGTTCTCCCAGCCATCAAGCCTTTGCCTTTCCGCAACCGGAAATGAAATGCTGCTATATTCTAACCGTGAAGGGAGACTAGTCCGCTTTACGGGTACCACCACAAAGGAGATGTCACCTGTGGCCGGTGCTGCGGAAATCAACCAGGTTGTGGAAACTTCAAAGGGAACGTTTGGTATCGGGTCAAACAAAATTTTTCGTCTCCGGAAAAAAGGTGCATCATGGCATCCTGAATTATTATTTAGAGACACTTCCCTTAACCATTTTGGAAATACAGCTATTGACGCTCATGGCAATCTCTTGATTACCGGGGAAAAATACCTTACAGCAGTATTGGAGAACAATGTCTTTCAAATGCCGGTTCATTACCTCTCTGACCAGGTTGCCGCTGACAATAAAGGCAATATTTGGCTTGCTAATCGTAAAGAAGAAATGGTCCATGTCACCACTCACCCGGAAAATGCATTTGCTTATCTTAAGCAGCAGGCGATATACACGAAAGAATTGAAAGACCTGGCACCAAGATCGATCATTGTTGATACCATTGGAAGAATCTGGGTTGGAACCCGGTTTAAGGGAATATTCGTTTTCACCAGGGAGAATGAGAATTTGAACCTTGCCTTTCACCTTACATCGAAAACCGGGCTTTCTGAGAACTTTGTTTCTTACCTGGTTTGCGACGCAGATAATGTAATATGGGCATGTACGCCTTCGGGCTTAGATAAGATTAATATAAAAAATGGCATCCCGGTGATTGAAAATCTAACCCGCCAGAATAATGTTTACGAAAATGTCTTCAAGGTGGTAATTGATAAAAACAAAACTGCCTGGGCCTTGACTTCCGGGAGACTAATAAAAATTACACCTGAAACCCGGGATACTTCGGGATACGTCCCCCAACTGATGGTTACACAAATGCGTACCGGGGCGGCTGCAATCAATGAATTGAGCAAACACACTTTCACATATAAGCAAAACAACCCCAGCTTCTACTTTGCTGCTCCGTCTTTTTTTGATGAAAAAGAAATACGATACAGCTACCGGTTGGAGGGCAGTGGTAGTAAAGAATGGAGTGAGCTATCAAATAATGCCGCAGTGTCTTTTGTCGATCTCAAGCCGGGGAATTACACGTTGAATCTGAAGGCTGTCTTTCCCGCCGGCCGGTACCCGGATCAGACAATTCAGTACTTCTTTTCCATCACACCCCCATGGTGGCAGACATGGTGGTTCAGGTTGGCTATCGGAATATTTGCCATTGGAATGTTGGTCACGGTCATCCGGCTTTATTATCTCGGGAAATTGGAGCGACAAAAAACAATTCTTGAAAAAAAGCAGGCAATTGAAAAAGAAAGGACACGAATTGCGACTGATATGCACGATGACCTGGGAGCCGGCCTGTCGAGAATTAAATTTTTAAGTGAAACCATCGGCATCAAAAAACAAAAAGAGCAGTCTATTGAAGATGAGATCAGCAGCATCCGCAACTATTCCCATGAAATGATCGACAAGATGGGAGAAATCGTATGGGCGCTGAATGAAAAAAATGATTCGTTAAACGACTTATTATCGTATACCCGTTCCTATGCTGTTGAATACCTTATGCAGAACGGAATCCGCTGCACAGTTGAAATGGCCGATGAATTTCCGACTGTATTTGTCACAGGTGAATTTCGACGAAATATTTATCTCGCGGTAAAAGAGGCTTTGCATAACGTTGTAAAACATGCCGCAGCCGGACAGGTTTGCATCAGTTTCAGGGTACATCGCCAATTGGAGATAACAATTAAGGATGATGGCCGGGGATTTGACCCAAATCGAAACCGGCCCCACAGCAATGGGTTAATTAATATGAAAAAAAGAATGCAGGATATTGGCGGCACCTTTGAAATAAATAACGCGCAGGGAACTTACGTACATTTATCGGCGCCACTGACTTTATAACTTTTGTTCTATTGGAGCGTGCTTTTCTCCTGTTTATATTCGGTACATCATATGAGTATATCAATTGTAATCGTAGAGGATCTTGATGAAGTAAGAGACGGACTGAAAAATTTCCTGGCCCTGAGCAATGAATTCCGAATTCTCGATACTTTCAAAACAGCTGAAGAAGCATTATATGATATTCCCCGTTTAATGCCTGATATTGTGATCATGGATATAAGCCTGCCAGGCATGAATGGCATTGAATGTATCAGGCAGGTAAAAGACAAAAGTACGTCTACCCAGTTTATGATGTTTACAGTGTATGAAAACGATGAAAAGGTTTTTGAAGCATTGAAGGCCGGGGCTTCCGGCTACCTGCTTAAAAATACAGGACTGCTTCACTTGGTTGAGGCTTTGAAAGAATTACATAATGGAGGCAGCCCGATGAGCGCCAATATAGCCAGGAAACTGGTTTCCGTTTTTCGTGATAGTGCCAAAGATGTTGGCGAACTTGAAAGCTTATCGAACCGCGAGAATGAAATTTTAAAATTGCTTTCCAAAGGATTATTATACAAGGAAATTGCTGATCAGCTGGGCATTTCTACAAACACCGTTCGCCAGCATATTCATAAGATCTACGAAAAGCTGCATGTGCAAAACCGGACTGAAGCGATCAATAAAGCTTTGGGTAAAGCGTGATCCCTCACACATTTTTTGGTACGCTCTCACTAACGTTTATCCGGTTGTTTTAGTTGTCGGTCTGAGCAGCAGGTTTGGGCATTGGTCCTTGTCCGGGGAAACAAAACAACTCACGAAAAAATGATCCCGGAATGTACGCGGATTAATTCCTCGACGATATTGGAAGAAAGGAGTTCTTACATTGCCTTTCAAAAATTACAGAACGGAAAGACAGTAGTTTACCCGTCCGATTTCTTTCGGCTCTAAATAATTTACAGGAAGCTGTATATCGGTTCAATCAGAAGCTGTGTGATTCTTTCAAAAAGAACTAAACACAGCAGTCCTGTAAATTATAACGGGACTGCCGGGACTTAAACTGCTTCCCAGGTAGTAGCGTCAGTAACTGTTACCTGCATGGTGCCGTTTGAGGTCAGCTTTACGTTTTTCAAAATGTATAATCCCGGTTTTTGGTCTGCATCAAACCGAAGACCTTCAATGGTCGCTTGTGAAGGCAGGTGGCCTCCGTCTCCATTGGAATAGGTGGCAAGTACGCTGACAGATTTTAACGGGCAGAAATACATTACCATTGCTGACTCGTGTTTTTCCAGGCGAACCGGCGACAAATCCGCCATGACCGTCTGGCCATGTGTCATCTTTTCCTCCTGCATTTTTTGCTGCAACACATTGGGTTGTGAATAAGCAGTGATCATCACAGGTACATCTTTAGGGCTTTCCGGGTTACGGCCTCCTTTTGCACCAAAGAGACTCCCGAAAAAGGATCTTTGTTCTCTTTTCATACTCTCAAATTTTTAAAATTGAATGAAAATAAATAGGAAGAAACTTCAAAATTTACAATTCAAGAATTAAGCCATGAACTACGGGCAACTTATTCATTCCTGCTCTTTCTTTACTTTTTTTATGGCCGGCCAACTTTATTGATTGATTTAAAATGCGATAGGAAAAGAAAGCTGCCTACCAAGAACGACTTTGACTACTCCTCTTCCCCGTGAATTAGCCGATGGGTTTAAAAACTACTTTTCGGGTTAGTGACTCAACTGGCGGCAACAATTATGTTTGAATTTCGCTGATCAATAAGAACAATTTCAACTATCTGTGATTACTCCGGTTGTCTGTCTAACATTGGGTTTTCCCGGGTAAAACCGGCGCGATTATGATCTGATGGTAAGCGTTCACTCTTGTTCTTTGCCTGCTGTTTTCAATTCATAGAGTTTTAACTAAATGACCTGTCAAATTGAAATCCATTTTCGGTGGGTTGGCTGGTTGAAACTCTTAATTTTCCCTACCATAAATATTTGAAACCGGATAAAGTTTAAAGCAAATAAAGAACGGTATAAAATTTCCATTGGAGTCGATGGGTCCCCGGTTGTCGATTAGTTATCGAATCAAGTTAAAAATTTCGAAACTTGATCTATGAGCCAGGTAATACCTCATTGACAATGGTTACTATCATTTTTGCGTTTATGATTAAACCCCGCATAATTTTACTCTAAATCAGGCAGCATCCTTTTGACTCATAACCTACACTCAGTCAGCAAATCAGAGAAGTTTTATTGAACCATTAACATTGATTACGATTATGATTTTATGAAGCAAAACCAAATTACAGTGAGATTAATTGGCCTTACCCTTTTTTTAAATTATTTTGATTAAACTTCTGTATAGAAAACTCGTTTCCACCTTACTCCAATTGAGACTTCGCGTTATTTCTTCTCAGCAGCGTCACTCCCCGGGTATCTGCGCCAAGGGTGACTGAAGGTATTTAGGCCGGTATGCCCACAACAGCAGCATTTCAATTAGTTGACAATAAAAACTAAAATATGAGCAATATCCACCTGTCACTCCCGAGGCAATACACCTGCCCGGTGATCTTTGCCATTCTCGCCGTCACATCATTCGCTCCCATACACGCACAATCTCAGTTCAGTACCGCCAAGCCGATAATCAAGGAGTACAAGATTAATTCACGTGTGTTGAATGAAGAAAGAAAAATAACCCTCTACAAGCCGCCTGTGCTCCCGGCATATGTGAACGCGATATCGCCTGTTATCTATACACTGGACGGTGAATATCACGCTGACTTTATCGTCACGCTTATCAATTATGTCAGCGAACGATTTGTGACAATGCCACCGATAATGGTAGTAGGCATTGAAAATATCCCCAATGGCCGGGCTGGCCGGGACAGAGACATGACGCCTTTGATAGCAAAAGACAGCTCTGTTTATAAGACAAGCGGCGGGGCTGAGAAATTTTTACAATTTATTCGAGAAGAAGTATTTCCCCTGGTGGAGAAAGATTTTAATAAAACACCTTATCGTGTTTTAGTAGGTCATTCCCTGGCAGGTTTTCTGACCATACATTGTTTCCTCCAACATCCCGAAATGTTTAATGCATACCTGGCTAGCAGCCCCGCCATGCACATGGATAATAGCACCTATTTAAAAATTGCTGAAGAAAAAATAAATACCGCAAATGAACGAAACAACCGATTGTTCTTTAACGTAGGTAATGAAAACGTTCCCTATTTAAGAAATGCTATGAGAATCGACTCATTATTAAAGGAAAAAAAGCTGAAAGGACTGTCCTTCCTGTTTCAATACTATCCTAAAGAAACACACGGAACAGTATACATGAAATCTTTCTATGACGGACTTCACTATATTTTTCAAATGGATCCACCGGATGCCGGTATGCAAACCAAAGATCTTAACTGGGAATTGTTTGAAAATCACTACAAGAATCTTTCCGAAATCTTTGGATACTCTATGAAACCTGAAGAAAGCGCCATAAATAATTACGGGTACAAGTTTCTCCTCGCCGAGAAGAATATTGACAAAGCACTTGAGTTTTTCAAAAAGAATGTTCAGAATTATCCGCAATCCGCAAATGTGTATGACAGCTATGCTGAAGCATTACTGGCAAAAGGAGACAAAAAAAATGCAATGCTTAATTATGAAAAAGCATTTCAATTGGATCCGACGAATACGACCGCAAGAGACATAGCGAACAAATTAAAATATGAACAGCAAATAAAATGAAAGGGACATGTTTGGACATTACCTTTTCCATTTAGCCTTATTCAACACACAGAACGCGATTTCGAGTTACCCTTCATCTGTTCAATTTATAACGCGAAATACATGGGCGTCCCCGGAACCGAGGAAGAAAATTGAATGAATAATTACTGAAGTGGATCTATAAATACTTAATTAACTGTCATGAGTCACAACCTTCACCCTATTAAGCAAACGAACCGGGAACAAAGCCTCGATACATTGAGAGGTTTTGCCATCGTTGGCGTCCTGTTTGCATTGTTTCTCGAATGGGATAATTTTGGAATACCCCCGGGTGAGGAAAAAACCAGTGCTTTTAAGATCATTCACCAGGCCGCTACTATTTTTTTGCATGGCAAGGCCTATAATCTGCTGGCCTTTTTGTTTGGTTATGGTTTTGCCCTGCAGGTGAGTCGTGCAAAACAAAAAGGAGTAGACCTGTTACCTTATGCTCTTCGTCGTGCATTGGGCCTGTTTTTACTCGGCACGTTGCACGCAGTGCTGCTAAGAGATGGAGACATATTGGCACCTTATGCCATCTGGAGCCTTTTTATCATTGGATTACGTAATAGCGGCGATAGAAAAATATTGGTAGCTATTGTGGGATCATTATTCATCTCATCCATCTACTTTCTTATATTGAAGTGGACTGGAAACGAACCTGCACCATATACAGTAGACGTTAAAGGACAAGGTTTGATTGCGAAGAATATATCTTATCTGCTTCAATTTTGGTATCCGCACTTTATCGAATTCCAATGGGGTGCATTACTCTTGTTTTTAATGGGTATGTATGCTTCAAGAAGGCGATGGCTGGAAAGACTTCAAAATAATCCGCGGCAATTGAAAATTTTATTTTTCGCAGGATTGATATTGTGTTTTTCATACTTTGTTATTCCCTGGAAAAACATATTTCGAGTTGATGGTAATTTTAAGTCTCCCGGTTTTTATCAAAATCTGCTTAATAATTTTTTAAGCAGCACAATCAAGTTGCCATTTGGATGGGGGATTGATATGGTCTACATTGCCATTTTGTTGCAATTGCTTCGTATAACTACAACAAGAAAAATGCTGCAACCATTGACCGATATGGGTAAAATGGCATTGACCAACTATCTCCTGCCGGACATATTTTTCATCCCGGTATTCTTCCTCATATTTAATCTTTGGGCTAAAGTACCGGCAATACAACAAGTGCTGATGGCAACTACATTCTCTTTTTTCCTGGCGTGGTTTAGCACATGGTGGCTTAAACGGTACAACTTCGGACCATTTGAGTGGCTGCTCCGATCATTTACTTACTGGAAATGGCAACCAATGAATAAGAAAGAAACAATTCAAACGACAGAAGTCGTCGGATAAACATAAAACCAACTAATATGACCCACGACTTGCAATCTGCGAACTCTGAGAATCGAATCGTTCTTCTCAACATACTTCGTGAAATTGGCATTTTCGGAATAATCGCTCATTCACCCGGGTAGTGATTGATATATTATCTGGGTACCAATTACGTATATTTATAGAAGAAAATCCAGCAATGATCTCCAGGGCCGGTCCAAGGTTGTTTGAATTAAGCATTCTCCTTTTTATTGTATTTGATTTAGCGGCCCAACCATTTAACCGGAATCACAATTTCAAACATCTCAACGTACAAAATGGGCTTGTTCAAAACATTGCGTATCATTTTCTGCAGGACAACCATGGTTTTATGTGGATCGGCACGCACAATGGCCTTACCATGTATGACGGCGTCAGGACGATCAATTTTTTGCACAATGACCAGGACGCCCGTTCCATAGCTGGAAATTTTATAACCGGCATCTTTGAAGATTCTGCGCACCGGGTCTGGATAGGTAATGAAAACGGAATTGACGTACATGTAAGATCTACAAATTCTTTTATCCATTATGGAGTGGACCGGCCGGATGGTAAAAAGGACAATACCTATTGCGCAATCTTAGGTTTCATTTCCATGAAAGAACTTTGGTTCCTCGATACGAAAACACGATCAATCCGGTCACTGAACACTGAAACAGGAACCACGTCGTTTATAGCCGAACTCAATGCCTCTGCCGCTGTAATGTACAAAGGAGCCGGCCAGAAAGTACATGTGTGGTCGTGCTACGACCGGGGCAGCATCTACCAGGTGTATATAAATAATAAACTGCTCAAAGAACAAATGTATTTTTCCGGAAAACAGGATGCGCTGCGATTACCGGAATTACAGGTGATACACATCCTTCAGCAAAATGATACTACGGCGTGGCTATCTACCAATGCGGGCCTTGTGAAGTTGAACCCGGAAAAAAATACGTACACCTTATTCAACAGGTGGCAGAACGGGGAGGCAAAGGAATTCAGGTATGCGGCATTTTCTCCAACAGGCAATTTATGGGTGGGCAGTGGTCCGGCCGGAGTTTACGAATTTGATGTAAACAATAATGAATTCATGGCAAACTACAGGAGTGACAAATTGGATCCCTTTAGTATTTGCAGCGACAATATCGTTTCATTGTATTTTGACCATACCGGGCATATATGGTTTGGCAGCTATGGCAACGGCGTTAGCTATACCAGCGTAGAAAATAGTTTTTTTTCCAATCATCTTTCCAAAAATGAAATGCAGGCATGGAACGCGCACAACAATATTTCCTGGATGGACGTTGATCGAAACGGCAACCTCTGGTGCATGCTGCAAAATATCCAGGGTTTTTGGATCGTGGACAAGGACCTAAGAATAAAGCTTTTCAAAAATCCAAGGGTTGAAAACGGAGCATACTTCAACAATGGCTTCTCAAAACTTTTGTTTGACGATAACAATAATGTGTGGTGCGCTACTAATATCGGCTTGTACAGATATGATTTGGCGGGCAACACAATGCATTTTATCAAATACGATTTGATCAGTCGCGAATTGCAGGGAAGCATTTGGCTTAGGGACCTGATCAAGCTCAACGATGGTTCTTTGCTTTTCTCCACGTTTTCGGGTATATATCACCTGGAAAATAAATCAGGAAACTACATTGTTAAGCCCATAAATTTTCCGAGGCCGGAGGATTACAACGGCTTTGGCCCGCTGTTCCAGGACAGGCAAAACAATATTTATATCAGAAGTCTTAGCAGTTACCTTTACATCCTGAAGCCCAACCGGGAAGGGAAAGATTATACACTCATTA
>Ga0207675_100007934_pt1 | contig 10011 bp, 8 predicted proteins | sample KBSSwiS42_FD_184305 | JGI IMG/M metagenome (GOLD analysis project Ga0207675, IMG submission 184305) | Switchgrass rhizosphere microbial communities from Kellogg Biological Station, Michigan, USA - KBS Switchgrass S4-2 (SPAdes) (version 2) | ecosystem: Host-associated > Plants > Roots >...
CGCGACCCGAATCATTGTCGGTCTTCAGTCAGGTGAAAAGTATCGTGGACGCGTGATCGGTATCGACTCAGAAACAGACGTAGCAGTAATCAAGATCGATCCTTCTGGAAATCTTCCAACTGTAACGCTCGGAGATTCGAACGCAGCCCAGGTTGGTGACTGGGTGCTCGCAATGGGCTCACCATTCGGATTGGACCAAACCGTAACTGCCGGCATCATTTCGAAGAAGGAACGCGAGAGTCCGTTCTTCACTAACTTCCAGCGCTTTCTGCAAACTGACGCGGCGATCAACCGCGGTAACAGTGGTGGACCACTCGTCAACATGCGCGGTGAAGTGATCGGGATGAATTCGCAAATCGCGACGTCAACCGGTGATTACAACGGGATCGGGTTTGCACTGCCGGCGAACGAGACCAACTTCGTCTACAAACAGCTTATTTCGTTCGGCAGGGTTAAGCGGGGCTATCTCGGCGTGACTCTTGATTCAGTCCACGACGAATTCGCGAAGGTTTACGGCATGGCGGCCGCCAAGGGAGCAATCGTCACGTCCGTCACACCAACGGAAAATGGACAAGCTACTCCGGCTGCGAAAGTCGGCATCCAGCCTAACGACATCATCATTGAATTTCAGGGCGTCCCGGTAGCAAATGCGCAGGATCTGATTCAAAGGGTCGCGAGCAGCGGTGTCGGCCAGAGCACAACATTCGTGTTCCTGCGTGACGTCGATGGCAAACTCGAGAAACACACGGTCGACGTTGTGCTTGGTGAACGGCCGAAGCTGTCGTCTACGGGGATTACCGACGATTCGCCAAAAGCGGCTCCGAAAGAAGCGACACCAAAAGGCAATGGCCTCCATCTTGGTATCACGCTTGCCGAACTGACCCCGCAACTGGCAAACGACAAGCACCTGACCGGCATCAAGGGTCTCTTCATAAAGGAGATCGATCCGAACGGGCTCGTCGCTGAAGTTCGAAATCCTGCGACTGGACAACCAGCGTTGAGTGAAGGCGAAGTGATCACACGCATCAATCGCGTGCCGTTGAATTCACTCGCCGATTTTCAACGCGTAGTCAGCACGCTCAAAGCGGGCGATCCGATTGTGCTGAACCTCGCAAGTATTCAACGAGACGGCAAGGGTGAACGCCCGATCTCACGAGTAGTTCAGTTCACCTACCAATAGGGATCTATGGCGCAGGCAAAGAAAGCTGTTTCCAAGACGTCGGCAAAACAAACTGACCGCAGCGCGACGCGCACTGCAGTTAAGACCTACCAGAACTATATCGGCGGCCGCTGGGTCGCGAGTCAGTCAGGCGAGATGTTTGAGAACATCAATCCGGCTGACACGCGCGACATCATCGGCCGATTCCCTCTTTCCAACAGTGAAGACGTAAACGACGCGGTCAATGCCGCACAAGAAGCTTTTGACGGCTGGCGCAACACGCCCGCTCCGAAACGCGCTGAATTGTTGTTTCGCCTGGGAGAGATTCTTGTCGGTAATAAGAGTCGGTTTACGTCAGACATGACTCGCGAGATGGGAAAAGTTCTGAAGGAGGCGGGTGGCGACGTTCAGGAAGCAATCGACTGCACCTACTACACCGCTGGCGAGGGCCGCCGTCTTCACGGATTCACAACACCGGCTGAGATGCGCAACAAGTTTGCGATGTGCGTTCGTCAGCCCGTTGGACTGTGCGGCTTGATTACGCCGTGGAATTTTCCGATGGCGATTCCATCCTGGAAACTTATTCCCGCTCTGATTTGTGGCAACACCGTGGTTCTTAAACCCGCTGAAGACACTCCGCTCTCAAGCTACAACCTCGTGAAGGCGTGCGAAGAGGCCGGCATTCCGGGTGGCGTGGTTAATCTGGTAACGGGTTATGGAGAAACCGTCGGAGCGGCGATGACAAATCATCCGGCGCTTCGTTTGATTTCATTTACCGGTTCAACGGCAACCGGAAGAACCGTAGCCTCTGCGTGCGCTGAACGAAACGCGATCTGTTCACTTGAGATGGGTGGAAAGAACGCAATCATCGTGATGGATGATGCTGATATCGATTTAGCTATTGAAGGCGCCATTTGGGGCGCCTTCGGCACATCAGGTCAGCGTTGCACGGCTTCATCGCGGCTGATCGTACACAGGAAAGTCTATCGTCAATTTGTAAACAAGCTGGTGGACCAAACGAAATCCTTGCGCGTCGGTAACGGCGCTGATCCGAAGACCGATGTTGGACCGCTAATTAATACCGACGCTGTCGAGAAGGTGATGAGCTACATTCGGATCGGCAAAAACGAAGACGGCGCGAAGCTTTCTTGTGGTGGCAAGCGTTTGACGCGCGGCGATTATGCACACGGCTACTACATCGAGCCGACCGTCTTTAGCGACGCGACGCCTGACATGCGAATCTCCCAGGAAGAGATCTTCGGTCCTGTTACCACGGTCATTCCTGTGAATTCGCTGGAGGAGGCTATCGAGGTCGCGAATGGCGTTCGTTACGGTCTCTCCGCGGCGATTTACACTCAGAATGTAAACCGAGCGTTCCACGCGATGAACGAACTTTACACTGGCATCTTCTACGTCAACGCATCGACAATCGGCGCGGAAGTGCATCTGCCGTTCGGCGGGACCAAGGCCACCGGAAATGGTCACCGTGAAGCGGGAACGCAAGTGCTCGACATCTTTTCCGAATGGAAGTCGATCTACGTCGACTTCAGTGGAAAGCTGCAGCGAGCACAAATCGACACCGAATCGCCTCAATAATAAGAACCTGCTGCCCTGGAGTTGCATCCCCTGGAGGATAAAACGTGATTATTGGACTGCCTAAAGAGATCAAAGATAACGAGTATCGAGTTGGACTAACCCCCGCTGGAGTACGGGCCCTGACAGACGCAGGACATCAGGTAATCGTCGAAAAGAGCGCCGGTGAGGGTTCTGGATTTGAGGACGCACTCTATCAGCGCGCTGGCGGACGGCTGATCGACTCCGCAGACGAGGTATGGAAAACGGCAGACATGATAGTGAAAGTGAAAGAGCCGATCGCGCCGGAGTATCCGCGCATGCGCGAAGGCCAGTTGCTTTTCACTTACCTCCATCTCGCTCCCGATCGCGAACTCACAAAACAATTGATCGATCGCAAAGTTACCGGGATTGCTTACGAAACGATTACCGACCGACGCGGCACACTGCCACTGTTAACGCCGATGTCGGAAGTTGCCGGCCGCATGGCGATTCAAGTCGGTGCTCATTACCTGGAGAAGATGAGTGGCGGACGCGGAATCTTGTTGGGTGGCGTGCCCGGAGTGCCTGCGGCGCGCGTGGTAATCATCGGCGGCGGCGTGGTCGGAACGAATGCAGCAAAGATTGCCGTGGGCATGGGCGCGCACGTAACGATCATCGACAACAACCTCGATCGTTTGCGCGAACTCGACGACATTTTCTTATCAAAGATTTCAACGCTCGCTTCCAGCGCCTACATGATTCATGACGCGATCTCACAAGCTGATCTGATCGTGGGGGCAGTTTTGGTGCCGGGCGCAGCTGCTCCGAAGTTAGTTACGAAGAGCATGTTGAAAGACGTTCCGAACGGATCAGTGATCGTCGACGTAGCCGTGGACCAGGGTGGATGCATCGAGACCACGCATCCGACTACGCATTCGAATCCGACTTACTACGTTGAAGGAGTGCTGCACTACTGCGTGGCTAACATGCCAGGCGCTGTGCCACGCACTTCGACATTCGCACTTACAAACGCCACCTTACCTCATGCTTTGAAACTCGCGAACAAAGGTTTCCTGCAAGCAATCAGCAGCGATTCGGGATTGAAGGAAGGTGTTAATACCTACGCGGGTCATTGCACTTACGAAGCAGTGGCGGCCGCACAGGGAATTCCATTCACACCGCTGGATCAGTTAATCGGAAGTAAAGGCGTTGCAGTTTAAATGGGAGTGAATCTTGAATTGGTCCTATAGGTCTTATACGTCCTATTAGACCTATTCGCGATCGCGATTCACGGTCGTCAGTGTCTGCAACAGATCTTCAGGGGATACAGGCTTCGCCAGAAACGCGTTAGCTTGTTCAGTCTCCGGGCCAGTGTTTTTTCGATCCAGCGCACTCAACAAAACGATTGGCAGACTCGCCAACGCCTCATTACTTCTAATGAACCGGCAGAGTTGTGCTCCGTTTAGATTCGGCATGACAGCGTCTGTTATCACGATGTCGATTGGCGTGTTCAGCAGAATCTTCATCGCCTCCAATCCATCCGCTGCTGACTCGACCTTGTAACCCGCGCGCTCCAACACGACCTCGAGGTATCGCCTCAATGCTTTGTCGTCTTCTGCAAGCAGAACACAGGGAGCGGCGGCCGAGGTTCCAGCGGGCTGAACGCAATTGATAGAACCTAAGATAATCTCTTCCTTAGAAATCATTATGGGAGTTTTCTCGCGGGTGAGACGAGTGAATGGGCATCTGGCGTGGATTAGCCAGCCATCAGCAGATTACCACGGTCGAACGCATGATTGTCAATGTTTTACAGCTGAAAATACACGCAATAGCCCGGTGTCATTTCGAGGTTTTCCTCTCATTCACCCCAAGCTTTAGCTTGGGGCACAACCGCCACACGAACTTTCTGTAACCGTTTCAACGGTTTCGGGTTTTGATCTCGGTGCTGAGTCGGGTGCCTAGGTTTCGAGGAGCGTTAACGAGAATTTCGGCGTGTCCGTAAATCTTCGGATACTGTTGGCTTTGCCTCAAAAGTCACATCTAGTTGGAGTCGGAAGTATTTTGGTTCGTGTTGGTTCGTGTGACTTCGTGGGTCGTCCTTGTTTGCTCGACAAGCAGAACGATCCACGAAGTCACACGAACTAAACAAAGGGTCATTCCAGTGCCAGTTATCTTGCAAGGTCTTGTTGGTCATGTTTCTTGTTTCATCGACGGTTATCAATAAACTGCCGGTGCCATAACTCAAGACCCATTAGCTGAAACACCTGGAGATTATTGTCTTCGCGACCTGAGAAGTTGTCGTCGACTACGCGCTTCACTTCCTTCGGACGAAACAATCCGCGATGACGCACAGCTTCTTCGGACAACAAGTCATTGACCATCGGTAACAACGGTCCGCGCAGCCAGGATCGAATTGGCGCACCGAAACCAGCTTTCTTTCGCCACACAACATCCCGCGGCAAGACCTTTTCCAGCGCGCGTTTGAGGATGTACTTACGTTTCAGACCACGCAGTTTCAGGTTTGGAGGCATGCGCGCTGCCATCTCAATCATTTCCCGGTTCAGGAAAGGCACACGAACTTCGAGATTCACAGCCATCGATGTCTTATCAGTCGTCGATAAATTCAGGCAGGGAAGAAATGTTTTCAGGTCGACGTACAGCAACTGGTTAAGACGATCGACATTGCGGACTTTCGAAAAGTAATTACGATGAGCCGCGTAAGCATCCAGGCCCTTTGTTTGTTCACGTAAATCATCCGTGTACAAACGCTGTTTCGCTTTGTCTGTGAAATAAGTACCGTAACCTAAATATCGATCCTCAAAGCCTAATGCCGCACTGCGTGCAAACTTTTTCGCATTGCGCAATGGAGCGGTGAGTCTGCCGGGCATGCCACCAGGTAAAACTTCAGCGACGGTTCTCATCAATGGTCGACGCAAGAGATCTGGCACTGGATCAAACGCTGATGCGATCTTCATCGCCATCTGACGCGGGTAGCCGGCGAATACTTCGTCACCACCCATGCCAGACAACATCACCGTAAGCGACTCGCGGGCGGCTTGCGAAATCAGATAACTGGGAATCGCCATGTCGATCGGAGGCTCTTCCATGTGATAGACGAGTTTCGGCAGTAGTGCCGCCACCTCGGGGTTGAGCATGATCTCTCGATAGTCCGTCTGTAGCTGCTCATTAACTCGACGCGCCCAACGAACATCATCGGGAATGATGTCGTAGCGTAGATCAGATCGTTCAATGCCGACGGTGTAAGTGTCGATTGCTCGACCGTTACTGTGGCGTTGCATCATCGCGACGATTCCGGAGGAGTCGAGTCCGCCGGAGAGAAACGCACCCAGGGGTACATCCGCGATCATCTCCATTTTCACAACCCGATCGAGTGTTTCGAGCACTCGTTGTTGCCACCACGCTTCGTCTCGACCTTCTTCAATTGCGTCGAACGAGACATCCCACCATTGAGTTAGTTTGAGTTGATTGTCTTTCAGTTTCAGCACATGACCTGGCGGCACCGTCTTAACATCTAGAAATAGCGTGTTTGGATCAGGCGCCCAGAGAAAAGTCAGAAACTGGTGAAGACTCTCAGCGTCCAGCTGCGGCTTAACAAGACCAGTAGCAAGAATGGATTTGATTTCAGAAGCAAAGCTGAAGGAAGCAGCTGGGACGTGACTGTAGTAGAGCGGTTTTATTCCGACGTGATCGCGCGCCAGTGTTAACGCGCGCTCTTCTTTGTCCCAAATGGCGAACGCAAACATTCCGTTCAACTTCGGCAGGCATTCGTCTTTCCATTCCGCAAACGCAGCGAGAAGAACTTCAGTGTCTGTATCGGTCTTGAAAGTGTGGCCGCGCGAGGTCAGCTGCTGGCGGAGTTCGCGGTAGTTGTAGATCTCTCCGTTGAATGTAATCACGTATCGGCCATCGGCTGAGAGCATTGGCTCATGCCCAGCGGCACTCGTGTCGATAATGGCCAAACGTCGATGGCCCAGGCATGCTTTGCGACCAAACTGATCGATCGTTTCGGAAAGCCAGACGCCCTCGTCATCACGCCCGCGATGCGCGACTCGTTCGAGCATCGGAGAGATGTACGTTTCTGCGTCGAGGCTAACTATTCCTGCAATACCACACATGTAAGTAAATTGAGGGTTGGCAAGTTTGGCTCCGCCCCTACAACCGACAGCATTACAGAACCGCGAGCGTTAGCGAGCGCCCTCAGGTTCGAACAATGAGACCGTCGGTGGTTGAGTACGCTCGCCACCGCTCGCGGTTCTGTAATGCGGTTCGCCCCGTAATGCCACCGACGTCGCTACTTATGGGCCTTGATCGTACAGCACATAATCAATGGCCGCCATCAGTTCTTGTTGAGTCCATAACCAAATCTTGCTGCCCCTCTTAACCCAGGGACTGTATTTGCTTTTCCACAACCCAGCTTCGCGCATCATGCGTGTCGCATTGGCCTTAAACGCATTTAAGACGATCTCAGGATCGCCCCCTGCCGTAACGACCGAATGGACATGATTTGTGCGAGCGTTTACAACCCACAGATTCCATTTTCGCTTTTTGCACGTATCGTAGACTGCCTCTTCGACCTTTCTCCTTTGCTTCATTCTCAGTCTTACCGGCGGTTGTTTAAGAAGACACCGTTCATACTGTTCGCGCAACTTATTCGGAGGTAGGTATGGGGTGCCGTAGACATTATGTTGCCGATCAACGGAACCGCGAACGTCGCCATGCAGCCAACTCCCATAAGTGCGAAACGTAATAAAGTATGCAAGTGGTGTGTGATCGTCGGTGAACTCCGCGTGAGGTGGAGTCATACTGGTACATCCTTTCGTGAGGTAATAACTTAGTTACAGTGGGAATATAATCGAAATAAGATGGGCGTGCCACTATCACAACGCGACGTAGCCAACATTATTTATGAGACCTCGGTGGTTGAGTGCGCTCGCTACCGCTCGCGGTTCTGTAGTGCCACAGAGATAACCAACGAGTTCGTTGATCTTTCAGATATCGACTCGCTGGCCCGTGCGAAGCGAATCGAGGATGCGGAAGGTGGTCAGGCTGGTGGCTGCGAGCTCTTCTAAACTAATCGGCGCAGCATCCCCTCTCAAAATACTTTCACAAATCGCGCGTACCTCATCGAGTTGTCCTTTATCTTGCGCCTTCAGTGTTGTCGGTTCCTCACGACCATCCCGGTAAGCGACGCTGCGGCGATAGTCGTCTATGACAAACGACTTGCCAGCACCGAAGATCTCGATTCGCTCTTTTGCCAGTGCCCGATCACCTTCGGCGAGATAAGCGATGCTTCCGTTCGATCCGTCTGCGAATCGCAGGGTGATGAGCACTGAATCATCATCGACTGAAAGCGCGTTAGTCCCCGTTACCGATTCCGCGAAAACTGAGACGGGCAAAGCTCCAGTGATGAACTCCATAAAGTCGATGAAGTGGCAGACTTCACCGATGATTCTGCCGCCGCCTTGAAACGGATCCTGAACCCAATGCTCCTTCGGAATGCGACCGGCGTTGACGCGATAAACTATCGACAACGGAGCATTTCGTCCCTCAAAGAAGTGCTTTGCCTGTGTTGCCAGCGGCGAAAAGCGGCGGTTAAAGCCGACCATCAGATGGGCCGAAGAATTGATCGCAGCATCGAGCACCGACGACAACTCTTGTTCGTTCATTGCCAGCGGCTTCTCGACAAAGACATGCTTGTTCAAGCTCAGCGATTTGATCGCCAACTCCGCATGCAGATCGTGGCGCGTACCCACAACCACGAGATTCACACTCGTATCGCTAATGACGTCGTCAGCGCTCGAGACAGCTTCCGCAAAACCAAATCTTTTGCCAACGTCGTGAGCTGATATCCCCGATGCAGTCGCAATCGACCGAAACGCAACTCCAACGGTCTTGAACTGCGGGAGCAGAATGCCCTGGAGGTAACCGCCGGCGCCAATTACGCCGACTCCAACCCTTTCTTCCTTTTTCGTACCCGGTTGCGCACCACTTGTCAGACTCACGCGCGACTGTAGGGCTGAGTCAGGATCGTATTTCAGCACTACGCCGAGATAAGGTTCGTTCGAAGCGCCTGAGATCAACTGGTACGCCTGTTCAGCTTCTTCGATCGGAAACCTGTGGCTGATGACCTTGTCAACATCGATGCTTTTCTGACTAACGAGGTCGAGAAAACTCTCGATGTTGCGCTGTTCGGTCCAACGCACGTAGGGAAAAGGATAGTCGTGCCCGTGCTCTTCGTAATCGGGATCGTATCGCCCTGGTCCATACGACATCGAGATCGTCAAAGACAGTTCGCGCAAGTAGAACGGTTGGCGAGGAATGTCGAGACCAGTCATGCCGACAACTACCACGCGGCCCTTCATGCGCGAGATCTTTGCAGCTAGTTCAACCGGTTGATTCGAATCAGTCGCAGCAGTAATCAAAACAGCGTCAGCGCCGTGGCCACGCGTCCAACGCTCGATCAACTTCGGCGCGTCGTCGTCTGAAAGTGCTGCATCGTCGGCACCAAGTTCACGCGCGAGTGATACTCGCGAAGGATCCAGGTCGAGACCAAAAACGCGACAGCCATTTGCTTTCAACAACTGCACCGTCAATTGGCCTACAAGACCGAGGCCGATAACTACCACTGACTCACCCAGTGTGGGCAGTGCCAAACGCACGCCTTGTAAAGCGATCGCCCCAAGTGTTCCAAATGCGCCTGCTTCAAAAGAAACATCGACGGGTAAACGCACACATAAGTTTTTTGGTACCGAGATCACTTCAGCGTGTGACGCAAAACCAACGCCGGCGCAGGCGACACGATCGCCAACTTTGAGCTCGTCGACATCGCGCGCGACTCCGGTGACAATTCCCGCTGCGCTGTAACCCAGCGCTTGCGACGCTGCCATCTTGTCGCGCACGGCTCCGATTGTATTAAGCAGGCCCTCGCTTTTAACTTTTGAGACAACTGCTTTGACGAGATCCGGACGTTGTCGCGCTTCCTGGATCAAGCCTTTGCTTACAAGCTCGACCGCCGCTCGTTCAGTACCCGCACTGATTAATGAGGCGACTGTGCGCACGAGTACGCGTCCGGCTTGTATCGCCGGCACTGGAACTTCGGCAACGAACGGCCGTCCGGTTTTCCTGTTCTGAAGTACTTGCTTCAACTTGTTGCTTATTGTAGGGGCGGCCCTCCGTGGCCGCCCGCCTTTCTCTAGGTGTTTAAGATTACGCGACTTAACGGGCGGCCACGGAGGGCCGCCCCTACAATCAACTCAAACCTCTTTTTCCTTCAGCTT
>Ga0207675_100007935_pt1 | contig 10010 bp, 5 predicted proteins | sample KBSSwiS42_FD_184305 | JGI IMG/M metagenome (GOLD analysis project Ga0207675, IMG submission 184305) | Switchgrass rhizosphere microbial communities from Kellogg Biological Station, Michigan, USA - KBS Switchgrass S4-2 (SPAdes) (version 2) | ecosystem: Host-associated > Plants > Roots >...
ATGAGAACATGAATCAGCCTGAAGGGTGTGAGGCGTTTGGTGCGCCGGGGATCGAGCCGCGTTGGACTTCGAGCGCAAAGGAAGGCGTGGGCACCGCCTATCACACCGGTTGCCGGCTCTGGTTCACGCTCAGTCACGGCATCGTCAACGAGATTTACTATCCGCGCGTCGATCAACCGAACACGCGCGACTTTCAGTTTCTGATCAGCGACGGAGAAACATTTTGCCACGAGGAGAAGCGCGATCTCGACCACCTGATCGAGTATCCCGAGCACCATTGCCCGTTTTACCGCCTGACGAATTCGGAGCCCAACGGCCGTTACCGCTTGATCAAGCAGGTCCTCTGCGATCCGCATCGGTCCGTCCTGCTCGTGCACACCAAGCTCGAAGTGCTCGATGAATCCTTGCGCGGAAAGTTGCGCCTGTACGCGCTGCTGGCGCCCCACGGTAGCGGCAACTCCGCCCGTTGTTGTGAGATCAGCAACACCAAGCTGATGCACGCACGACGCGAGGGCGTTCATCTGGTCACCGCCTGCAGCTCCGGATTTGTCCGCCGCTCCGTCGGCTACGTCGGTGCCAGCGATGGCTGGCAAGATTTGATGGTCCATCGCCAGATGGATTGGGAGTTCCGCAGCGCCGAGCGAGGCAATGTCGCACTGACCGGCGAAATTAATCTGCCTGCCAGCGCTGAATTCACCATCGCGGTTGCCTGTGGTGGTGGCTACCAAAGCACGGCGGCGAAGCTGCTTCAGTCCCTGGCCGAGCCATTTGAGCTGCATCGCCAGGGCTATGTCCGCCAGTGGCAGCGCGCGGTCGTGGATCCGCTCTTCGACTTCAGCACCCACACGGGAGATGCCGGCGAAATGTATCGGCTGAGCCGTTGCGTGTTGCTCTGCCATGAAGACAAGGTCTTTCAGGGTGCCCTGGTCGCTTCCCTGAGCATCCCCTGGGGCGAGACGAAGAGCGACAATGATCGTGGTGGATACCACCTGGTCTGGCCGCGCGATCTGGTGCAGAGCGCGACCGCGCTCCTGGCCACCGGGCAGACGGGCACCCCACTGCGCACGTTGATCTGGCTTGCTGCCCTGCAGCGACCGGATGGCAGCTTCCCGCAAAATAGCTGGATCGACGGCAGCGCCTACTGGCCGGGCTTGCAACTCGATGAAACAGCCGCTCCGATCCTGCTGGCGTGGCGCCTGTACAAGCAAGGCGTCGCGGTCAGCCTCTTCGATCCGCAGGTCATGATTCGGCGCGCAGCCGCATACCTCATGCTGCAGGGACCGGTAACCGGCCAGGATCGCTGGGAGGAGAACGCCGGGTACTCACCGTCGACCCTTGCCGCCGTCATTGCCAGTCTGATCTGTGTCGCCGAGTGCGAGAACGAACGGGCTCAGACGCACGTGGCTGAGTTCGTGCTGGCGTATGCGGACTGGTTGTCCGCGCATCTCGAAGAATGGACGGTCACGACGCAGGGCGAGCTGGTCCAGGGTGTGCCTCGTCACTATATCCGGATCAATCCGATCGCTCCAGATGAGCCGGACCCCCACGCCGATCCGAACGCAACCATGCTCCAGATCAGCAACGGTGGTGGCCTGCATCCTGCGCGCAACGTGGTCGGTGGTGATTTTCTTCAGCTCGTGCGGTTCGGCGTTCGTAGCGCGCACGATCCGTGCGTCCGCGACTCCATCGAGGTGATTGATCGCATCATCAAACGCGAGCTTCCAGAGGGCCCGGGCTGGCGGCGCTACAATCACGACGGCTACGGGGAAAAGGCCGACGGCGGCGCTTTCGACGGCACAGGCGTAGGCCGCTGCTGGCCCATCTTGACGGGAGAGCGCGGCCACTACGAACTGGCGGCAGGGCACGACCCGATGCCGTTCATCCGATCCCTGGAACGCTTCGCCAATCCCGGTGGCATGCTCAGCGAGCAACTGTGGGACGCTGACGACCTGCCCGAAGCTGGTCTGCGGCGCGGCTCCCCCACTGGCGCTGCCATGCCGCTCTGTTGGTCCCACGCAGAGTACGTGTCACTCGTCCGCAGCCGCCATGACGGCGTCTGTTTTGATCGGGTGGAAGCGGCGTACCAGCGCTACGTGCTCAATCCAGTGCAGAGCCGGCACGAGATCTGGAGTGTTCGCCATCCCCTGCGGCGCATGGCTCGCGGAAAGATCCTGCGCATCGTTCTCGCTCTGGAAGCGACCATCGTCTGGTCGACGGATGCCTGGGCGCACACCAATCACTTGCGCACTGCCCATCAGAGCGAGCTCGAGCTCTGGTTCGCGGACTTTCCAAGCGCGGAATGGCCGCTCGGCTCGGCCATGGAGTTTACCTGCTTCTGGCAGCAGGAGCAGCGCTGGGAAGGCCGCAACTGGCGGGTCAGCGTCTAGGCGCGCCATTCCACTCCGAACGCAGGGTGCCAGCAGTCCGAATGGTGACGCGGCACTTAGAGCCTACCGGGATAGGCTCTTAGCCAGCGGGTCAGCGCGCGACATGAGCGGCGCGAGCTCGAGTGTCACGGCGTCGAGGAGTTCCCCGCGGGGGCGCTGCACGCGCGGCGCCGCTGACACACTTTCCACTCGAGTCCAGCCCCGGGCGCATCACCCCCGCGAAGCCTCCGGGCTCTTCGTTTCCATCCGTTTGCTTCAGGTCAGTCTGCACGGACCGCGGCTGCATTCCACAGTGGGAGCACGTCACCCCCGCGGATCCTGATGTCATCAAAGATGCGGGAGCTAATTAGGCAATCATGAGGCGAACGAGCGTTGGTCTGATCTTGGGGATGGTTTGGGGTTTGGTCGCTTGCGGCGAACAATCGGTCGACGGCGGGTCCGGCCCTGCTGCAGGTGCGCCCGTCAAGGTGGATCTGAGCGGGAGCGCTCAAAAGGGGCCGTTCAGCAACGGTAGCCGGGTCACCATCGCGGAGCTCGACGCCAACCTGGTGCAGACGGGCCGCACGTTCGCCACCACCATGAACGACGACGGCGGATCCTACTCGGTCCGGGGCGTGCAACTCGGCACACCCTACGCTCGGGTAGAGGTCAGCGGTTACTACTTCGACGAAGTGCGCGGCCAGCTCTCCGCCAGCCCGCTTTCGCTCTTCAGTTACGTGGACCTGTCCGATCGTGCGACCGGCAACATCAACTTGCTGGGCCACCTCGAGGCGGCGCGCCTCGAGCACCTGGTCACCGAGGAGCAGGTAGGGTTTGCCGCGGCGAAGGCTCAGGCACACCGCGAAGTGCTGCGCCTGTTCGAAATCGAGCCCGATGCCGTCGAATCTGCCGAAGCCCTCGATATCTCCAAGGGCGGTGCTGGCAATGCGGCATTGTTTGCCATTTCCGTCATGCTGCAAGGTACGCGCACGGTCGCGGAGCTGTCCGAGCTGCTCTCTAACATCCAGACCGATCTGAGCCAAGACGGCACCCTCGATGACGCGACCAACGGCTCCGCGATCATGGGCGGCGCGACGACCGTAGACCTCGCTCGCTCGCGCGCCAATCTGGCCGCGCGATTCGCGGCGCTCGGTGTAGACGCGAGTGTGCCCGACATCACGGGGCAGGTCACCCACTTTGCGAGCACCGCGCCGTGGGAGTACACGGGCGGCGGTATCGAATACCCGATTGGCGGCCAACGCCCCAACGTGCTCGACCCGGGCCTGACCCGCTTCGACTTCAATGCCGACTCGACGCAGCTCGATTTCGCTGCCGACGTGCCGGATGCTACCGAGCTGAAGATTCGGATGACCAATCACACCGCCGCCGACACGGCCAGCATCTGGTTCTACAGCGGCACGAGTGGGGTCATGTGGAACGTGAGCCAGTACGACTTCAACAACGGCGTCCAGGAGTTCAAGGCCATGCGTCCCGGCATGGACACCTTGGATTCCTTCATGTTTGGAGGCACGGGTAGTGCGACCGTGGATTACTTCGAATACGGTTCGGCGACGCCGACCCGCACGAAGGAGATCACCTGGAGTGGCTGGCAAGGCGGCCTGGGCACCACTGCCCGAGGAGAGGCAGCGCCGCCGAGCGGAGCGGCTGGCGGCAGCTACGGTGGCGCAGGTGGCTACGGCGGCGACGGTGCTGGTGGCTACAGCGGCGCGGGCAGCGGTGAAGGCGGAGCCGCCGGCGGCCCCTACGACCCCTACAAGCCACAGCCCTATGAGCTCTGCGGCAATGGCGTGATCGACGCCGGCGAGGACTGCGACGGCGCGGATGTGCGCGGCCAGACCTGTGAATCATTCATGCCGGGAACGACCGGGCCGCTCCGCTGCGAGCCGACCGTCTGTCGCTTCGACACCATCGAGTGTCAGCGAGCCTGCGGCAATGGTGTGATCGATGCCGGCGAGCAGTGCGACGGTGCGGATCTGGCCGGGCAGAGCTGTGAATCGCTCAGGCCGGGCACGAGCGGGCAGCTCCGCTGTGCGCCGGGCGCGTGTCAATTCGACGAGCGCGCCTGCGAGGAGACCTGCGGCAACGGCGTGCTCGATGCCGGCGAGGAGTGTGATCCGGGCGTGCCCCCGGTCTCTCCCTGCGAGCACTGTGACCCCGCGTGCCACCTGGACACTCTGGCCTGCCAGTAAACGGGAAGTCTGCCGCTGGCGCGGCATCGTGAGCACCGAGATGGCCGAAGCAGCACAATCTGCTTCGGCCATCTGCTGTTCCGGCCTCCAGCGTTTGCTGGCCCCCTGTGGGGATTGGGCTGGCGGCACTGGCTTACGCCATCTTGCGCGATGACCGGGCACCAGGCGACTCGCTGATGACCTGACGACAACGAGCCGGGGAGTCTGCGGCGTTTGCGTTGCTCTCGGGCCCGCCGGAGCGGATGGAACCGTCGCGTCTAGGCCTGGCGCGCGGAGCGCGGCGTCTGCTGGACCGGCACTTCTGCAATGAACTCCGCGAGCCGCAGACGTTCCGGTCGGCTGAGCACCTGTCCCAGCCAGCTGATCATGGCCTGCGGCTCCTTGAACATGCGCCGGTTCTCGTGCCCACTGTCGCGGCACAAGCGCAAGAATTGCAGCACCGTCACGGCGGAGTCCGGTGCCGCCAGAGCGGCACTACGCTCGACGTGAGGATTGGTGCCGGCAAGCCGCTGGCGTGCCGCCTCGGCCGCGTCGACCGACAGCAGTGGACAGCTGCGCCAGTCGGCAGCCACCACGGCCAGGCTCCCCGCGGGACGTCTGGCAGCGGCCGCTGCGAAACCGGCAAACCATTCGTTCACGTCCTGGACGGTTCGAATGCTGCAATCGAGCCGGACCTCGACCAGCCTGCCTACGACGACTCGATAGAGATTGGCCACCCCACTTGGATCCAACGGCCCGATTGAAGCTGATCTGAATACTCCGCGCCGCTTGTTCGGCGACCAGGCCGCATGACTGTACAGTTGGCGACGACTCCAGGCGTAGCGCCCCAGATCGGACTACCGTTTTATCTCGTGCCTTCACCCCGGAGGTGGGCCTGCGAGTGTTCTGTCTCGAGACACTGCCGCACCGGCAGCTCGACGACGAACGCGCCGCCGACGTACCACCAGAGCCGCGGCTGCAACAGGGCAATGCTATGCTGGCCGCGCTTTGGATTCCCGGCCGCCAGGGCCGCCAGGAGCCGAGAAAGGGGGAATGGATGCCCGATTTGCTGAGTCAGCTGCTTTCGTCGGACGGCTTCATGCCGCATGGTCATTGCTACCTGTGGAACCCCGGGCTGGTGTGGTTGCACGTCATTTCCGACGGGCTCACGGCGCTCGCCTACACGTCGATCCCCTTTACCCTGGTGTATTTGGCCCGCAAGCGACGGGACATCCCCTTCAACTGGATGTTCCTCTGTTTCGGAATGTTCATCATCGCCTGCGGAGCCACGCACGTCATGGAGATCTGGACGCTCTGGACGCCCACCTATTGGCTATCTGGTGTGGTGAAGGCGGTCACGGCGGCCGCGTCCGTTCCCACGGCGATTCTGCTCGTTCAACTCGTGCCGAAGGCCCTGGCTATTCCGACCGCACAGCAACTCTCGCAGGCGCACGAAGAGCTGCGCAGAGCACACGATCTGCTCGAGGCACGGGTTCGCGAGAGAACGGCGGAGTTGACCATGAGAAACGAGGAGCTGGCCAGCCAGATCGCCGAGCGCGAACGCGTCGAAGCAGCCCTGCACAGGAGCGAAGCGCGCTTCCGTCGCCTGGCCACTGCGGGGATCATCGGGGTCGTCACCGCGGACATCTACGGCAACATCCTCGAGGCCAACGACACCTTCCTGAACATGGTGGGCTACACACTCGACGAAGTCTTGTCGGGAACGGCTCGCTGGGCGGACATGACGCCGCCCGAGTGGCGTCATCTCGACGAGCGCGCCATCGAGCAGCTCGAGGCGACCGGCATCGCGACCGCGTGGGAGAAAGAATACGTGCGCAAGGACGGACGACGGATCCCCGTCTTGGTTGGAGTCGCGAGGCTCGAAGGAGCCGGCGGAGAGGGCATCGCTTTCGTCCTCGACCTCACGGAGCTGAAAGGCGCCGAGGCAGCGCTCTCCCGCTTGAGAGAGGAGCGAGAGGCTGACGTGATCTTCCGGGGCCTGCTCGAAGCAGCGCCGGATGCGATGGTCATCGTCGATCGCGAGGGTCGCATCGTGCTGGTCAACCATCAAGCCGAGAGGCTGTTCGGTTACTCGCCCGAAGAGTTGGTTGGAGAGAGCGTCGAGTTGCTCCTGCCGGAGCGATTTCAGAGCGTGCACCCAGAACATCGCGCAAAGTACTACAATCATCCCAGCGTCCAGGCGACGATGGGTGTGGGGCGCGATTTCTTCGGCCGACGCAAGGACGGCACGGAGTTTCCCTGCGAGATCAGCTTGAGCCCGCTCGAGACCAAACGCGGCGTGCTCGTGTCGAGCGACATTCGCGACATCACGGAACGAAAGCGAGTGGAAGAGGAGCTACGTCACGCCAAGGACGTGGCCGAGACCGCCAGCCAGGAGCTGGAGGCCTTTAGCTACTCGGTCGCTCACGATCTCCGCACGCCACTCCGCGCGATCAACGGTTACAGCACGGCGCTCCTCGAGGATCTCGGAGACGCGCTCGGGGCAAAGGCCAGCGAGTACCTCGAGAGTATCCGAGTGGCCAGCAACCGCATGGGCCAACTGATCGACGCGCTCCTCGGTCTGTCGCGCGTGAGCCGCACGGAGCTGATACGCAGGCAAGCAAACCTGAGCGAGATCGCGCACGAAATCATCCGCCAGCTGCAAGCGGGCGCCCCCGCACGCGCGGTCGACTTCGTGATCCAGCCCGGTCTCGTCGTCAATGGCGATCAGGGCCTGCTGCGCAGTCTCCTGGAAAACCTGCTCGGCAATGCCTGGAAGTTCTCGTCCAAGGTCGATCGTCCGCGCATCGAGGTCGGGCAGGTGCAAGTTGACGGCAGCTGGGACTATTTCGTACGGGACAACGGTGCTGGCTTCGACATGGCCTATGCGGACAAGCTCTTCACCCCGTTCCAGCGCTTGCACTCCGCCAGGGAGTTCGTCGGCAACGGCATCGGGCTCGCAACGGTGCAGCGGATCATTCGGCGCCACGGCGGTAGAATCCGGGCACAAGGCGCCCCGAACGAGGGAGCGACCTTTTACTTCACGCTCGATGCAACGCGAGGAGCCAGCACCCGGCCGGGCAACGGCTGATCGAATTTCCCAGCGGCGACCGCAGCGGTGAAAGTGGTATGAATGTCTCGACGAGCGACTTTCTTGCAAACGGATTCGTCGTGCTGCGCGGAGCTGTTGCACCCCAAATCGTGCAGGCATGCGTCCAGGTAATCGAGCAGCAAGTGCGTGCTCGGGGCGTCGACCTTCGGGACTCGGCAACGTGGACCGAACCAGTGGTCCGTATCGTCTGTCCTGAAGGTCCCGAGTTCGCCGCTGCCGGAACGTCGCCGCTGCTCTGGCAAACGTATGATGCGCTTCTGGGGAGGGGTCGTTGGGTTCAGCGTCAAGGGGTTGGTGGAACGACGCCGGTTCGTTTCCCCAACACCAGGGATCCCGGTGATGCCGGTTGGCACATCGACGGTAGCTATGTCGTGAATGGACAGTTCTGGGTGAACGTGAACAGTCGGCGGCGCGGCCTGCTGGCGTTGTTTCTGTTCACCGACGTCGGCAACGCTGACGCTCCCACCGAGATCATCCCGGGATCTCACCTGGACGTGCCACGGGTGCTCGCGCCGCATGGGGAGAAGGGCGTGTTCTTTCCCGACGTGATGGACCAGCTACCCGCCTCCGTATTTGAGCGCCCGCGAGCCTTCGCAACGGGGCGCGCCGGGGACGTCTACATCTGTCATCCGTTTCTCGTGCACCGCGCGACCTGGCCCCATACCGGCACCGGACCGCGCATCGTTGCACAACCGGAGATCGCGACCCACGAGCCGTTCGCGCTCCAAGATGCGCCCGACGTGTGTGTCGTCGAACGAGCAATTCTGCAGGGCCTGGGGCGGTGACGGGGCACGCTGCCACGGCTCGGCACCCCACATGGAGCTCGGGCGCGCCCCCGTTCGCAGCGCCACCGCGCTCGCGCGCTCGTCCTGGAACAGTCGCTCCGCGAGAAACGGGCTTGCAGCGGTCTAACCCCGCGCCACGCGATCGGCACGCGACGCGCTGAGCTGGCCATATTTGCTTTGGTTTTCAGCGGGCTATGTGCCGCCCTGCGCGTCGCATAGCCCGCTTTCCCCTAAGAGCTCCCCTAAGAGCAGGGCTAAGAGCAGCTCTAACTTGGCTTTCACTGGCCAGTCCAGCGCGTTAGGCTCGCCGCCACCCGAACTGTTCGGCAGAACTCATGCGAAAGCTCGCGCTCCTCATCACCGCCCTGTTCATCCCCGTGGCACACGCGCAGACGCCAACACCGCAGACCCCGCAGCCTCCACCGGCAACTCCACCCCGCCCCACGCCGCCGACACGCGCCGTCGACGGTCCCGGCGCGCCAGCGTTCACGAAGATGCCTGCCGGAAACGCGCCGCTCGTCCCAGGCGATTTCGTGATCGGCCCCGACTACTCGCCCGCCGCCGAGCTCACGCCGAAGGAGGGCGTGCCGGTGGGCAACGTCACGCAGTTCACGCTGGAGTCGAAGCACAGCAAGTTCTATCCCGGCATCGGGCGCGACGTCTTCGGTACGCCGGACCCCAACAACCCCAGGACGCTGATCGTTGAGACGCATCCCAGAGAGTACCAGCGCACAATCACGGTCTACGTGCCGGCGCAGTATCAGAAGGGCAAACCGGCATCCTTCATCGTCACGCACGACGGCCCCAAGCTGGGCGAGCCGGAAACCACGCTGCCGCGCATTCTCGACAACCTGATCGCACAGCAGCGCGTGCGGCCCGTGGTCGCCGTGATGATCCAGAACGGTGGCGGCGACGCGCAGGGCTCCGAGCGCGGGCTCGAGTACGACACGATGTCCGGCAAGTTCGCGGAGTTCATCGAGGCCGAGGTGCTGCCGGCGGTGGAGCAGCACGCGCACGTGAAGCTCTCGCGCAAGGGCAAGGATCGCGCGGTCATGGGCTGCAGCTCCGGCGCGGCCGCGGCCTTCACGATGGCCTGGAACCACCCCGAGTGGTACCAGCGCGTGATCAGCTACTCGGGCACGTACGTGAACCAGCAGTGGCCGTTCAATCCCGCGACGCCGGGCGGCGCGTGGGAGTACCACAACGGCATCATCGCCGGCGCGTCGGCGAAACCCCTGCGCATCTGGATGCACGTGGGTGACCGCGACCTCTACAACCCCAACGTGATGCGCGACGACATGCACGACTGGGTGGCGGCCAACCACCGCTTCGCTGCCGCGCTGAAGTCGAAAGGCTACCACTACCAATACGTGTTCGCCCTCGACTCGTCCCATTGCGACAAGCGCGTGCGAGAACAGACCCTGCCGGCGGCGCTCGAGTTCGTGTGGAAAGATGACTAGGACACGGCCTGGATCGATCGGATTTCGCGCACCCAGCCGCCGAGCTGGCCGTACGCGTCGCGGGCCCGGCCCGGGCCCGGTGAGCTCGGACAGTGTGA
>Ga0207675_100007938_pt1 | contig 10009 bp, 7 predicted proteins | sample KBSSwiS42_FD_184305 | JGI IMG/M metagenome (GOLD analysis project Ga0207675, IMG submission 184305) | Switchgrass rhizosphere microbial communities from Kellogg Biological Station, Michigan, USA - KBS Switchgrass S4-2 (SPAdes) (version 2) | ecosystem: Host-associated > Plants > Roots >...
GGAAGATCGCCTTCGCCGGCGTCGAGTGCGATTTCTACTACATCGAGTGCATCCCGAGCGCCGTTCGCATTGCGAGGCTGGGCAATCCGGACGTGATCTCGGTGGCTTCGGGCTCGAGCCCGGCGTGGCGGCCATGAGTCGGGGGCATGCAAGCGGCGGATCGTGGTCGTATGGGCGCTGGTCACGCGGTGCTCATGCCGAAATCAGAGCTTCCGCCGCGGTCGATGCCGGCAGAGTGGCCGCAAACTCCTCCGCGAAGCGCTGGACCTGCGCCCAGTCCGTGAACTCGTGATCGCGCGACGTGTCGGTGGGTCCGCCCGCCGGCTTCGACGCGCGTTTGACGATCCAGCGCACGATCGGGTTGTACTTGGTGTAGGCCATCGCGCCGGCGATGGTCTCGCTGAGCGCCGGACGCCATCCCGTTTCCCCAAGGAACGCGTCGACGAACCGCCGCGCCTCCGCGCGGGTGACCTGGTCACGACTCGCGGCGGCGCCGCTGACCGAAAAGAAGGCCGATGGCATGGCGTTCAGCACGTCCCAGTGGACGTGCACGAAGCGTCTCACGCTCTTCTGGTGGCGCCCGCGAATGATCGAGCCACCGACGATGACGCCGTCGAATTCGCGTGGCGTTAGGCCGCGGGGCTGATTGGAAGCGTCGACGAGTATCACGGTCTCGCCAGACGCGGTCAGCAGGTCATCCATGCGCCGGGCGATCTTGGCCGTCTGCCCGTAGCTTGTGCCGTAAAGGATGAGAATACGACGTGCAGGCATAGCTCCTCCCGATTATGCGCTAACGACGGAGGCATCAGCCGACGTCAGCGGTTCACTGGATTGCGACGCAGCGTGAGGCCGATGCCGCGTGATTGCGCGGTACACCGCGTCACGAAGCGCCTTCTCGCGCGGATCGTCCTCCAGGTAGAAGTCGAGCTTGTTCATCACGTAGGCGTACCCGAGGCGGGCGTCGGGATCGGCGAACGCGAACGACCCGCCAGCACCCGGGGCACCTAACGCGCGAGGGCTCGAGCCGAACGAGACGTTCGGGCCAGGCCGCAGGAAGCCAAGCGAGAAGTAGGACGGAACGCCAAGCACTTCATCCCGGGGGCGGGCCACCTCAGGCGGCGCAGTTACCCGGGCGAACGTCTCCGGTGTGATCCCGAGCTCGGTGCCGCCCTCGGCGAACGCGGAGTAGGCGCGCGCCATCGCTCGTGCCGTGCCCACGCCGTTGCCGGCCGGCACCTCCACCTCGAGGTAGCGTCGGTCATTCGGGTCGGCGGCAAGCCCCGCGAACGACCTGCGGAGCAGCGAGCCCGGAGTGATCATCTTCAACGTCACCGCGGGCGGCGTGTAGCGCAGTGCCAGGAGACCACGCGCCGCGGACAGCGTCTTGAGCGTGGCGAGGCGCTCGCCGGGGATATCCCGTGGGAGGCCAATGTAGAACTCCAGGCCCAGCGGCGTGGCGATCTCATCGTGAAAGAAGCGGCCGAGTGTGCGATGCGCAGGATCGACGTGGCGCACGATCTCCTGCATGTAGAGCCCGAGCGTCATCGTGTGGTAGCCGTGACGCGTTCCGGGGGTCCACGCCGGCGTCTGGCGCGCGAGCACACGCGCGACGGCGTCGAGGTCACGCAGCTTCTCGATGGTCAGCTTCTCATCGAGAAGGACGAGCCCTGCTTCGTGGTCGAGGAGTTGGCGAACGGTGATGGCGGCCTTCCCGTTCTGCGCGAACTCCGGCCAGTAACGGGCAACAGGGGCGTCGTAGTCGAGCCATCCCCGCGCGTTGGCCACCGCCAGTGTCATCGCGGCGAGGCCCTTGGTCGTGGAATTGACGACGACCATCGTGTCCTTGTTCCAGGGCTGATCGCCCTCCGGCGTGCGACGCCCGCCCCACAGGTCCACGACCTTCTCGCCGCGCCAGTACGCTGCCACAGCGGCGCCGATGTCGCCGCGCTCGGCAAAGTTGCGCTCGAACTCGGTGCGCACGTCATTGAACCCTGACGCAACCACGCCGTCGATGTGAGCTCTCGTTGTCATGAGCGCAGTCCTCCGTGACCCGTCGCTTCAAGGCCCGGGGCGAGCCGGGGGCTGGCGTTAGGTGAGCCAGTCCCACCATCGGTGGCGCGGTGGTGCCACGGACGTCGCAGGAGCGCGACAGCGAACACGACGAGCCACAGCAGGGACGCGCCGATGTTGATGCGCTCCCAGACCCCGACCCAGGGCGTGGGCAGATTGGCCGCGATCCGGGCACCATCCGGCGCGGTCAACGCCCCGAACACGACGAAGACCGCAACGGTGGCGCCGGAATAGAGGCGGAACCGCTTTCCGAATGCCGTTGCCCCGAAGCCGATGGCGAGCAGCATGAGGAGGAGCCATGCCATCGCGAAGGCGATGTGCATGGTATCGGTCAGCGTCGGTTCGGTGCCACGCAGGTGCATCGGCGGCCAGAGGAGGTTGACGATGCTCTGCGCGATCAGCAGGCCTCCCGCGACGCGAAGAGCGCGGCTTCGTCCCGCCGACTCGAGGACGCCCAAACCGAAGGCGGCCGTGAGCAGTGTGTAGCCGATGCCTAACACGACCCACAGCGCTCTCGTCGGCGCACCGATCGCGGAGAGCTCGCTGACCGTTTGTGAGGCGGAGCTGTAGCCCTCCCACGCTATCGGCACGAAGACCAGCATCGCGACGTACAGCGCCGACGACAGCACGCCGCAGAGCAGGAGACCCTGTCGGACCACGCCGCGGTGAGCCGGCTTCGTCGTCGGCCCGATTCGTTCCTGCTGGATCCGAACGGCCGTCATAACGCCCTCCTAGTAGACCGCGCCCGCGCCCGTCGCGCGGACCCACTCCAAGATTGTGGACGCGGCAGCCCGCGTCTGTCGGGCGGAGGGCGGCGTCGAGTCGGGCGGTGCCTGACCGCCCGGACTCGAGGCGTCAGCGGAGAAGCGGTTCTGACGTCGAGCTCGTTTGCCCGGGCGTCCGAACGCGAGCGCCAGTGACGCCAAACCCCCGACGCCGGGTCCGCACTTCGTCCGACTGCGTGCCTAACGGGCGTCCGCTAGCTTTCGGTCGCGTAGTGTCAGCAGACACCGGGCCGCGCCGGGGCGGTGACACTCGGATGGAGGGACATATGACACGTCGCGTCTTGCCGGCCCTCGTGCTGTTGCTCGCCGGGCAGGCGGGCGCCCAGTTGCGGGAACTGCAACCCGGCGCGCGCGTGCGCGTGACGGCGCCCACGGTCCTCGGTGGGAAGCTGGAGGGGATGATCATTGGCCGGAGAGGCGACACGGTCTCGATCGTCTCCCATAACGCCGCCCCTATCGATATCCCGATCTCGGCGCTGTCCCGCGTTGAGATCTCCCGCGGCAAGTCGCGAGCAGCGGGCGCGAAGAAAGGGTTCCTCTGGGGGGTCGCGATCGGCTTTCCCGTGGGCCTCGCGACGGCGACGGGCGACAACAAGACCTGGAACCTGGTCGATGAGAACTGTGATCCGTTCTTTCAAACCTGTGGCACGCACAGCGACGTCGAGCAGGTGATGCTGGTGAGTGTCGGCAGCGGAGCCATTGCGGCGGGGATCGGCACACTAATCGGCAGAGAGCGCTGGGAAACGCTGAACCTTCCGCTAATACCGGTCGTGATCGTCAAGCGGCACGGAGTGGTCATCGGGACCCGGATCGGGCTCGCGTTCTGAGCGGGCCTGGCGGGAGCGGACGATTCGTCATGCGTTGGCGCCCAGGAGCCGTCGCTTGACCTAGGTCGTAACCAGGGCGCGGATCTCGCGAAGTACGGTATCGATGTCCTCCGGGAAATTCATCACACCAGCGCTCACGCGCGCGTACGAAACCTTGTAAGGCGACGAACTCGTCCGAATCCTCTTTTCCGCGAGTCGCTTCGCGACATCCTCGGCCGTCACGCCGCGCACGTCGAAGCACGACAACCCGCCCGACAGCTCGGGGTCCCGCGGCGTATGAAGCGTGACTCCAGCGATACCGGCTGCGCCCTCGCGAAACGCGCCATTCAGGTCGCCGATCCGCGCAGCGATCCTGTCCCGCCCGATCGCGCCATGAAGCTCGACCGCCTGCCTAACGGCAAGCACGTGCTCGTACGCCAGGAATCCGCCCGGTGAGACGAACTTTGCCTGGGTCGGCGGCAGTGGCTGCCGCTTCATCCACGCCTCCCACGGTTCGGGCGCTTCCGGGTCGAACGTCGGAATCGTCGGACGCAGGTCGGTCCACACGTCCGATCTGCCCCACAGGAATCCAGTGCCACGCGGACCGAGCATCCACTTGTGCATGCTCGCAGCGAAGAAGTCGGCGCCGAGTTTCGCCGCATGGACGTCCTGGTTCCCGAACCCGTGCACGCCGTCCACAATGAGCAGACATCGGTCCGCCGCCGCCCGACCTCGGTTCGCCCGAGCGACTGCTTCGGCCATCGCGGCGACAGGAATCTTCACACCGGTCGACGAATGCACCCACGTAATGCCAACCGCGCGCGTCTTCGGCAGGATCGCACGTTCCAGCCGCGCCACCATCTCGGCCGCGTTCGCCTTGGCAGAGTCGTCGTAGAGTGGGATGTAGCGCACCCCGCACCCCGACCGCGCTGCCGCGTAGCGAATCGATTCGTGATGCGCGTAGTGATCGTGCTCGGTCGTCAGGATATCCTGATTAGCCCTGATGCGCAGCCCATGGTACGCCATCGCCAGCGCCTGCGTCGTGTTCGACGTTAGGCAGAGTTCCTCCGGTTTCCCACCCACGTAGTCAGCGAGAACCTTCTTCATCGCGGAGAACGGGTGGCCCTCGGCGTCGTCGAATGCGGCCGCCTCGATCCACACCGGGTCCGCATCGAGCTTCCGGCGGTACATCTCGATCGCGTCGGCCACCGGTTTCGGGTGCGAAACGAACAGGAAGCTGGCGAGGTGGACGAGGTCCCGCGACAGCGGAAACAGATCACGGACCGCCCGCCAATCGACGTCTCCGTTAGGCGACTTGAGTGGTTTCGCTGACTGGCCTGCCCCTTGTGCTTCCGGCGTCTCACCACCACGACAGCCGACGGCTGTCAGAACGGCGCCTGCAGCGAGTGAGCTGATCAGCTCGCGGCGATTCAGTGTCTCCATGGCGACTGCTCCGGGCGGCGTTCGATTGTCACGAACGTCGCATGATCTTTTCGCCATCGCTAGATCAGTCGCGCATCGCAGTGATGCCGAACCGGGCACGCCCCGCAGTATGCGCCAAGCTGCAGCTGGTCATTCTCCTCGGGCGCGAGATCGCTGACGCGCTTGACGCTGACGCTTGTCCGCCGTCCGGATCGCTCGGTGGCACGCGCTCGAACGCGGCGTCCGAGGGAAGGCCAGGATTGATGAGCCCCCCGACCTGAGTAAGAACCCCGACGTGATGTCGGCGGCGCTCCGACACCCCCACAAGCGGAATGCGACCATCCTGCTGGTGAAGACTCTGACCGCCGAGGTCCTATGCAGGACAGCAGATTCACGGGTTCGCTCGAGGCCTTTCACCTGAACCGGTCGTTCCACGGTCGGCGCGTAGTGGACAATGTGAGTCTCGTCGTGCACCCCGGCGAGATCGTCGGCCTCCTCGGCCCGAATGGCGCGGGAAAAACGGTGACGTTCTCGATCATTGCCGGACTACTCACGCCGCACGATGGGCGCATCGTCCTCGACGACGTCGACATCACCGGCCTCGCGATGCACAAGCGGGCGCGACGTGGCCTCGTGTATCTCCCGCAGGAGCGCTCGCTGCTTCACGGGCTCACCGCAGAGGACAACGTCGCGGGGGTGCTCGAGTGGCGGGGGCTCGACCGCACGCGGGCGCGCCGGCGCGCCAAGGAGATCCTCGGGCAACTCGGCATACGGCATCTCGCCTCGATGCCTGCGGCGCAGCTTTCGGGAGGGGAACAGCGGCGGATCGAGGTGGCCAGGAGTCTGGCGCTCGAGCCAAGATTCCTGCTCTTCGACGAGCCATTCGCCGGAGTAGACCCGCTCGTAGTAGAGTCGCTCCACCGCATCCTGCTCGATCTTCGCTCGCGCGGGATCGGCATCCTGATCACCGATCACAACGTTCGCGAAGCGCTCTCGCTCTGCGACCGCGCCTACGTGCTTTTCGACGGACGGGTCCTCGCCGAGGGGAGAAGCAACGAGCTCATCGCCAGCGAGGATGTGCGTCGCCATTTCCTGGGGGAGACGTTTGCGGCTACGCCCGCGCTCCGATGAGTGGCTCGGGCTCGGTCGGTGCAACCCTAACGCGTGCGTCCACGATCGTCGCTCCGCCCGGATGCACGACGATGGGGTTCAGATCGAGCTCCGCGATCTGAGGGAGGTCCTCGACCAGCGCCCCCACGCGGAGGATGGCGTCGGCGAGCGCTCGCACGTCGTGCGCGGGGCCGCCTCGGTACCCGGACAGCAGGGGATAGGTCTTGAGCTCGCGCAGCATCTCCGCGGCGTCGGACTCGGCTAGCGGGGCGAGTCGCACCGAGACGTCTCGCAGCAGTTCCACGAGCACGCCACCAGCGCCGACGGCCACGATCGGGCCGAACTGGCTGTCGTGAACGACGCCGACGATCATCTCGACACCCGGTGGCGCCATCGCCTGCACGAGGAACCGGCTGCCCGGAGTATCCTGCAGGTGGAGACGTGTTGCCATGTCTCGTGCTGCGGATTCCACCTCGTCCGGCCGGAGCGACAGCCGCACGGCACCCGCCTCGGTCTTGTGAACGAGCCCGGGCACGACTGCCTTGATTGCAACCCGTTCGCTACCGAGGCCTGCGGCGGCCTTCGCGGCCTCCTCTGGTGTCGCGACCACCGCCTGTGCGAGGAGCGGCAGACCGTAGCAGGAGAGAAGCGTCCACACGTCGTCGGGCGCGAGCCATTCGTCACCGCGGCCGAGCGCTGCAGCCACCACCGCGGCGGCTGCGTCGCGCCGTACATCGGCAAACTGCGCTGGCGGGACAGGTGGCCGTGCCCGCCAGGCGCCGTAGCGTGCGACGCGCGACAGCGCGATCGCTGCATCCTCCGGAAACGCGTACGACGGAATCCGCACCTCGGCGGCGCGCAGCTCGGGCGGCACGCCCCGCGACTGCATGAAGACCGTGAGCACCGGCTTCGCGCGGCCTAACGCGCGAACGCCATCCACGATGGCGCAAGCGACATCGTCCGCCTTCGTGACCAGCGGCGGGATGAAGATCACGACCAGCGCGTCCAACGCTGGGTCGGACCCAACGAGGCGGATCGCCTCTCGATACTGGTCGGCACTCGCCGATGCGAGCATGTCGACCGGGTTCTGGACGCTCGCTTCGCGAGGCAGCAGTGCACGGAGTGCCGTCTCCGTCGCGGCGCCGAGTGCCGGGATCGTGAGCCCCTCGGCCTCGCATGCGTCGGCACAGAGGATTCCAGGCCCGCCGGCGTTCGTGAGGATCGCGACGCGACTTCCCTTCGGAAGGGGCTGGCTCGCGATCAGCGACGCAACATCGAACATCTCCGCGAGTGTGTTCGTACGAATGACGCCGGCGGAGCGGAAGAGTGCATCGACGGTGACGTCGGACGCAGCAAGGAGCGCCCCGGTGTGAGAGCCGGCGGCGCGGGCGCCAGCGAGCGAGCGTCCGCTCTTCACCACGACGATCGGCTTCTTCCTCGCGACCCGTCGCGCGATGCGCGAGAACTTTTGCGGGTTGCCGAAGGACTCGAGGTAGAGGAGGATCACGTCGGTGCGCGGATCCTGCTCCCAGTACCGGAGGAGATCGTTGCCAGAGATGTCCGCCTTGTTGCCGACGGAGACGAACGTCGAGAGCCCGAGCCCCAGCGCGCTCGCGTAATCCATGACTGCGAGCCCGAGCGCTCCGCTCTGCGACATGAAGCCGACGCGCCCAACGGTCGGAGGGACGGGTGCGAACGTCGCGTTGAGCCGCACCGCGGGATCGGTGTTCACGATCCCCATGCAGTTCGGACCAATGAGCCGCATCCCCGCTGCCCGGCAGACGCGAACGAGCCCGTCCTGCCGCGCTCGACCCTCGACTCCGGTTTCCGCGAAGCCCGCGGAGATCACCACCAGTGCCCGGACGCCCTTGCGCCCGCACGCCTCGGCGGCCTCCAGCACGCGATCGGCCGGCACGATCAGGACGGCCAGGTCCACCGCGCCGGGGACTTCCTCGACCGTGCGGTACGCAACGATGCTCTGCACCACCGGCGTGTTCGGATTGACGGGGAACACTGGCCCCTCGAACCCGTAGCTCACCAGGTTGCGAAGCGTTTCGCCGCCGATGGTGCCACGCCGCCGTGAGGCACCGATCACCGCGACCGAGCGAGGGTTGAAGAACGCGTGCATCGCGTTTACCGCGGCGGTCCAGTCGCGCTGCTCGAACCGCTCCCGTGCCGACTCGGTGATTGCCGTCGGAAACTCGACGTGGATGCTGCCTCGCATCGCCTGAGTTCGGATGGGAAAGCCGGACTCGCGAAAGACGCCCAGCATCTGATGGTTCTCCGGGAGGACCTCAGCCTCGAAGGTCCGGATGCCACAGTCGGACGCAAGCTGCGCGAGTTGGCCGACGAGGATCGTGCCCAGCCCTTGCCCCTGGCACGCATCGGCGATCGCGAAGCTCACCTCGGCATGATCGCCTTGGACCCCCGTGTATTCTGCGTGCCCCACGATCCGCTCCTCACCACCCGCCGTCGCGACCAGACCGAGCCCTCGTGTCTCTTCGACGTGCGTCTGCCGATGCGCCTCTCGCGTTAGCGCTTCGTCGCCCAACAGACCAAAGAAGCGGAACCGGCGCGACTGCTGTGAGAGGCCGCGGAGGAATTCACGAAGTGCTGGCTCATCGTCAGGGTGGAGCGCGCGCACGCCGATCACTGATCCGTCCCGCAGTACGACCGTCGTCGCGTGTACGGGCGAGGCGTATCGAGAGGGGGACGAGTCAGGGCTGGCGACTGCGGGCTTGGTCATGAGACGCTCGGCCGGGGAAGGCGATCCGATGCGATGAACGCTGGTCGAGCTCTCACGCGAAGAGGATCTGACCTGGTCTACTGCGTCCAGCGTCTGTCGCGCGGACCACCCCGAAGATCGTCCGTCTGGCGTGCGTCGTCTGTCGGTCGGAAGCAGTTATCGCGTAGGGAGACTGCCGACTAACGGGGCATCGGAAGCGACAGCCCGATCGTCACGCCGTGCGGGCCGGTGGGCGCGATCGACGTGTGAACCAGCCAGCGCGACAGCCTGTTGTCCGGGTGCGTGTCGTTGTACCGCATTACCTGGATGCCAGTCAGCGTACCAACGGTAGCCCCGAGGGCGACGTCGCTGGCCCAATGGCGCGAGTCGTACATGCGTGCGAGGCCGACGGCCGTCGCCCCGCCATACAGCAATGGCGAGATGATGGGTGCCGCCTTCGGCCACGAGCGATGCGCCTCGATGCTCAACACGGTTGCGGCGCTGAAGGCCGCCGCGGTGTGACCCGACGGAAGGGACGCGAGACCGCCGTTGCTGAAGCCGTGGCCGATGAAGAAATCGCCAGGGTCGCCCTTCTCGAGAAACGGTCGCTGGCGGCCCATGATGCCCTTCGTCGCGCCGACGATCGCGCCGCTCGCGACGATGGCTTCGGTCGTGTGGAGGCCAACCTCGCTCAGGCGGTCGTTACCCGTTAGGCGGCCGATGGCGAGTGCGCCGACGCTGCCGGCAAGGACGCCCGTGCCACCAAGCCAGTTGAACGCACCTGCCGTCGAATGCAACGCCGGGCTGGCCTGCAGCGACGGTCGCTCCAGCCACGACTCCGCCTGCCGGTCGAGCGGCATGAGGGCGAGCGATCCGAGGACCAAGCCTGCCGCCAACCGCTTGTCGAAGTGAAGGGCATGATCGCGAGACGAAACGCGCGGTTGCGTCGATCCGTTCGAATCGGCGGCGACCGCGGTGTCGCGGCGGGAACCAGTATCGATTGGCACGCGTTGCGCGCCGAGCGACCGCGTGGCGACGACCGTCACCGTCACCAGCAGCGCCCGTCTGGAGAACGAGAGCATGATCGGAAG
>Ga0207675_100007941_pt1 | contig 10006 bp, 7 predicted proteins | sample KBSSwiS42_FD_184305 | JGI IMG/M metagenome (GOLD analysis project Ga0207675, IMG submission 184305) | Switchgrass rhizosphere microbial communities from Kellogg Biological Station, Michigan, USA - KBS Switchgrass S4-2 (SPAdes) (version 2) | ecosystem: Host-associated > Plants > Roots >...
GCCGAGATGCCGAACTTCACGCAGGCGCTCTATGACGCTCGCGAGCTGGCGATGGAGCGGATGCAGGCCGAGGCGCAGGCGCTCGAGGCCGAGGGGATCGTCGGTGTCGCGCTGACCGAGGGCAACCACGGCTGGAGCTCGCACGTCATCGAGTACTTCTCGATCGGGACCGCGGTGACCCCGACGAGCGACGACCACCAGATCCCGGCGCCGAGCCTCGTGCTGAACCTCAACGACCCGGCGTCGCGGAGCCGCCTCGAGGGCTTCTAGCCCGGCGCGGCGTCGTGCTCGCGCAGCACGGCGTCGAGGTCGGCGGCGAGCCGCCCGTCGTCCGGCGGGTCGAGCGCGTCGGCCGCGGCGGTGTCGAAGAAGACCGGGAAGTTGCGCTGCCCCCAGCCGCGGATCTGGCTGTCGATGCGGTGGTAGGCCCCGCCGGTCGTCAGGAGGAGCCCGGGCTGATGGTGCCTCGGGTTGTCGCGGTCGTCCCAGAAGACGGGCCGCACGACCCATCCCTCCACCTCTGGCATGCGGCGCAGGAGGCCCTCCTTGGGGGCGTCGGGCATCGGCAGCTTCGTCGTCCCGGGGCTGCCCGCCGCACGCATCGCGTCGAGAAACGCGCCGGTCGCCTCGGCCGGCGAGAGCGCGGGCCGGCGCGCCGAGGCCGGCGGCGGACCCGCGGCGGGCCCGGGGGCGGCGCTCGCGCCCGCCTCCCACTCCGCCCGCGTCGGCAGCCGCTCGACCGCCGCGAGGTTGCGCCCGCACGCCGCGCAGAAGACCCCGGGGCCGGGGGGCTCACCGCAGTAGAGGCAGACGCGCTCCGTGCTCGCCATGGCCTCGGATGGTGCCAGTCCGCGGCGGCGCGGAACCCCATGGCGCCCGCGCGGCACGCCCGCGGCGCCCGGAACGGCGCCCGCCCGACCATCGGGCTTGCTCTCCGGCGCCCAGAGGCGGATCATCGGGACCATGGTCTACGGACCCTCACGTCGCATCCTGGTGGAGGTCGTCGCACCGCCCGCTCCGGTGTCGGTGCCCGCCCCGGCGCCGCCGCCTGCGCCGGTCGCCGCCCGGCCGTGACCGACACCCCACTCGTCGCCGGGCCGCTCTACGGCCTGCGCACGTGGGTCGTCGTCGGCGCCCCCGGGGAGGAGCGCCTGGCCGGGCCGCACAGCCGCACGCCGTGGCCCGACGGCGCCGCGTGGCTCGAGGCGACATGCGCGGTCGACCCGAGCCACGTCGCCCCCGAGCACGACTGCGTCTGCGGGCTGCACGCGCTGCACCCGAGCCTCGAGAACGCGCGCAAGGTCCTGTCGGCGCGCCGCGAGATCGCGGGCATCGTCGAGTGCGACGGGACGATCGAGATCCACCCGGACGGGTTCCGGGCCCAGCGCGGCCGACCGCACGCGCTCGTCGCCACGCCGCTGAAGAACCCGGCGCTCGTGGAGCGCCTCGCGCGCAGCTACGACGCGGAGGTCGTCAAGGTCGACGGCCCGAAGGACCTCGTCGACTGGTGCCGCGACCGCCGCCTCGGCCTCGAGCCGCCGGTCGTCGACGAGCTCGTCGGCCCCGACGTCGCGCGGGAGTGGCGGCGGACGAAACGGCGGCGGACGCAGCAGGTCGTCGGCGGCATGGTCGCGGTGATCGTGCTCTCCGTGATCCTCGCCCTCCTGGCGTCGCTCGCGCTGCCCGACCCGCCGGGGCCGCGCGTGCTGCGCGGCCGGGCCGGCGAGGTCACGGTCCCGTAACCCCGTCGCCCGGCCGCGCGACGCTCACGTCGCTTCGGCCAGCCCGATCAGCTCGGGCTGTTCATGAAGCCGATCTTCGTGTAATCCGGCTGCGCGAAGCCGTACGAGCCGACGTTCGCGAGGTTCTTGTTCACGCCCGTCATCTGCGGGCGCTGGTACATGACGATCGAGTGGACCAGCTGCCAGATCTTGGCGTCGGCCTGGTTGATCAGCTGGAACGCCTGGTTCTGGTCCAGCGACCCCGCCGCCTGGGTCATCAGGTCGTCGATCTCCGACGACCCCACACGGGCGAAGTTCTGCTGGATCTGCAGCTCGCCCTTCTCGTCCTTCGTCGGGTTGGTGTAGATCGACTGCGCAGAGGAGATCGGGAACGGGGTCCCGAGCCAGGCGAACGGCGTGATGTCGAAGTTCCCCGGCGTGACGTACTTGTCGAAGAAGTCATCGCTCGGGACGGATTGGATGTCGAGCTTGATGCCGACGTCCTTCAGCATCGCCTGCGTCAGTTCGCCCTCCTGCTTCGAGGCCGCAACGCCGGTCGGGATGACGAAGCGCAGCGAGAGCGTCTTGCCGCCCTTCGTGCGGTACGCGCCACTCTGCTTCCACCCGGCGGCGTCGAGCATCTGCTTGGCCTTGTCCGGGTTGTACTGGCCGACCGCGCCGGAGTTCGACTGGTAGCCCTTCTGCGTGTTGACGAGGAAGTGGTTGTCCATCGTGACCGCCGGCCACGGGAGGCCGGTGAGGTCGGACTTCACGATCGCGTTGCGGTTGATCGCCATCGCGAGCGCCTGGCGCACGTTGACGTCCTTGAGGTTCGGGCTCGTGCCGTTGATCGTGAAGTGGCGGAAATCGGGGCCGCCCGCAACCCGCACAATGCCGCCCTTGGCCGACTTCGCGCGCTTGTACGAGGCGGGGTCGTTGGGCAGGAGGTTGACGTCGACCTCGCCATTGACGAACGCGTTCACGCCGGCGTCGAGCTCGAGCGCGCGGGTGATGATGCGGTCGACGATGGGCTTGTCGCCCCACCAGTTCGGGTCAGGCACCATCGACACGGTCTTCGCCGTCGAGTCGATCTTCTCGATCTTGAACGGGCCCGCCGTGAGGGGGATCTTGTTCAGGTAGCCCTTGTTGAAGTGGTCGGGCGTGTCCTGCTCGCTCGCCGGATACAGGGGCGACCACAGCGACATCCAGTCGGCGAACGGCTTGTCGAACGTTGCGATGACCTCGTGGTCGTCCTTGCCCTGCTTGACGCTCGAGATGTCCTCGTAGCCGGTGGACGACGACACCTGGTACGCGGAGCTCTTGCCGCGCATCGCCTGCCACTGCGTCTCGTAGTCCTTCTCGGTGATCGGCGTGCCGTCGGACCACTTGGCCTTCGGGTTCAGCTCGATCGTGACCGTCTGCTTGCCGCCCGCGTTGTCGGCCTTCGCCGATGTGACGTAGTCGGGGTTCGTCGCGACCTTGGCGGTCTTGTCGGCGATGAACGCGTACGGCATCACGCCGTAGAGGACCTGCGACGTCGAGGCCTCGGGCCCGTTGAGCTGGTTGTAGTTCCACTGGGTCGAGAACTGGTCGACCGCCCAGCGCACCGTGCCGCCCTTCTTGAGCTTGTCCAGCGGCTGTGCGTTGATGTCCTCCTGCTTGGTGGCCGAGGCCTGCTGGGACTTGGTCGGCGCGGCGGTGCTCGAGCCGCCGTTGCCGCTGTCAGACCCTCCGCAGGCGGCGACGACAAGCGCCAGCACCGCGGCCAGCATCGCCCACAGGGCGATCCTCCTTGAACGAATCTTCACGACACGCCTCCTCACAGCGTTTATGTAGTGCACCTTCTCCCGGCCCGTCAGACGACCTTCACCACCGCCGCGTAGTGACACGCGGCGGCGTGATCGGCGCCGTTCAGGCCGTACAGCGGTGGCTCCTCCTCGAGACACCGCCGGCGCCGCTCCTCGTCGAGGGCGGCGAACTTCGGACAACGGGTACGGAACCGGCACCCCGACGGGGGGTCCGCCGGGCTCGGCAGATCGCCTTCGAGCAGGATACGGCGGCGGGCCCGCTCCTTGTGCGGGTCCGGCAGCGGGATCGCCGACAGCAGGGCCTGCGTGTACGGATGCGAGGCCCGCTCGTAGACGAGCGTCACATCGCCGATCTCGACGATCTTGCCGAGGTACATCACCGCGATCCGGTCCGCGATGTGCCGCACGACCGCGAGATCGTGGGCCACGAACAGATACGAGAGCCCGAGCCGCGCGCGCAGATCCTCGAGCAGGTTGATGACGCCGGCCTGGATCGAGACGTCCAGCGCGGACACCGGCTCGTCGAGCACGAGCAACTCCGGCTCGAGCGCGAGCGCACGGGCGATCCCGATGCGCTGACGCTGGCCGCCCGAGAACTGCTGCGGGTAGCGCGCGGCGTGCTCGGGATTGAGCCCGACGAGCCGCAACAGCTCGCGCACGCGCGTCGCGATCTCCTTGGCGCCCAGGCCGTGCGCGCGCATCGGCTCGGCGAGGATGTCGGACACAGGCATGCGCGGGTCGAGCGACGCCATCGGGTCCTGGAAGACGATGTTCACGTCGCGGCGCAGCGCCCGGCGGTCGCTCGCGCTCAGCTCGGCGGTGTCGCGCCCGAGGACGACGATGCGCCCGGCCTGCGGTGCCGCGAGCTCGAGCACCTCGAGCAGCGTCGTCGACTTCCCGCACCCGGACTCGCCGACGAGGCCGAGCGTCTCGCCGTCGCGCACGTCGAAGCTGATGCCGTCGACGGCCTGCACGGCGCCGACCTGGCGCTTGAACACGGCGCCCTTGAGCAGCGGGTAGTGCCGGACGAGGTCCTTGGCCTCGAGCACGACCTCGCGCTCCTCGCGCGGGATCCGCGCCACCGCCGCCTCGGCGAGCTCCGGCAGCGGGAAGACGTCCGTCGGGCCCCAGCCGCCCGCCTCGATCTTCTCGGCGAGGTGGCACGCCGACTGATGGCCGGGGCTGCCGACGGCGATCAGCGCCGGCTCGACCTCCCGGCATGTGTCGAACACGAGTGGGCAGCGCGCCGCGAACGGGCAGCCGGGCGGCAGGTTCAGGAGCGACGGCGGGGTGCCCTCGATCGGCACGAGCGGCCGGTCGCCCGTCTCGTCGGCGCGCGGGATCGCGCCGAGCAGGCCCATCGTGTACGGCATCCGCGGGCTGTAGAAGACCTCGTCGACGGTCCCGGTCTCGACGATCCTGCCTGCGTACATCACGGCGACGCGGTCGGCGAAGCCCGCGATCACGCTGAGGTCGTGGGTGATCATCACGATCGCCGCCCCGGTGACCTCGCGCGCCTTTCGCAGCAGCTCGAGCACCTGCGCCTGGATTGTCACGTCGAGCGCAGTCGTCGGCTCGTCGGCGATGATCACGTCGGGGTCGTTGGCGATCGACATCGCGATCATCACGCGCTGACGCATGCCGCCGGAGAACTCATGCGGGAACGCGTTCGCGCGGTCGGCGGCGTTCGGGATGCCGACGAGCTTGAGCAGCTCGACGGTCCGCTTGCGCGCCGCCTCCTTGGAGACGTCGTTGTGGATCCGGATCGCCTCGGAGATCTGGTCGCCGATCGTGTAGACCGGCGTCAGCGCGGACAGCGGGTCCTGGAAGACGACCGCGATCCGCTTGCCGCGAATCTTCGTCATCGCCTCGTCGTCCTGGCCGACGATCTCCTTGCCGTCGAGCAGCACCGAGCCCTCGACCTGCGCGTACTGCGGCAGGAGGCCGGTCACGGCGAGCGCCGAGGCCGACTTGCCCGAGCCCGACTCCCCGACGATCCCGAGCACCTCGCCCGGACGAAGCTCGTAGTCGACGCCGCGGACCGCGCGCACGTCGCCCGCGGAGCCGGGGAACGTGACCTTGAGGCCGCGGACGGCCAGGATCGGCTCGGTCATTGCTCAGAGCCCCGAGGTGGGGTCGAGCGCGTCGCGCAGGCCGTCGCCGACGAGGTTGACGGCGAGCACGATCAGGACGAGCAGGCCGGCGGGGAACGCGAACAGCCACGCGTACGTGGTCGCCGATCCTGTCCCGTCCGCGATCAGCGTCCCGAGCGAGACGTCCGGCGGCTGCACGCCGAAGCCGAAGAACGACAGGCTGGTCTCGCCGATGATCGCCGCGCTCACGTTGATCGTCGCGTCGACGATGAGCAGCGAGGAGATGTTCGGCAGGATGTGGCGGAAGATGATCCTGGGCGCCGGGACGCCCATGAACCGCGCGGCAAGCACGTACTCGCGGTTCGCCAGCGAGATCGTCATGCCGCGCACGATCCGGGCGGTGACCATCCATAGGAACGCCGCGAGCAGGACCACGAAGACGAGCCAGGTCTTGCCTTTGAAGGTCGGCGACAGGATCGCGATGATCAGGAACGACGGCAGCACCAGCAGCAGGTCGACGAACCACATCAGCGACCGGTCGACCCAGCCGCCGAAGTACCCCGCGAACGCCCCGACGAGCGCCGCCATGCCCGTCGAGAACAGCGCGACGAGGATGCCGATGATCAGCGACTTCTGCATCCCGCGCATCGTGAGCGCGAAGACGTCGCCGCCGGTCTGCGTGGTGCCGAAGTAGTGGCTCGTCGACGGGCCCTGAAGGAACGCGTTGAAGTCGTGGTCGGTGTACTCCCAGCTCGTCAGGTACGGCCCGATGAACGCGAGCAGGAACAGCAGGACGACGACGACCAGCCCGAACATCGCCAGGCGCTTGCGCCGGAAGCGCGCGAAGACGACGCTCCACCGCGACGCGATCCGGGTCTCGTCGATGGGCGGGCCGCCGCCCTCGGTCTGGTCGGGCTGGAGGCTGGTCTCGAGGGCGCCGGAGGAGGGAACGGACATCAGCTCACCCGGATCCGCGGGTCGAGGATCGCGTAGGCGATGTCGGCCGCCAGGCCGGCCAGGAGGATCATCACCGCGGCGAAGCAGGTCACCGCGGCGACGGCGTTGATGTCGTTGCGGGTGACAGAGTCAACGAGCCACTCGCCCATGCCGTGCCAGCCGAAGATCTTCTCGGTGAAGGTCGCTCCTACGATCAGGATCCCGAAGTTGAATGCGAAGTAGGTGACGGCGGGGATGAGCGCCGTGCGCAGTGCGTGCTTCATCAGCGCGGTTCGGCGCCGCAGCCCCTTCGCCTGCGCCGTGCGCACGAAGTCCTGCCCGAGCACGTCGAGCATCGCGCTGCGCTGGTAGCGGCTGAAGATCGCGATCTCGCCGAGGATCAGCGTGAGGCTCGGCAGGATGAGGTGCTGGATGCGGTCGCCGGCGTGCGTCCAGAAGCCGCCCTGCAGTCCCGGCGTGAACTCGCCGGTGTACTCGAAGACCTTCGTCCCGACGGCGTTGTTGACGCCGACCGCAGCGATCTCGAGCGCGACCGCGAGCACGAAGACGGGGGTCGACAGGATCACGAACGAGAGCATCGTGACCGCGTGGTCGGAGAACTGGTACTGGCGTATCGCCCCCCAGGCGCCGGCGAGCACCCCCAGCAGGCCCCCGATGATCGTCGCGATGAGCAGCAGGCGCAGGCTCACGCCGACGCGGCGGGCGAGCTCCGCGTTGACCGAGTTGCCGTCGATGGTCTTGCCGAAGTCGCCGTGCACGACCCCGGAGACCCAGTTCTTGTAGCGGGTCAGGACCGGGGTCTTGTCGTTCATGTTGAGCTCGGTGAGCCGCGCGTCGACCACGGCCTCCGGGGGCGGCGGGTTGCGCCCCTCGAAGTTCGCGCGCGGCTTGAGGCTCACCGACGCCAGCATGAACGCGGCAGACGTAGCGACCGCCACAAGGATCACGTAGTTCGCCGTTCGGCGAAGAAGGAACTTGGCCATGTACTCCCCTCAGAAGCGGGGTACCGGGGTACCCCACCCGGGGAAGATAGGCACTCATTCAGCTTTTCGCGCCACGGTTCCCGGTCGGCTGACCATTTCGCGCTCGCCGAGCAGGCGCACGATGAGGCGCGCCATCGTCACCCGCAGCAGGTCCTGCGGGTCGCGGAGGTCGAGGCCGCAAAGGTCCTGCACCTGGCGGAGGCGATAGCGGACCGTGTTGACGTGGACGTAGAGGTCGCGCGCGCACGCGCGCGCGTCACACCCCGCCGCGAGGTAGCTCTCCAGCGTCGTCAGCAGCGCGCTGCCCGTCCGCGCGTCGTGGTCCAGCGCCGCACCGAGCACCTGGCGTGCGAGCGCCTCGAGCTCCTCCGGCCGCGCGCTGTCGACGAACAGGCCGAGGATCCCCAGGTCGTCGGCGGCGAGCGTGTCGCCCGCGCGGCCGAGCCGCCGGAGGACGTCGATGCAGCGCTGCGCGGCCGCGTACGACGCACGGAAGTCCGGCGCCGCCCGGGCGGGCGCACCGATCCCCGCCGAGACCCGCAGCCCGGGCGCGACCTCGGCCACCCGTGCCCGGGACGCGGCGACCGCCTCGCCCACGCGCTCGAGGGCGTCCGCCGCGCCGCCGGTCGGCACCGCCGCCGTCATCGTGTCGCCCGAGCGGCTGGTGAGCGCGCCGGGGACCCGCTCGGCGAGCGTCGCGGCGACGAGCCCGAGGATCTGCGCGCGGCGGGTCCGCCCGCCCGCCTCCGACAGCCGCGCGCGGATCTGGTGGGCGTCCCAGTCCTCGAGTGCGACGACCACGACGCGGTGCTCGGCGCCGAGGCTCAGCCCGTAGTGGCGCGCGCGCTCGCCGATCCGCTCGCCGGCCGTGTCGCGCCCGTCGAGGAGGTCGGAGAGGAAGTCCGAGCGCAGGCGCTCCTCCGTCGTGCGCGCGACGCGCTCCTTGACGATCTCGAGCGCGAGCACGGTCGCGGCGTGCTCGACCGCGCGGACATCGAGGTCGCGCGACCCCGGGTCGCCCTCCTCGACGACGACGTGGCCGAGCAGTTCCGCGCCGATGCGGATACGGCCGACCAGCGCGTCGGAGGCGGCGGCGTCCAGGGCCGGGTCGGGCGGCGGGTCCTCCGACGTGCAGATCGGGCGGCCGCCGGCGTCGGTGACGAGGACGCCGCGGCCGATGAGGCCGGCGAGCGTCTGGGCGACCGCGTGGAAGTCGGCCCCGGCGATGACCGCCGAGGTGAGCCGGAGGTGGATGTCGTGCGAGCGCTCGAGCATGCGCCGGTGCTCGCGCAGCTGTTCGTTCACCTCGCGGAGCTGGTCGATCGTCTCGTGCTGGGCCTCGACGAGCATCGTCAGCCGCAGCGCGAGCGCCGCCTGGCTCGCGAGCGTCTCGACGGTCTGCAGCTGCGCCGCCGTCAGCGTCCGCGGCCGCGCCGAGTAGCCGTTGAGCGCGCCGAGGACCTCGCCCTGGACGACGAGCGGGGCGGAGACGAGCGACCGGTAGCCGAACTCGGTCGCCAGCGCGCGCCACGGGCGGAACGACTCGTCCGACAGCGCGTCGGTGAGGACCGCGGTCTCGCGGCGGCGGATCGCGGACACGGTCGGCGAGCCCGCGATCGCCGCGTCGCCGAGCGGCGCCAGCCAGAGCTCGTTCAGCCGCTTGACGTAGTCCGGCGGGAACGCGTGAGACGCCGCCAGGTGCATGTGCTCCCACTGGTCGTCGGGCAGGACGATGCCGCAGAAGTCGAACTCGCCGAGCTCGCACACGCGCCGCGAGATCAGACCGAGCGTCTCCTCCAGCGGGTGCTGGAGCATGAGGCTCTGGAGAACCTCCTGGAAGATCTGGAGGCCCGCGGCGTCGACGCCGGCGGGCGCCTGCGTGGCCATCGCCGCACCCTACGCCCGCCGGTTGGTGGCGGCAACAACATCGCGGACGATCCTTGTCATCGGGGACATTGAGCGCGGACGCGGGGAGTGGCAGAGTCGGCGCGGCCGGGTCCGATCCAGCACGCCCTCGAGGAGCCCATGGTCAAGCCGATCCTTCAGCTCTATCCCGTCGTGCCGGCCGAGAGCGAGGAGGAGCGCGCGAGCCTCCGCCCGCTCGGGCGCAACGTCGAGCGCTATCACGACGTCGTGCACGGCATGGTCGACCTCGTCAAGGCGGCGGACGAGCTCGGGTTCTGGGGCGTCTCGACGATCGAGCACCACTTCCACTCCGAGGGCTACGAGGTCGGGCCGAGCCCGGGGACGCTCAACGCCTACTGGGCGGCGGTGACGAAGAACGTGCGCGTCGGGCAGCTCGGCTACACCATGAGCGCGCAGAACCCGATCCGCGTCGCCGAGGAGACCGCGATCCTCGACCACCTCACGAGCGGGCGCTGCTTCGTCGGCTTCTCGCGCGGCTACCAGGCGCGCTGGACGAACGTCCTCGGCCAGCACCTCGG
>Ga0207675_100007951_pt1 | contig 10003 bp, 7 predicted proteins | sample KBSSwiS42_FD_184305 | JGI IMG/M metagenome (GOLD analysis project Ga0207675, IMG submission 184305) | Switchgrass rhizosphere microbial communities from Kellogg Biological Station, Michigan, USA - KBS Switchgrass S4-2 (SPAdes) (version 2) | ecosystem: Host-associated > Plants > Roots >...
ATCACCGCCGGCGCGGCGGGAATGTATTGCGGCAGCTGCCTGCGCGACAACTCGCAGGCGAGAGAGCTGCTGCGCCGCGATCACCGGGTCACGCTGCTGCCGCTCTATACGCCGACCAGCCCCGACGAGACCAACGTCAGCGAGAAGCGGGTCCTGTTTGGCGGCATCAGCGTCTACCTGCAGCAGTACGTGCCGCTCTTCCGCAAGACGCCGAGGTTCCTCGACCGCCTGCTCGACAACCCGCGGATCATCAACCTGTTCGCCAGCCGATCGATCTCCACCGATCCGCGGCTGCTCGGCGAGATGACGGTGTCGATGCTCGAAGGCGAGCGCGGCGTGCTGCGCAAGGAGTTCGACAAGCTGCTCGACTGGCTGCGCGACGAGCCGGTCCCCGACATCGTCAACCTGCCGAACTCGCTGCTGATCTCGCTGGCGGCGCCGTTGAAGCGCGCCCTGCAGCGGCCGATCGTGTGCACGCTGCAGGGGGAAGACCTGTTCCTCAACGGGCTGGTCGAGCCGTATCGCGGCAAGGCGCTCGACATGATCGCGCGGCAGGTGCGCGACGTCGACATGTTCCTCGCCGTCAGCGAGTATTACGTGCCGACGATGGCGAAGATGCTGGCGATTCCGCGCGAGCGGATCGCGGTCGTGCCGCTCGGCATCGACCTTACCGGCTACGAGTCCCGCCGAAGCGGCGAAGCGGCGAAGGCGGACGTCTACCGGATCGGCTACTTCGCGCGCGTCTCGCCGGAGAAGGGACTGCACCTGCTGGCGGAGGCCTACAAGCGGCTGCGCGCGCGCACGCCGGGCGTGCCCATGCGGCTGGACGCGGCCGGCTGGATGTCGCCGGCGCAGGCGCCGTACCTGGAGGAGATCAAACAGAGTCTCGCCGCCGATGGATTCGGTGGGGAGTTCACGTATCACGGCGCCGTCGATCGCGACGCGAAGCTCGCGTTCCTGCGGTCGCTCGACGTGATGTCGGCGCCGGCGACCTACGACGAGCCGAAGGGCGTGTCGATCATCGAGGCGATGGCCGTCGGCGTGCCGGTGGTGCAGCCGCGGCGGGGATCGTTCACCGAGATGGTCGAGCAGACCGGCGGCGGCCTGCTCGTGCCGCCTGATTCCGCCGAGGCCCTCGCCGACGGGCTGTTCACGCTGTGGCGCGATCGGGAGCTGGCCGCGCGTCTCGGCCGGCAGGGGTTCGACGGCGTGCGACGGTACTACAGCATCGACCGATCGATCGATCGGTTGCTCGAGGTGTACGGGCAGGTCATCGCCAATTCGACGAAAGGGCCCGTTGCTGCACGTCAGTGAGCTCTCCAAGGAATACCCGACGCCGCGCGGGCCGCTGCGCGTGCTGTCGGACGTCTCGTTCGACATGAAGCCCGGCGACGCGGCGGCGATCATGGGCCCGTCAGGCAGCGGCAAGAGCTCGCTCCTGTACATCCTCGGGGGCCTCGAGCCGCCCTCGTCCGGCACGGTCACGCTCGACGGCAAGAACCCGTTCCAGCTCGACGCCAACGGCCTGGCGACGTTCCGCAACAAGGAAATCGGGTTCGTCTTCCAGGATCATTGCCTGCTGCCGCAGTGCACCGTGCTCGAGAACGTGCTGGTGCCGACGCTGCTGAAGCCGGATCGCGAGGACGCCAGCCGGGCGCGGGCGCTGGTGGAACGCGTCGGGCTGGCCGACCGCATCGATCATCGTCCGGCCGCGCTCTCCGGCGGCGAGCGCCAGCGCGTGGCGATCGCGCGCGCGCTGATCCGCAGCCCGCGGCTGCTGCTCTGCGACGAGCCGACCGGCAACCTCGATCGCGCCGCCGCCGAGAACGTCGCCGCCGTCCTGCTCGATCTGCACCGGCTCAAGAACACCATCCTGCTCGTGGTCACGCACAGCGGCGCGCTCGCGGAGCGGTTTCCCGCGCGCTTCACCCTGGTCGACACCCGGCTGCAGCGGTCATGATCCCTCGACAAGGCTCGGGACAGGCCCCTCGACTACGCTCGGGGCTGGCCCCCTGGCGGCTGGTGACGGCGGCCCTGCGCCACTACTGGCGGACGAACCTTGCCGTCATCGCCGGCGTCGCCACCGCGGTCGCGGTGCTCGCCGGCGCGCTCCTGGTCGGCGACTCGGTCCGCGGCAGCCTGCGCGATCTCGTCCTGCAGCGCCTCGGCCGCACCGATCGCGTCGTGCTCTCGACGGGGTTCTTCCGTGAAGCGCTCGCGGAAGATCTCAGGCGCGACGGCGAGTTCGCGAAGGCCTACGGCGGCATCGCGCCGGTGGTCGTGATGCAGGGGCTGGTCACCGATCAGGCGACGGGACAGCGCGCCTCGCGCGTGCAGGTGTACGGCATCGACGATCGCTTCTGGCGCTTCCACGAGGTGCGGGGGCGCAGCGGACCTGCCAATCGCGACGCGTTCGTCAGCCGCGCCCTCGCCTCCGACATCGGCGCCACCGAGGGGGGCACCGTTCGCGTGCGCGTCGAGCGGCCGTCCGCCATTCCCCTCGAGTCGCTGCACGGCAAGAAAGACGATGCCGGGCGCACGATGACGCTGCGCGTGGCCGGCGTCCTCGATCGCGCCCAGCTCGGCGAGTTCTCCATCGTCCCGCAGCAGGGAGAGGTGCGCGCGGTCTTCGTGCCGCTGCGCCGCGTGCAGCAGGATCTCGAGCAGCCCGGGCGGGTCAACGCGCTCTTGATCGCGGCCGGCAGCGCACCGGACAACGGTCCGCTGTACGCGGCGCTGAAGCGGCAGCTCAGGTACGGGGACGTCGGCCTGACAATGCGCGATCTGTGGGAGCAGCAGTCGATCGCCATCGGCGCCGACGCCGGGTTGATCGATCGATCGCGTAGCGCGGTGATCGATCGCGCCGCCGCGAAGGTCGGAGTGCAGCCGCGGCCGGTGCTGACCTACCTCGCCAACGCGATCCGCAGCGGCGATCGCGAGGTGCCCTACTCCCTGGTCACCGCGATGGACCTGCGCACGGTTGCGCCGTCGCTCGCGCTGCCGCAGGGTGGTGATCCGCCGATCGTCATCAACGACTGGACCGCGCGCGAGCTCGGCGTCGCCGCGGGCGCGCCGATCACGCTCGACTACTACGTGTGGCAGGAGCCCGGGACGCTGGTCACGCGGCAGGCGCGTTTCCAGGTGGCCGGCATCGTCCCGATCGCGGGGGCTGCCGCCGATCGCGATCTCGCGCCGACGTATCCGGGCATCACCGGCGCCGAGAGCGTCGCCGACTGGGACCCGCCGTTCCCGATCGATCTCAAGCGCGTGCGGCCGGCCGACGAGGCCTACTGGAAGCAGTATCGGACGACGCCGAAAGCGTTCGTGCCGATCGAGGTGGGGCAGCAGCTGTGGGGATCGGCGCGCTACGGCGATCGTACCGGCGTGCGCATCAGCCCGGCCGCCGGCCACGCGCTGGCCGACACCCAGGTCCGGCTGTCGACGGCGCTGCTCGAGGAGCTGGATCCCGTGCGCCTGGGCGTCACCATCCGCGCCGTCCGCGCGGAAGGGCTGCGCGCCTCGCGCGGTGCGACCAACTTCGGGGAGTACTTCGTCTATTTCAGCTTCTTCCTCGTCGCCTCCGCGCTCGTGCTGGCGGCGCTGTTCTTCCGGCTCGGCGTCGAGCAGCGCGCGCGCGAGGTCGGGCTGCTGCGCGCGGTCGGCTTCACCACGCCCATGGTGCGCCGGCTGTTCACGATGGAAGGCCTGCTGCTCGCGATCGCCGGCAGCGCGATCGGCATCGCCGGCGCCGTCGGCTACGGCGCCCTGATGATCGCCGGCCTGCGCACGTGGTGGTCCGGCGCCGTCGGCACCCGCGATCTGGTGCTGCACGTCTCGCCGCTCTCGCTCCTCGCCGGCGCCGCCGGCGCCGTGATCGCCGCGACGCTGTGCATCTGGTGGACGCTCCGCGGACTGTCACGACTGTCGGAACGTTCGCTGTTAGCTGGTGTCATCACCGACAGCTTGCCGACCGCGCCCGCGCAAGCGCCGCGCGGCCGGCAATCTCGCCGAAGCGGCGTAGCCGCGAAGGCGGACCTTCGATTCGTCAGTATCACTCTAGTCTTGATAGCTGCCGCGCTCATCGCCGCATCTATCCTCAAAGCGATCGATCCTGCCGGCGCCTTCTTCGGCGCGGGCGCCGCCGTCCTCGTCGCGTGCCTCTGCCTCATCACCTGGCGCATGCGGTGGCTTCCGCCTTCAGGCGGAAGTCAAGAGGGTCCGTCGCGGTTGTCGATCGCCCGCCTCGGGCTGCGCAGCACCACCGAGCGCCCGGGACGCAGCGTGTTGGCGATTGCCGTCATCGCCGCCGCGGTGTTCGTGCTGATCTCCGTGGACGCGTTCCGCCGCGGCGCCGTCGATCCCACCGATCGCCGCTCGGGCACGGGCGGCTATCCATTGATGGTGGATCTCATGGTGCCGGTCGTGCAGGACCCCAACGGGCCCGATGGCCGGGAAGCGCTGGGGCTCGCGGCCGACCCGGCGATCCGGATCGAGCCGTTCCGCGTGCGTCCCGGCGAGGACACGAGCTGCCTCAATCTCTACGAGCCGACCAATCCGCGCATTCTCGGCGTCAGCCGCCACTTCATCGACGCGGGGCGCTTCTCGTTCCAGTCGTCCGCCGCGAAGAGCGACGCGGCGCGCGCGAATCCATGGCTGCTGCTTGCGGAGCCGCAGGAGGACGGCACCATCCCGATCGCCGCCGACGCCAACTCGATGACCTACGTCCTCCACAAGGCGATCGGCGACGAGGTGGTCCTGACGCACGGTGAGCAGCCGCTCCGCCTGAAGCTGGTCGCGGCGCTCGCCGACAGCGTGTTCCAGGGAGAGCTGCTGATGTCGGAGGCGAACTTCGTCAAGCTGTTCCCCGAGCAGCAGGGCTACCGCTTCCTCCTGTTCGACGCGCCCGCGGATCGCGCCGCGGGGCTCGGCGCGGAGATCGAAAAAGGGGCCGGCGACCTGGGAGCAGACGCGGTACCGACGGCGCAGCGGCTGGCCGAGTTCCATGCCGTCGAGAACACCTACCTGTCCACGTTCCAGACGCTTGGCGGGCTCGGGCTGCTGGTAGGAACGGTGGGACTGGCGGCGGTGCTGCTGCGCAACGTCCTCGAGCGCCGCCGCGAACTGGCGCTGCTGCGCGCCGTCGGCTACGGCCGCAGGCACCTCTTCGCGCTCATCGCGTCCGAGAACGTGGTGCTGCTGGGATGGGGGCTCGTCGTCGGCGCCGTGAGTGCGCTCGTCGCCATCGCCCCGGCCGCGCTCGAGCGTGGGGCGCGCCTGCCAATCACCACCGGCGGCTGGCTGCTGCTTCTTGCCGTGGTCGCGGCGGGGCTGATATCGTCCGTCATCGCCACGCGCGCCGCGCTGCGGATGCCGCTGGTCGGCGCGCTCAGATCGGAATGAGGAACTGTGGCTTCCGCCTTCAGGCGGAAGTTTCGGAGCGATACATGCGACACCGACTGTTCACGGCGGCACTGCTCTGCGCGGTGCTGACCGTTCATCTATCTGCAGAGAATTGGCCCCAGTGGCGCGGACCCACGCGCAACGGGATCAGCAACGAGAAGAACCTGCCGGTCAAGTGGTCGCAGACCGAGAACGTGCTGTGGAAGCTGCCGATGCCGGCGCTGTCGGGATCGACCCCGATCGTGTGGGGCGATCGCATCTTCCTGAACGTCGCCAACGCGCTGCCCGACGCGCGCGCGGTCGACAACGGTCCGGGCGCCAGCCTGCACTTGTGGTGCGTCGATCGCGTGAAGGGGACCATCCTGTGGCAGCGCGACCTCGGCAGCGGCAACCGGATGCAGCGGAAACAGAACCAGTCCACGCCGTCGCCGGTCACCGACGGCACGACCGTGTGGGTGATGACCGGCACCGGCATCCTCAAGGCGTTCGACTTCGCCGGCAAGGAGCTGTGGACGCGCGACATCCAGGCCGACTACGGGCGCTTCGGCCTGAACTGGGGCTACGGCTCGTCGCCGCTGCTGCACGGCGACTCGCTGTTCGTGCAGGTGCTGCACGGCATGCGGACCGACGACCCGTCGTACCTGCTGCGCATCGACACGGCGACCGGCAAGACCGTGTGGCGCGTCGAGCGGCCGACCAACGCGCGCGTCGAGTCCCCCGATTCGTACACGACGCCGGCGGTGCTGCAGTACGCCGGCAACACCGAGATCGTCCTCACCGGCGGCGACGTCGTCACCGGCCACGATCCCGCGACGGGAAAGGAGCTGTGGCGCGCCGACGGGCTCAACCCGACCAACGACGCCAACTACCGCATCGTCGCGTCGCCGGTCACCTTCGACGACCTGATCATCGCGCCGACGCGCGAGCGGCCGATGCTGGTCCTGAAGGCGGGCGGCCGCGGCGACGTCACGAAGTCGCACCTGCTGTGGACGTTCGACAGCGGCCCCGACGTGCCGACGCCGGTGACCGACGGCACGCACGTCTACGTGATCAACGATCGCGGGATCATGTTCTGCCTCGAGGCGCGCACCGGCAGGGAGATCTACGGGCGGCAGCGCCTGCGCCCGGGCACCTACAGCGGATCGCCGGTGCTGGCCGACGGGCGCATCTACATCACCAACGAAGACGGCGTCACCAGCGTCGTCAAGGCGGGGCCCCAGTTCCAGCTGCTGTCTGAAAACGAGTTCGACGATTACACGCTCAGCTCGCCGGCCGTGTCGAACGGACGAATCTATTTCCGGACGACGAAGTTCCTGTGGGCGATTGGGAGTCAGAAATGAAGCTTGCGATTCTCGTAGTGGCCACCGCCGTCTCGTTCGCCGCCAGCGACACCGACTGGTCGCGCTTCCGCGGCCCGAACGGCACCGGCATCTCCAACACGTCGGGCCTGCCGGCGGAGTTCGGCCCCGACAAGAACGTGGTGTGGAAGACGACGGTGCCGAGCGGGCATTCGTCACCGGTGCTCACCGACACGCGGATCTTCATGACCGGCGCGGAAGGGCAGAAGCTGTTCGTGCTGGCGCTGGATCGCGCCACCGGCAAGGAGCTGTGGCGGCAGGAAGTGCCGCGCCGCAACAGCGAGCGGCTCGAGAACGTCAACGGGCCGGCCTCGCCGTCGCCGGTGACCGACGGCGAGCGCGTGTTCGCGTTCTTCCAGTCGTTCGGGCTGATCGGGTTCACCGCCGACGGCAAGGAGCTGTGGCGCATGCCGCTCGGGCCGTTCAACATGTTCTACGGCTTCGGCGCCTCGCCGATCCTCGTCGACGGCACGCTGATCCTGCCGGTCGACCAGGACACGGGGTCGTACCTGCTCGGCGTCGATCCCAGGACCGGCAAGCAGCGCTACAAGATCGATCGTCCCGGCGTGATCTCCGGCTACTCGACGCCGACGGTGTATCAGCCGAAGGACGGCGGCAAGCAGATCCTGATCCCCGAGTCGTTCCAGTTGTCGGCCTACGACGCGAAGGACGGCCGGCGCGTGTGGTGGGTGCGCGGGCTCGCCTGCGAGATGAAGTCGGTGGTCTCGATCGAAGGGGACACCGCGTGGATCAACGGCTGGGGGTTCCCGCAGAACCAGCCGGGCACGCAGGTCCCGACGATTCCATTCGAAGAGGGGCTCAAGGTCTACGACAAGAACAAGGACGGCGTGATCGCGGAAGACGAAGTGACCGGCGGCCCGCCCGCGCTCGACAAGATGCTCAGCCCGAAGTACGGGTTCCCCGCGTTCGACGGCAACCGCAACCATCAGCTCGACGCCGGCGAGTGGGGCGTCATGCGCTCGATGCTCGCCGCCGAGAACGGCCTGCTCGCGATCAAGCTGGGTGGGAAGGGTGACGTGACCGAAGGGGCGATCAAGTGGAAGTACCAGCGCCCGGTGCCGCAGGTGCCGTCGACGCTGGTCTACAAGGGCGTCCTGTTCATGGTCAACGACAGCGGGATCCTGCTCTCGATCGATCCCAATACCGGCAACGTGATCAAGCAGGGACGGCTGAAGGGGGCGATCGACAAGTACTTCGCGTCACCGGTCGGCGCCGACGGCAAGGTGTTCCTGGTCAGCCAGGACGGCACCGCGTCGGTGGTCGACGCGAAAGGGGAGTGGGAGATCCTCTCGGTGAACCCGCTCGGCGACGAAGTGTTCGCGACGCCGGCGATCGCCGACGGCAAGATCTACCTGCGCACGAAGTCGACGCTCTACGCCTTCGCGCAGCCGCATTGATTTCCCGTCACTGGAAGGGGATCGCCAGGCCCGGGCGTGCGGACGACTACGTTCGCCACCTCGAGTCTGAGACGCTCCCGCAGCTGAAGCGGCTGCCGGGGTTCGTCGACCTCTCGATTCTTCGCCGGGAGGTCGACGCCGGCACCGAATTCCAGATCGTCACGCGATGGACGTCGCTCGAGGCGATCGAGGCGTTCTCGGGGAAGGACGTCAACGTCGCCGTCGTCCCGCCGAGCGTCAGGGAGCTGATGGTCAGCTACGACGCCGAGGTTGTGCACTACGAGGTCGTGCCCCGCGCGGAGGCCACACCTCCGATGTGAGCGGCGCCTTCACTTCTCGCGGACCGCGTGCGCGCGGGTCCACTGTGCGAGCTCGGGCTCTGACGAGCGGCCGGCGGCCAGTGCCACGATCTGTCCGACGACATCTTCCTCGGTTGTGTCGAACTCGAATCCGTTCAAGCCCAGGAACGTGATCGCCGCCAGGAACCCGATACGCTTGTTGCCGTCCCGATAGGGATGGTTCTTCACCAGGCCAAACGCATACGCGGCGGCAAGCTCCGCCAACTCGGCGCCGGGCTCGTAGTGAAACCGTTGCTGCGGCCGTGCCAGGGCCGACTCGAGCGCGTTTTCGTCTCGCACACCCGGCAGTCCGCCGTGCTCACGAATCTGATCGTGGTGAATCGCATCAACCGCGGTCCGGCTGAGCCACCGCGGCTTGGCGCGCCGCTTCCCCATCGCTCACTTTGCCAGCTCGCGAAGCGCGTTCCGGCGCAAGTCGCCGGCCGCACGAGCGCCTCGGGCCAGTACCAGTGGCCGGGGCTTTATTTCGAGTCGAAGTTCAGGGGCGGCAGCCTGTACTTCACGACCGGGAGCGGCGACGTGATCCTGCACGTGCTCGTGGACGGCGTTCCCGTCGGCACGCTGGTCAAGCCGAGGCCTGGTGACTGGCGGATCGACGGTCTCGTCGAAGGCCCGCACGTCGTGCGCGTCGAAGCGGTCACCGAAAGCCAGGACGCGCCGAATGCGTTCGGCGGTTTCGCGCTGCCGCCCGGATCCCGCGCGCTCGCCGGTTCGCCGCGCAAACGCCAGATCGAGTTCATCGGCGACTCGCACACCGTCGGCTACGGCAACACATCGAAGACGCGCGACTGCACGGAGGACGACGTCTGGGCGACGACCGATTCCTCGGTGGCGTTCGGTCCGAAAGTCGCGCGGCATTACGACGCCGACTTTCAGGTCAATGCGATCTCCGGGCGCGGCATCGTGCGCAACTACGACGGGTCGGAGGGCGACCCGCTGCCCGTCGCCTATCCATTCGTGCTGCTCGATCACGGCGCGCGGTACGAGAATTCGTCGTGGCGACCGCAGGTCATCGTCATCGCGCTCGGCACCAACGACTTCTCGACGCCACTTCACGCCGATGAAAAGTGGCCGACGCGCGATGCATTGCATGCGGACTTCGAGACGACGTACGTGAGGTTCCTCGGGGATCTGCGAGAGCGCAATCCCAACGCATTCTTCGTGATCTGGGCCACTGAACTCGCGGAACGCGAGATCCAGGCCGAAGCGGGCAAGGTCGTGGCGCAACGTCAGGCGCAGGGCGACCAGCGCATCGCGTTCATTCCGGTCGACGGGCTCGCGATGACGGGCTGCAATTGGCATCCGTCGGTCGCCGATGACGACGTCATTGTCGCGAAGCTGATCGGATTGATCGACGCCCGGAGCCTCTTTACCGGGCACCCCTGAAAGAAGAAGGCCCCGCGATGGGGGCCTTCGGTAGTTTGATGTCGCGTCAGAAGGGGATGTCGTCGTCGAACTCGCCGCCGCC
>Ga0207675_100007952_pt1 | contig 10002 bp, 8 predicted proteins | sample KBSSwiS42_FD_184305 | JGI IMG/M metagenome (GOLD analysis project Ga0207675, IMG submission 184305) | Switchgrass rhizosphere microbial communities from Kellogg Biological Station, Michigan, USA - KBS Switchgrass S4-2 (SPAdes) (version 2) | ecosystem: Host-associated > Plants > Roots >...
AAAACCGTTCATCCGGCTCCGCCACGCCCTTCAGCGAAACCGTGCCCCGCGGCTCCGCGACGATGAAGCCTTTGGCCAGCTTCTGGGTCGCAGCGGTCAGCATGATGCCGTTCGACGCCGCGAGCTCTTCCATGCGGGCAGCCAGATGAACGGTTTTTCCGACCGCATCGTAGTTCATCACCAAGTTGCTGCCGATCGAATGGATGACGACGTGGCCGGAATTGATTCCGACACGCAGGGAGATATCGCTGTTCCTACTGCGATTCAGCTCGCGAATGCCGGCCTGCATGGCGATCGCCGCGCGACAGGCCTGCACGGCATGGTCTTCGGTCGCAATGGGCGCTCCAAAAAGCGCCATAACGCCGTCGCCACGCGCCTGGTTCATAAACCCATCGTGCTGATGAATCCCATCCATCAGCACCTGAAGCACCGGTCCGAGGATTTCGAGCGCCTCTTCTGGATCGAGCCTGTCGATCAGCGCTGTCGAACCACGGACGTCGGCGAACAAAACCGTGACGTGCTTGCGTTCTCCGGACATGGCACCGCCGGAATGCAAAATCCGCTCGGCCAGCTTGGCCGGTACCTTTGATTGCAGAAAAGTGAGGGCGTTCTGGTCTGTGGCGGTCCCGAAGGCCCTAGATCGTCCACAGCCGCCACAAAAGTTCGCAGTCGGCCGGATTTCAAAGCCACAATGGCTACACCGACGTCCCAAGTCGCCGGGGAAATTGCGCCGTTTCATAACCACGGCAGCGATCCTTCTTCACGGCATGTCTCAAATGTTGGCCAATTTCATACCGATAGTAGGACAACCGTCAACGCAAGACGAGCAGATTGCGCTGGCCCGCCGGCTAATTCTTGTCTCGGGCAATTGCCGGATGGTGTGGCTCCCGCCTGCAAGAGACGCTTCGTTTCCGTCAGTGAAGCGCGGATCGACCCTTGGCGGAGGGTTCCGAATGGGTGTGGCAGGCTGGCGCTTCGCGAGCAAGACAAACAATAACGGGCGGGCGGTCGTCATCGCCATCCTTGAAACATGGCCGGCGATCTGCTCGGTAACGGTCGCGGCCGGCGCAATGATTATGGTCGCGGCCATGCTTTACAACGATTTCGCTGCGGCGCAGTGAACGGGCCATCTTGTCCGACCGCGAGGCCCGGCAATGCAATCGGAGGGCTGGCAAAAGCCACCATCGGTTTAGCGATGATGTCGGTCGCCTGACGTTTCAGTGCGCCTTGCAGTTCGGTGGCAATCAGCTCGATATCGCGCCACCTGATCCTCTTGCTCACGGGATAAGCTCCCGCGCGGCGATGAAAAGCCGAACAGCCTTCGGGTTGAGCCGCTTGCCGTCGAAAAGAGGCATAGACGACGGCGCAATTGCGCCAAACAATCGACCGCGCTCGTAGGCCCAATAATTATCATGGACATCATCAGCGAACGATCGCCCAGCACGTATGTCGTCGAGGCCACGAGCAAAATGCGGATGAAGCATGATCGTCGTAGGCGAGCAGGTGCTGGTTTCGACTTGCTCGCGCCGCCAAGGTTGTGGACGAAGTGGTTTCCGTTTCGGCATAGCAGGATTGTCCTTCATCCACTGTTGTTGGTGACACAGCGGTCTTGCTTCTGGTTGCGCCGGGACTGTTCGACTCGTCGCATCAGCACCGAGTACTCTCCATGGTGCGTGCCATCGAGTGCGGGCAACGGCTCCCAGCCTTCCGCCGCGAACCTCGGGACATCGGCGTGCCGGACGTAGCGAAACACTTCCGAGCAGTCCGATGGTTCAATCGGTGCGTTGCGTGTGCGTGTCACGCTAGATGTCACGCTAAGCCTGTTGCGATGGGCCCGCTGCCTGCACGTCTGTGAGCAGAACCGCGAACTGGTTCGCTGCGGCTCGTAAAGCTTGCCACATTGCTCGCAGACTCTGGTGCGCCGCGAAGGAATAACCTCGCCAAGGCCGCGGTTGTTGTGGAGGACAGGACCGCCGCTATGCCTTAAATCAAACCTGTACCAGGCGTGGTTGTCCTTGCCGGTGTCTTTCGAGTCCTCGAACCATTTCAGGCGAGGGAGTATCACGATGTCCGTGCAGTGGTGCATGAACGGTGCAGCCTGCTTAGTCGCCGACCAGTCAAAATCGATCAGCAGCCAGACTTCTGGCGCGGTGCGCATGAAGTGCATGATCAGCGCGTGCATCAGCTTGCGCTCGTAAGGCGGATTGGTGATGATCGGCACCCTGCCAAAGCTGTCGACCGCAAGCGCATCCTGGCCGCCGCTTATGTCGCCGCTATAAACGCAGCGCAGGCCGAAGGATTCCAGGTGCCGGACCAGCGCCCCGTCACCAGCACACTGCTCGGCAAAGGTGCGGATGCCGCTGGCACGGATGTACGGAATCAACGGCAGCACGGCTGTCCGTGGCGTGGGATAGAAATCGGCCTCGCGGCGCTCGAAGTTGGATCGCTTGCCCATTATTCGTCTCCGTCCAGGACGGCGAACCAATGGGCGGCGCATTTCTTATGAAGCGTTTCGGACTTGGAGCCCGCCTCGGTGCTGGCGATTCTCAGCACCGCTTCGCCTTCGTCGCGATAACAGAAGACGCAGACCGAACCCGGCGGAGCGGGGCCCTTCACCCGGAAGGCAGCGCCACGGGACGGGGACGGAGCAGGGCGGGACGAGGCAGCGGGATCAGCCGGTGCCCCCTCCGGGCTGTGGCCTTCGTCGAGCGCAGCCAACCAAAAGCGCACACACTCCGGGTGGAGCCAGAACGCCTTGCCGGAGACCGCGACGAGCTGTTCCTTGCCGTCGATTTCGCCGCGGCACTGCACACAAGTTTGGTCGGTGGCGATGTCGTCGGGCTGGTCTGCGGCCCGCGTCAGGAGCGCCTTCGACGGAATCCGTCCGATCTTTTTTCTCTCCGCCCGAAACTCCCCCTCCAAACCCGGAACACCCGGAACAAGCAATGTTTTCAATTGGTTGGGCTGGTTTTGAACCCGGAACAGAAGGGTCTTGTTCCGGGTTTGATTTTGGCGAAAAATCCTTTGTTTTCAACGTTGTTCCGGGTGTTCCGGGTTCAGAAGCTGGATTCCGGGCCTGAGAAAAATCGGACGCCGTTTCTGCCTCGCTTTGGGGCGCGAGATAGCGCGTGAATGCGTCCTCGAACCAAGCCCGCAGATAGCCCTTGTGCGTCGTCCGGGCGTCTTTCGGGATCCGAACGCTATCCGACTTGATGCCATAGGGCTTGAGCAGCCGGGTGACGTGAGCCGCAGTGATCGGCTTGTCGTTACGGCCATAGGTGGGCCAAGGGCTGTCGGGGATGTCGAGCAGTTCCTGAACCAGACGGGCCGTGGTGATCCGGTCCTTATCCACCTGCCCCAGGACAAGCCGGTTGTCCGCCATCTCGTCGAAGATGAAACGGATGTCCTGGAGAAGCTGAATGCCAATCGACGGATCGACGGCGATCTGCCGCCGCTCGATCGCCAGTGCGGCTTCCCAGCTCGCCTGTTTCACGCCCATCGCCTCGGCAATGGCCAGCAACGGGCGCCAGTTGGCCCGGCGGCGGTTCTGGAAATTTTGCGGGATCTCCGGCCGCCACGCCGCCAGCGCCTCGGCGTTGTCCATGGCCCAGCGCAAAACCTGGCGCCGCAAGCGCTCAAAGGTCTCATTATCCAGATGGTCGAAATCCGCGATCTCTTCGCCGGCGAGCTTCGGCTTCATGTCGATCGCGAACGAGCGGCTCAATGTCGTGTCGGGCAACTTATCGCCCTTCATGCCGAGCACCTTGGGGGCGAAGGTCGGAAAACTTTCCGGCTCATGCGTGTCGTGATGGCAACGGATCACGGTTTGGCCGCGGGTCCATCCGCTATTGATGACGGAGCGCAAATCCGCGTTGTCGGTGAGCACGTCATCGCCCTCGTCAATGACAAAGGTTGGCTGCCATTTTGCGATCGAGCGGAACAACGCGGCCCCGCTGATCTCGACGCTGTTCAGCGCCCGGCGGGCCAGGAAGGTGATGATCCCGAGCAACGTGGTTTTCCCGCTGTCCTTCTCGGCCGAGCGCACCAGCAAGACCGGACTGTGGGTGGCGAACCGCTCGTTCTCGTGCAGCCAGGAATAGATCACCCATAAGGCTACGGTGGTGGCCTGCGACTCCGCTAAAATCACATAGCGACGGATGCATTCGGACAAGGCGCGGAACAGAATCTTGCCGTCGACGGCTTCGTCCCATGGCAACACCTGCCAGTGGTCGTAAAGCATTTCCATCTCGTCGATCGCTTTCGCCGCGCGCTGCTCGCCGACGAAGCGATCCAGATCGCCTACGCTGATGCCGAGTTTGGTCGCCGCGCGCTTACGGCGTTTGGCATAGTCGAGCGGGGACAGGGCCGCGAGTTCGGCGAGCAGCTCCTCATCTTCGGGCGAGGCGGCCGCGATTGGGCCGTCATCGGCGCTGCCCGGCGTCCATTCCGGCGTTGTCTTTATTTCGTTGAACAGCCTCGCGCCGACGGCATCGTTCTTCAGCCAGTCACTAACATCACAACCGTCGCTGCGTCCTGGAAACAGATCAACAACCTTGATCGAGGCCGCCACCTCGTACAAAGCCTTGGCGACTTTCTGCGCGTGCTTGCGGCCGGGCACGTCGGCATCAGGCAAAATGACGATGTTGCGGCCCCGCAAATATTCTGTCAGCTCCTGCGCCCATTTGGCGTTGGCGCCCTCGCTTGCAGTCGTGGCGACCAAACAGGCCTGTGTCGCGAGCGCGTCGGCGTCCTTTTCGCCCTCGCAGAAATAGATCACCGCGTTCGGTGCCGCTACCAGCTCGGGCAAGCGATATGGGATCTTCGGCCCGCCCGGCTTGCCCTTCAGCCATTGCGTGCCGTCCCAATGAAATTGGGGAAACTGCTTCTTGCCTTTTCCGTCGAGACATTTTTTAACGAGCAGATACGGCTCGCCGCGCGCGTCGCGATAGACGTATTCGGCGAGTGTCAGCCATGGATCACCCGACTTGCTTTTCTTTTTCTTCGCCTCAAACGGCGGCAACCCCAGCTTTTCCCGCACGTAGTCGCGGCACACCATCGCATCGTCGCCGGCAAAGGAGTGAACCACGAAACCATCAGGCGCATTCGCATCAAGCAAGACGCTCAGAGAGCGATCGGCGGCGCTGTGGCCTGGTCCTGGCGCATGCACGTGATCGCCGCGCACCTCGCCGCCGAGCAATTCGGCGATCTCCGCAATTGAAGGCAGTGCGGTGGTCATTGGCGCCGCCTTTTGCAGATACGCTTGACGGGGCGGCGGCGTTGCCATCGCGTGAACCGTTCTCGATGGGAATCCAGTACGCGCCAGCCAGGGCCAGGCGGTGGCTGGATGAATACGCCTACGTCGTTGACGTGATCGCGGGTGACTTCAATCTCGACGAGCTCGTCGAACAGCCGCAGTTGGTTTTGCAAGACAACGTCGCTCATGACGTCGCCCCTTCGGCGCGGGCGGCGAGCGGCAGCAGATCGATGGCAGGGTCGGCGGCCGGTTCGGTTGATTTGGACATATGGTCGGCTCCTCGAAATTGAGGGCCGGCGCGGCCTTGCGAGTTGACGCAAAAAGCAGCATATCAGGCCGTTCCACCGCCCCGACATACCCGGCTCGCGTCTGCATCGCGCAGGCGGGCCGGGTCTATGCGGTTGTGGCGCGCGTGCCGCCACTTTCAAGCCACGTCCGCAAACTGGCGCGGCTGTACATCACCCGGCGGGCGACGATCGAGAACGCCGGACCGACTCCCTGCTTCCGATATTTGATGAGTGTCTGGTGCGCGATCTTGAGCGCTGCGGCGGCTTCCGGCTCCTCGATGAAATCGAAATCTTCGAGCAGGTAACCATCCGGCCGCAACTGGGCGAGAGAACTGAAATTCATTGAAGCCTCCGTAAAAGAGGCCTCCCACTATGGCGGCACTTTTCGGTCGCGCAACAGGACAAAAAAGGACAAAAATTCAAAATTGAAAAAAGTTTTGTATCCCCGCGCTAGCTAGTCCTGATTATCCACCTCCCAATCGTCCCGCTGGATCTGTTGCCACTCGTCCCATGTGTACTTAGGAGGCGGCTCATTCCGAGGGTCGACGGCCAGCAAGCGCTTGAGTGTCTTCATTGAAATCCCCAGGCGACGGGCAGCGCGGTCGTTCGCCTTCCCCAGTGACTTTATGGGGCCTTCGCGCTGCATCGCCGCCAACTCCTCGTCGACCGTGCGCCGGGCCGTTTGCGCGCGCTGCCAACGCCCGTCTTCCGGATCGGGCGGCCGTCCGCGCCTGCTCATCGCGCCCGCTCCACTAGATTGACCAGGTCGCCGGAAACCAGGTGGGTATAGCGTTGCGTCGTCTGCGCCTTGGTGTGGCCGAGCACCGCGCCGATTTCCACCAGGCTGGCCCCGGCACGCGCCAAACTCGACGCGCGTGAATGTCTCAAATCGTGAATTCTGCATTCCGGCCGGCCGATGATCTCCTTGACGCGCTCCCAGACGATACGGACGCCGTCATAGGTCGGCACGCCGACATCAAGCAATTGCTTGGCAACGTCGCGCGCCTCGGCCTGCAACGGGATGATGTGCGTTCTTGATGTCTTGACGTAGGCCGCCGGCTTGACCCAGACCTTGCGCGCGCTGTCGATCTGATCCGGTGCCAGCTTCAGCGCTTCGCCGATCCTGCATCCGGTCAACAACGTCAACCGCAATGTCAGCGCGGCGCTGCGGTCGTTGTGGGCCTTGAGCGCCTTGTGGGCGGCCGCGATCTCCTTGGCAGAAAGGAAGACCTGCCGCGGGCTTTCCGATCGCTTGCGCACGCTCTTGCACGGATTGTGGTCGATCCGGCGATCGTGTTCCAGCCATGACATGAACGAACTCAATACAGCCAAGCATCTGTTCGCTCGAACCGGGACACGCTGCGCCAGCTGGGCGTGCCAGTGTTCGACACGGTTGCGGGTGATCGCCTTTGGATCGTCGCGGCCGAACGCCGGCAGGATGTACACATTGACCATGCCGAGATAGCCGGCGCCGGTGGACGGCCGCCGCGTCAGCCTGACCACTTCCTTCCACTGCTCGATCAGGTCGGCAACGCGGCCGCCACGTTCGATCACCACCGTTTCGCCGACATCGGCCTTCAGGCGCAATTTGCTGGCGTGGCTGCGCGCCTTGCCGATGCTCCATGTTGGAAATGCACCGATGGTGACGCGGCGCTGTCTGTTGTTCTCGCGCCAATCAAAAATGAAAGTCCGGCGGCCTGACGGATAGAGCTTCACTGCGAGGCCTGAGACTTCGCTGTCGAATTCATAGTTGGTGATGTCGGATGGCTTAAGGCTGGCAACGAAGCGATCGGTGAGGCGTGTGGCCATGAAATCTCGCAGGATGGTCGGGTTGAGGTGGTCAACAATCAGTCAACAGCCGAACCATATTTCAGACCATAACGAGACACAAGCGAGACGATAGCCAAATAGCAGCAAAATTGCATCAACCTCCTGAGCTACCTAGATTATCTCAAGACAAGACATTGATATGATTAGGCTGCTCGCTGGCCGACTAAAAAGTTGGACAGACTTTTGTTGATTTGCCCGTCGCGTTGCTTTGCCGCACCGGAGATGCAACTTCGTCATTGCGAGCGAAGCGAAGCATACCTCAGCGCTGGGATAGATGGATTGCTTCGCGGAAAGCCGCGCGCATTCGCGCGACCCGTTGGCTCGCAATGACGGACAGACGCACATCACGTGGCGAAATGGCTCGCTCCTAGAGGCGCGCCCCGGAATGACGGAAGACCGTGACTACTTCGGCTTGGAATCCGGCGGACAATCCGGATTGACTTTCAGCGGCTTGCCGCCGCTCTGCACGGTGGGCGCAGCCGAGTTCGCACCACCGGCGTCCGGCAACACGGCGCTCTTTTCCACGGCCATCGAATTCGCCGTCTTTTCCTCGCCGCTTCCCGTCGTCGCGGCCGGCGACGTGGTGCACGCCGTCTCGGGCTTGTCACCGGATGCCGCGGTGGATTGGGCGGCCGCCGTGCTCACACTCAACGCCGCTGCGAAAATCGCTGCCGCGATGCGTATCATTTTCGTCTCCAATGCCTGAAAAGCAGGTTGCCCGGAGGAAAACGTTCTGGTGCAACGATGGTTCCGGGAACGCAGCTGCGGCATTGCAATCGCTCAATCTTCAGCGGCGCGAGGGCGCGGGTCATCAAGGTTTGACAGCGCGTGCGAATGAGCGACAGCATCCCATGTGCTGGGACAAAGCTGCGCCGAGAGGATGGATTGAAATGAATTTGCCGATGAGCTGGGATGAATGGGCTGACCATGACGGGGTCGCGCTGGCGGCGCGCGTCAGCAAGGGTGAACTGACGGCCGTGGAACTGGCGGCGCAGGCAGCGGCCGGCATCGCCAGGGTCGATCCGGCGCTGTCGGGCGTGGTCGAAGTGTTTGAGGACGCGGTCGCCGATCCGGCCAGGGACGGCACCAATCTCGATGGCCCCTTTGCCGGCCTGCCGTTCCTGATGAAGGATCTGGGGCCCACCATGAAGGGCCGCCTGCAGGAAATGGGCTCGCTGATCATGCGCGGCAATCGCGCCACGGCCGATACTTTCATGACCAGGAAGATGCGCGGAGCAGGCCTCAATTTGATCGGGCGAACCACCACGCCGGAATTCGGGGTCTGCAGCTCGGCGGAAAATCCCGCCGTCTACATCACGCGCAACCCCTGGAATACCGACTACACCACCTGCGGATCGTCGGCCGGCAGCGCCGCCATGGTCGCAGCCGGCACTGTCCCGATCGCGCATGCGACCGACGGCGGCGGCTCGATCCGGATTCCCGCCGGCGTCAACGGCAACATCGGCCTGAAAGTATCGCGCGGCGTATTCTCGCTGTCCCCGCATCTGTCCGACCTGAGCGGGCTGGTCTCCATTCAAGGCTGCCAGTCGCGCACGGTGCGCGACACCGCCGCCTTCGTCGATGCCTGCCGAGGTCCCGCGCCGGGCGAATTCATGCCGTTCTGGAGTCCGCCGGAACCTTACACCCGGATGATCGCGCGCGACCCTGCCCGGCTCAGAATCGCGCTCTCGCACCAGTGGGGCGACTATCAAGCGACGCCGCATATCGCCGCCGAGCTGAAAAAGGTCGGACGCTTCCTCGAGGGCCTCGGCCATCAGGTCGACTACGCCCTGCCCGCGCTGGACTTTCGCGAAGCTTTTGCGGCGCAGACCACCTGCTACATCAGCAATTTTGCCGTCGTCATCGGCAACATGCTGGCGGCGCGGGGGCTGGAACGGCCGCCGGAAGATCTGATCGAGCCCATCAACATCCGGATCTGGGAGCATGGCCGGAACACGAGCTATGCCGACCGGGCGCGGATGCAGGCGGTTTTCAACACGACGTCGCGCAGCTTCGGCGCGTTTTTCGAGGATTGGGATATCATCCTGACGCCGATCACGGCCCTGCCGACGCCGAAAGTCGGCACGACCGAGTATTTGACGATCAGCGACAATCCTGACGTGCTCGACTGGTTCGGCAATCTCTGGCGCAATTTTGCTTTCACGCCGCTCGCCAACCTCTGCGGCATTCCCGCGATATCGCTGCCGCTCGCAACCCACGAACACGGCTTGCCGCTAGGCATCCAGGCGGTAGCAAAGCAGGCCAACGACGGGTTGCTGTTGCAACTGGCGGCGCAGATCGAGCGGGCGATCGGCGGCAGGTGGAACGCGGGGCAAAAGCCCGGTGTTCACGTGACGAAGGGTTGAACGGCGGTTGATCCAACCGTCATTGCGAGCGCAGCGAAGCAATCCATCTTTCCCTGCGCCGAGGCATGGATTGCTTCGCTGCGCTCGCAATGACGACGGGGTGGGCCGCCACCCGCAGCAGGAGGAGGCAGCAGGGAGGAGACCGATGCCTGTTGATTGGACGGATCTATTTCTTCTTGCCGGAACCCAAGGTCGGCTGCCAGCCTGCGCCCGCGCCCTTCTGGCTCGGCGCCGCGGCAATCACCTTGATCTTGTCCTTCTTGGG
>Ga0207675_100007959_pt1 | contig 9998 bp, 5 predicted proteins | sample KBSSwiS42_FD_184305 | JGI IMG/M metagenome (GOLD analysis project Ga0207675, IMG submission 184305) | Switchgrass rhizosphere microbial communities from Kellogg Biological Station, Michigan, USA - KBS Switchgrass S4-2 (SPAdes) (version 2) | ecosystem: Host-associated > Plants > Roots >...
TTTTGATATCAAAATGGCCAGCTTTGATCTCAACTACTTTACCTATCACAGGAAAAAGCACTTTTGCAAAGAAAATTATGGCTCTTGCTCGTTCAAAAGGCCTGATTGCGCGAGGTTGCAGCAGCAAATCCTAATCTGGGCGAAGCTTATGTAAACTTGGGGGCACAGTTAATAACTGAGAGGGTCTATCCCGAGGCTGCTACCAACCTTCAACGAGCGGTAACTCTGATGCCAGAGTCCGCTGCCGCAAATTTTAATTTTGCGTTTGCTCAACTGAAGACGGGAGACTTCGAGAAAGCTGTCGCCTCGATCAACAAAGCACTGCAACTCAGACCTGCATGGACTGACGCATACAATATTCTTGGACTCGCTTACGCTGGTCTTAACAGATGGGAAGATGCCTCGCGTGCCTATTTAGAAGCAGTCAGAATCAAACCCGACTACGCAGGCGCACACTACAATCTCGGCATCGCTTACATGAAGATGGGTAACAAGACCGCCGCCTTGAGAGAGGTCGACCTACTGAAACCTCTTAACTATGACCTGAAAGCGAAACTCTCTAACTGGATTTTTTCACCTGAGAACGCGACCACAACCGCAGTTGCGACTGAACCTGTTGCAGCTCCAGTCTCAACGCCCACTCCAGTCCCGGCCCCGACTGCAGCGCCTTTCGCTAACAATCAAGTAAGTACTCAAACTACTATCCCAACGCCAACAGCCGAAGCTTCTGCTACTCCAGCGCCTGTTGTTGAGAAGCTTAGTGGCGGCAAAGGTGACAAAGGTGATTCTGAAATAACTTCTACTAAGGCAACAGTAGTCGAAAAAACTTGCCCTGGCCCAATTTATCGTCCTACCGATGTTACCCAGATGGCCCAGATCACGAGCAGGATTGAAGTCGCCTACACAGATGAAGCCCGGACAAACAACGTCGAGGGCAAGTTGGTCCTTCAAGCATTTTTATGCGGCAACGGCATAGTCTCCGACATAGCGGTTGAACAACCATTACCTTATGGTCTTACCGAACGGGCGATCGAGGCGATGAAAAAAATCCAGTTTCAACCTGCACTATATGAATCGAAACCTGTGTCGGTAATGGTGAAACAAGAGTTTGTCTGTAGTCAGGGAAAATGTACTGCCACGGGTACAGGACCGAAGTAGTCACAGGTTCCATCCACTGCAATACCCGCTCAACTATCAATCAAAGGCACAAATACTTCCCGTTGAGGTTCCTAATGTCAAAGCACCTACTTTCAATCTTTGTACTTTGCCTACTCGCAGGTCAACTCTCCGCTCAAAGCACACAAATCGCTGCGGCCGATGATTACAACGCGATCTTCAAAGCGGTGAAGTGGCGTTCGATTGGCCCATTTCGAGGTGGACGCTCAGTTTGCGGCACTGGAGTGGTCGGCGACCCAAAAACGTATTACATGGGAACCACCGGTGGCGGTCTTTGGAAAACAGAAGACATGGGCATCGGTTGGCGGAATGTTTCGGACGGCTTTTTTAAGACAGGCTCGGTTGGTGCGGTTGCAGTTGCCGAGAGCGATCCGAATGTTGTCTACGTTGGTATGGGTGAACACGCGGTTCGCGGAGTGATGACCCACCATGGTGACGGTGTTTACAAATCTACTGACGCGGGCAAGACGTGGAAGCGAATCGGATTGGAGCTAAGTCAACACATCTCGCGCATCGTTATCGATCCTAAAAACCCAAACATTGTGTTAGTAGCAGCTCAAGGTGCGTTATACAGCCATTCACAACAACGCGGCGTCTTCAAGTCTAGTGACGGTGGCGCAACCTGGAAAAACGTCTTGTTCGTCGACGACAAAACCGGCGCGTCTGAATTGTCGATGGACATGACTAATCCGCGGATTCTCTACGCAGCAATGTGGGAACACGGTCGACTCCCATGGAAAGTGATTAGTGGTGGGCCTGGCAGTGGTTTGTATAAATCGACTGATGGCGGCGACACGTGGGAAAAGATGAAAGAAGGATTGCCTGAAGAAATGGGCAAGATGTCCATAGCCGTGAGTCGTTCGAATCCGGAAAAAGTTTACGCCCTAATTGAGAGCGATTCTGATAAAGAGGCTGGCGGCTTGTTTGTATCAACCAATGCCGGGAAAAAATGGAGTCGGATAACCAACGATCACAGGTTGGTCCAGCGCGCCTGGTACTACATTGAATTGTTCATCGATCCGAAAGACGAAAACACCATCTATGTTTTGAGTGCTCCTGCGCTTCGCTCAGCGGACGGCGGAAAGACCTGGGAAAGCTTATCAGGCACGCACGGAGATTTTCATGATCTGTGGATCAATCCCAACGACCCGAACAACTTCATCATTTCAAACGATGGCGGTTCTGCAATCACTTTCAACGGCGGCAAGAGTTTCAGTTCGCAAGCCAATATGCCCACGGCGCAGTTCTATCGCATCAACGTCGACAATCAGTTTCCGTATCGCATCTATGCGGGTCAACAAGACAACACGTCCGTCTCGATAGCAAGTCGCGAGTTAAATGGCGGGGGGATCGGTACAGCTAGCTGGACCTATTCGGCAGGTGGCGAGAGCGCATTCCTCGCCTTCAATCCAAATGACCCCAGGTTCGTCATGGGCGACAGTTACCAGGGAACGATTGAAGTGTTTGATGTGAAAGCGCAGGCCGGCACCAACGTGATGGCGGCGCCGATTCAGTACCTCGGCATGGACGCAAAGGACATTAAGTATCGATTCAATTGGAATGCGCCGATTATCTGGAGCAAACACGAACCCAATACTTTCTATCACGGCTCTCAATATCTGTTGAAGACGAGCGACATGGGTCAAACGTGGAAGGAAGTGTCACCCGACCTCACGCGTAATGAGAAAGATAAACAAGGCAAGGGTGGTGGACCTTATACAAACGAAGCCGTTGGCGCAGAGAACTATGGAACGCTGACTTACATCATGGAATCGCCTCACGAGAAAGGTGTGATCTGGACCGGCAGTGACGATGGAGTTGTGTCGCTGACTCGCGATGGCGGCGCCACGTGGAAGAATGTTACGCCGCAGGGTTTGGCAGAATGCCTGATCAATGCGATTGAAGTCTCACCGCACGACAAAGCGACCGCCTACGTCGCAACTACCCGATACAAATTCAACGACCACGCTCCCGCTCTCTACAAGACTACTGACTACGGAAGCACCTGGACAAAGATCACTAACGGATTGCCCGCTAACGCGTTTACTCGAGTGGTGCGTGAGGATGATGTCAGACGAGATCTGTTGTTCGCGGGCACTGAACTCGGTCTCTTCGTATCGTGGAACGGCGGGAAAGATTGGTCGCCGTTTCAATTGAATCTGCCGATCGCTCCAATCACGGATTTGAGAATCCACCAGGGCAACTTGATCGCTGCGACATCCGGTCGGGCCTTCTGGATACTGGATGATCTGAACGTCATTCGTCAGTACAAGAAAGACGCGGCGCCGTTTTTTATCTTTCAACCTGCCGGCACCTACCTCGTAAACGGATCGAGTGAACTCGATTCGACAAATGACGAGTTCACCGGAGCTAATCGATTCAGGGGTGTGAATCCAGCCACTGGAATGGTCCTCTATTACCAACTACCTGAGTTGAGCAAGACCGATGAAATTACGATGGAGATCAAAGACGCCTCGGGAAAGATCTTACGTAGTTTTTCTTCAAAGGCTGAAGAGAAGAATTACCAGTCCGAGAATGGCCCAGGTCCTGATCCGCTCTTACCCAAGGCGAAAGGTTTGAACAGATTCGTTTGGGATCTCAGGTCCGAATCGATGCCCGGCGTGCCAGGGGTTCGGATCGAAGGCGGTTTCGCTGCTCACAAAGCAGTCCCCGGCAAGTACACGATTACTTTGAAATCAGGCGCACAAACGCTCTCAACGGAAGCCGAGATAATCACGAATCCTCTCTATCCGACAGACGTCGCAACTTACAAACAGTACGACCAGGTAATGTCGGGCATGGAGTCAGAACTGACTACGATGCACCGAATGATCAATGGTCTTTACGAAAAGCAGAAACAGTTGGAGGCACTCCTCGGCCAATTACCTGCGGGCGAGAAATACGCGGCGCTCAAGAAAGATGGCGAAGCGTTGGTGAAGAAGATGAAGGCCTGGGACGAGGATATGGTGCAGCGCAAGTCGAAGGCTTACGATGACGTCGAAAACTTTCCAAACAAGTTCACGGCAAATTACCTCTTTCTGATCAATCAAACCGAGAGCGACATCCCACGTGTGAATCAGCCGTCCCTGGATCGGATGAAGGACCTGAACGCTCAATGGGCAACGTTAAAAACCCGCGGCCTCGAAATTCAGGACAAAGATATCCCGGCGTTTAATAAACGGCTGTGGGACGCAGGTGTTGGCGCGATCTGGAAAGAGTAGGAAAACGTAGGTGGGCGGTGCAGTAGCCCGGTGCAGTAGCCCCGGTGCAGTAGCCCCGGTGCGGTAGCCCGACTGTCAAGGAGGGCTCAACGTGGGTAGGCGTTGATCAGCGCAACCCAGAGCCCTCCTTGACAGTCGGGCTACTGCACCGGGGCTACTGCACCGGGGCTACTGCACCTTGCCACTTAGCCTTACGTCCCTGGTTGGACATACGGCACCTTCGCAAACAGTCGACGTTCGGCGCCGCGTGGATCGTTCTCCATTCTTGACGGCACATCGAAAACCATCGTCTCGCGGCGAGCCATGGTGTAGGGCGTCCAACGCGGAATCAACTTCTGGTTCGGATTCCCGGTGCGCGCAAACGCAATAAACGTCTCACTCATTTGATCCGCCATCGCTTGAGCTGTCGGCCCGGTTGCTGTTGCTCCGGGCTTGTCGACGTTGTCAAACACCAGCTGAATGTCTGAAGCGTGCGGCGCGCCGAACTTCCCTCCATCTCTCGCTGTCGCCCAATTCAGTTGATACGCATACGCCGGCGATCCAGACTTGGCGCGCTCTTCTGCTTCGATCACCGCGCCTCGCCACGAACGTCCCGCTGTTGTCGCGGCAAAGAACACGTCGCTCGGCGAGTAGTTTGGATAGAGGCGGCGATACTCAGCGATAACTACCTCGGGTTGAATGTCGACACGCATGTTTGGGATCAACTTTTCGGGCAACTGTTCCCAGGTAAGCGTAAAGTTGCTCGCATCACCACCGAGAAAAGCTCGAGTTTCATCGTGCGTGTTGCCGATGATCATCGGAATGCGTGCCGATTGTGATGGCGCGTCGGGGTAGAACGGGTGACGATGCAAAGTTCGCTCGTCCAGCACAGGAGCAAACGAGATCCCGCCAAACGGTAGCACCGGGTCGCGCGTGCCGAGGACCTCTACAATTTTCTCCGCAGGTAAACTCTTGATCTCGCCGGCGCGTGCGGTTGTCAGCTTCAACGCATCGAGGACAGTTCTCGCGCGCAGCGTTGCGTTCAATGCGCCGGACGCAGTGACTTGCTGGCCGCTCATTGTGGCCGCGCGATGAAACAGCCCCTCAGCCGAAGGCATGGCCATGAGCGTTGCGATCTTTGCGCCGCCGCCCGATTGCCCAAACACCATCACGCGATCGGGATCACCACCAAACTCAGCAATGTTCTCCTTCACCCATCGAAGCGCTAACACCAAATCGAGTTGTCCGGCATTGCCCGAGTCGGCAAACTCTGGCCCCCCAAAACGCGCGAGATAAAGGTAACCAAAAGCGTTGAGCCGATGATTGACTGTGACCACCACCACGTCGCCGCGACGACAAAGACGAACGCCGTCGTAGAGAGCACTTGAGCCGGAGCCGTTCGAGTAGGCGCCGCCGTGGATGTAGAACATCACAGTGCGTTTGCGACCATCGCGTAGTCCTGGCGTCCAGACGTTTAGGAATAGACAGTCTTCACTGTTACGTTCGCTGGGGCGAGACTGCTGAGGCGCGGAGGGGCCATATGCAAGTGCATCGCGAACGTCGGTCCATGGTTCGGGACCAAGCGGAGGCATGAAGCGACGGCCAGTTGTGTCAGCACCGTAGCGAATGCCTTTGAAGACATTGATGCCATTATCGGTGTACCCCCGGACGCGGCCTGCTTTGGTGGTTGCTACGGGTGCGTCGGCGACAAGTGTGGTCGCGAGAGTGGGGCGGTCGAGAAGAAGGGCGGTGCTACCAAGCGCGACGACTTTGACGAAAGTGCGGCGCGTGACTCTTTGTTCACGGTTCATTTGGTGTCTCCCTCGTAATGAGCATGATCTGGTAAGGTCGGCAAGGACGCCTCAGTGGGTCGAACAGGCTGGGAAGGGTGGCAAGCGGAAACCAGGACGTCTCGCCTTAGCAATTCCAGCGCGCCCCCGCTGTGTCGCGATATGAAAATCCTAGTTGGTGCAAATGAGTCTCAGCGGGGGCGCGCTCGGGGACAATATTGCGAGGCGTCCGATTTTTCGCTTGCCCCCTTCCCAGCTTGTTCTTTCTAATTGAGGCGCCCAATGCTCAGCTTGCCACCATTCCCAGTTGTTCGACCCCACTGAGATTTCCTGACCACACTTCTCGACTTGTTTATTTGACAAGGCGGTCCTTCCCACTGGTTCCCGGTCGTTTACTACCACTTATCTTAATTCCGGGGATTCGTGTTGTTCAGATACTCCTCAAGATTCGTGTACCCGTCGCCATCCTTGTCCTTGCTACCATCAGAAGCATCATGCGGATTCAATCCAAACTTACGTTCCCATGCGTCAGGCATTCCATCTTCATCTGTGTCTACGGGCGGCGTTGTTGACTTCAACTCAGGCCAACTACCCACTTGTTCCTGCGAGTCGATGATCGAGCCCGTTCCACTTTTGACCTCGTTGATTATCCGAGCATCTACTGAGTCCCGACGCGGCAACGACGCGCCAACACTCGCAAGCACTGCCGTGTAGGCATCGCGCGCTGAAGATGTTTGCACGAGTGGAGCGTCAAATGGTTGAGACACAATTTCTAGCTGACGCTTGCCGTCGATCATTACCGGATCGAAAAACGTTGAGTTGTCGGTTGTGAATGAATCGTGACCTTCAAAGACGTTGTCACGAATGTAAAAGCTAAGCTGCGATGGGCCGCCAACATGTATAGGAGTAGTCGCCTTGCTGCTCGGTCCAGGACGAATATAGTTCCCGACGTAATTCACTTTGAGCACGCCCTGCGTCAAGCCTGAACAAATCTCGCCGTAGTCGTACATCACATTGTTTCGAACATCGAAGGTAGGAAATGGCGGCCGTCCATAGTTATCGCCCAGGCGTGGGTTGCGCGAATTGTTATGCACCCAGAGATTGTGATGCCATGTGACCGGACCATTTGCGCGCGACAACGAACCGTAACCGTGATCGCCTTTCGCGTGTTTACTGTGATTCAGCGCGTTTCCAATCAAGCACCACTGGATCGTTACGTTGGAAACATTTCCCGCCAACGAAAGTGATTCATCTATTGACCAGGTAGCCGAGCAATGATCGAGCACCACGTCATGCGCGCCCGACACTAGTGTGATGCTGTCAGACTCCTGTGCGCTGAGATCACCTAAACGACTTCGCAGGTACCGAACAACGACATCGTGAGTCGCAATATTGAACGTGAAGTTGCGCAAACAAATTCCATCACCGGGAGCCGTCTGGCCCGCGATGGTAAGGAAGGGATTCTTGACTGTGATAGGTGAGGCAAGACTGATCAAACCAGATACGCGAAAGATTACGGTGCGCGGACCGTCGGCATCACAGGCCGCACGCAAACTTCCGGGTCCAGCGTCATTCAGGTTTGTTACGAAGATGACGCGGCCACCGCGACCACCGGGAGTGTTAGCGCCAAAACCTTGAGCGCCCGGGAAAGCTGGGACCGCCAGCGTTGCTCCGGCACTTGAAATCGATGCAACGGTTACGACCGGGAGGACTACCAGGCATAACACTGTAAAGAGTTTGGTTTTCATGGCGTAAATGTTTTTGAAATTCTCTCTGTGCTCTCCGCGTCTCTGTGACCTCTGCGTTACCTTTTTGACCAGCCTTTATAAACGCAAAGGTCGCAGAGACGCAGAGACCAGAGAGAAAGTGAAATTGATCAGAGACTTACTTGCCTTGCGACTTACGCAACTTCTCGCTGTCGCGTTTTATCTCGTCACTCAACTGAATGATCGCGTCGAGATCCCACGATGCTTTGTCAGACAACTTCCGGTCAAACAGCTTGGTGTGTTCAAACATCGGGTTGCTCACAAACGATTCAATTAAATCGCTAAGGTCAGTGAGCGACATTCTCAGCGCTTCCGGCGTAGCCGCAACCGGGCTGCCTGCTCCGCCGATCGATTGTTGTGTTTCCGGTTGAGGCAACGCCAGATTCTCTTTGAGTCGGCGACTGTGTTTGCGAATTTTGACGGTCAACTGAGCAACTAGTTTCAGATCCATATCAAGCTGGGCTGCTGCGGCCTTCGTCAATTGCCGCTCAGTAACCTGGATCTGCAAAAAGTCACTTCGAATCTGATCTAATACAGCTGGCGCGTACCGCTTTACTCTCGTAGCACGACCTTCCGTCGTCAACGCCTGTTCGATCATTTGCATGTCGACCTGGCGTTGCTGTTCGCGCTGAACACTATCCGGACGACCACGAGTCTGATTGGGAGTGTTAATTTGCCCACGCACACTCAGCGTGGCAAATCCGATAACGATCACAAGAATTGTAAGCCGGCACTTCATTAACTTACCGCACAGCCTGGCGATTATTGATGCGTGTAATTTCTTTTGTCTTGTTGTCCGGATCAATCACAACACTGCTGCCATTCACATTCCGATCAGCCGGCGCAGTCAGAGTCACGGTTACTGTCTTCGGCAATAGATCTGTCGGTGCTTTCAACTTAGGGATCTTGGCGGAAGCAAGAGACTTTCCGGAATCGTCTAACCAGACCAGATCGGTAGCTGCTGAATCAACGGCCCCCAAGCTATGCACCGTCACATTGATCGTCCTTCCTTTGACAACGATGTCGTCTGGACCAATGCCTAGATCAGGTCTCGTCCAATAGGGGATGCCCTTATCGATCAACTTGAGATTAAAAACAGTGGTAGCGTGAGGTGCAAAGATTAGGTCGATACTACCTGCTCGTTCCAAATCCACAGTCGTACTTAAGGTCTCGCTACCGGCGGCGTCATTGCCATTGCCGTCGACGGCCATGCCCTGTTCGATCTGCCAGCGACCTGGCTCGACATCCCATGCAGTCATCGTGGTTCTGACTGACGCGGAACTGAGATTGTAGACGACGATCTTCATCGAAGTTGGCGTCGCTTCACGAACAAGGATGGCGGCGCTCTCTTCATTTGCCGGGGATTGAAATTTCCAGCTTACAGCGTTACCCGGATAGTAAGAGTTTCTAACCATGGCAACACCTCCCAATCGGGCGCGCTGCAACTCGGTATAAGGAACATTCACCCGATCAATCCAAAGACTGCCTTCGGTGTTGATGTACTCACGAAGCCGACTCGCTTCGATCTGCGACGCGTACAGCGATTCCAGGTATTGCTTATTTCCCGTGACTTGCCATGCCAGGTGTTTTGACGCGTCGTTCCCTCCGGCGGCTGCGGCAGCTGAGACAATTCCGTCCCGCCACTCTGGTGGTACACCGATTTGGTCGAGTGCGTCTGAGCCGATCGATTCCAAGCTTCGTGGTCCTTCATCGAGAAATGGTTGAAGGTACTTTCTATCTCCGCTCCAACGCCACGCAGTCCAGATGATCGGCCAAACACGCTCGAGAGTTGAGGCAACGTCGTCGTCAGTCTTAAACCCCACCGTCCCGTGTAAACGAAAGCGTCCTCCTTCGTTTCGACGGTGTGCTAACAAACCATCGGCAAGTTCCAGAATAAGTTTCTTTGTTTCCGGGTTGCCGTTGTATTGAACCAACATCAAGGCCGGATGAGTGATCATGTAAGAGTTCGTCCTGGCCCAACCCCACGGTTCCTCTTCAGCCATTTTCGTTCCGTTGAAGTATGACGAGCGGACGTGACGATGTCCAGCTGGGTTAATGCTCGTTAG
>Ga0207675_100007962_pt1 | contig 9992 bp, 8 predicted proteins | sample KBSSwiS42_FD_184305 | JGI IMG/M metagenome (GOLD analysis project Ga0207675, IMG submission 184305) | Switchgrass rhizosphere microbial communities from Kellogg Biological Station, Michigan, USA - KBS Switchgrass S4-2 (SPAdes) (version 2) | ecosystem: Host-associated > Plants > Roots >...
ATTCTTGCTATCCTGACATTGATCGCTTTCTGGCCGGATCGCTTTCCGGAGAAAGGCGAAACCGCCTTATATCGAAATAAATTATTTAAAGTCTGCCTAATAGATTCATTAAACCCGTGTGATAGCTGTTTCAAGACCTCAAACACTAAGCTTCCTGATAGTCTATTTGTTTCTTCAATTGTTGACACCTTGATGAAGGCCCGGGACACTGTTGCTTCCGATTCGGCAACAAAGATTGCCTACATAAAAGAATCGACAAGACTTAAAGACTCGGTTACTAAAGCTTACACACAATTTCATTTTAGCAATTCATGCTGCAATAACATAATAAGGTTGAATTCCCTATTATTAATATTGGTAGCTGTTTCGGGTTTCTTAGGAACATTGATCCATACAGCGAGCTCATTTACGAATTACGTTGGATCTGAAAAATTTAAAAAAAGCTGGAAGCTTTGGTACATAGTAAAACCATGGACAGGAGCTGGTCTTGCAGTCATTATTTATTTTGTTTTCCGGGCAGGCTTATTAAACTTCAATGACACAAGTAATATTAATTTATACGGATTAATAACACTTGCAGCATTGGCAGGTTTATTTACTGATAAAGCAACTCTAAAACTTGAAGAGATTTTTACAGTAATATTTAAACCCAAGGATAGCCGTCCTGATAAACTCAAAGAAGACGAAGTAAATGTTAGGATCACTGGTATCAAACCCGAAACTTTATTGGCTAGCATGGATAATGAACTTGTTATTTCAGGTGAAGGGCTTGATAAATCTAAATTTGTAATTAAGATAGATGAAGAAGAAATTAAAAATCCTGTAATTAAAGGCGATTCGATTTCATTTACATACAAACTACCTGATGAGCCCGGTAAAAAAGAATTTGCACTTAAGATTTATGATGAATATGGAAAAGAAGTATATGCTAGCAAGCTTTTAAGAAGCGGGCAAGCAGAGGAAGCAAAAAAATCCGAGACACCAGCTCCTGAAACACCAGAAGAAAGCTCAGAAAAATTAAATCAAAATGAGTTTGGTGATGCCGATTCTGACGACGAGACCAATAAACCAAAAGAATAAAAAAGAATTTATGGCCAATTATATTACCACATCTTCATTAAATCTGCGCAAACAACCCCAAATAATTGCTGGCAACGTTTTATGCGTAATGCCGCCCGACACAATTGTTGAAGAAATAAATGCCAGCATCCAGGATGATTTCAAACAAATAAAAACAGTCTTAAATAATAATTTTATTGAAGGATTCGCCTCTCAAAAATATTTGCAACCAACAACAAGTCCATTGCCTTCAATAGAAGAAACATCATTGCAAATACCTCCCGTTCACTATCCGCCTGGTAACAGGATTATAAATCGAAACGGTACTTCCCGGGTATTCCCTCTAAATGAACAGGGACTAATAAAATTTGATTTGAAAACTGAAAGTGATATAGAAAAAAGAAAAAAAAAGATCCAGGATGTTATTGAATATCTTGATGTGGAACATAGTGCAAGATATGCCCCGGATTCTACCAGCACTTTCTGTAATATCTATGCTTATGACGTTGCTTATTGTCTTAGTGCCTATTTACCTCGGGTATGGTGGACACCAGATTCAATAATTAAATTAAAAAATCAAGAAGACGTAGCCATACAGTATGATAAAACAGTAACAGAATTAACAGCAAATCGAATCTCTGATTGGTTCGATAAATTTGGCCTCTCCTTTGGATGGCATCGGTTATTTGATCTTAATACATTCCAGGATGAAGTAAATAAAGGACAATTAGGTATACTCGTAGCGCAAAGAATTAATTTGAACAACCCGGGACATATTGTGGCAGTAGTGCCAGAAACGCCAACGACTGCAGCAAAACGTATCAATGGCCAGGTAATAGCTCCTTTACAATCCCAGGCCGGCAGGATCAACAAAAAATATTTTGCTGCCAATACATGGTGGGAAGATAAGACCAGGTTTAAAAAATTCAGTTTTTGGTTATGGAAATTATAAAACTCACAAAAGTCTATTAGAAACATACAATTGCCGATTACATTAAACAAAAAAAGCTTCACCACTCAGTGAAGCCTTTTGAAAGTTCATAGGTTTATTTCATTAATATCTTCTACGATGATAATTGTATTCCGCATCACGTATCGCCCTGTCTCTTTCTGTTTTTAACCTGCGTATCTCTCTTTTTCTTTCGGCTTTTGAAAGAGATCTGTCATGACGTGCAGACCATATTTGGTCATTGTAATCTGCTTTTATATCCGCGATCTCCATTTCCAATCTTGAAGGTCTTATGTATGTGGGGCTGCCGTAGAAAGGACGAGTCCGATAAGGAGAATAATATGGTGAATAATAAGGCGAGTAATATGGCGAATAACCTGGAGAGCCAATACCAACACTTATTGAAGTATGAACCCTCGAAGGGTATCGCTTACCATATCTTTGAGCTGATGCTGCACCTGTGATCACAAGAGCAAGACAAAACATTAATATCGTTTTCATAAATAGTTTCTTTTTTGTTTTTACTTTATATATGACGATAATTCTTTGCCAAACGCTTAATGCTCATAGCACAATAACTTATCTATAACAATTGTTAATACAATTCGTGCAAACATTAAATTTGCCAAATGTCAAAGCCTGTTATCTGCATTGGTGCCGCTTTTGTAGATGAACTCTTTCATATAAAAGAAGAAATGATCGTTGCCACTACAGTTGAAGCATCAGTAACGAAAACAGCTGGAGGTGTGGCAAGAAATATTGCTCATCAATTGGCCTTGCTTGGAGTGGATGTACATCTGATCAGTGTATTTGGAAATGATAGTGATGGAGATTGGTTAAAGCAAACATGCACAAATGCAGACGTCAGGCTTGATGCTTCAATAACAAAAGAAGGTCTTTCAGGGAAATACACTGGCATTCTAAATCTTGATGGCTCATTGTTCACTGCCTTCTTAACAAATGCAGCAACAAATCTTATAACTCCTTCACACCTGGAAAAGAATAAAAATCTTTTGAAGACGGCTTCTTATTTGTTAGCTGACGCAAATATTTCACTTGACACCGGCGAATGGTTATTGGCTTTTAGCAATGAAACCGGAATTCCATTTATCCTTGAACCTGTTTCAATTCCTCCTGCAAGAAAATTCAAAGGCATCGATCTCAAAGGTCTTCATTTAATAACCCCGAATGAAGATGAGTTACCAGTATTATGTTCTGACAAAGCGTTGTTCACTCAGCACCAGATTCAAGAATTGATAGAGAAAGGAGTTGAGAATGTTTGGTTACATCACGGAAAACTGGGTTCGGCCATTTACAACAAAGAAAGATCTATAACACTACATGCTCCAGAAATTGACATAGTAGATTGTACTGGTGCCGGTGATGGATCTTTATCAGGTTTTATATTGGGAAAAACCTTGGGTAAAGAAGATGTAGATTGTCTGAAGATTGCTCACACATTATCTGCAGAAATATTACAAGTGAATGGAGCAATTGCAACACATTTGAACCAGGCAAAGCTATTAAAACTCGTTTCAAAATATTATCCTGATTAATGAATTCCTTTCTTGAAATAAATGCTGAGGTAAAAGAAGCACTTGCAAAAGGCAAACCTGTTGTCGCTTTAGAATCCACGATCATTTCGCATGGAATGCCTTATCCTCAAAATTTAGAAACTGCTATTGAAGTAGAAAATATTGTTAGAGAGAATGGAGCTGTGCCGGCAACAATCGCAATTTTCAATGGTAAATGTTATGCTGGCTTAAGTAAAGATCAGTTAGAGTATTTTGCTTATGCTAAAGATGTGTGGAAAGTAAGTTTGCGTGATATGGCTTATGTGATCAGCAATAAATTGTATGGAGCTACTACTGTAGCTGCAACAATGCGGATCGCTTCAATAGCTGGAATAAAAATATTTGTTACCGGTGGGATAGGAGGTGTGCATCGTGATGTGGGTGAAACAATGGACATTTCTGCTGATCTTACTGAAATGGAACAAACTTCTGTTGCAGTTGTCTCAGCAGGCATCAAATCAATTCTTGATATCGGATTAACGTTAGAGTATTTGGAAACAAAAGGAATTCCTGTTATTACTATTGCACAAGATGAGTTCCCAAGTTTTTACTCAAGAAAAAGTGGATTCAAATCTCCATTAAGAATTGATGATATTAATGAAGTTGCTGCTATGCTTTTTACAAAATGGGAATTAGGATTAAATGGCGCAGTTCTGGTTGCAAATCCTGTTCCTGCCGAGCAGGAAATTGCTGCAACTGAAATGGAAGTGCATATTCAGAAAGCATTAAATGCAGCAAAAGAAAAAAATATATCTGGGAAAGAAGTTACTCCTTTCTTATTAAAATATATAGCTGATCATACGAAAGGTGAAAGCCTTGAAGCAAATATTGCACTGATAAAAAATAATGCAAAGCTGGGAGCTGAACTAGCAGTTGCTTATTCAAAATATCATTAAACCCTCACTGCTGTCACTAATGGCTGCGGCTCATGAACGCTTAATGAAATTGCCTTTTCATTTTGTATTTTAAAAATCACTTTAACCGAAGGAGCACCGGCAGGAGTAAATGTGTTTTCATCTATTTTATTTAATGCCCGGCCAAATAAACCTTTGCGACCAATTTGCAGACCTCCTGCTTTATTCATATCGACAACAAATATCTCTCCATCCCCAGTACCAAACCGATATTCGCCTAAAAGTCTTTTCTTCTCATCTTCAGTTACGTCCAAACTTTTTGTTTTTGCATCGGCATTACCTAAACTTTCCAAATACGCAAGAACTTTGTTTACATTGGCTGCATCTGCTGAAGAAATTTCTTTATTCGCCAATCTATTTTTTGCATGTTGTAATAAAGTAATTCCATGCGGGCCATTATGTGACTGGATTCCCGGAACAGTTTCAATGATCTCTTGCACACTCTTCAACATACCCATCATAGTATAAGTAAATATGTCTGGCCTTGCACCATTTGCAATTAGAAACTCGGCAATATCTCGACGACCAACATGTGATGCTGCACCCAATGCAGTTTCCCAATCACCAAAACCCCAATCCCATGCTGCCCCGGCTAACTCAGGGCGAGCATTCACTAATTCCTTTACCTTATCAAAATTCCCATGTGATGCACCAACAATCCCACTTACCATTTCATCATTCATACTTGGATAACGATAAAAAAGTGAATCACCCATTTTAGTACTTTGGATACTTGAGATTGATTTAGCAGATGAATTACTAAATGCAGTGATACCAATTAATCCAAAAGCAGTGCTTTTAATGAAATGCCGGCGTGGATGTTGAAAATTTTCCATGTTTTGAGTTTTGAAGTCAGTTAAGTTAGTCAATCAAAAATCTCTTCACGGCAAGTTTCCGATAATCGGCTTAATGCCATTATTTAAGGCAAACAGTGAATGTTTATGGAATGTTATTCAAACAATTTTTCCAGCTATGGCAGGGAGTTTGTAATACCTTAACTTAAATCTTTAGTTATGGCACAAAATCAAAATCGATCAATTTTAAAGTCATTATTATTAATGCCTTTACTTTTTGCGGCAGGTGTGTTATTTGCACAAAACAGTTCAAAAGACAGTAAGCTCACTACAGACAGTAAAGAAGCAAAAAGCGGATTTATAAAAGCTGATGGTCAAATGCAAAGTCTTTTTGATAATGCTTATGCATATGTTATTTTCCCTAATGTTGGAAAAGGAGCGATAGGGGTTGGTGGTGCAGCGGGAAATGGAATTGTTTTTCAGGGCGGCAAAGCAATTGGCAGAGCGAGTATGAAACAAGTTACAGTAGGTTTTCAATGGGGCGGACAGGCATACAGAGAAGTAATATTTTTTGAAAATAAGGAAGCTCTTGATCGTTTTAAGGAGAATAAATTTGAATTGTCTGCTCAGGCTTCGGCAGTTGCTGCAAACAAAGGAGCATCAGGCAATGTGAAGTACGCCAATGGAATAATGATATTTACACAAACAAAAGGAGGATTGATGTATGAAGCATCTGTGGGCGGACAAAAATTTAAGTACAGTTCAATGTAAAATCAGTAAGAATAAAAAAGCCATCCTGACCGGATGGCTTTCGTTTTTAATTACATTTTGTTATACTCCTAAGGTCCATCCTGACCTGTATTGTCTTCTTACATATTGGTTGGCTTCGTCAAAGTTTGTCACTTTCATATTCTTTGCATCCCACAACAGTTTTTTACGACCGAGCCACTTATCATTCCAGCCTTTCCCATTTGGATTTCTCATTAAGAAACTACGTAATGCAAGGTTACCGATCAATATGCTTTCAGTAAATGGTCCGGCATATTCAAACGGCGAACTTGTTTGCGCTTTTCCATAACCGGCCATGCAAGCATTTACCCATTGTATATAATGTCCTTCAGTAACTCTCTTAATTGTTTCTGCTGGCAGTTTTGCTTCCTTCATCAGTTTAGTTGGAAGCAATCTTGGATTTGCTCCATAACAATCCATTAATAATTTTCCTTTTGTGCCTATAAACATCACGCCGCCATCCCAGTTACCAAACATTTCATCTGGTAATAATTCATCAGGTCTTTCGGGTAATAATCCGCCATCATGCCATGATACTTTAATACTTCCTTTTCCATCTGTTCTTGGATAATTCAAATGAATGATCGAAGATGGAGGACATGCATCTGCATTTTGTGAGTCATCCCACATCTTTGTCCAGATCGTTGCAATACTTGCTTCAACTGAATCAGGGTAAAGAATAGGTAGAATGCGATAAATAGGATCCATGATATGACAAGCCATATCACCTAATGCCCCTGTACCGTAAGCCCACCAGCCACGCCAATTAAATGGAAGATATGCCGGGTTATAAGGGATCTCTTTTGCTGTTCCTTGCCAAAGATCCCAATCCAATTCTTTAGGAACTTCAAAAGTACCGGTAGGAGTAGGAACCCCTTGCGGCCATACAGGTCTGTTTGTCCATGCCTTCGCTTCATATACATCACCGATCAAACCTGCATCAAAAATTTCTTTTGCTTTTCTTACTCCATCACCTGAGCCACCCTGGTTACCCATCTGCGTAACTACTTTATATTTTTTTGCGGCTTCAGTCAACATTCTTGCTTCATAGATATCATGCGTCAAAGGTTTCTGTGTGTACACATGTTTACCTAATTGCATTGCTGCAATTGTTGCTACAGCATGTGTATGATCAGGAGTAGAAATAGAACAGGCATCTATATTGTTCTTTTCTTTCTCGAGCATTACTCTGAAGTCCTTATAATAAGGAGCATTGGGAAAAGATTGTCTTGATTTCACAGCTTGCCTGTCATCAACATCACATAAGGCAACAATGCTGACATTTGGACTTTTAGCAAAATTGGCAAGATCATCCGCACCTTTACCGCCAGCGCCGATACCTGCAATTCTTAGTTTATCACTTGGTGCAATAAAACCACGGCCGATAACATGTCTTGGCACAATAAAAAAACCTGCGCCTGCAGCAGCAGTGTTTCTTATAAATTTTCTTCTTGATTGATTTGACATATGCTAGAAATTAATAATTAAAAATTAAGAGTTACTAATTGGTTTGCTATTGAATTACGCTTTGTTGTCAAAGCTAATACACTCTTTTAATTCTTTGTCAGTATAAGCAAGACCATATTGTTTTAATACATCATCAGGCACGCCGTTCCATTGAGTAGGAGTGTTGCCCATATAACCAATATCTTTTACTCCGATCTGTGATGTATAAAAACCAGTTGCTACCATATCCCGCATTTTATTAAAAAATGAAACGCCTTGTTGCATTCCCGGCTTGATCTGACCTTTTACAACTTCTTTTCCATTTTCTTCATAACGTATCTCGGTGTAGGCAATATCATCAACTACTTCGAGTTGCTGCTTGCTATCACAATCCTTGAATGCTTTTCCAAATCTTTTTGCAGATTCCATATCCAACCAGCGAAGACCACCACGTAATGGCGTTTGATGCTGCGGCATATCTTTTACAATGAATTCGATGAACTCAGGAACTTTTGCTTCAGTTGCACTGCCACTTACTTCATCTTTTGGAATGATGATGTCAGAAAGGATCGCAATAGTTGCCATTTCATGATCGGTAAAAAACTTTGGCATTGCCAGGATCCGTTTTTCATTTTCGACCTCGGCAGGATTACGGTCAAGATCGAATTTAGGTTCGACATTTGGTACAACTACCTCTTTCTTATCATCAGTACAACCGGCAACAACTGCTGGTACAGCAACCGCTCCTGTAGCAATTAATTTTAATGATTTTCGTCTATCCATAAATTCAGTTTTCTTTTATTGTTTATCGTTTGTTGATCAGATGACCGGACGATGAAAGGATTGCGACGCAACAAAGCCTGATCAGAATTACTAAAGCTGGTATCAAAGTTTTCTTCATGATCATTTTAAATCCTTTAAACGCGGTTCTAAATATTCCCTTTTTTCAATTCATCATATATATACTCACTTGCTCTCATGCTCAATGCTAATATCGTCCAGGTAATATTCTTATCAGCTTGGGAAGTGAATGCACCACCATCAACTACAAAAAGATTTTTGCAATCATGTGCCTGGTTCCATTTGTTAAGTGCCGATGTTTTTGCATCACTACCCATACGAACCGTTCCTGCTTCATGAATGATCTCACCCGGTTTTGCCAATCCCCACTGATTTGCTTCGCTATCTTTATGTCCCCAGGTGATCACCGCACCCATGTTGTGCATGATCTCCATAAAAGTTTCTTTCATGTGTTTTGCCTGCTTCACTTCGTAATCACTCCACTTCACATTAAATTTTAAAACAGGTATGCCATAGCGGTCAACAACATTCGGATCGATCTCACAATAGTTATCTGCTCTTGGAATTGCTTCACCACGGCCAGCCATTCCAACACTTGCCCCATAGAAATGACGGTAATCTTCTTTTAATGATTTACCATATCCGCCTGGTTTTTTTTCAACACCACTTACTGCATAGCGTCCGTTGAAACTTTCAATGCCACCCATAAAACCATAAGCAGGCTGACCCATGCCACCCCAATACTCAATATGATAACCACGAGGGAAATCTAATTTTTTATTATCCAACCACCATGGAGAGTATACATGCAAACCACCGACACCATCTTCATTATATCTTTTTCTTCCAAACAATGTTGGCAGATAACCACCTAATGCAGCACCAGTAGAATCATGTAAATATTTTCCAACCACACCGCTTGAGTTTGCTAAGCCATTTTCATGTCTTGCAGATTTTGAATTGAGCAGAAGTCTAGATGATTCGCAAGCACCCGCAGCAACGATCACCACTTTACCGTTTACCTGGTATTCCTGCATGTCTTCTTTACTTACATACGAAACACCTGTTGCAAGACCTTCTTTATTCGTCAACACTTCTCTTGCCATTGCATTGGCAAACACATCAACCTTTCCTGTTTTTAAAGCGGGATAAATTAGTACATTGGTTGCGGAGAAATCTGCTTTTGCCATACTGCAATTGCGATTGCATTGCCCGCAAAAGAAACATGCATTACGATCATCAGTTGTGCTCTTGATCTTTTTGGTCATGATTGAAAGGCGGGAAGGGATCACTCTTACATTTGCTTGTGTTGCTGCATTTTTAATGAATAGTTCATGCAAGCGAGGTTTAGGTGGTGGTAAGAAAATTCCATCAGGGTCATTTTCCAATCCTTCATTGGTTCCAAATATCCCGATCAATTCATCGATGCGATCATAATATGGCTTGACTTCTTCATAACTGATCGGCCAATCATCACCGAGTCCATCAATACTTTTTCTTTTAAAATCTTTGGGGCCGAAGCGAAGAGAGATTCTTCCCCAATGATTTGTTCTTCCGCCTAACATTCTTGCACGCCACCAGAGCCAATCAGTGCCAGAAGCTTTTGTATAAGGCTCGCCATCTATTTCCCAACCATAATAGCTCGCATCAAAATCACCAAAGGGGC
>Ga0207675_100007964_pt1 | contig 9991 bp, 8 predicted proteins | sample KBSSwiS42_FD_184305 | JGI IMG/M metagenome (GOLD analysis project Ga0207675, IMG submission 184305) | Switchgrass rhizosphere microbial communities from Kellogg Biological Station, Michigan, USA - KBS Switchgrass S4-2 (SPAdes) (version 2) | ecosystem: Host-associated > Plants > Roots >...
TGAGATAGATGGGGATGATGGCCGCCTGCAGCGGGATCGCCAGCCCCATCAGAAACAGCGAATTGACCGACCGCAGGAGCCACTGGTCGCCGCCCCGGACGATCGCATAGGCGGCCATGAAGGAGACGAGGACCGCGGGCACGACCGCGCCCAGCGCGACGATGGCGCTGTTGACGAAGTAGCGGGCGAAGTCCGCCTCGATGACCACCCGGTAGTTGTCCAGTGTCGGTGCGGTGGGCGGCGCGAACGGGTTTGTCGTGAAGTAGTTGCTCTGCGTCTTGAAGCTGGTGATCACGATCCAGTAGATGGGCACGATCACGATCACGAGCCAGAGCCACCCCGCCACCCCGGCCAGCCAGTTGGGGCGGCGAGCGCCGCGGCCGCGCGAGCGGCGCTTCTGGCCCCCCGCGGCCTGCCGGGTCCCGGCACGCAGCGTCGTCGCCACGTCAGACCCCTTCCAGCTGGCTCGTGCTCGAGCTGCCGCCGCCGATCCGGCGCAGGAGCAGGGCCAGGGCCAGGGCCACCAGCACCAGGATCAGCGCGATGGCGCTGGCCTGACCCATGAGGTTCGCCTGGAAGCCCCGCTTGTACATGTCCAGCGCAAGGTTCCGGGTGGCGTCGCCAGGCCCACCCTCGGTGAGCACGAAGATGAGGTCGAAGAACACCAGCGACCCGACCACCATGAGGGTCGACGACGTGATGATCGTGTACTTCAGCTGAGGCAGGGTGATCCTGAAGAACATGCGGACCCGTCCGGCGCCGTCGAGCTGGGCCGCCTCGTACATCGACCTCGGAATCTGGCGCACGGCACCCTGGTAGATGAGGGTGTGGAACGGGATGAACTGCCACGAGACCACGAAGATGATCACGCCCATGGCAAGCCGTGCCTCCCCGAGCCAGTCCTGGACCAGCAGGGGGATGTGCAGCCCGGCGCCGAGGCCGAAGTTCGGGTCGAGCAGCGCCTTGTAGGTGATGGCGATGGCCACCGAGCTCAGCAGCAGCGGGATGAAGAACAGCACCGCCAGGAACTCGCGGTACCGCTGGTGCCCGGCCAGGAACACCCCGAGGAGGAGGCTCGCCGGGGTCTGGACCAACCACGAGAGCGCCATGATCACGAACGTCACCCAGAGTGCGTGCAGCAGGCCCGGGTCGGCGAGGACGGCCCGCCAGCTGACCAAGCCGGTCGGCTTGATCACCCCGATGCCGTCCCATGACGTGAAGCTGAGGAACAGGACGCCCAGGAGCGGCACGACCCCGAACGCGACGAAGACCAGCAGGGCCGGCAGCGCCATCCACGCGACCGAACCGCTCCGCCCGCCCGTCGAGGTGGTGCGCCGCGTCCCCGGCGCGGCGGGCGGAGCGAGGGTGGTCACTGCCCGATGACCTGGTTCATGTTGTCGGCGAACTGCTGCGGTGTGATCGACAGCTGGAAGAGCTTGGCGATGTTGTCGAGCAGCTTCTCGGCGGCGGTGGGGCTGAGGGCCTGGTCCCAGGACTGGGCGAAGACCTTGGCGTTGCTGGCGGTGTCGTAGACGAACGTGAGGAAGTCGGCGTCCTTGGAGGCGCTGAGCTGGCTGCCGGTGCCCTTGACGATCGGAATCGCGCCGTTGTCGGTCCACTCCTTGACCTCGGCGTCGGAGAGCACCGCGGTGGCGAAGAACTTCTTGGCGGTCTCCTTCGCCTCGGGTGTGGCCTTGGACGAGATCGAGTAGTACTGGCCGGGGTTGCCGACGGTGTTGCTCAGGTCGCCCTTGCCGCCGTCGACCGCCGGGAAGTTCATGTAGCCCAGGTTGCCGCCGCTGACGAAGTCGCCACCGGCCTCCTTCATGTTCCCGTAGGTCCAGGTGCCGTGGAGCATCATGGCGGCCTTGCCGGTGTACAGCAGTGCCTGGTCGGCGTTGGAGTCGGCGGTGATGGAGGAGAAGCCCTTGACGAAGCCGTTGGCCTTGATGAGCTCCTGCGCCTTGGTCAGCCCCTCGATGGACGCCGGGTTGGACCAGGCGTCCTTCTCGCCGTCGAAGACCGCCTGGAACACCTCAGGACCGCCGATGCGGTCGAAGAGGAACTCCAGCCACATCATGTTCGTCCACCGCGACTGCCCGCCGAGGGAGATGGGGGCGACGCCGGCGCTGTTGAACTTCGGCACCAGGCTCATGAGGTCGTCCCAGGACTGCGGCGGCTCGGCACCGACCTTGTCGAAGAGCTTCTTGTTCCAGTAGAGCACGATGGGCTGGACCGTCTCGGCCGGCATCGCGTAGATCTTGCCGTCGATCGTCGCCGCCCCGAAGGACGAGGGGAACAGGCGGTCCTTGACCGCGGCGTTCTCGGCGAACCACGAGGTGAGGTCCTCGACCTGGCTGGCCTGGACGTAGCTGCGCAGACCGCCGCCGCCCCAGCCCCAGATGATGGTTGGCGCCTGGCCGGCGCCGATGGCCGTCTTGATCTTCGTCTTGTAGGCGTCGTTCGCGAAGGTCGTCGCCGTGATCTTGGCGTTGGGGTTCGCCTGGTTGAACCGGTCGACGGAACCCTGGCGGATGTCCTCGCCGGGCGGACCGGTGAGGAACCAGTAGGTGGCCGCGCCGGCAGCGGCACCGCCGCCGCCCCCGCTGCTGCCTTTGTCGCTGGGGCCGGAGCTGCCGCAGCCGGCGAGCGCCACGGTGGCGGCGGTGCCCGCGGCCAGGCCAAGGAAGTTCCGCCGAGACAACGTCTTGGGGTCCACGGTCCTCTCCCGTCGTCGAGAGCCGCGGCCTCCCGCGGCCAGTCGGTCGTCTGACGCGGTTGCGACCGGCCGTGGGCCCAGCACGCTGGTGCTTGTTTCGCGCCGGGACATCGGCACTTTCGACCGTGACCGCGCAAATCAAACTAGAAAGGTCGGTGAGGCATGTCAAGATGCTTGCTGAGATCAACTGAACCGGTTTTTCGAATCCGGTCGAAACGTTTCGAACCATCCCGATAACTTGTCGAAGGAGGCTTCGTGACGACCTCGGACCCGACCCCCGTGGCGGACCGGGTGGCGGCCCGGTGGCAGGACCCGGCGCTTCCCACGGCCGACCGGGTCGAGCTCCTCCTCGAGCAGCTGACGCTCGAGGAGAAGGTGGCCCAGCTCGGCAGTCGCTGGATCGGAGGCGCGCTGCCGGATGACGAGGCCGACTCCGGCCAGGTGCCGTCCGCGGACGGTGACGCCAACCACACCGTGGCGCCGCTGCAGGACGTGTTCGCGGCCGGGAGGTCCCTGTCGCTCGAGGCGGCGAGCCGGCACGGGCTCGGCCATCTCACCCGGGTCTTCGGCAGCGCCCCGGTGACCGCCGTCGACGGCGCGGCCGAGCTCGTGCGCCAGCAGCGGGTCGTCCTCGACAACTCCCGCCTGCGGATCCCCGCCCTGGTCCACGAGGAGTGCCTGACCGGGTTCACGACCTTCGGGGCCACGGTCTACCCGGCGGCGATCGCCTGGGGGGCGACGTTCGACCCCGGCCTCGTCGAGCGGATGGCGGCCGCGATCGGGCGCGACATGGCGGCCGTCGGCGTGCACCAGGGTCTCTCGCCCGTGCTGGACGTCGTGCGGGACTACCGCTGGGGCCGCGTCGAGGAGACCATGGGCGAGGATCCCTACCTCGTCTCCGTGCTCGGTGCCGCCTACGTGCGGGGCCTGCAGAGCGCCGGCGTCATCGCCACCCTGAAGCACTTCGCCGGGTACTCCGCCGCCCGGGCGGGACGCAACCACGGACCCGTCTCGATGGGCCGGCGCGAGCTCATGGACGTCATCCTGCCGTCGTTCGAGGCGGCCGTCGCCCTGGCCGGCGCCGGCTCGGTGATGAACTCCTACTCCGACGTGGACGGGGTCCCGGCGGCCGCGGATCACTGGCTGCTCACCGACCTGCTGCGCGAGGAGTGGGGATTCGCCGGCGCCGTCGTGTCCGACTACTGGGCGGTGCCGTTCCTCGCGACCATGCACCGCGTCGCCGCCGACACCGACGAGGCCGGCGCCCAGGCGCTCGCCGCCGGCATCGACGTCGAGCTCCCGGACACCATCGGCTTCGGTCCCGGCCTCGTGGAGCGGGTACGGCGGGGCGAGCTGCCAGAGGCCCTCGTGGACCGAGCCGCCCGGCGGCTCCTCACGCAGAAGGTGCAGCTCGGGCTGCTCGACGCGGACTGGACACCTGAGGGCTCGGTGGCCGGTGCGGCCGCCACCGACCTCGACTCACCCGCCAACCGCGCCCTCGCCAGGGAGATGGCCGAGCGGTCGGTCGTCCTGCTCGAGGCCGGGTCCGCGCTGCCGTTGCTCGGCGAGGGGCGCCCGGCGCCGAGCCGGGTGGCCGTCGTCGGGCCCTGCGCCGCCGACCCGCGTGTGCTCATGGGCTGCTACGCCTTCCCCAACCATGTGCTGCCGCGCCACCCGGGTCTCGGGCTGGGGCTCGAGGTGCAGACCGTGGTCGATGCCCTGGCGGCGGAGCTGCCAGGTGCCGAGCTCGTCCACGAGCAAGGCTGCCCGGTGCAGGGAGAGGACCGGTCCGGCTTCGAGGCCGCGCTCGCCGCCGCCCGCGCGGCCGACCTCTGCGTGGCCGTCGTCGGCGACCTCGCCGGCCTCTTCGGCCACGGCTCGTCCGGCGAGGGGTGCGACGCCGAGGACCTCCGGCTCCCAGGGGTGCAGGCGGAGCTGCTGGACGAGCTCCTGCAGACCGGAACGCCGGTGGTCGTGGTGGTGGTCTCCGGCCGCCCCTACGCCCTCGGCCAGGTGCATGGCCGCGCCGCCGGCCTGGTGCAGGCGTTCATGCCGGGAGAGGAGGGAGCGTCGGCGATCGCCGGCGTTCTGTCCGGCCGGATCCAGCCGGGCGGGAAGCTGCCCGTGCAGATCCCCAAGCGTCCCGGCGGGCAGCCCGGCACGTACCTCCAGCCCCCTCTCGGCAGTCCGGAGAGCGCCGGCATCAGCTCGCTGGACGCGACCCCCCTCTACCCCTTCGGCTACGGCGGCTCCTACACGACCTTCGCGGTGGACGCGCTAAGGATCGGCGATGCCGAGGTGCCCACCGACGGCGTATTCACTGTCTCGGTCCGGGTCCGCAACACGGGCCCGCGGGAGGGCGACGAGGTGGTCCAGCTCTACCTGCGCGACGTCCTCGCCCAGGTCGCCCGCCCGGTGAAGCAGCTCGCCGGGTTCGCCCGCGTCGGGCTCGCGCCTGGCGAGGGTGTCGACGTGACCTTCCGCGTCCACGCCGACCGGACCGCCTACACGAACCGGGAGCTCCAGCGGATCGTCGAGCCGGGGGACATCGAGGTGATGGTCGGGACATCGGCTGCGGACCTGCCCTGCCGCGGTCGTGTGCGGCTCACCGGCACCCTGCGGGTGGTCGGCCATGACCGCCAGCTCGTCACCCCGGTGGAGCTCAGCCCGGTCGCCGGCGACGCCTAGCGCAGAAGGAGAGAGGGAGACCGTGGCGTCCAGGCATCGACGAGCCACCCTGGCCAACGTCGCAGCATCGGCGGGCGTCTCCGTCGCGACCGTCTCCAAGGTGCTCAACGACCGCAACGACGTCGCCCCGGCGACCCGCGCGCTCGTCCAGGAACACCTCCACGAGCACGACTACGTCGCCCGCCGCGCCAGGCCGGCTCTGTCTCCAGCTCCAGCGATCGAGCTGTTCTTCCACGGCCAGCTCAACGCCTATCACACCGAGGTGCTGCAGGGCGTCGTGGAGGCCGCGACAGAAGCCGGCGTCGCCGTCGTCGTCAGGGTGCGTCCACGCGAACAGCCCAGCTCCGGGGCGAACCGTCCTGCCGCGTGGGCCCGTGGGCTGGCCGCCGCCGGTCGCCAGGGGGCGATCGTTGTCACCAGCGAGCTGGCGGCCGCGGAGTTGCGGGCCTTGACCCGGGCGCGCATGCCGGTCGTCGTCATCGACCCCCTCAACCTGCCGAGTGCTCAGGTGACCAGCGTCGGGTCGACCAACTTCGCCGGCGGGCTGGCGGCAACACAGCACCTGCTCGACCTGGGACACCGCCGGATCGCCTACCTCGGCGGTCCGGCGGCCGCGGCCTGCAACCAGGCACGGATGCACGGCTACCGCGGCGCCATGGAAGCCGAGGGAGCGCCGGTCCCCGACGAGTACGTGCGGACGGGGCGGTTCAGCTACGAGCACGGGATCCTGGGAGGCGCCGCCGTCCTCGACCTGCCCGAGCCCCCGACCGCGGTGTTCGCGGGCAGCGACGAGACCGCTCTGGGGGTGATCGAGGCCGCCCGAACCCGAGGCCTGCGGGTCCCGGACGACCTCAGCGTGGTCGGCTTCGACGACACCCCGCTCGCACGCCTGGCCGCACCCCCCCTCACCACGGTTCGACAGCCGCTTCGCGAGCTGGGCGCCGTCGCCGTCCGGACAACCCTCCGGCTGGCGGCCGGCGAGGGAGTGGACTCCCACCACGTCGAGCTCGCGACCGAGCTCGTCGTGCGCCAGTCGACCGCACGTCCACCGGCATCCGTCGCGTTACGCTGAAGGTGCAGCAATCCTCTCAGGCTCCGATCGCGGCGGCCCGGAGGGTCGCCTCGATGGTGGCCCAGGGCAGGCCCGGTGGCAGCCCGATCATCGCCAGGTCAACCGCGCTGTCCCACCCCGCCAGCTGGTCACGGACCTGGCTTGGCGTGCCGTGGGCGGTGAACTGGTCCAGGACGACCTGCGCCTCGGCGGGGACGACGCCGCCATCGGGACGGGGATGCGGGTTCGCTTCGAGGACGGCCTGGACCGCGCCGCCGTACCCCTGCTCGGTGACGAACCGGGCGTAGACGTCGCCCATGGCGCACAGATACCAGGCGATGCAACTGGCCGAGATGCGGCGGGCCATGGCGGCGTCATCGGTGGCGACGGTCACCGGGCCGGCGACGACGGTGAGTGGCTCGGTCCGGAGACCGGCCGCCTCCCGGACCTTCCTGAGGGTACGGACCCGGTCGGCGACCTGGTCACGGGCGACGAAGAGGGGGAACCAGCCGTCGGCTAGCTCGGCGGCGACCCGGACGGTGCGGTCGCCCATCGCCGCGAGCCAGATGGGCAGATCGGGCGCGGCCGGCTGGCCGAGGCGGAGCGGCCGTGCCCCGGGCGTGGCGTCGAGCAGGGCGCGTTCACCTGCCAGGAGCGCGCGGACCTTGGTCGTGACCTCGCGCAGCTTGTCGGCGGGGTGGATGAAGCCGACGTCGTGGAACCCCTCCACCAGTGCTCTGGTGCTGGGGCCGAGTCCGAGCACGAACCGGCCTCCCGACAGCCGGTCAAGGGTGGCGGCGGTCATCGCCAGCGTGCCCGGGGTGCGGCCCCAGACGGAGATGACGCCGGAGACGAGCTTGATCCGGCGTGTGCGCGACGCGGCCTCGGTGAGCAGCAGGGTCGAGTCCAGCCCCCAGCCCTCGGGCAGGGCGAAGGCCTCGTAGCCGAGCTCGTCGGCGAGCTGGGCCGTGCGCAGGATGATGTCGTACCGGGTCTCCATGGGCGTGAGCGCCACGCCACGGCGTTGGGCGCTCATCGCGATCCTCCAGCGGTGCGCGCGACGGTGATCCAGAGGGCCCTGGCGGCCGCCACTACCTCGCCGTCGGACCCGAGCAGCGCCGACCCGGCGGTGAGCTTGCGGCCGTCGCGCCCAAGTAGCCAGGCCACCAGCCGGTACTCCGTCCCGATCCGGGGCCGGGCGCCCAGCCGCGCCGTCATCTGGCCGAGCAGGACCGGGGTCCCGGCGGGTACGGCGGCGGCCTCCGCCGCAGCCACCCCGCCGGGGCAGTCCAGCGCCGCCCAGACCACCTCGTTCCGGACCTGGCCGTCGAGGCCGCCGACCGACGGGTCCGGCGTCCAGGGCGCCGCCCACACCGGGCGCCGAGGCACCCGGCCGGGGAAGATCCGCAACCCATCGCCCGGCGCGCGAGCAGGCCCGCAGACAAAGCAGTCGGGGAACAACGGATCGCCGTAGTAGGGCCCCCGACCGGCCGCGGCGCGCGCCTCCTGCGGCGTCGGGGCGTCGGGCACGGTCAGCTCGACCTCGGCGGCCGGCGGGCGTGCCTCGGCGAGCAGCCAGCCGTCGTCCTCCAGGAGCAGGGCGTCACCGTCGTGGCGGACCCCGAGCGGGCGCTCCAGCGGCACGGACCGACGCAGGGAGACCTCGACGTCGACGGTACCGCCGAGCAGGGCCGCCAGCGAGCCGGAGGCGAAGCCGCCGTTGGCGGCCCCCGGCGGCCCGCAGAAGCGCCGGCCAATACGCAGCCGTGAGCGGGCAGAATCCACGTCAGCTCTCCTCCATCACCTGGACCAGATCCTGGAGGCGATGCTACGAACGGCATGCCCGACCGTCAGGCGGGAAAGTACCCCAGCCGGTACCTCAGCCAGGTACCTCAGTTACCGTGGGCGGAGACCCACCAGGCGGCGACCTGGGCGCGGGACCTCACGCCAAGCCGCTGGCGGATGCGCTCCACGTGTCCCTCGGCCGAGCGTTCCTCGATCCCCAGCCGGCCGGCGATCTGGCGGTTGGTAAGGCCGTCGGCAACCAGGGCCGCGACCTGGAGCTGCCGTGGCGTGAGCGTGCCAGGTGGCCCCTCAGCCTGTTCGGCGGGCAGCGCGCTGTGGGAGGCGCCAAGGAACCCCAGGATCTCGCGGACCACCGCCGCGGCGTCGCCGGTGTACACCCAGTGGCTCCGGCCAGCGAGCGATACCAGCCGCGCTCCCGGGATCCTGGCCGCCAGGTCGCGTCCCAGCCGATAGGGAATGGCCCGGTCGTCGCGCCGGTGCAGCACCAGCGTGGGCGCGGCGACGCGGTCCAGGAGGTCGTCGACACGGATCTCATAGCACTGCGCCAGCAGCTCGGCGGCAACCTCTGCGGTCGTGGACCCCCGTTGCAGCTGGGCGAAGCGCACCTTCGCCTCCGCTGTGCCGTCAGGGAGAAAGATGTCGGCCAGCACGTCCGAGCCGAGCCCCCAGTGCGCCCGGACCAGCTCGATCATGGCCGCGCGGACCTTGGCTGAGGCGATCTGGTGACCGTTGGCGAAGCCGCCGTACAGAATCAGGCGCCCGACCTCTTCGGGGTGGTGTACCGCGTAGGCCAACGACAACGGCGCGCCCATTGAGAGCCCGAGCAGGTCGACCCGGCCGAGCTTGAGGTGGTCGGTCACCGCCCGGAGCACCTCGAGGTCGCTGTCGAGCGTCTGGGGCGCTGGCCAGGGGTCGGAGAGCCCACAGCCCGGCTTGTCGTAGGCCACCACGGTCCGGCAGGCGGCGATCGGGGCGAAGAAGGCGCGCATGGCCGGGTCCTGCCACCCAATCTCCAGGTGACCGATCCAGGCCGCAGGCACAACGAGCGCGGGGCCCCGTCCGACGGTGGCATACGCCACCCGCACGCCCGTGGGCGTGACAACAAAGCGAATCTGGCGGCCCTGATCCAGGTCGCGCGGCTCGCCCCCTCCAGGGTCGATCATCGCCACCCTCCGTGGATCGGCCGGGAGATACGGCAATGCAAGCATAGAGCCGGCAGGCGACCACGGCTTGGGACCGGTATCACGGAAGCGCAGCTACCGCCATGCCCTCAGCGGCGGCCGCATCGAGAGGGCGTCGCCAGCAATCACGACGACGTCTGGATCGCGGACCCGTTCTGCCGCCGCGAGGTGGACCGCGTCATACCCGCGCAGTCGACGAGCCTCAGCCAGCTCGCCAGCGCGGACAGCGAGGGCATGATCGACCTCGACGAGGTCGATCACCTCGAACAAGGAGTCGAGCTCAGTCACGGCGCCGCGCAGCTGCCGTGCTGTGAGGCGGCCAAGTCGCTCGGCCTGGGCGAGAGCAGCGCGTATCTCCGGATAGAGGAGTCGGACGCTCACGACCCGATCGGCGCCGTCCCACAACGACGTGGCGCGGGCGGAGCCGGGGCTTGGCCGCTCGCCGCTTCGGCTGCCGGGCAGGTGTCACGATGCCCTCGGCGATGAGCCGGTCAAGGACCCGCTCGCCGCCAACCGGAACGACGCGGGCGATCGCACGGCCTCGGT
>Ga0207675_100007969_pt1 | contig 9988 bp, 6 predicted proteins | sample KBSSwiS42_FD_184305 | JGI IMG/M metagenome (GOLD analysis project Ga0207675, IMG submission 184305) | Switchgrass rhizosphere microbial communities from Kellogg Biological Station, Michigan, USA - KBS Switchgrass S4-2 (SPAdes) (version 2) | ecosystem: Host-associated > Plants > Roots >...
CGCGATGCCGATGCCCTGATCTTTGACGCTGATCTGAACGCGCGCGTCGGCGCGCTCCGCGCGCACCGTGATCAGCGAATGTTCGTCGCTGTACTTGGCCGCGTTCGTGAGCAGGTTCGAGACGACCTGCGCCATGCGGTTCAGATCGGCGTGGATCAACAGGCCCGCTCTCGGCACCTCCAGCTCCACACGGTGGTGGGCTTGCTCGAGCAAGGGGCTCGCCAGCTCCATGGCGCGCGCGATGATCTCGCTCACCTCGACCAGGCGCCGGTCGAGGTCGATCTTGCCGCGCGTGATGCGCGAGACGTCGAGCAGATCGTCTACCAGCCGAGCCACATGCCCCACCTGGCGTTCGAGCACCTCTTGCTCCTTCGACGAGCGCCCGCGCATGCGCATGAGCTGCAGCGCCGTCACCATGGGCGCGAGGGGATTGCGCAGCTCGTGGCCGAGCATGGCCAAGAACTCGTCTTTCGCGCGGTTCGCGGCCGCGGCTTCCTGCGCCAGGCCTTCCAGGCGCCGGCGCGCCAGGACCTGCTCGGTGACGTCATTGCCGATCGCGATCACGCGCGCCACGGCGCCGTTCTCGTCGGCCACGGGGGAGAAGATGAAGGTCCAGTAGGTCTGCTCGAGCGTGCCGCCCTTGTTCAGCTGGACCGGCACTTCGTAGCCCACATACGGCTTGCCCGTGGCCATCACTTCGAGCAGCAAGTCGGCAAAACCCTGCCCCCCGAGCTCGGGCAGCGCGTCGAGCAAGCGCCTGCCGACCAGCTCGCGACCGCCAATCCCCTCCCGGTAGGCAGCGTTCGCGCTCTCGAAGACCAGATCCGGTGCGCTCAAGACCGAGATGGGCAGCGGCGCCTGCCCGAAGAGCGCCGCGAGCGCGCTGCGTTCATCCTGCAGGCGGCGACCCAGCCGCTCCAGCTCGAGCCGAGTACGCACGCGCGCCAGCAGCTCGCGCGCGGAAAACGGCTTGACCAGGTAGTCGTCCGCGCCCGCCTCGATGCCCTCCACGACGGCGTCTTCCCCCGCGCGCGCAGAGAGCATGATGATCGGAATCGTGCGCAAGGCCGCATCAGCGCGCAGCTGCTGCAGCAGCGCGAAGCCGTCGAGCTCGGGCATCATCACGTCCGTGATGATCAGATCGGGCCGGCGCCGGCGCGCCGCGACCAGCGCCTGCGCGCCGTTGCCCACGGTCTCGAGCGTGTAGTGCGGGCGCAGCAGGCGCGTCAGGTAGTCGCGCATGTCCGCGTTGTCTTCTGCGACCAGGATGCGGCTGCGAGCGGCTGGGCCCTCCAGCTGCTCCGGCAGCTCGGCCGGAGGCGGGAGGCTGCTGTCCGGGGGCAGCCAGCGCAAAGCTTCTGCCACGAACGGCGCCGCAGCCTTGGCGGGCTGCGCCTGCGGCGCGCTGCGCAGCCGATCGCGCGGCAGATGGTCGCTGCCGGTCGGTAACGTCACGCTGAAGCGCGTGCCGCGCCCGACCTCGCTCTCCACCTCGATCTGCCCGCCGTGCAACTTCACGAGATCCTGCACCAGCGCCAGACCGATCCCCGAGCCCTCGTGCGTGCGCGCGCGAGTGCCTTCGCTGCGATGGAAGCGTTCGAACACGCGCTCGAGGTCCGACTCCGGGATACCCACGCCGGTGTCGCCCACGCTGAGCAGCACGCGCCCGCTTCCGAACGGCCCCACCCGCACCCGGATGGAGCCCTCGAACGTGAACTTGAAAGCGTTCGAGAGCAGGTTCAGGACGATGCCCTCCCACATCTGCACGTCCACGAACACCGGTTCTGCGATCGGCTCCGCCTGTACCTCGAAGCTCAAGCCTGCGCACTCCACCGCCCCGCGAAACGTGCTCGCGAGGTCCGTGGTCAGCTGCACCAGGTCCACTGGCGCATAGTTGGCGTTCACCCGCCCCGCCTCGATGCGCGAGAAATCGAGCAGGCTGTTGACCAGCTTGAGCAGCCGCAACTGGTTACGGTGCACGGCCGCCAGTTCTCTGCCGTCGAGCGCGCGGCCCGCCAAAAGCGCGTCTTCCGTGGGGCCCAGCATGAGTGTGAGCGGCGTCCGGAACTCATGACTCACGTTGCTGAAGAACGCCGTCTTGGCACGATCGAGCTCCGCCAGCGCGCGCGCTCGCTGGCGCTCGCCCTCGTAGGCGTGTGCGCTCGCCAGTGCCGCAGCGACCTGGCCCACGAACAACCCCACGAAGTTCTGGTACCCGTCGTCGTAGGGGCGAAAGCGATTCAACGCTGCGATCACCAGCCCCCAGGGCCGAGGCTGCCCGGAGCGCAGGATGGGCACGACCACTGCCTGCCGTGGGGCTTCGCTCCAGGGCCCTCTGGGCCAAGCTATCCGGGACGTGAGCTCCACGACGGCCGGGTTGCCGCTCTCGAGCACTTGCTCGAGTGGCCAGAGCGCGGCCGCTGCCGGCGCGGCCGCGGGCTCGAGCAGCGCGAGCGCGGCGGGATGCTGTGCGTCGAGTCCGGTCACAGCCTCCAGCTGGGGGCGGCCGTCGTCATCGAGCAGGTAGGTGAGCGTGAAAGGCAAGTCGCGCGCGTCCTTGCTCAGGCAGCGCGCAATGGCCGTCAGTACCTGCGACGTGCGGTCGGCGCCCGACAGCTGGGTGGCTAGCTCGTGCAACACCTCGAGCCGCCTTTCGCCGACGACGCGCTCGGTCTCCTCGCTCACGACGCACAGCAGGCCGATCGTCGCCCCGCTGTCGGCCGAGAGCGGGCTGTACGAGAACGTGTGGTAGGTCTCCTCGCGGTAGCCGCTCCGCTCGAGGAACAGCAAGAGCCGCTCGTCCCAGGTGGCCTTGCCCTCCGCCGTCACCTGCAGGATGCGCGGCTCGAGCTGATCCCAGATCTCCGCCCAGACCTCGCGCGTCGGGCGCCCGAGCGCCCAGGGGTGCTTGGAGCCGAGCGTCATGACGCGGTAAGCGTCGTTGTAGAAGAACGTGAGATCTCTGCCCCAGCCCATCCACATCGCAAACCGAGAGGTCAGCATGATGCGCACCGCCGTGCGCAGGCTCTGGGGCCACTCCGATGCTGGGCCGAGCGCCGTGTTCAGCCAGGGGAACGCCGCCGTACGACGCGCCATCTCTTCGTCATCATCGAAGGCGGCGTCGTCCAGTATCGGGTCGTTCGGGCGAGGCTCAGGCATGCCGCGTGCCCAAGAGTACTACATCAGGCCGCCACCCGAGCCGGTTTGAGCGCCCTGAGCCGCGTGCTCACTGGTGTTTCGTGGGCTCCGCGCGCCACTCCACTGTGGCGTTTACGTTCATCCAGGGGCAGCTAGCCCCACGGCGCGCTCAGCCGCCGGCGGCGGGCTCGGCCTGAACCGGGGCGGGTTCCGCGCCGAGGTCTGCCACTTGCGCGCGACGCTGGGCCGCGGCCGCCTGATCAGCGGCCTCGATCTCCTTCGCGCGCTTCGTGACTTCGCGCACGAGCCGGTCGCGGTAGCGGATCACGTCGTGCGTGCCGTCCCCCGGAGTGCACCAGCGGTCTTCCTTCGCGTTGTTGCGCCCCTGGTAGCTCGCGAGCCAGCTCACCATGTTTGAATTGCCAGCCATCTTCCGGCACAGCTTGCGGTGGCTGGTGATGAGCTCCGCCATTACCCGGATGCTCTCCTCCGGCTCCAGCAAGCGTTCCTTCACGGCACGGCACGCGACGGAGGGGTTGCGCCGCGGGTTCTTGTCCTTCTTGCACGCCCCGACGTGGCGCGCCCGCACCTGCGCGAGCCCGTAGTCCTCGCCGTCGGGCGAGATCGCTCGCGGGTGGAAGCGGCTCTCGTGATGGATGATCGCGACGCCCGTCAGGGGATCGAAGTCATGTTGCTCGGCTTCAACCTGGAGCGCCGTGGCGTATCTCGTTGCTTCCGCCTGATCGACCTCGGGATGAGCAAAGCGAATGGCCAGAACGATTGCTGCGATGGAGCGAAACACAGACCGCAGATGTTAACGGAGCGACCGACCCTTCGCTACACGGCACCACCCGGCGCTTGACGTTTTGGCCGCCTCAGTGGAAAAGTCTGACGCTACTTCCCCCGAGGGTCTCTAGATTGCTCCGGAATGGTGCTCGAGTCCGCGGTCGTTGCTCGCATGCAACACGCGCGACTCACTTCGAGCCGGTGCTCCGCAACAGGCTGCGCTGCAGCTGGGACCAGGGCGGGAGCGAAAGACCGAGCTGCGGCCAGGTGCGCAGCAGCGCCCGCTCCAGCCCGGCAGCAAAGGACACGCGCGCCGGCGGCGCGACCAGCGTCGCTGCCGTGCGCCGACTGCGGAGCGGGCGATCGTCCGCCGCGAACGCGCTCCGAAACCAGGTGCGAGCAGCACGCAGAGTGTCTTGCGCAGCCTTCACCACGACCTCCGGATCGAGCGAGCTGGGATCGGCAGCGACGGCGGCCTCGATTTGCTCGCCCAGCGCGCTCCACAAAGCTACCGCATCAGCGCCGTAGCTGCCGAGGTAGTGCGAGGCACGCGCCGTCATCGACGGCAGCATATGGCTCAGGTAGCGTTGAATGTGGCGATGCTCGAGCGTGTACAGCTCGAGCGCATAGCAAGCGCCGAAGGCCTGCGCCAGATCGCCGGTAGCGGGCAGCCTCTTGCACACGGGCAGCGAGAGCTCCGGCAAGGCCACGCCGAGCTGCGCGAGGTCGCGCTCGAGCAGCTCCGACTTCCAGCGCCGATCGAGATCGAAGAGCACCCACTCGAGGCCCGGTACCGCGCGCAGCTTGCGTTCGAGCGGCGCGTAGAAGCCCCACAGGGCACTGCAGTAGCGACGATAGCGCTGCTCGGTGATGGGTGGCGCGAGGATCGGCAAGCTCAGCTCCAGCTCTGCCTGCAGGGCCTGCGTTTGACGGCTCAAGCGCTGGCGCAAGGATTCGCGCGTGCCCGGCTCGGCCTCGGCGCGCGGCGCGAGGATCACGGAGAGCAACTCGGCAGCGGAAAAGCCGGCGAGCAGCTCGGGAAAGTAAGCAGAATGAGCATCGGCAACGTAGCGGCTGACGGGTTGCGATGGGGCAAGCGGGTGCTGGGGCTCCAGATCCATGACGCGCCGAAAGAGCAAGAAGCCTGCCGGATCGCAAAGTGCCGCGTAGCGCGCCGCGTCGCACGGCGGAGCTCACGCCCCGGTCGCTTCCTTCCGTGCCAGATTCATGCGGCATTTCGCATTGCTCGCGACCGTCCCGGGTCGCTGTATACATGCGAAACAGCGAGGCCGACGGCCACCGGGTGCGGCTCGCGCTGCCGACTTCGAACCGGACTCGGTGTGGCATGTCAGCAAGGCAGTCGCAGTTGGCCTCGCAAGCTTGCCCGTTGGCGCCCGCTGGCTCGACCCGATCGGCGCGCGCGTTTCCGTCGGTTTTTCTCGCGCCTCCCCGCTCCGGCACCAGCTTGGCATCGGGCTTGCTTGGGACTTTGGCTTTTGACGGCTCAGCCCCCCGTCGCCGCATCCACGCCGCGCCGGCATTTCGGGCCAACGACTCGGAGGTCATCGTGGGATTATTGTGGTTTGTACTCTTTGGTCTGTTCGTGGGTTTCCTGGCGCGAGCTCTCATGCCCGGCCGCCAGAGCATGGGGCTCATCATGACCTCTGCGCTGGGCATGGTTGGTTCGCTGCTGGGTGGCTTTCTCGGCAGCATGATCAGCCATGATGACGTGTCGCGCGTCCACTCCGCTGGTCTCATCGGCAGCATCATCGGTGCCTTGCTGGTGCTGGGGCTGGTGAGCATGGCCGGGCGCCGGCGCTCCGTGCTGTAGCCCGGCCGTCTTTTTGATCCTGCATACTCGGTCGCGTGAACGACCGCTCGCCGAAGCCTGAACGCCCCCGAGTGACGATCGCCCCGCCACTCGGGGCTCCCAGCCAAACTCCGGCTCCGAACGACTATTCGGTGCGCATCGTGGGCGCGCCGCGCACTCCGCTGCGCGACTTCTACCACGCGCTGTTGCGGCTCTCGTGGTTCGCCACCATCGGCGTGGTGGCGGGCGGCTATTTTGCCGTCAACGCGCTGTTCGCACTCTTGTACCTGTGGCTGGGTGGGGTGGCGCACGCCCGCCCCGACTCATTTCTCGATGCCTTCTACTTCAGCGTGGAGACCATGGGCACCATCGGCTACGGCGCCATGTACCCGGAGTCGCACGCCGCCAATCTGGTGATGGTCCTCGAGTCGACGGTCAGCCTGGTGTTGACGGCGCTCGCCACCGGGCTCGTGTTCGCCAAGTTCTCGCGCCCCACGGCCAGCTTGATCTTCACGCACCAGGCCACGATTGCAGCCATGAACGGCGTGCCCACGCTCTCGTTCCGGCTGGGCAATCGCCGCGGCAATCGCATCGTGCTGGCGACGGTGAAGGTCTCGATGGCGCGCACCGAGCGCACGCTGGAGGGCAAGACGTTCTACCGCATGCTCGACCTCGCGCTCAGCCGAGAGCACCTGCTGGCGCTGACCCGTTCCTGGACCATCCTGCACCCCATCGATCAGAGCAGCCCGCTCTGGGGCGAGACGCCGGAGTCGCTGGCCGCGAAAGAGGTCGAGCTACTGGTGACGGTGGTGGGTACGGACGACCTGTGGATGCAGACCGTGCACGGTAGTCATCGCTACCTGGACCGCGACATCGTCTGGGGCCAGCGGCACGTCGACATCCTCCACGACGACGGTCAGACCGTAACGCTCGACCTGCGCAAGTTCCATGATCTCGAGCCGGCCGATTGAGGCTCAGCGGCACGCGGAAATGAGGCTCCGGAGCTCTGGACATGGACGACGGACGCGCGGTCATTCCAGGCGCCAGCAGCGCGCCCTACAATGCACGGAGACCGAACCCCCTCCAAGGAGAGGAAGCATGTCCGAAGAGAAAAAATACCAGGGCCGTTGTTTCTGTGGTGCCGTGGAGCTGGAGGTGGCAGGAGCACCCGCCGCCGCGGGCTACTGCCATTGCAGCTCGTGCCGCGAGTGGTCCGCAGGTCCGGTGAACGCCTTCACGCTCTGGCCGCCCAGCGCGGTCAAGATCACGCGCGGAGCCGATCAGCTCGGCAGCTACAACAAGACCGAGCGCAGCACGCGCAAGTGGTGCAAGCGCTGCGGAGGCCACGTCCTGACCGAGCACCCTCACTGGGGTCTGGTCGACGTGTACGCCGCCGTGATTGCCGAATTCCCCTTCGCCGCCCAGCTGCACGTCAACTATGGCGAGACCGTCCTGCACCTGCACGACGGGCTGCCCAAGCAGCATGACGTGCCGAAGGAGATGGGCGGCTCGGGGGAGTTGATGCGCGAGTAATTCACGGCTCGGAGACGGCGCCGTTCTGCTTGTTGCGCCGCCATTCTGCTGGTGCCACACCGACGCAGCGCTTGTAGGCGCGACTGAGCGCCGTCTCCGAACCGTAGCCGACCTTCTCGGCGATCTCGGCCAGCCCCATGGCCGTGCTCGACAGCAGGCTCGCCGCGAGCTGCATGCGCCACTGGGCCAGGTAGTGCATCGGGGGGACGCCAACAAAATGGCTGAAGCGCTCGGCCAGCACCGAGCGCGACATGCCGACCTCGCGCGCGAGCTCTTCCAGGCTCCAGCCGTGGGCGGGTCGATCGTGCAGCCTGCCGAGCGCACGACCGATGCTGTCGTCGCGCAGCCCAGCGAGCCAGCCTACGTTCTCCGCCGGCAAGCTCGCCACGTAGCGCCGCACCACCTCGACGAACAGGAGCTCACTCAGACGTGCCAGCACGACTTCGCCGCCCGCGCGCTTCGCGGTCGACTCCGCGAGCGCGAGCTGGATCAGGCTGGCGAGGCCGCCCTCGTCCGACCCGCGACGCGGGACGTGAATCACGCGCGGCAACGTGGCCAAGAGCGGATTGAACGGCCGCGCGTCGCAACCGAGGAAGCCGCAGATCAGCTGCGCGCGCTCGGCGCCGCCGCCGTCTTTCTCGATCCGCACCGGCAAGCGGCTCGTCGGCACTTTCAGCACCGCCTCCCGAGCGGGAGGGCCTCGCATCCCGGGGGAGCTCGAGATCACGTGCGCATCTCCCTGCGGGAATGCGATCACGTCCCCGGTCTCGAGCCGCACGGGGGCTTCTCCGATCAGGCCCCCCCAGCACGAGCCGGCCGTGACCACATGATAGTCGATCACGTGTTCCACGCCGGGCATCAGGAACGGCCGCAGCTCGCTGGCCTGCGGCGTTTCAGCGACCCAGGGCGCCGAGGCGTCGACCGCGAAGAACACCGCGCCGGTGAGGCGCACGGCGCGCAGCACCTCCGAGAGCGTATCCGTGCTCATCGCGCGCCCACCTTACCTTGCCGAGGCTCGGGGCGCCGGTCAACTAATCAGCCGGCCCTGCTCAAACCCATCGCGCATGCACCTCGTGTGCTAGTAACGGGACCTGCTGAGCCAGATTTCGCGGAGAAACCATGCCCGATCAGCCCCCCCCTTCCGTCTCCAAGCCCTCCAAGCCGCCCCCGGCGTCCGAGCCGCGCCCGAGCAACCCCGCGCCGGCCCGCCCTTGGCGAACGGAGGGCCTTCCGCCCGCTGGGCAGCCCCCCAGGCGGCGCTGGCTGCGTTTTGCGCTGGGTCTGCTCGTGTACTTGGCCTTTTTCAGCGTGCTAACCGTGCAGGACTGGATCGAAGGTCCGGATGCCGTGCCCTACACGGAATTCAAGAAGCAGGTCAGCGCCCAGAACGTGGTGGAGGTGTTTGCTCGTGGCGATTCGATCCAGGGTAGCTTGCGCCAGGCGGCGCCGCTGCCAGGGCTGCCCCCCGGGCAGCCGCCGCGCAGCTATCAGAAGTTCACCACCGAGCGCCCCACCTTCGCCAACGACGATCTGCTGGCTCAGCTGACGGCGGGCGGCGCCGGAGTGCGTGCAACGCCACTGGTGCTACAGCGGGGCATCTTCGCCAACCTGCTGATCTCGGTGGCACCCTTCGCCTTGATGATCGCGTTCTACGCTTGGATGTTCAAGCGCCAGCAAGGCGCCATGGGCGGCATCCTGGGCGGCCGCGCGCGCAAGCCGATCGACCCCGAGAGCGTGCGAGTCACCTTTGCCGACGTCGCGGGCATCGACGAGGTCGAGGCGGAGATCAACGAGATCGTCGACTTCCTGCGCGACCCGGAGAAGTACCGCCGCGTCGGCGCGCGCGCTCCGAAGGGCGTGCTCCTGTCCGGCGCGCCGGGCACGGGCAAAACGCTCCTGGCGCGCGCCACCGCTGGGGAGGCCAAGGTGCCGTTCTTCAGCGCCAGTGCCTCCGAGTTCATCGAGATGATCGTGGGCGTCGGCGCGAGCCGCGTGCGCGAGCTCTTTGCGGAGGCGCGCAAGGTGGCCCCCTCGATCATCTTCATCGACGAGATCGATACCATCGGCCGTGCGCGCGGCGGGGCGCGCGCATTCGGTGGCCACGACGAGCGCGAACAGACCTTGAACCAGATCCTGACCGAGATGGACGGCTTCTCCGGCAGCGAGGGCGTCGTGGTGCTCGCCGCCACCAACCGTCCCGACGTGCTCGACCCAGCCCTGCTGCGCCCCGGTCGCTTCGATCGATTGATCGTGGTGCACGCGCCCGATCACCGCGGCCGCGCGGAGATTCTGCGCGTGCACTCGCGCAAGGTCCCGCTGTCGGAAGACGTCGATCTCGACCGGATCGCGGCCTCCACACCGGGCATGACCGGCGCCGATCTGGCGAACCTGATCAACGAGGCCGCGCTGCTCGCGGCGCGGCGCGCGCAGAGCGAAGTCCACCAGCGCGACCTGACCGAGGCGCTCGAGAAGGTGCAGCTCGGCGCCGCGCGGCAGGTGGTGATGCCCGAGGGCGAGCGGCGCCGCACCGCTTACCACGAGGCGGGCCACGCCCTGCTCGGCATGCTGCAGCCGGGCGCGGACCCCGTGCGCAAGGTGTCCATCATTCCCCGCGGGCGCGCGCTCGGCGTCACGCTCTCGACGCCCGAAGGGGACCGCTATGGCTACGACGCCAAGTACCTGCGCGGCAAGATCATCGGCGCCCTCGGCGGCATCGCCGCG
>Ga0207675_100007970_pt1 | contig 9988 bp, 8 predicted proteins | sample KBSSwiS42_FD_184305 | JGI IMG/M metagenome (GOLD analysis project Ga0207675, IMG submission 184305) | Switchgrass rhizosphere microbial communities from Kellogg Biological Station, Michigan, USA - KBS Switchgrass S4-2 (SPAdes) (version 2) | ecosystem: Host-associated > Plants > Roots >...
GTGCTCGCCATCGTTGATCCAACAGTGCGAATCAGCTTTGGCGATTCAGGTGGCGCGCAGGCCTTCAGGGCGCAGGTCATCGACAATCGCAACGAAGATTTCTGGCAAGAGTTCGGCACCATTCTCCGGCTCGGCGGCCGATTCCGCACCAATGACGCATTCGATGCGCCTTACACGTTTTCCGCGTGGCCAGAGCATCTGGATTCGTTCGAGTGTCTGGCGATTACCGGCAGTCGAGTGCGAGTCCGCGCTGCAGCAGGCCTCGACGCACGAATCGTCACGCAAGTCGACTTCGCGATCGTGCGCGCCAATCCTCCGAAAGCGGACCTTCCGGGATGGAGAGGCATTGAGCTGCCAGACGGGCGGACGGGATTCGTCTCGTCACGATACGTGCGAGGCCCGATCGATCGTCGAGCCCTGTTCCAGTTTCACGACGGTCGGTGGTCGCTGATGGCTTACGTCGCGGGCGACTGACGTCAGTCCGCCCTCAACACTGTCACCGGATCGGTTCGAACCGCACGATGCGCCGGAATCAAGGCGGCGATCGTGGTCACGCCGAGCAACGCGATGCCGGCGACTCCAAACGACAGCAGATCTCTCGACCGCACGCCGAACAGGAGCGCCTCCAGCGTGCTGCTCAACATGAGTGCGGCAAGCCCGCCCGCGATCAGTCCTGCGACTCCGCTGACGAGTACCTTGCGCGTCACCGTTGCCATGATCCCCATTGGCGCCGCACCCACCGCGATTCGGATGGCCACTTCACGGCGACGGTACGCAACGGCCTGGGAGACGATCCCGTAGACGCCGATCGCCGCGAGAAGCAGGGTCACGATCGACAACGCGACGAGCAGCCGCATGCGCAAAGCCGGCTGTCTCGTGGCGATTGCGATCGCATCGGAGACACGCTGCAGTTCGGTGACCGCGGCACGCGAGCTGACAGACCTCGCCGCCGCTCTCAGGTCCGCGAGGGAAAGAGCCCGGTTCGCGCGGATGTGCAGGTTGAACCCGAAGCTTGCCGCAGATGGATCGTTCACGGTGCTGAAGGCCTGCGCAGAGGGTCGATACAGAATTGGATCGGTTCGCCACTCGAGCGTGTTGAAGAACGACGACCGCACGTTCCCGACCACGCCAACGATCTGCCGCGGCGGTTCGGCGCCGAGGCGAAGGCGTTGACCGACCGCCGCGGTCGGCCCGCCAAAGAGTTGCTGCGACGCGCGGGCGTTGACGACGAGGACCGGGACTCCGTCGGACCCATCTCGCGAGTCGAAGAAACGGCCAGCCAGGAGCGGCACATCGAGCGCCGCGAAGAACGTCGTCGTCACGTCCTGAGCGCTGATGCGAGGCGCTTGCGGAGAGTCTGCCTGGCCCGTGTTGACCGTTACGACCGGACCACTATTGAGTGGCGGGGCCGTGCTCGCGGCGACGGCCGTTACACCGGGGATCGCACGCACGGCCTCGTCCAGCTGACGATAGTAGGTGTTGCGTTCCTCGGCGGTGTCGAACGGATCGTTCGGAAGGTTGACCGGAGCGACCCAGAGGTTCGTCGAGTCGAAGCCGAGCGGCTCCGCGTTGAGCCGCATGAAGGTCTGCGTCAACAGCGTCGCGGCGACGAGCACGACGACGGAGATCGCGATCTGACCGACGAGAAGCACAGTCTGCGTGCGCTCGGTCGGCACAGTCGCCCCGCGTTCTCCACCTGCATGAAGCGCGTCGTTCGGATCGGCGGATGACACACGCAACGCCGGAACGACACCGCAGATGGCAGTGGTAACCAGCATGGCCGCACCAGCGATGACTAGAGCGCGAAGGTCGAGCTGGGTGGTATTGGCCGGCAGGGTCCCGAGCGGATTCCACGCGATGAACATCTTGATGGCGACCAGGGCGAGCGCGATCCCGGCCAGCCCGCCGAGTAATGACATGAGCAGACTCTCTGCAAGAAACTGGCGAATCAATCGGGAGCGTCCGGAACCGAGCGCCGCACGAACGGCGGCCTCTCGCCTGCGCCCGATGCCACGTCCAAGCGTGAGTGCACCAACGTTCATCGCCGCAATCAGGAGCAGAGAAACGACTGCAGCGGAGAGCGTGAGGAGCGTGGAGCGGATCGTGCGTGAGTTGTCCGCCTGGAGCGAAGTGAGATTCACCACGAACTGGTTGAAGTTCATCTGGTAACCAGACTCGATGGTGCGCGTAATCCGGGCGACCTCCGATTGCGCCGCAGCGATCGACAGTCCCTTACGCAGGCGCGCAACGATCGCCACCGGTCCCATGCCGTCCCCGGTATACCCGGCCGTCTTGTTCCTGAGTGGCGTCCAGAACTCGAGCCCCTCCGGGCGATCGAGGATGCGGACGTCGAAATCGCGAGGCATGACGCCGACGACCTGGTGAGGCACGTCGCTGAGCCTGATCGACGTGCCGATCACGCCAGGCGAGCCGGCGAACTGCCGAAGCCACAGGCCATGGCTCAGGACAACGACTGGCGGGCCGGTGAGATCGGACTCCGTCAGCGTGCGGCCCAGCAGCGGCGCCACTCCGAAAGTCTGGAAGAAGTCCGGGCTGACGTCGAGCCCAACGGACGAGCGCGCGTCGTCCGGCGTGGAGATCGTCACCCCGCGGAAGAACGCCGCTGAAATGGAGGCGAACGACCGGCTCTGCTCCTTCCATCCCAGATAGGCGCGATACGGCAGCCACACCGCCGGCTCAGACGGCTTGTCTGGCGCCGCTGCGAACGCAATCACGAGGCGATCGGCGTCCGGGAAATTGAGCGGCCTCAACAGCCAGGCATCGACGATGCTGAACACGGTGACGGTGGCGGCAATGGCCACGGCCAGGGTGGACACGATGACGGCCGCAAACCCTCTATTCCTGCGCAAAAGCCGGATGCCATGAGCCAGGTCACGCGAAAGATCATCGAGAATTAATCTCATTGGCGTTGGTCCGTTAGACGATGTCCCACCTGGCACGGCCGGGGGAAAATAGGACAATGCGTGTCGCTGGCATGTCTGATTTGACAGGCCAGCGTCACAGTGAGAGATTGTCCGGCACGGGTGCCGGAAGCGATGGTGCCTTGGAGAAGGTCGGGAGAATCCGTTATGAATCGAACGCTACTCATCGCGATGTCGGTCGCTCTCGGAGTACTCGTGTTGTCGAGCCGAGCTGGCGCTCATCACGGCGATGCTGACCGTTACAACCAGGAAGTCATCACGGTGACCGGCACGGTCGTTGATGTTCAGATGGTGAACCCGCACGCGCGCATCGTGTTCGATGCGATGGAAGACGGGAAACCCGTTCGCTGGCAGGCCGAGCTCGGTGGCCCGCAACAGCTGATCAAACAGTTCGGCTGGACGCCATCGACGATTAAAGCTGGAATGAAACTGACGTTCATCGGTCGCCGCCTGAAGAGCGGTGCACCGTATCTCAACCTCACCGAGCGCGCCAACATCGTCGCGACCGACACCGGAAAAGAGATTTACCGCACGCCTAACTTCGGTGAGAAGCCGCCTGAGGGCCCCAAAGGCACGGTCGCCAATCCATAGACAGGTGAAGAACTGTGAAGGGGTCTGACCCCGCACATTTGCGCAGAACGGGTGCGCTGGTCGCGCTGCTCGGACTGGCCGGGCTCGCGGTTCATACCTACGCGCAGCCCGGCTCTTCACCGCGTGCCGTACAAATCACGCAGACCGACTACCTGAAAGCGTCGAACACCGACGCTGACGACCATTTCGGATGCGGAGGTGTGCTTCAGGGGCACACCGGTCAGGGCGTGGCGCTCAGCGCCGACGGCACGACGATGGCTGTCGGTGCGCCACACGAGGCGGGCGGATCACCCGGTATCAGCGGCAATCAACGCGACAACTCGCTCTTCGACGCCGGCGCCGCCTACGTCTTCACACGCAAGGGTGAACACTGGGTTCAACAGGCCTACGTCAAGCCATCGAATCCTCGGTCGGGCGCTGAGTTCGGCCATGCCGTCGCGTTGAGCGCAGACGGCAACACCATGGTGGTGTCGGCGTTCTGGGAACCGAGCAACGCGAAGGGCATTAACGGCGATCAGAAGGACGAGTCGATTCCTCAGGCGGGCGCGGTCTATGTGTTCACGCGCCGCGGCACAACCTGGACGCAACAGGCTTACATCAAGGCGTCGAACACGGGTGAAGCCGGGACCGCCGATGCGTTCGGCGATGGCGATCAGTTCGGCTTCTCAATCGCGTTGAGCGCCGACGGCAATACGCTCGCCGTTGGCGCCCTGACCGAAGACAGCGCGGCCACCGGCATCAACGGCAACCAGGCCGATAACTCAGCGCAATCGGCCGGCGCCGTCTACGTCTTCACTCGCACGGGCACGACCTGGTCGCAGCAGGCCTACGTCAAGTCGGCACAGATGGATGCCGGTGACTTGTTCGGTTATGCCGTCGCTCTGACAGTGGACGGCAACATCCTCGCCGTTGGCGCATTCGACGAAGACGGATCGGCGCGCACGATCAACGGTCCGACAGACAACCGGGCGAATGGCTCCGGAGCCGCGTACGTGTTCACACGCACGGGCACGACGTGGGCACAGCAGGCCTATATCAAGCCCTCCAACGGCGAGGCGCAGGATTCTTTCGGCGTCGCCCTCGCGTTCAACGACGATGGCACCACGCTGCTGGTGGGATCGCTGGACGAAGATTGCGACGCGACCGGCGTCAACGCCGCGCCGTGCGACAACGACCAGAAGGAGGACGTGTCGATGGGTGCGGCCTACGTCTTCGTTCGCAGTGACACAACCTGGTCGCAGCAGGCGTTCATCAAGGCCTCGAATACCGGGTTCAACGACTGGTTCGGTTCTAAGATGGCGTTGAACGGCGACGGCAACATCGCCGTCATCGGCGCGTCACTCGAGGACAGCAACGCTAAGGGAATCAACGGCAACCAGAAAGACGAATCAGCCACTGAGGCGGGTGCGGCCTACCTGTTCGTCCGCACCGGCACTACCTGGACGCAAGAGGCGTACATCAAGGGATCGAACACGGAGGCGTACGACGAGTTCGGCAGCTCGCTCGCCCTCGACCGAAGTGGCCGAACGCTCGTCGTCAGTGCGCGCGGCGAGGATGGCGGCGGCCACGGCGAGGGTGGCAAACAGACCGACAACTCGGTCGAAGAGGCCGGCGCCGCCTACGTCTTCCGGATCTCTCGGTAGTACGAGGGGGTGATTCAGGAGTCGAAGCGGTAGGCGGTGTCGTTGGAAACAACTGCCATTTCGCCCGATGGGCCGAAGGCCACGCCGATGAATCCGCAACCTGCGACGAGAAGTTCCGGCTCGGCGTCAAGATCCTTCAGTCGATAGAGTCCGCTGCGACCGGCAAGCGCGTCGACGACATGAAGATTGCCGTCGACTGGTGAGAACGCGAGCCCTTGAGGGCGACCGAACGTCGCCAGGACGGAGCGCACGGTGCCGTCCGAGCCGATGCGATACACGTGATCGTAAGTGGAGAGCGTCGGCCCGCTCGCGAACAGCTCACTGTCGGGACTCATCGCGAGATGAAATGCCGCGACACTCGCGGGTAGCGTCGCAAACGGCTCCGCCTTCCCATCGCGAACACGAAAGATCGTTCCCGATCGGTCGCCGACATAGAGATCTCCTTCGCTGTCGAAGGCAAGACCACACGCCACACCCAGCTCCGACACAACGAGCTCGTGCGAGCCTTCGTGTCTGACGCGATAAACGGCTCCTTCGAATCGGCTCGAGACATACAGCTGTCCATCTGGTCCGATCGCCATCGACGTCGCGTTGACGATGCCGGAGACGAACGGCTCGCGCGTGCCTGCCCGCGTCACACGAAAGATGGAGACGGGCGATTCCTGACCGCGCGATCCGCTGTAGGTGACGAAGAGATTGCCGTCAGCGTCGAAGACCGGGTTGTCCACCTGATGGAGACCCGTCGCCCACGCGCCGCCAACCGTGACGTACGCAGTTGCCCCGGGAAGATCTTCGATGCGAATGGGCGCTGGCCCCGGCTCCACGTCCGGCGGGATAGCCACGGCGATACGTGTGCTGGACGCGAACGCCACGAGCGCACGTTGACCACCAACGGTCACTTCGGGAATCGTGTCGATGGGAAACCCCGAGCCTGTCAGCGTGATGCGCCCGCCTTCGACGGCGCGCAGTGGGGCTACCGAGGCGATCGTAGGCCTCAACTTCCTCCTAGGTATCGTCCAGCTCGACGTTCCAATACAGATAGTCACGCCAGCTTTCTGGCGCGTCGCGCAGCCCAACCGTGATGCGAATCGCCGGAGCGGAGTCAGGTCTCCGCGGGGGTCTGAGCAGTTTCATTCCGGCTTCCGACGGCGTACGTCCGCCCTTGAGCCGGTTGCAGCCAATACAGCAGGTGACGATGTTCTCCCAGTCTTTGCGGCCGCCTTGCGCGACGGGCACCACGTGGTCGAACGTGAGGTCAGCCGTCGAGTACCCCCGGCTGCAGTACTGGCAGGTGTGATGGTCGCGTGCGTAAATGTTAGCGCGCGAAAAGGGAACGTAATCGAAGCGGCGTTTGATTTTGACGAAGCGAAGCAGGCGGATGACGGAGGGAAGCTTGAAAGTGAAAGAGACCGCCCTCACCTCGCGGTCGTGAACCGCGATCACCTCCACTTTTCCCTGGCACCACAGCGTAATGGCCTTCTGCCAGTGAACTACCTTCAGAGGCTCATAAGAGGCGTTCAGAAGAAGCGCCTGCTGCATATCTAGAGCCAATCATGCCCGTTGCGCCAGAGGACTGTCAAGGCTCTGACACCATAAACTCTAAGCAACAAGAGAGTTACGACGATACACTGACATGGAGATGACGAACCGCGCCGGTTGGCTCCTCGCATCGGTGCTCGCATCAGCCATCATCACAGGATGTGCGAGCGGTGGCGCAGTCCCCCGGCCGCAACCGTTCCCGGGCGCACACACCCCTCCACCTGACAGTCGCAATGCGCCTTCGACCACGGACACGGCCGGACGCGCCGATCTCATCGCGACCGCGATGGCCCTTCGAGGAACGCCGTACCGGAACGGCGGAACCGAGCCGTCACGTGGGTTCGACTGCAGCGGCTTCGTGCAGTGGGTCTTCGCTCAACACGGGACTATCCTTCCGCGCGCAACACGAGAGCAGTACGACGAAGGACGGAAACTCGATCGTGACGACGTGCAGGCGGGGGATCTGGTGTTCTTCGAGACCGTCAGCCGCGGTCCCTCTCATGTCGGGATCGCGCTGGGTGCTGGCCAGTTCGTCCACGCACCGAGCTCGCGCGGAGTCGTGCGAGTCGAAAGCTATACGAGCGGATACTGGGCGTCGCGATGGGTGGGCGCCCGGCGGGTTTCGAGGTCCGGCTAAAGCCCGACGCTACGCGGCGCGGACTTTCCCCTTCCGGGCAACCGCCCGGCCGTTCTCTGCCCAGAATCTCCGCGTCACCAGATCCTTCTCCGAAAAGTGCGTCGGGACTCGCGGCAACTCGAGCGGCTCGACGGGGCAGTCATGGCTCTGTGACTCGGGCTGCGGCTTGACGACCTCGATGTAGCGGCGCGGATACGACGATGCCTTGAAAGTCGTCGCCACCACCCCACCATACCGTGCGGTCAAGCCCGCGAAGTCGTAGCCGAGGAACTCGAGGATCTGCGGGTCGGGGTCGCTGGTCAGATACTGAGTGACCATGTCCACGACATCCTTGAAAAAAGCCGGGCTGTGGCACTTCGTTGAGGGTGTTCCGTCTGCACGCTCGATTCGGCGGATCCCCGGCGTGTGCGGATCGATGTGGTAGAGCTCATGGATGATGGTGTCGAGCTTTGCCATCCACAGGGGATGACCGGCATACCGCGCGCGTTTGCTGGCGCTGATGCGCCGCTGATCGCAGAATCGCGGCAGCGTGAAGGACACCATGTAGTCGATCTGACTCCCACACACACGCACGGTCGGCGATTTCGTGACGAACCACTCCGAGCGACGCGTCAGCGCTCCCGTCGTCTGATCGCGCCAGAAGTAATAGCCGGGATCGCTCGGTGGAAGGCAGATGCAGTGACACGTGGCGTAGGGGCCTTCCCTGTCGGCACGTCCGGATCGCGCGAACACCAGGATGCGGCTCATGTCCAGAAACGACAGTCTGGGTACCCGCTGGACGATGTCCGACATGAGCTGCCGGACGTGCTCGGTGTAGTTAATCATGGAACTTTCAGCTTTTCGGCGCCAACCCTTCCGACCTGCACTGAGCCGTTCACACATTTCTGCTCACGCCGGCGGACTCTGTTCGACGGACGTGTCCGGCGCCGACTCTGCCGGGACCTCCGCTTCACCGCCACCCTGCCCGGCCTCTTCCTCGTCAACTGACTGTCGAAATCGCGTCGGTGCCACCGGCTCGGCCTCCGCGTCGGATTCCAGATCGGGAGTGCTCGCCACGTGAGGCGCGGGCTGGTTCCCGCTGCCCATGCGGGCCAGAATGATGCGTTGGCGTCGCAAAAGGCGGCGTGTCGGCCGCGCTGGCATGAGCAGCCTGGGATTGACGATCGCGCCGGCAAGAAGAGCCGACTGTTGTCGTGAAAGCGAGGCCGCCGGGACGTCGAAGTAGGTGCGGGCAGCGGCTTCAGCGCCCCAAACACGGTCACCCCATTCGATCACGTTCAGATAGATCTCGAAGATGCGTGTCTTGGACAACGCCGCCTCGAGACGCCGCGCGATGATCAGCTCCTTGAGCTTGCGCAGCGGATCGTATGAAGGCGAGAGGTAGAGATTCTTCGCGAGCTGCTGCGTGATGGTGCTGGCGCCGCGGGGCGCCTGCCCCTTTGCGAAACCGTCGTGAATGGCGCGGCGAATCTCTTCGACGTCGATCCCTTCGTGATCCCAGAACGCACTGTCTTCGGCCACGAGCACGGCGCGTTTCAGACTGGGCGAGATCCGTGAATACGGAACCCAGCGGTACACGGACTTCGACTTCAGTCCTTCGGCGTCTGCTTCGCGCTCACGCATGCGCATGAACGCGGTGGACGTCGGGTTGACCGTCGTAAGAGGCCGCACGTCGGGAAGCATCAGGTAGACGTACGAGACGAGACCGAATCCAACTCCCGCGACTCCAGTCAGGATTCGCAGCGGACGCCTCGGAAAACGGATAGCGGCCAACTAGCTCCCCACTACGGTCTTGCTTCCCGCGCACAGGACGGGGCGTTCGCCGGCCGACCGACGACAGTAAATCGCCATGGCAAAGTTCGGACGTCCTGAAAGCTGCGAGCTCGAGGCCACATGTTGCCCTCGAGCTGAACTCACCCGCGGGCCAAGTCCCGCGACCAGCAACCTACGCCGTTACGAGCGCGGACCGCAGCGACGCCGAAGCGGCAGCCACGCCAGCACCTTCGGGCACGCGATGTCCATGCGTCGCCAGCGCGCCTTCGCACGCAGCGAGGAATTGCAGCAGTGTCTGTGGCGTCGAGCTGGCGCCCATCAGGCCCACGCGCCAGATCTTTCCAGCCAGCGGACCGAGGCCTGCGCCGACTTCGATGTTGTAGGTCGTCAGCATCGTGCGACGAACGGCGGCCTCATCGACGCCAGCCGGCATCTGCACAGCGTTGAGCGTCCAGAGACGTTCCGCCTCTGGTGGAAGGACTGAAAGACCCATTGCCTCGATGCCGGCCACGAGAGCGAGGTGATTGCGCTCGTGCCGCGACTGCCGTTCGGCAAGGCCTTCTTCCTCGACCATGAGCAGCGCCTCACGCAGCCCGTAGATCAGCGTGCTCGACATGGTGTGGTGATACTTGCGCCCGATCCAGTAGTCCTCGAGAAGCTTGAGATCGAGATAGAAGCTTCGACACGGGATCAGTCGTTCGCGCGCGGAGCCCGATACAGCGATCGGCGCCAACCCGGATGGAGCGCCAATGCATTTCTGCGTGCATGAGTACGCGATGTCGACGCCCCAGCCGGCGAGATCGACTTCGTGTCCGCCGAGCGACGTCACCATGTCGACGATGGTGAGCGCACCATGCTCGCGC
>Ga0207675_100007971_pt1 | contig 9988 bp, 7 predicted proteins | sample KBSSwiS42_FD_184305 | JGI IMG/M metagenome (GOLD analysis project Ga0207675, IMG submission 184305) | Switchgrass rhizosphere microbial communities from Kellogg Biological Station, Michigan, USA - KBS Switchgrass S4-2 (SPAdes) (version 2) | ecosystem: Host-associated > Plants > Roots >...
GTATGCCCAAAGGCGAAAGCAATAAGTTTGTCTACGATGATTCGGCTGAGACCGGAAAACCGCTCACTACGCATCAGTGGTACGACGGCACGGCGAAACCCTGGGTGTTCAAAAGGGTCTGGCATATTGAACCTTCCCTCGACAACCCGGATATCGTGTATGCCGGTGTTGAGGACGCCGCACTGTTCAAGTCGACGAACGGCGGTCAGACTTGGGCTGAACTTCCGGGGCTACGCGGTCATGGTACCGGAGCGCAGTGGCAACCGGGCGCTGGCGGCATGTGCCTGCACACGATCATTTTGGATCCTAAGAATCGTGAACGGATCTTTGTGGCCATCTCGGCAGCGGGTGCATTTCGCAGTGACGACAACGGCGCAACTTGGAAACCAATCAATCGCGGACTCCATTCACAATACATTCCCGATCCAAACGCTGAAGTGGGCCACTGCGTCCATCACGTCGCCCAGCATCCTGCAAGCCCGAATGTGTTGTTTATGCAGAAGCACTGGGACGTGATGCGCAGCGATGACGCCGGTGACTCGTGGACAGAAGTCAGCGGTAACTTACCGACCGATTTCGGATTTGTGATTGACGTTCACCCGCATGAATCCGAAACGATTTACGTCGTCCCGATTAAGAGTGATGGTGAACACTATCCGCTCGATGGGAAACTTCGCGTGTATCGTAGCCGTACCGGCGGCAACGAATGGGAAGCTTTGACCAAGGGGCTGCCACAAGAGAATTGTTACGTCAACGTGCTGCGCGATGCGATGGCTGTCGACACGCTTGATTCGTGTGGCGTGTACTTTGGCACAACTGGAGGGCAGGTCTATGGATCGGCCGACTCCGGCGACACATGGACGCCGATTGTTCGAGATCTTCCGGCAGTCCTTTCGGTGGAGGTCCAGACGTTCTCATGATTCGAGTCGTAATGCCGGCGCACTTGAGGACGCTTGCAGGCGTGACGGGTGATGTGACCGTTGCGGTGAGTGGAGAAGTGACACGACGATCGATCCTCGATGCACTTGAAACAAAGTATCCGATGTTACGAGGGACGATTCTCGAGCACGTCTCCGGAGAACGTAGACCGTTCCTGAGATTCTTCGCGTGCGGTGAGGATATAACGCACCAGTCGCCGGATGATCCGCTACCACAGGAGATCGCGTCCGGCGCAGAACCGTTTTATGTCATCGGCGCGATCGCGGGCGGCTGAAACACCTTCGCCAGATTACGCAGATTAGATCGATTCATGCGAGGGGCAGGAGCCGGGGACAGGCGCAGGCTTGCTTTGTTCCTGCTCCTGCCCCTTTTTCTTCTTAATCGGCGTTATCTGTGTAACAAACCGGTAACTCTTGGTCTGGGCAACGTTTTGACAGGAGGACGATCCACGAAATCACACGAATCAACACGAAACCAAACCAACACGAAATGCAGTTCGCGATGTTTCGTGTGGGTAGGTGGATCGTAGCCCTTTGGTTTCGAGTGAGGCCGCGTTATCTGTGTAATCTGTGGATGATTACTTTCCCGTCGCAAATACTTTCGATCCACCCACAGACGTATACGCCGCATAGCCACTCAGCAGTAAACAAATTACCAGTGCGATTGTGAAGTCGGTGGCGTACCAGGCGGTGAGGTCTATTGTCATTGGGAAGAAGACGTAGAGGTGAGCGACGAAGAGCGCCGCAATCAACGCGAGGAGTCCATAACGATACAACGTAAAGACGACAAGAAATGCCGATAATGCGTTAAAGGGCACCATGATCAAGCTTGAGTTTGTGATCAGCGATCCCATGACAGTTAGGAGTATTCCGAGTGTGATCAGCGACAAGACTTCACTCCGCAACACTTCCACAAACGCCAGCAGCAGAAAGACACAGATGAATGCGAGGAAAAGACCAGCCGTGAGTTGGGAAGCGAAGTGACCAAAGAACTGATGGGTATCGAGTGAGACCGAAGCGGGATTAAGCATTACTGGCGTCGCCCTTCCAATCCAATTCGGCGCAATTCTGGAAATTATTGCAACTACGATCAGACTCGCGCCAATCGCAGTCCCAAGCAAAAGATCACGACCCACAAGCGGATCGCGAAAGTCTCCAGCCAGCAAACGACTCCACGAGATTATCCAAGCCGGCCATTTCTTTCTAAGAAACGGTTCCAGTGCGACGTAGAGTAGCCACAGAAAAGCTGCAGAGAAAAGGCCAAAAGCCAGGTGAAACAACAACAGCGAAAACTCAGGATCTGGGAAGCCGTTGTGATGCGCGCCAAAAGCCCAGTAGAGTATTCTCACAACGAAAAACACGATTGCCAATCGCATCGCCCCACGCCGATCACCACGCCCGAGCCGCAGATTTCTTCGTGCTAACAACGTGCTTCCAAATAGAGCGAAAAGACTAATGACGATGAGCATGTATGTAAGAACCTTGCTGCTCCGACTCTCGACCTGCTCATCCTGTCGGCCCAACGCGTCCCAGGGATAGATCGTGTCAAAGTAAACAAGCTTCCCGTGAAAGGCTGCCGCCTCAACATGAATTTTTTCGTTCGGGTGCGCGGCGTCGATTCCGTCCCAGGCAGCGCGTTCGTCGTATGCCTGAAGCGGAACCCACGTCGATTTGACGGGTTGGAAGTTCTTGAGATCGAGGCCGGCAGCATGAAACGGGATCGACCAATCGGCGTTTACGCGTTCGCTTGTTTGCGGTTCACGCTGGGGAGGAACGCCAATGAACCAAGTCAGTTGACCATTCATGTCCAGGTAGGCGCTAGCCATACCGGATACGTCCAGCGCCGGTTTATTGAACTCTATTTTCTCAATCGTGTTGAAATAACGCGGACTCTGACGGTACCAGTAACGATAGGGACCTGGCGCGATATTGCGCATTTTCTCCCAGCGTTGGGGTGATGGATCATTCCTGGCTATGTAATTTAAATAGTCATATTTCAGAACGAAGCCGTCAGCGTAATCTACCGGCACTTCGTTGTAGCCCACAGCCTTCATTACATCGCGCGACCGAGCGCGCAAAACTTCAGGAGAGTCACCGATAGGTACCAGGCGATAGATGGCAGTGTATTTAGTAAGCCAACCGCCGAGACCAATCAGCACGACAAATGCCGCGAGCAAACTCCCGGCAACGAGTGGACTAAGTATTCCTTGTTTGGGTGCAGCGGCTACCATTTCCGGTGAAGGTGTTTCACCGGCAGCGAGAGCGGCGGCGATTGGATCGCCACCAGGTAGTGCAGCAGCTACTTGTACGGCGGACGAGGGACGGAGCGCCGGATCGGTCTGCAGGCAACGTTCAATGACCCGCTCGATCACTGGATCGAGATCTTTGACAAGCGAGGTTAACGATGTCGGCGTCGTGTTGTTACGCCGCATCTCAATGAGTTCACCAATCGTTTTTGCTTCAAAAGCTTTCTTGCTGGTGAATAATTCATAGAGCACCAGACCAAGCGAGTAGATGTCGGTCTTGGCTGTTTGTTCCTTGCCTTCCAATTGTTCGGGCGCCATGTATGCAGGAGTGCCCGCAGCCAATTCGTTCTCTGAAAACTCCTCCGACAAACCTGCTAAGCCGAAGTCGAGAATACGCGCGTTACCGTCGCCGTCGATCATCACATTCGCGGGTTTTAGATCGCGGTGTAGTACACCCACGTCGTGAGCGGCGTTGAGACCTGCGCAAATCTGACGTGCGAGTTGAATGGATTTATCGATCGGAAGACTGCCGATGCGCCGCAGAAGCGAAGAAAGTTCTTCACCTTTTATGTATTCCATCGACAGAAAGTGACGCCCATCCGTCTCGCCGATGTCATAAACGCGGCAAACGTTCTTGTGACTCACCTGTCTCGCAACGCGCACTTCACGATGAAACCTGGCGAGGGCAGCGCCGTCGCTTAAGAGATGATCGGGAAGGAACTTGAGAGCGACCGCTTGGCCCAACTTGAGATCGTCGGCGCGATAGACCTCGCCCATACCGCCTTTGCCCAGTAGACCGACAATTCGATAACGCTGGAGCAGGATTGCTCCCGGAACAAACCGAGCGTTGTCTATGGAATCGTAAGACGGTGTTTGGGATTGGGTTGGAATCCTACGCACATCGAAACGTTGCGTAGCTCCCTCATCGAGCAGACTGCCGCAATTTGGGCAGGTAGCGGAGTCGACACTTATCTCTTTCGAGCAGGAGGGGCAATTGAAGTGACGGGTCATTAGCGATGTTGTAGGGGTGGCACTCCGTGGCCACCCGTCTGCGGGATTCAAATCCGTTGAGAGATTGTAATTGAAACGGAGTGCCGCCTCTATTCATTCCTCAGTGCTTTCGTCGGATCCAATCCCGCTGCGCGAAGGGCTGGAAGGGCCGACGCAACTACGGCAATGAACAGAAAGAGCAACGCCACTGATACGAAGGTGGCGGGATCCGTCGGTTTTACCCCAACCAGCATTGTCGCCAGAACGCGAGTCAATAGGAACGCAGCCAGCAGACCAATCCCGATCCCAATCATGCTCAGTCGGAGTCCTTTTCCGACCATCAAACGAAAGATGCCCGACGGCGCTGCACCCAATGCCATTCGCAGTCCGATCTCAGCGGTTCGCTGACGCACGACCGTCGCAAGCACGCCATACAAACCCACGCCTGCGAGGAGCGCGGCGATGGTTGAGAAAACTCCGATGAGTAACAAAGAAAATCGTGTCTGTGCCTGGGCAGCGATTACTAGCTGGTCCATCGGCTGCATCTGGTTGATCAAAAACTCAGAACCGGATTTGCGGACCACCTCTCGAACGGCGCTGCCAATACTGCCGGGATCGCCATCCGTTCGGAGCGCCCACCAGTTTGCAGCCCGGTGATTCACGTATCCGTCAGTGACATATAGTTGCTCGCGACCCGGTTCGATCAACGATGTGTTGCGCTGGTGAGCAACGACACCAATGATCTCTCCCCATTGAGCTTCCGGCGTTCGGACTCGGAAAAGAATTTGTTTGCCTATTGCGGATTCATTTGGAAACGCCTTCGCAGCCAATGCCTCATCAACTATGAGCAGCTTTCGGTCGGGCGTGCTGTCGTCGTCGGTAAAGGTACGTCCGGCGATCAGCTTCGTGCCCATTGATTCGAAATAGCCGGGCAAAACAATCTGAAGATCTGCAGCCTGAAACTTGCTCGGATCGTCGAGAGCCTCACGTCCTCCCCAACGAACCGGACTAAACCCACCGGCAAGCGGCAACGGAGACGAAGCAGTAGCGTTGCGGACACCGGGGATCGCGTCCAGTTGCTCACGAAGCTGGCGCTTGAAGGTCGCGGCTTCCTGCGGGGTGTTGCCCGGATTGCCGAGAAGCTGAAAAGTTAACAGCCGCTCTGGATCGAAGCCCAGATTCACTCGCTGAATTGCAAGGAAGGTGCGAAACATTAAACCCGAACCAATCAGTAGGACGAACGCAAGCGCGACTTCCGCAACTACCACGCCGTTACGCAACGCGGCAGCGCCGAGTGCGCCACTTCGTCCAGTGTTGCGCAATACGTCCATGAGATTCGGGCGCGCGGTGCGGAGGGCAGGAACGACGCCAAAGATCATCGCTGACGCGAGACCTGCCAGCGCCGAAAATGCCAGCACCCGGCCGTCGATCTGGATCGCATTCAGACGAGGCAGATTGGCTGGAGCGATCACAAGCAACTCATAGATTCCTAACTTCGCAAGCGCCAATCCCAGCAATGTTCCAATCGCGGCAATAACGAAAGCCTCGACCAATGTTTGACGGACCAACGGCCACCAACCGGCACCAAGCGCCGCACGAACAGACAGCTCCCGTTCACGCAGAGAGGTTCGTACCAACATCAGATTGGCGACATTCGCGCAAGCAATCAGCAGCAGGAAAATTACCGCGCCCATGAGCGCCAGAATGGTTGGTCGCACTTCGTTCACCAGGTGCTGCTTCATGGGCTCAATTCGGAAATACTGTCCGGCGGTTCGAGCAATCGTGTTTTCCTGGCGAATTCTTTCGGCAATGGTTTCGGCCTCGGCCTGGGCTTGTGGGATACCGACACCAGGCTTGAGTCGACCAATAGCACGCCATTGCACATTGTTTCGGTTGGCTACGTCGTAAGGAATGCGAGCCGCTAACCAGAGACTTGGGAACTGTTCCATATTCGCTTGCGGTGGAAACAGCACTTCAAAATCTGGTGCCAACACTCCAACGATTATCGGTGGTGGTCCAAAGTTGGCCGACACTGGCAGTGGTTTGCCGATAATGGAGCGATCGCCGCCAAAGCGTCGTTGGAAATATTGGCTGCTGAGAATTGCCATCGTGGGTTGCTGAGGCGGTGCGGCTGCGTTAGTTCCGGTCGTTGGTGCCGGCTGTTGCGGTGTCCCGTCTGACTCTTCGAAGTTTCGGCCCGCGATAGTTGTGCCGCCCATCAGTTGAAAAAAATTCGTCGACACCGCGGCCATGGGAACCCGCTCAGGCGTTCCGTCCAGACCCGGAAGAGTCGCGCGAAACGTTTGAACCGCGGCGAAATCCTCGAAGTTATTCTTTGCACCGTTGCGCAGGTCGAGGTAGTCGACATTCGAAAGCGGAAAGTCTTTTACATTCCGTTTCTGCAGATCGCTGCAAGCCAGTACCAGGCGGTCTGGCTCTTTGTATGGAAGTTGTCGTAGCAGCACACCGTTGGTGACACTAAAGATCGCCGTGCTGGCGCCGACAGCAAGGGCGATAGTGACGATCGCGGTGATAGAAAATATGGGACTCTTGCGTAGCGTGCGAAACGCGTAGGATAGATCGTTTAGCATGCCGGCTAGTTTAGACGCAGCTTAGATTTTCAGCTAGGGAAATGAATTGCCACCCCAACAATGATCACTTCGGATCCAATGGCAAGCCCGCTTTTACCCAGGCATCAAATCCTTCGTAGAGCGGATGCACATTCTTCCAACCACGATCAGCTAGCTCTTGCGCCACACGGGCGCTTGACCCTTCATGTGGTCAAGTACAGTAAGTAATCAGAGTGCGGTCTTTGGGTATCTCATCGAGGTGCTGGTCAAGCTCGTTGGCCGGAACTCTTAGAGCATTAGGAAGTTTGCTGTCCGATTCGGCCCATGCTTGCGGGTTCCGAGTATCAACAAAGGCGAACTCCTCCCCACGATCCAACCGCTGCTTTACTTCGTCGACTGTGATTCTGGTTACGTCCATAAATCCTCCTCGCTAGTAACCAAGCGAAATGCGTGCCCAGAAGACTGTGGGCTATTTCAGAGTACTTAGACTGAGATTGTGTCCTGAATCGTAACGTTCACAAGGATGTAATCATACTACGTCTCACTCCAACGCCTTCTTCAACGCTGCTCTTGCAAGCAGACGCGTTGAATCCAGGGTCGGTAGCGGAGTGTCTTCGGGATTTACGATCAATGGAATCTCGGTACAACCGAGGACCACTGCATCACAACCTCGTTCCTTGAGCTCTTCCGCTACTTCATTGAAGTACAGCCGGGACGTTTCGAGAAAGATTCCGTTCACTAACTCCTTGAAGATGATTTGGTTGATCTTTTCCCGATCAACCTCTTCGGGTATCTCGCGCTCGATTTTGTATACCGCCAATGCCTCCGGATAGACACTGCTTTCTGTCAGATACTTCGTCCCTAAAATACCGAGCCGCCGAAACCCGGAACGCTGAGCTTCATCAGCAACTGCTCCTGCGATGTGAATCCACGGAATGGGAGACTGCGATATCAGGTACTTGAACGACTGGTGGTACGTGTTATCCGGACAGATAGCGAAGTTGGCGCCGGCCTGCGCGACTTTGTGCGCAGACGCTGCAAGAATTCCGGCCAGCGCTTCCCAATCATTTGCGCGAACGTGTCGCATATGTGCAGCGAGCGGTACGGAGTTCATTGTGATCTCCGGGTGATTGTGTTCTCCCATTACCGCCGGCGCCTCCAAACAAATTGTGCGGTAACACAAGGCAGCGCCCTCGGCACTGCCAGCCACTATTCCAATGTGTTGGGTCATACTTTTGATTACCTTGCTAGAAAGATTTCTATCAACGGATTACCCTAGTCTAACTATTAGATCAGCAGCGCAAAAGAACCGTCCACTGTGTTAGCCCCGATTTCGAAAATAATTGCACGAACAGTCGGGAATCCCACGTACGGCAGTGCGGGGATTGTTCAAGCCCAGCCTACCAAAGCAAGCTCCCAAACTTCTGCGCCTCGCGCGGAGTTCGTTTCAAGGCTTCGAATCATTCTCCGCGCGAAGCGTAGGTATTTTTGTTGGCTAGTATTAGGTTGGACTTGAACTATCCGCCAACTACCGTTGGTGGAATTCACCCTCAGCCTGACCTGCTACGTCACGCAAGATTGGCGCTCGTCACTAATTGATTCAAATCTCTAGAACGCTCATTCAGACTGAGTCACGAAGGCAGGACTGAATGGAGCAAACAAGACTTAACATCGCTAGAGTCACTTCCAACCTTGCAGATCTCATGAGTACGACCAATCCACGACAGACCCCAATACAAACTCCTGGCGAATCAACCGAAACCGCAATCTACAACTCGAACAACGATCATTCGCAGGCTACTCCGATTCCACAGATTTCGTTGCGAAACGAGGTAAGGCCTAACTGTTCTCAGAACGAATCTGCGTAATTCGTGTACGGTACCTTTTTGCAGTCGCAATCAAGATGGCATATCTTTCAGGTTCTGATGTGATGTTGGGTTGATGGCTGGTTTCTGATCTGATGAACGCAGAGCTGCAAGATAAGTCTGACGGTTTTCTCGGCCGGCGTCCGCGCTGGATACGGTGGGGTTTCTTCTTTTGCGTGTGGACCTTGTTGGGGCTGTCGTTTGCCGTTAGCACTTATCTGGGAGCTCTTCAGAACGGCGCTCAAATATCGTGGAAGAGAGCACTCTCGGGCTACCTGGCGGACTTCTATTTGTGGGGCATGCTGTCTCCGCTCATCTTCCTGGTCGCCAGACGATTTGAACTTCGTCATCACTTCCCAAGAAATCTGCTTATTCACATTTCTTTGAGCATCCTACTCTCGGGGTTGGTGTTGTCTGCGGCATCGCCTTTAGTGTGGTATCTCGGCTACGTGAATCTAACTCTCAATCCTACTTTGTTCACTCTCTGGCGTAATAACGCGTTCAGCATTTACTACTTTCACCAGGGCTTAACCATTTATTGGACGACTGTCGTCGTCGCTCATTCACTTTATTACTACCGTCGTGTCCGTGAAGAAGAAGCGCGGACCGGGCAACTGGCAACGCAATTGGCCCAGGCGCAACTGCAGGCGCTGAAGATGCAGATTCATCCGCACTTTCTTTTCAACACGCTCAATTCAATTGCGGCACTCTTGCACAAAGATGTCGAAGCAGCCGACAAGATGATAGCCAGACTTGGCGACTTCCTTAGACTTACTCTGACAAGGTCGGACGAGCAAACCCTGGATTTCGATCAGGAGTTGGGGTTTCTAAAATGTTACCTCGACATTGAACACATTCGTTTTCAGGATCGACTAACGGTTGAGATGGACATCGAGCCGGAAACGCTGAATGTCATCGTACCCAATCTTATTCTGCAGCCGATTGTGGAAAATGCAGTACGACACGGGATTTCCAAACGTGCCTCTTCAGGACACATAACGATCCGGGCGCGTCAGCAGAACAACCGGTTAATCTTGCAAGTCGAGGACAATGGACCAGGATTGAAATCGAACTCAAATGGTAGTCATTCCGGCATTGGTCTAAGTAATACGCGGGCGCGGTTGGAGCAGTTTTATGGCGACGACTTTAGTTTTGAGATTGCAAACAACGACGGGCGCGGAGTAACGGTAACTCTAGATGTGCCCGCTAAGCGTGAAGGATAGTTGACCTTGGGAACCAGAGTCTTAATTGTTGATGACGAGCCACTCGCCCGCGAACGCATACGCGAAATGCTGAAGGACGATCGCGAGCTGGAGATTGTCGGCGAAGCGAGAAATGGAACAGAAGCAGTTGAATTTATTTCTACGCTCGCTCCCGAT
>Ga0207675_100007972_pt1 | contig 9987 bp, 6 predicted proteins | sample KBSSwiS42_FD_184305 | JGI IMG/M metagenome (GOLD analysis project Ga0207675, IMG submission 184305) | Switchgrass rhizosphere microbial communities from Kellogg Biological Station, Michigan, USA - KBS Switchgrass S4-2 (SPAdes) (version 2) | ecosystem: Host-associated > Plants > Roots >...
CGGCCCCCACTGCTTGACGAACTTCAGCGCCGGATCGAACTCGAACAGCTGCGACGCGGTCGCGCCCTTCGCCGGGCCGACGTTGCCGCTGCGGGTGAAGACGAACAGGTGCCCCTTGGAATTCTTGGCGACGCCGACCGCCTCGCCAATCGTGTGGCCGGGGATGACCAGAGACAGCACTTCCTCGGTGACCTGCAGCTGCGGCGTCGCTTTCTCGAGCTCCAGCTGCTTGGCCAGCGCGGCCTGTTGCTCCGGGCTCGGGCCGCCGCGCTGGGCGGTGATGGCGACGCCCAATAGCAGCACGATGAAGACGGTCGTAGCGCGTTTCATGAACTCCTCCTTGAGGTGACGCGCAAACAATAGTCTGTTTCGATGCCGAAGCCAAACCATAAACGAAGACATGTGCGCAGCGGTCTATCCGATCGGATACCCCGCCTCACCGATCGGATAGGTGGTGAGCGACCGCACGATTTCTTGTAGACGCAAAAGCGCCTGTTTCTCGACCGATCGCCGATGAGCCCGCCTTCCGCGCGGCGGCTCGAGCCTTGCTCCGTGCGGTGACATCACCACCGCGGCGCGCCGGAGTGCGATTCCTCGAACACGTCCCACGAGGCAGCGCCCCGCACCAGTTCACCTCGGACGTACGCGTCCCTAATCTCGGAGTGTTTGCCATGGTCCGCCGTCTATTCGTCGGCTTGCTCAGCGCCACCGCCCTCGTCACCATCCCGGTCGCGCTCGGATCGGCTTCCGGCGACCGCGGCGCGGAACGACTCGAACGCATCAAGCACATCGTCGTCATCTACCAGGAGAACCATAGCTTCGACAACCTCTATGGCTCATGGGAGGGCGTCGACGGGCTTCTTCAGGCGCCGCCCGAGAAGATGGTGCAGGTCAACCAGGCTGGCGCGCCGTTCAACTGCCTGAAGCAGAACGACGCCAACCTGACGTCGCCGCCGCTCTCCGCCACGTGCACCGACACGACCGTCTCACCTTCGTTCACCAGTCATTTCCTGAACGCGCCGTTCACGCTCGACGACTACATCCACCCGAATTCAACCACCTGTCCCAACGGCCTGCCGAACGGCGAGCCGGGCGGCTGCACGCGCGACCTCGTGCACCGCTTCTATCAGGAGCTGTACCAGCTGAATGGCGGCCGGCAGGATCGCTATGTCACCGGCAGTGATGCGGTCGGCTTGACGATGGGGCATTACGACACGCGGATGCTGCCGATCTACCGGTATCTGCACCAGGATGGACACCCCCACTACGCCATCAACGATGCCTTCTTCCAGGCGGCGATCGGCGGATCGTTTCTCAACCACCAGTGGTTGATTGCCGCGGCCACGCCGGTCTGGCTGAACGCGGTGAACGACGGCAGCAGCAACGACCTGCACTCGGTCGTCGACGTCAACGGCATGCCGACCGGCTATCCGCTCTATACGTCGCCGTCGCCTGCGCTCATCAAGGACCTGCAGTTGACCGCCTCGTGCAACCCGGCGCCGACACGTGGGGCCACGCCGGCGGGTGTCGTGTGCGGCGACTTTGCCGTCAATACGACCCAGCCGACCTATCAGCCGTTCACGCCCGGACTGGCGATTTCGCGGCGGCTGCCGCCCCTGACCGCGCCGACGATCGGCGATCGTCTGAACGAGGCCGGGGTCGACTGGGCGTGGTACTCCGGTGGATGGTCGAACGCGAATGGCGATGTCGATGCGCCAGGTTGGACCAACGGCGCCGGACCCCTGTGCTCCGACCCGGCGACGAATCCGAACGCGACCTACCCGAACTGCCCCGACAAGCTGTTCCAGTTCCACCACCAGTCGTTCAATTACTACGCAACCTTCGCCCCTGGCACCGCTGCCCGCGCCGCGCACCTGCGTGACGAGGAGGAGTTCCTCACGGCCGCGCGCTCATCGACGAAGAGCTGCAATCTGAAGCCGGTCAGTTTCATCAAGCCGGTCGGCGCAGAGAACGAACATCCGGGATACGCGAGCGAGAGCCGCGGCAGCGATCACCTGGTCGAACTGCTTCAGGCGATCGAGGAAAGCCCCTGCCGCAGGGACACGCTCGTGATCGTGGCCTACGACGAGTTCGGCGGCACATGGGATCACGTGACGCCGCCAGGGTTCGGCGGCACCGCGGGTGTCTTCGACCAGTGGGGACCGAGTACGCGCGTGCCGGCGCTGATCGTCTCGCCGTTCCTGCGCGGCGACTTCGTCGTCGATCACACGCCGCACGACACGACGTCAATCCTGGCAACCATCGAGCGTCGCTTCAACCTGAAGCCGCTGACGACGCGCGACAGCCGGGTGCGGGACCTCTCGACGGTCTACACGGCAAAGAACCCGTTCGGGGTTGAGACGGACGAGGCCGACGACCACGACCGGGAACTCCGCCGCTGAACAGGTGGGACGTCCGTCAGGCGCCAGCCGTGCCGAGCCGCGGCAGGAGCCTGACGGCGTTGTCGCGATCGATGGCCCGCAGGTCGCTCTCGCTGAACATCCGCAGCTCGGCGAGCGTCTTCGCCACGTCGGCGCTCGAGCCGCCGGGCGGGAAATCGGTGCCGAAGAGCACCTGCCGGGTCGTCACGAGCTGCAACAGCGATGCGACGGCGCCCGCATTCGCGGCGCCGGCGAGGTCGTAATAGAACTTCTTCGCCTCGTGGAGGAAGCCGTTCGGCAGCCGATCCTTCGCGCCGCGCGACGCGCCGTCGATGCGGCCGGCGAGAAACGGCGCCGTGCCGCCGGCGTGCGACCAGATGAAGCGGATGTCGGGATAGCGCGCGGCGTCGCCGCTGAAGGCGACGCCCATGATCGCCCGCGTCGTGTCGGTGCCGTATTCCATGCTCCCCGGCGCGACGCCGGGCGCGTACTCGAGGTTGCGGCAGCAGTTGGCCGCGGTCGGGTGGACGTGAACGACCGCCTTGCGGCGATTCAGCTCCTCCATCACCGGCCGGTAGGCGGCGTTGCCGAGCCACGTGTCGCCGTAACTCGTCATCAACCCGACGCCGTCGGCCTTGACGACGTCATAGGCGTACTCGATCTCTTTCAGCGTCGCATCGACGTCCGGCATCGGCATCGCCGCGAACAGCCCGAACCGCGACGGATGCTTCTGCACCAGCGACGCGCCGTACTCATTGCACGCCCGCGCCAGCGCTTTGGTCGCCGCGGCGTCACCGAACCACAGCCCTGGATTGGTGATCGACACGACGGCCGCCGCGCAGCCGCCCTTGTCCATGTCGTCGATCGACTTCTCCGGCGTCCAGGCGGTGTTTGCCGCCTGCAGCAGCGGCCGCCCCTTCACCGCCGTGACCCACGCGGGCGGCGCGAAGTGATGGTGGATGTCGATGCGGCGCGGGTTCGCGGCGTTCTGCGCCAGCGCGAAGAGGCGCGCGAGATCCGACGAGGCGGCGACGCCCGCGGTCGCCAGCGCGCCGGCGAGGAAGCGGCGGCGCCCGGCGCGATCAGCGCGGGTCATCGATCGGCTCCAGCTTCACGATCGACGCGCCGTGGTTGTTCCCGACCCAGAAGGTCACCGGGGTCGTCGAGTTGTCGACGAAGACGCGGCGGACGTTGGTCTGCCGCGGCAGCAGGTACTCGATGAACTCGCCGGACGCCGGATTCAGCCGCAGGATGCGGTCGTTGTACTCGCCGCCCGACCAGACGTCGCCGGCCTTGTCGATGGTGACGTCGTACGGCCAGGCGCCGGGCGTCGGCGCCGCCCATTCCTTGAACGTCGACGTCGTGGTGTCGAACATCCCGATCTTGTCGGAGCGGTTCTCGCCGAACCAGAGGCGATCCTGCGCGTCCATCATGCCGCGCCGCGGTCCCGAGCCCGGCGTCGGCGTCTTGAAGATCTGGATCTTCCCGCTCTTCGCGTCGATCTTCCCGACCTCCTCGGCGCCCATCACCAGGAAGAAGCCGTTGTTGCGCGAGTCGGGGATGACGTCGTAGACGTTCGGCCGCGGAATCGCATAGGGCTCGAACTTCTCGAACTTGCCGGTCGCCACGTCGAGCCGCAGCACCGTGTAGGTGCCGGCGTCCTGCAGCCACACCTTACCGTCGACGTGGTACTTGTCGGGGCTGACCTGGTTCACCTGCACGTGATCGCCGTTCAGCTCCGGCGGCAGGCTCCAGGTCTGGAACTTCTCCGTCTTCTGGTCGAACTTGGCGATGCCGCCCTGGAACTGCATCCCCATCCACAGGTTCTCGTCGCGATCGAAGCGCATGCCGAGGATGCCGGTCGGCGCCTTCGGCTTGAGCAGCGGGATCGGGTACTCGGTGACCTTCGCCGTCTTCGGATCGAGCTTGCCGAGGATCTGCTCGCCGAAGCTCGCGTACCACGCCATCCCCGCCGAGTCGACGACGACGTCGTGCGGCTGGCGCGTCTTCTTCGGCAGGTCGTACTCGGTGTAGATGACGCGCGTCGCCTTGCCGCGCGGACGCGGCAGCGTCGTGAACTCGTAGCTCCACCGCGGGCCGGCGCTCAGGTTGATGCGGCTGAGGAACTCGGCCTGCTTGCGGCGTGCGGCCTGCTGCCGCTCGGCGGACACCGGCCCGCCGCCGATGCGCGGCGACGGCGTCTTCTGCACCATCAGCGGGAATGCCAGCGGCGGATAGCCGGACATCCGCTCGATCACCTCGACGAACTCGTTCGCGTCGTGCTTCGACCGCGTGACCAGCGACAGCGTATGGCAGTGGGCGCAGCCGCGCGTCGCCGCCTTCTCCTCCGGCGTCCCCGGCATGCTCGCCAGCCACTCGGCGTTGGTCAGCTGCGCCGCGACGTCGCTCGCTTTCGAGAGCTTGAGGTCCGCCGTGGCGGGCCGCTCCTTCGCGATCGCCACCGGGACCGGCTCGAGCTGGTAGCCGACCGCGCGGATGCGCAGCGTGTAGTCGCCCGGCTCGATCCGCGCGCGCGGAAACGCGTAGCGTCCCTGCCGATCGCTGACGACGGTGGTGGTGATCGTGGAGCCGGCGCGGCGGGCGCTGACGAGCACGCCCTCCATCGCGCCTTCTTCGGCGGAGCTGACGATGCCGCTCAGCGCGACGGCGGTGTCGCCGGCGGCCGCGCCGCCCGCAGCATCCAGCATGCGCGGAGCGTGAAAGAGGATGGCGAGGCAGGCGATCGCCGCAAGCAGCCCGAGTCGCGTCTTCATGCGCATCTCCCGGGCCGAACCCTAGCACGACGAGGTCGAGTGGGTCGAGTGGGTCAGGTAGGTTGGTTGGGTTCGAGTATCAAAGGTCCTCAGTTACACCGAACGACTTTTTCCTTTGGATGCCCAGTGTAGGAGACGATCCTCCAGCCGTCCTTCGTCTTGCCGAGGAGGTAGGTGACGCCGCCGACCGACATCACGCTGCCGTCCTTCTTGTAGCGCGTGTTGTAGCCGCTGGCGAGCGCGGCGTTGGCGTTGAGGACGCAGACGTTTTCGGTGGTGAACACCGACTTCCCCCAGCCGTTCTGCACCAGCTGCTTCAGCGATCCCTCGAACCGCGCCAGCGCCTGTTCCTTGGTGAGATCCGCTTCGGGCCCGCTGCCGCCGATGATGATCCACGGCGTCATGTAGATCTCCTCCGGCAGCGCCTTCATGTTCTGCTCGGAGAAGAGGCGGTAGTACTTGTCCACCGTCGCTTTCACCTCGCTCGTGACCTTGGCAGTGTCGACCGGCGGCGGCTGCTGCGCGGCGGCGAGCGTCGGGACGATGACGACCACGAAGATCGCTGTCAACAGATGTCGAATCATTCATCCTCCGCATATCGCGCATTGACGACGTAGCGCAGGCCTTCAGGCCTGCCCCCGAGGGCAGCCCTGAAGGGCTGCGCTACACCCCGTCAACCCACCCGTCCCCTGCCTGCCCTACCCGCCCCTACCTGCCCTACCCGCCCTGACACGCGAGCGCAGCCGTCACCATGCGAGCTTGACGCCGACGCGCGCGACGCGAGGCGGCGTGATCGCCGACGGGAACAGCCACGCGCTGCCCGACGTCGTCGTCAGCGTCTGCGGCTCGTTGGCGTTGAAGATGTTGTAGACGTCGAAGAACCCGCTCACCTTGCGCCCGGCGACGCGCACCACCTTCTCCGTGCGCAGGTCGAACAGCGTGAGGTTCGGCGTGCGCTCGTCGCCGATCGCCTCCGCCTTGATCGTCACCGCCGAGCTGTAGTTCAGCGCGGTGGTGAACGTCCGCGCGAACGCGGTCCCCGATTGATGCCGCACGATCGGCGTCACGCGCAGGTTGTACGGCAGCGTCAGCGTCGCATTCAGCTTCGCCTGCCAGGTGGTGAACTCGTTGTTGCCGTCGATGGTGTTGATCAGCAGGTTCGGCGTCGCGTTCGCAGCAATCGCGCCCTCGCGGTTCCAGGTGCGCGCGAAGCTGGCGAGCAGCGACCAGCTCGACGACTGGCGCCGCGTCGCGGTGACTTCCCAGGTGTAGTAGTTGCGGTCGGAACCCGGCCCCAGGTTCAACGTCCGGTTGACCACCGGCAGCGCGAGGAACTCCGGCGCCAGGTTGTAGCCCGTCAGCGTCGCGCCATCGTCCGCCGTGTTGAGCCGGCCGTCGGGACCGACGTCACGAATCGTGACCGGCACGGTGTAGGCACTCAGCGGGCGATTGATGTTGGTCTGCCCCGTCAGCTGACGCCGGCCGTTCCACACGATCCCCGTGCGCACGCCGAGGTTCGGCGCCGCCTCGTGCTCGACAAACGCCATCACCTGATGCGAGTAGGTGTTCTGGATGTCCGGGTCGTAGACGGTCGCCGCGGTGCCGCCGGTCGCCGACGTCGGGTTGCCCTGTTGCTCACCCGCGTCCCATCGCCCGTTGCTGTTGGTATCGCGCCACGTGAAGATCTGGCGCCAGGTGGCGGGGTTCGGGTTGATGTTGTTGGCGAAGTCGGCTGCCGGGTACAGCCAGTACCGTCCGTAGTTGAACTTCACCACGGTCTTGCCCTTGCCGCTGATGTCGTAGCTCGCGCCGAGGCGCGGGCCGATGTTCTTCCACACCAGGATTTCGTCGACCGCCGCGAAGTTCTGCCCCGCTGGTCCGATCTGCTCGGGCAGGAACGGCTGGAAACGATCGAGACGGACGCCGAGATTGAGGGTGAGGCGGTTGTTCACCTGCCACGCATCGTTCGCGTAGACCGTCGTCGCCCACAGTCCGGTCTTGGAGTTCACCGGCGACTGATAGAGGTAGACCTGGCTGGGCGCGTTGTTGTTGAAGACCGACACGCAGTTGCACGGATCGCCGAAGCCGCGGAACGGCTGGTCCAGCCGGTCGAGCATGAACTCGCCGCCGATCTTGAAGTTGTGCGAGCCGCCCCAGTCGTTCTTGAAGTAGCTGAGCGCGGCGTTGGCCTGCGGGCGCCACCGCCGGTTGTCGATGCCGAAGACGCCGCCCGAGACGAAGTTGGTGCTGATGTCCTCGATGCGCGGCGAGCTGCTCTTGTAGTTGCGGTACCAGAACGATTTCATCGCCCCGCCGCGCACGGCGAGGAAGACGCTGTTCGACAGCGTGCCGTTGTACTCGCCCTTGGAGATGTCGTTCGGATAGCCGGAGCTCCACACCGTGTCGGCGTGCATGACGGCCGTGGTGTCGCGCCCGGTCGGCAGCGCGATCGCGCCGAGGTAATCGGGCTGCACCTTGCCGGCGTGCTGGTAGTAGCCAATCAGCTTGTGCTTGGCCCCGAGGTTGGCCGTGCCCTTGACGCTGTAGACCGGCCCGTAGGTGTGCTGGATGTCGTCGACCAGCGTCGGGAAACGCAGGTCGGCGACGTTGTTGCGGTAGCCGAAGTACCACCACAGCCGATCCTTCTTCACGTAGCCGCCGATGTCGGCGGTGAAGTCGCGGAACAGCGAGAGGCGATTGAGATCGCGGGTGTCGAGGAACTGGCTGCCGCGCACGCCCGCCGCGATCTGCGCGTCGTCGATGTTGCGCGCCTCCATCGCGTCGTTCTCGAAGTCGAAGTAGACGTTGCCGTGATAGGTGTTGCTGCCCGACTTGCTGACGAAGTTGCTGAACGCGCCCGGCGTCCCGACTTCCGCGGTGTTGCCGACGGCGGTCACCGAGATCTCCTCGAAGGAGGAGAAGTCGGTGTAGTACATCTGGCCGGAGCCCTCGTTGACGAGGATCCCTTCCACCTCGTTGCGCTCGCCGCCGCCGACGCCGTAGGCCTGGAAGCCCTGCTGCGTCCACGCCGTGCTGCCGCCGACGTCCATCCGCGACATCGCCACGCCCGGCGTCTGCGCCGCCACCGCCCACGCGTCGCGCGAGCCCGGCAGCTCCGCCAGGCGCTCACTGTCGAAGTTGTTCGCCACCTTGGTCGACTGCACGTCGACGACCGGCGTCGCGCCGCTCACCGTGATGCTCTCGTTCACCGACCCGGGGCTCATCTCGGCGTTGACGGTGGCGATGAAGCCGACGCCGACGTGAATCCCCTCGCGCGCCATCGAGCCGAAGCCGGAGAGCTCGAAGGTGAGCTTGTAGTCGCCGATCGGCACGCTCGAGAACCGGAAGAGGCCGTTCTGATCGGTCACCGAGACGCTGGTGCCCATCAACGACGGCCCCGAGAGCGTGACCGTCACGCCCGGCAGCACCGATTTGGTGCTGTCGGTGACCGTGCCGTTGATCGCCCCGGTCGTCGAGGTGACCGTCTGGGCCATCGCCGGAGGCGCGATGCACGCAAGCATGACGATGAGAGACACGATGCGGGTTACACGGGCCATCTCCGCTCCTCCTCGAGTAGATCTACTTCTTACGGACGAACTTCATCCTGGCGAGGGCATCCTTGCTGGCGAGCTCGTTGTCGCCGGCCGGGAACCCGTTGGTCTGGATGACGTAGGCGATGATGTCGAGCACTTCCTTCTCGGCAAGCGTGCCCGGCGCATCCTCGGGCATCGTCGTCTGGATGCGCGTGAACAACGACGCGACGTCCTTGTTCTCCCACTGGGTCAGGAACGGGTCTCCCCAGAGCTCGGGCCCCATCGTGCCGCCGTCGTGGCACGAGGCGCACTTGCCGTCGTACGACGCGCGCCCGCGCTTCGCCTGATCCGCGCTGAACACCTTGTCGGCGACCGTTTCCGCCGTCGTGGTCGTTGTCGATTGTCCTGAGGCAGCAGCCGCGATCCCCGCCGCCATCACCCACACCAACCCGATCCGATCGATCCTCATGGCAGCCCCAGTGCAATCCACTCTGCCGGCTCGTCACGGCCGCCGACCGGGACGACGATGTACTGCTTGCCGCGCGCGAGATAGGTCATCGGTCCGCTGGTCGTTCCCGACGGCAGCTCCATCTCCCAGATCACCTTGCCGGTCGCCTTGTCGTAGGCGCGGAAGGCCTTGCCCCACATCGACGGATGGATGCCGCCGAACAGGTTGCTGCCGTCGCCGATGAACAGGAGCGTCTTGGTGACCAGCGCCGTCGGCCGGCTCGCCGTGCCGAGCGGCGGCAGCTTGAGATCCTTCAGCAGCGGGTGGTTGCGCGGGCCGTCGCCGTTCACCGCCGTCCACGCCTGCTCCCCCTTGTTCATGTCGTAGGCGACGATGCGGCCGTAGGGCGGCTTGATCAGCGGTAAGCCGTCGATGTACGGCGCGTCGCGATTGGGGCTCCAGTACTCCATCTCGGCGCCCGCCTCGGTCGCCCTGGCGATGCGATAGACGCGCGGGATCTCGTGCGAGAAGGCGTAGTAGTAGCCGGTCTCGGGATCGAAGGCGCCGGTGTTCCAGTTGCCCGAGCCCCACGAGCCGGGCACCATCAGCGTCCCCTGCTTGCCGCCCGGGGCGTCGCTCACCAGCGAGGGCGGCGTATAGATCGGGCCGATCACGAACTGCTTCGCGAGCTCGCGCGCCTTCTCCTTCAACTCGGGCGTGAAGTCGATGAAGTCGTCGTCGGTCAACCCGCTGCGCGCGAACGCCGGCGGCCGCGTCGGGAACGGCTGTGTCGGCGACGTCTTCTCGCCCGGCACGGTCGACTGCGGCACCGGCCGCTCTTCGATCGGCCA